>Ga0187827_10000284_pt1 | contig 80716 bp, 72 predicted proteins | sample ETNtaG_39_FD_167969 | JGI IMG/M metagenome (GOLD analysis project Ga0187827, IMG submission 167969) | Marine microbial and viral communities from oxygen minimum zone, Eastern Pacific Ocean - ETNP2014_SV_150_PacBio MetaG (Illumina Assembly) | ecosystem: Environmental > Aquatic > Marine > Hypoxic... | reverse complement strand
CATTATCCGCGTATATTTGCATCGAATTTTGACCCATGAATAACGCCTGAGAACCCTGAATCTACTCGATCTAGCCGGGTCAACTATTACTGCAAATCCTGGGTCAATTTTCAATGCAATTCAACAGCCTGAGAACCCTGAATCTACTCGATCTAACCGGGTCAACTATTACTGCAAATCCTGGGTCAATTTTCAATGCAATTCAACAGTGAAGGCGATCTCAGCTTGTCAGAACAGACTCGACTTGTCGCTGTTGAGAACTGGTTTGAAGAACTCAAGCGATTAGCGCCACCTGATTCACAGTAAAAAGGTCCGCTATTGGCCGAAAGCTGCCTGTCACAGAATTGAAATATCACGATAATCATAGGTCCGCTTACGGGGATAAAGCAGACAATCAAGAAAGCACCCAATTTAAAACTGTCAAGATAACAAATGGGTGACAAATGGGTGACACGTTGCCCGCTAACTATGCGGGAAGTGTCGTTTTGAGCGTGAAACATGCTTATTTGAACGGCAAGAGGCTCTTAATAGAGTGAATATGCTTGAATTTGGGCCGCGCTTGGTTGGATTCGATGGGTATCTAGCCATTGCCACTTAAATGGATTGAAATTAGCCCTTTTGCGTATTGGCGGTAGGAGGAAAAGGAGGTTGAGTTGTTTACCCGGCGTTTACTTTTTCAAGTTTCAGCCGGGCTTGTTTTTATAACTCATTGATTATATGGTAGCTATGGGTAGACTTGAACTACCGACCCCAGCATTATGAATGCTGTGCTCTAACCAGCTGAGCTACATAGCCTTTGATCTTTATAGTGCGTTCTGCGATTCAATTAGCACACACTACATTAATATTCGCCTTTTTGGATACTTTCGCTAGCAAATCCTAAATCTTTAGAATTCGTAGTTATTATATTGAAGGCCAAGCCCCCAAGGGCTGCGAATTCTGGCCATTTCAGCTCAAATTGTCAAGTGATGGCCCAGGTGCCTGAAGAAGCTGCGGTGCAGGATCTCACTCTACCGCATTCCCCCAATACAAAGATATTTAATATCCACAAATTCCTCCAAGCCATACTTCGAGCCTTCGCGGCCCAGGCCCGATTCCTTCACACCGCCAAAAGGTACGACTTCAGAGGATAAAATGCCTGAGTTAATGGCCACCATGCCGGATTCCAGTGACTCGGCGATATGCCAGGCACGGGACAGGTCTCGAGCATAGAAGTAAGCCGCCAGGCCAAATTCCGTATCGTTGGCCATGGCGATACCTTCCTCATCTGTCTCGAAGCGGATAACCGGTGCCAATGGGCCGAAGGTTTCTTCCCGGGCGACGACCATGTCCTGTGTGGCATCGACGATCAGGGTTGGTTCGAAAAAGGAGCCGCCCATTTCATGGCGCTTGCCGCCGCAGAGCACGCGCCCGCCCTTTGCTACGGCATCGGCTACATGTTCTTCCACCTTGGCGACGGCGGTCATGTCAATCAGGGGGCCCTGATTGACGCCCTCATCGAGGCCATTGCCCACCTTAAGCCCGGCAACCGCTGTTTCCAATTTACTTACAAAGGCATCATAGACCCCGGATTGAACATAGATGCGATTGGCGCAGACGCAGGTCTGTCCGGAATTGCGGAACTTCGAAGCCATCGCGCCCTCGATGGCTGCATCCAGGTCGGCATCGTCGAAGACCAGGAAGGGGGCATTGCCGCCCAGTTCCATGGATACTTTCTTAACCGTGGCAGCGGCCTGGGCGATGAGCTGCTTGCCGACTTCGGTTGAGCCGGTGAAGGTGATTTTCTTTACCTGGGGATTGGAGGTGAGTTCCCTGCCAATGGGGCCTGAGGAGCCGGTCAGTACATTGAATACACCCGCTGGAATACCGGCGCTTTCAGCCAGTTCGGCAAGGGCCAGAGCTGAGTAAGGGGTTCCACTCGCTGGCTTTAACACGATGGGACAGCCGGCGGCCAGGGCAGGTCCGGCCTTGCGGGTAATCATCGCCGTGGGAAAATTCCAGGGCGTGATGGCGGCTACCACACCCACCGGCTGTTTGATCACTACATAGCGTTTGTCAGCCTGTGAAGGTGGAATTACATCGCCGTAGATACGCTTGCCTTCCTCGGCAAACCATTCGATGAAGGAGGCGGCATAGGCGATCTCGCCGCGGGATTCGGTGAGGGACTTGCCCTGTTCCAGGGTCATCAGCCTGGCCAGATCTTCCTGATGCTGCAGCATCAACTCAAACCAGCGTCGCAGTATGACCGCGCGATCTCTGGCCGTCTTTTTGGCCCAGGGCGCGAAGGATTTTTGGGCTGCATCGATGGCACGGCGGGTTTCGCTCTCGTCCATTTTCGGAACCGTGCCCAGCAACTCTCCAGTAGCAGGATTGTTTACTTCGAACGTGGAGTTGTCATCGGCATCAACCCAGCTACCGTCGATGTAGCATTGTTGTCTGAAGAGAGCGGGTTCTTTTAGATTCATTGGTCAATAACCTTTTGTTTGACAACTTCGGATCGGAAGCGATCTACTTTAGACTTGTGGTGAGTTCGTAGCAAGCATGTAGTGACTACACATTGAATCTAAAATAGATGACATCGCCATCCTGCACCACATAGTCCTTGCCCTCGAGTCGCCATTTGCCAGCGTCTTTGGCACCGGCTTCACCATCGTTGGCGATGAAGTCGGTGTGGGAGACGATTTCGGCGCGGATAAATCCTTTCTCGAAATCGGTGTGAATCATCCCGGCGGCCTGGGGTGCGGTGGCACCAATTTTAACTGTCCATGCACGTGCCGCTTTGTCCCCGGTAGTAAAAAAGGTTTGCAGCTTGAGTAGTTCATAGCCGGCGCGAATTACCCGATCCAGACCAGGCTCTGTCATTCCTAGGTCTTGCAGAAATTCGAGGTTTTCATCGTCTTTCAATTCGGCTATTTCGGCCTCAAGCTTGTTGCAAATTGTCACCACCGCGGCCCCTTCCTCTGCAGCGACTTTAGTCACCACATCCAGATGGGGATTGTTCTCGAAGCCATCTTCATCCACATTGGCGATATACATCACCGGTTTTACAGTCAGCAGATGCAGGCTGTAGATGTCAGCCTGCTCTTCCTTGTGTAGATTCAGGGTTCTCACCGGCCTGGCTTCATCCAGATGTGCTTTCACCCGCTCCAACAATTGCGCCTGTCTCTGGGCGTCCTTGTCACCGCTGTTGGCTACGCGCGATATTCTATCCAGGGCCTTCTCCACACTCTCAAGATCGGCCAGCGCCAGTTCAGTGTTGATGATCTCGATGTCTGTAGCCGGGTCGATCTGGTCAGAGACATGGGCCACGTTGCCGTCCTCAAAGCAGCGCACTACATGGGCGATTGCGTCGGTTTCCCTGATATTGGCCAGGAACTGATTGCCCAGCCCCTCACCTTTTGAGGCGCCAGCAACCAGTCCGGCGATGTCGGTAAATTCCACCGTGGTAGGAATGATTTTTTGCGGCTTGACGAGGGCGGCAAGTTTGTCCAGTCTGCTATCAGGAATTGGCACTACGCCAGAATTGGGTTCGATGGTGCAGAAGGGGAAATTTTCAGCCGCTATGCCGGCTTTTGTCAGTGCATTAAACAGCGTGGATTTACCTACGTTTGGCAAGCCCACAATCCCACACTTTACCGCCATCCGATTAGTCCTTCCCGTTTTCCGTATGCAGCTGTTGCATGGCTTCTTCCCAATCCCCGACCACCGCCTTTGGTATGACCAGGATGGCGTCTTCAATATTGGAGAAGATGACATCGGCTTCAGACCGGGAGGGATCACTCAGCACGTGGTTGGATACCATGGACTTGTGACCCGGGTGTCCGACGCCGATGCGTAATCGATAAAAATCTTTTTTTCCACCCAGGGCGCTGATTATGTCGCGGATGCCATTGTGCCCACCATGGCCGCCACCTTCTTTTAATCTTGTTATGCCCACTTCGAAATCAATTTCATCGTAGGCGACCAGCATGTTCTCAGGTTCTATCTTGAAGAAATTGCATATTGCGGCCACAGCCCTGCCGCTGTTATTCATATACGTAGCTGGGAATAATAGTTTTACATCTCGCCCGGCAATATTTATGGCAGCATACTCACCATAAAATTTGCTTTCACCGCGAAGTGTGCCGTCATAAGACTTGCAAAGATGGTGCAGGAATATAACACCGGCATTATGGCGATTGGAATCGTGTTGTGGGCCTGGATTCCCCAGACCCACAATCAACTTCAAAGGATTGCCTGACATGGTCAGTTACCTGAAATAAATCGGCGAGCCTATTTGTCGTCGCCGGACTTATCTTCCGCATCGGCATCGCCTTCGCCGGCTTCGCCTTCTTCACCTTCTTCACCTTCTTCACCTTCTTCGAGGCCTTCAAGATCCTCTTCTTCTTCTTCTTCTACTTCTTCTTCAATTGCTTTAGGTGCTGCAACCGAAGCCACGGTCATATCGTTGTCCGCATTTTGCACAAGAGCAACACTCGTTACACCTTCGGGTAAGGTAATATCTGTCAGGTGCACGGAATCACCGAGATCGATTTCCTCCATATCCACTTCCAGGTACTCTGGAAGGTCCTTGGGCAGGCAGCTTATTTCGATTTCATTCAGCGCCTTGATGATATTACCGGCGCTGATAATGACGCCCACACATTTATCTTCGTTCAAAAAGTGTATTGGAACCCTGACTGTAATGGCCTGGTCTGCACTGATTCGTAGGAAGTCGGCATGTAGCAAAAAAGGTTTGGCGGGATGCCGTTGCAAAGCCTTGATTACAACCTGTTCTTTTTTGCCATCCACCTTAATAGTGATGATGCGCGAAAAGAACGCTTCGGTTTCAATTGCTTTGGCGATGTCTTTATGGGCGATAGTTAAAGACACCGAGTCTTTGCCAGCGCCATAAAGTACCGCCGGTATGGAGTTGTTCAGACGACGCAGGCGGCGGCTCGCACCTTTCCCTTTATCGGTCCTGACTGTTGCATTTAACTCATATTCATTAGACATTATTGTCTCCTTACTTAGGTAACACTTTGCACTGAGTGTTTGCTCAAAGTGTCATTAACTGCAAATAGTCTGCGACCGACTAAATACAGGGCTAATACCGGATTAGTAATTTGTTTTACCACTAACCCGACTATCCGCGCCGAAGTTTAACAAGTTTAAGTGTTATCAAACATCGCGCTTATGGATTCTTCATTGCTTACCCGCCTGATCGATTCCGCCAGCAGTTTTGCCATGGATAATTGACGAATACGCTTACATTGCTTTGCTTCATCATTGAGTGGGATCGTGTCTGTTACCACTAATGAATCCAGAGCGGATGCCTCAATGTTGGCGACAGCCGGACCGGAAAGCACCGGGTGAGTACAATAGGCATAGACTTTCTGGGCGCCGTGATTTTTCAGTGCTTCGGCCGCTTTACAAAGTGTACCGGCAGTATCCACCATGTCATCCACGATCAGACAGCTACGGCCGTCCACATCGCCAATGATGTGCATGATTTGTGCTTCGTTGGCCTGTGGTCGCCTCTTGTCAATAATGGCCAGATCCACATTAAGCTGTTTTGCTACGGCCCGCGCTCTCACTACGCCGCCGATGTCTGGCGAAACCACGGTTGGATTTTCATAGCGCTGGCGTTCGATATCATCGGTCAGAACCGGGGAACCGTATACGTTGTCCACCGGAATACTAAAGAAACCCTGAATCTGTTCGGCATGCAGATCCACCGTAAGCACCCTGTTTACGCCGACGGCACTGATCATATCGGCGACCACCTTGGAACTGATGGCAACTCGTGCAGAACGCACTCGGCGGTCCTGACGGGCATAGCCAAAATAGGGAACCACCGCAGTAATTCGATTAGCCGAGGCACGGTGCAGGGCATCGGCCATCAGCAGTAATTCCATGATACTGTCATTGGTCGGTGCGCAGGTAGGCTGGATAATGAAGACGTCCTTACCACGAACATTTTCATTCAATTCAACCGACACTTCGCCGTCGCTGAATTTACTGATGCTGGCATAACCCAGAGGGACACCGATGTGTTTGGCGATATTGTCTGCCAGCATCGGATTCGAGTTACCCGTAAAGACCATTAAATTGTTTGCCACGTTGATACCTTTGAAAAGGAGTGTGGGTGCTTATGTGTTGCTTCAGATTCAGGTCAGGAAAATGGCTGGGGTGGCTGGATTCGAACCAACGCATGCAAGGATCAAAACCTTGTGCCTTACCACTTGGCTACACCCCAACGAGCTTGTCTACTTTTTTTGAGATATCCAATTTATGTATCGCAAGCCAGTCAAGGGTTACGATCACACTATTTTATGTCGCGTTATATTCGTATTCCAGCGAATTAACGCCCTTTGCTACAAACCCGTTAAATTTCCTGGGTAACTTTGCCAATACTGCCCCGGCGGCGGCTTCATCCTCAAAGCTGGCAAAGATAGCGGACCCGGTACCTGTCATCCTGGCTTTGCCAAAGGCGCCTAACCATTGCAGGGCTTCATCTACTGCAGGATACAACCGCCTGGTGAGGATTTCGCAGTCATTTCGGGCCCGGCCTGCCAGAAAGTCGGCCATTTTGATGGCTGTGGAGTCCCGTGTCAATTGTTCATGGGAAAAAATCTCGGCAGTCGAAACCAGGCAATTCGGGGTAAGGACTAAATACCAGGAGTCGGGTAATTCCACCGGACTGAGAATTTCCCCGATGCCCTCGGCCCAGGCAGTCCTGGAGCCTATAAATACTGGCACATCCGCCCCCAGTTCCAGCCCGATTTCACACAGTTGGGAATCCGATAATCCAGTGTTCCAGAGCCGGTTAAGCGCGATAAGGGTAATAGCAGCGTCTGCACTGCCGCCGCCGAGGCCAGCTCCGAGGGGAATTCTCTTTTCGAGGTATATTTTTGCGCCGGCATTCTCTTGCCCGGAAACTAACCGAAGTTTCCTGGCCGCCCTGATTATGAGGTTGTTATCGAGCGGCAGGTGGGGCGAGTTGGAATGTAGAGAGAGAGTATCATTTTTTGCGATTTCAAAGTCGAGTCGGTCGCCATAGTCCAGCAATCGAAACAGGGTCTGCAATTCATGGTAGCCGTCCGGACGACGACCGGTTATGTGCAGAAACAAGTTGAGCTTGGCCGGGGCCAGATAGCTTAAACTAGACATCAGTTAGCAGATGCATCCAGGGTCCAGTTAAGCCCGACAAAGCGCAGTCGGATATCATTTCTGGGACGGGTCAGTTCCACTCGCCTGGGCAAGGCGATCGAGCCATATTGGCGGTAATCCGTGAAATTGACTGTCCACCCGTCCTGCTCGATTTGAATTAACTGGTTCAGTTCGTTAAACAGCAAATCCCGTTCGGCCTCCGGTGAAGGCAGGCCCTTAATCCAGTAACTTAGATTGGAAACGGGTAGTTCATAACCCAGTTGCTGCAGGATCAGGACTTCAGCGGTACTGGCGGTAAGCACTTCGTTGCCCTGTTCCAGCGTCACCAGGCCCGGGCGGCCAACAATGACAGTACTGCCCGCGTTAAAGGTGCCAAAGAGATTGATCTGGTAGCCAATATTTTGCTGGTTCCAGCGGATACGTGGCGTGTGGGATTCATTGTCATAGCGCACATTTACCCGTCCCTGCAGTTGCCAGGAATCCAGCGTTGTGAGTTGCCGCTGATGCAGTGACCAGATGCTATTCTCAAGCGCCGGAGGCGCCGATGCACAGCTTGTCAGTATAACGGTCAGAACGAGCAGGGCAGGCACTCTCAACCTGGCTGCCTCATGTGGGTGTAAGAGATGTGAGATCACGGTTAACTGGAGGGCTGAAAGCGCTCGATTACATCGCGTATCAATTCGCTGTCCGGTCGGGCCTCGAGTGCATTCTGCCATATTGCGCTGGCCTCTTCCTCGCGGCCCATTTGCCAGAGCACCTCGCCCAGATGTGAGGCTACTTCATGATCCGGGAACGCCGCGAAGGCGCGGCGCAGATTAATCAGGGCCTGCTCATAGTTGCCCAATTTATATTGGGCCCAGGCCAGACTGTCAATGATCGCGGGATCATCCGGTGCAATGGCAATAGCTCGTTGAATCAATTCCAGCGCTTCTTCGAACCGGGTGGTTTGATCGGCAAGCATATAACCAAGGTGGTTTAGTGCCCTGGAGTCATCGGGCTGCATAAGAATAATCTGGCGCAAGTCACGCTCTGATCCGGCCCGATCTTTTACTGTATCGTAGAGCAGAACGCGGGAAAAAAGCAGATCGGAATCGTTGGGGAATTTATTTAACGCGGTGTTTAATAATTCCGTGGCTTCATCGATGTAATCGTTTTGAAGCAGCATGCCGGATTCTATGGTGGTAAACAGGACTTCCAGACGCGGTTGCCCCTGAGACAAGCGACCTAGCCATTGATGTGCATCTTGCAATCTCCCTGCTTCAATGGCGAAACGCGTTGCCTGCTGCTGGGCAGCGAGGAAATTGTTGGTGCCTATACTTACCTGCCGATAGTGCTCGATTGCTCGGTCCAGTTGCTCCAGTTGTTCATACAGGTAACCAAGATAATACTGACTGTCATCGGCGCGGTGATCGACTTCTATCAGGTGCAGGAATGTCTCTGCCGCCTTGTCATAATTTTCCATTTCCATGTCAAGCAGAGCAATGGAATAGAAAGTCTCATAATCCTCAGGGTCCTGTTGCACCAGTATGGCAAATTGTTCCTGAGCATCCTCATATTGCTCGTTCTGAATCAACAGGCGGGCGTAACTGAATCGCAGAGTCTTGTCGTCGTCGAACTCTCTGAGCGCTCTATTTAATACGCGCAGGGCGCGGTCGCCCTGTTCCAGACCTTGCCATAACTGTGCTTCCAGAAGGGCGATCTGTTCACTGTTGCCCGAACTTTCTTTGAGACTAGTCAGTTCATCCAGCGCAGCTTGCAGCTGCTGGCCCTGGGCTAATAACTGAACCAGCGCGATCCGAATCGATGTGTGGTCGGGAAATCTTTCGCTGAGTAGTTTCAAATTGTTGATCAGTCCGACGCGTTGTTGCGGTTCAAGCGCTCCCGTACGTGAGGCCAGCGCACCGAAGTCGATGGTGCCGCCGAGCTCCAGCACGGTGGACATATGGGAAAGAGCCTGATCAAAACGGCCACTTTCGAGAAACTGAAAGCTGAGCATCAGGTGTGGTTGGGGTTCGTCTGGAGCAATTTCAGCCCATAACAGACTGAGCTGCAACAAGGCATTTAAATCGTTATTGGCAGACGCAAATTGAATTGCCCGCTGAATAATACTCAGATCCCGGGTTTCGAATGCAAGGTCGAAATAGTTTTCAGTAGCAACTTCCAAATTGCCTCTTTGCGCGCCCAGTTCACTAACAATGGTCTGATACAACTGATCTTCAGTAAAGGAACCGGGATCAACCTCTTCCTCCTCAACCTCGACCGGTGATTGGACGATAGCCGGCGGTGCTGGATCGAGCACATCAGGTTCGATCGAGGCACAAGCGCCAAGAAGGCACACAAATGGGAAAAAAATGCTGAGTTTTATATCTGGATTCATGATTAGAAAACCGCTACTCCAAAAAGCATGTCTGAGTGCCATTGTATCAGCTTGTCCAGCTTTTTCTCCAGTTTTAGGTAGGACCGATAAAGCCGCATATTTCTTCCATATATGCGGTTTTAGCTTTAATCCGTGGCAGGTGAGGGTTTTGACTGGAATTCCCTCAAAATCAGTCGCTAATGGGAACTACGGCCGATATTTAGTAACATAACGGGCCTTTTACTACGGGTTAAGCGATTTCCGATGGCATTGGTTTTACTGGGCATCAATCACAACACAGCGAGCATCGACTTGCGGGAAAAGGTTGCGTTTCCACCGGAAATTGTGGGCGATGCAATTAATCAGCTGATTGCTATCGATCACATTGCAGAAGTTATCATTGTTTCAACCTGCAATCGCACTGAGTTGTATCTGGAAACCAGCATGGGAGAGACGCCCAATAATGGTGTAGATGAGTCTATTGGGTCGGATGAATCAGTGGCACAGCAGCGGCTGATGGTGGATTGGCTGGCCGGATATCATCAGTTATCGGCAGATGAATTAATGCAATGCAGCTACTGCTATTGGCAGGAAGATGTGGTGCGACATCTAATGAAAGTTTCCTGTGGTCTGGATTCCATGGTATTGGGAGAGCCTCAGATTCTGGGCCAGATCAAGTCAGCCTTTGCCGTGTCGAGGGAGTTGAATGCGGTGGGTGTCAGTTTAGGTCGGGCCTTTGAGGAGGCTTTTTCCATTGCCAAAGAAGTGCGCACGGATACGGCAATTGGAGAAAATCCGGTGTCGGTTGCCTATGCAGCCGTCGCACTGGCTGAGAGAATTTTCTCTAATTTGTCCAGCCTGTCTATTTTACTCATAGGAGCAGGCCGCACGATTGAACTGGTTGCCAGGCATCTGGCAGACAAAGGCGTACATCAAATTGCAGTGGCTAATCGCACGCTGGACCATGCGTTGGAGCTGGCGAGAAAATTTGACGCTCATGGTGCGCTGCTCTCCGATATACCGGAGCAACTGGTTAAGGTAGACATCGTGATTTCATCCACTAATAGCCAATTACCCTTGTTAGGCAAGGGCGCAGTAGAACGGGCTTTAAAACAACGCAGACATAAACCCATGCTGCTGGTGGATTTGGCGGTACCGCGCGATATCGAAGTCGAAGTCGGCGAAATAGCGGATGCCTATTTGTTCAGCGTTGACGATATCAGTGAAGTGATTGAAGACAACGTAAAAAGTCGTGCCGAAGCAGCCCATCAGGCACATTCGATCATAGAGCGGGGTGTTGAAGAGTATCAGAGTCGACTCAGGTCGCTAAATGCGGTAACTACGCTGCGCGCGTTCAGAGAGAAGGCAGAAACTATCCGCGATACAGAATTACAGCGCGCGGTGAAGGCATTGGAGAAAGGGGAAACTGCAGATAAGGTAGTGGAAGGCCTGGCCCGGGCTATTACCAATAAATTAATTCATTCGCCCAGCGTGCAAATGAAAAAAGCCAGTTCTCAGGGAAGAGATGAACTATTGCAGTTAATTCAGGAATTATACGAACTGAGTGATCAAGACAAGGATTGATCAATCCAGCGAGTTGTTTGAGTGTCCAAATAAAAGTGTAGTGTCATGAAAGAATCGATTCGTAGCAAATTGGAAAATCTGAAAGATCGTTATGATGAACTGGAGGCATTGCTCAGTGATGCAGATATCATCGCCGATCAAGATCGGTTTCGCGATTTTTCCAAAGAATATGCCGAGATTGGAGAAGTAGTAACCAGCTTCGATCAGTTTCTTGTCGTCTCTGAGAATCTGGAAGCAGCCCGTGAAATACAGAAGGATTCTGATCCTGATATGCGTATCATGGCTGGAGAGGAAATCGAAGCCGGTGAACAGGAATTAGCAACGCTGGAGCAACAATTACAAAGACTGCTGCTTCCCAAAGACAGCAACGACAGTTGCAATGTGTTCCTGGAAATTCGGGCCGGTACCGGTGGTGATGAGGCGGCTATTTTTTCTGGTGATTTATTTCGCATGTATTCCCGATACGCCGAATCCCAGAAGTGGAGGCTGGAAGTGATCACCGAACGACACGGTGAGCATGGCGGCTATAAGGAAATTGTAGCGCGCATCGAAGGCAAGAACGTGTATGAAAAAGTTAAGTTCGAATCTGGAGCACACCGTGTGCAACGCGTACCGGAAACCGAAACTCAGGGCCGGGTACATACTTCAGCTTGCACTGTGGCTATCATGCCGGAAATCGAGGGCGTGAATGAAATTGAAATCAACAAGAATGATTTACGTACAGACACATTCCGAGCCAGCGGCGCGGGTGGACAGCATGTGAACAAGACCGATTCGGCAATTCGCCTAACCCATATCCCCACTGGCATTGTCGTCGAATGTCAGGATGAGCGATCGCAGCACAAGAACAAAGCCAGGGCGATGAGTTTGTTACAGGCCAAGTTGCTCGATCAGGCCCAACAGGCGCAACAGCAGGAAGAATCGGATACCCGGCGCAAACTGGTTGGCAGTGGCGACCGTTCAGAAAAAATCCGCACCTACAATTATCCCCAGGGCCGAGTTACTGATCACCGTATAAAACTTACGCTGTATAACTTAGCAGAAATAATGTCCGGTGATCTGAGCGCAGTAATCCAACCATTGATCAATGAATATCAGGCTGACCTGTTGGCCGGATTGGCAACCGGGGAATGAGCCAGACCATAAACGCTGCCCTTGGTACTGCTCGCCGGTTGCAGACGGCAAGTGATAGCTGGCAGTTGGACACAGAAATACTGCTTGCTGCGGTTCTGGAGAAGCAACGCGACTATTTGCATACCTGGCCTGATACTGAGTTAACTCTCGAACAAGCGCAAACTTTCGAACGGGCCATGCAGCGGCGCGAGCGAGGTGAGCCTGTTGCCTATCTGGTTGGTAAGCAGGGTTTTTGGGATATTGAAGTTGTTGTTAATGAGCATGTACTAATCCCCAGACCCGAAACTGAGCTGCTGGTTGAATCTGCAATTGCGCTTTACCAGAATCGTTTCAATGAGTCGATGCGCGTAGCAGACCTGGGTACGGGTAGCGGGGCGATCGCTCTGGCCCTGGCTAACACGTTTCCTCGTTGGTGCATAACGGCAATCGATGTCAGCGAGGCCGCATTGGCAGTAGCAAAAGCTAATGCCAGGCGGCTCAGGCTCAATAATGTTGAATTTAGCCTGGCATCATGGTGTGATGGTTTTGACGGTGAGCAGTTCGATCTGATCATCAGCAATCCGCCCTATGTTGCGCCCGACGATCGCCATCTGGAACAGGGCGATATCCGGTTCGAACCGAAGTCGGCGCTTATTGCTGAAGAAGATGGTTTGGCAGAAATCAAGAAGATTGCGCAACAATCTGCTACACATTTAAAAGAGGATGCCTGGCTCCTTTTGGAGCACGGTTATAGTCAGGCGCCACAAGTGCAAGACATTTTTGCCAACTGTGGATTTCAGAATATTGTATGTCGCCAGGATTTGGCGGGCCTGGATCGAATGACCCAGGCGCAATGGTGTCAGTGTAAGCTATGATAATGCAAGAAGAGACGTTGCTTCGATACAGCCGGCAGATTATGTTGCCCGAGATGGATATTGCTGGACAACAAAAGTTAGCCGATGCAACCGTGCTGATAGTTGGCATGGGCGGTCTGGGCTGTCCCGCTGCCATGTATCTGGCCTCCGCCGGGGTTGGTCATCTGGTCATCGCCGATGATGACAGCGTTGAATTGACCAATCTGCAGAGACAAATTGCACACAATCAGGCAAATCTGGGTGATCTGAAGGTAGGGTCTGCTGAGGAAACCCTGACCGGATTAAACCCCGAAGTCAAGGTAACTGTTATTCCCAATCGGTTGCAGGGTGCTGAACTGGAACAAGCTGTAAAAAACACAACGGTGGTAGTCGATGCCTGTGATAATTTCACTACGCGCTTTGCAATAAATGCGTGCTGCCTGAAATTCAGGAAACCACTGATTTCCGGTGCCGCTATTCGTATGGAGGGTCAGGTTGCTGTTTTTGATAGCAGCAACCCGGACAGTCCCTGTTATCAATGCCTCTACAATGAGGGTAATGACGAAGAGGCAAGCTGTTCCCAGAACGGTGTAATGGCACCATTAGTTGGAATTATTGGCTCGATGCAGGCCATGGAAACGATTAAAGTGCTAACCGACATCGGCCAGACTCTTGTCGGTCGCTTGCTGTTACTGGACGCCACAACTATGCAGTGGCGAGAAATGCGACTACCGCGTGATCCCCAGTGTCCTGCCTGTAAAAGCCTGTGATATTTGTTTTTCAACTCTTCGTCGTGCCCAGTGGGGGTTTGCGGGATTATAGATTGATATGACCCGGGCATACCGCTATTATGCGGGCGCTTCACCTAATCCACACTCAATTTAGAAGTCCGCTTGTCACCGTAAATGGAATCTAGCAGTTTATCCCAGTCAGTATCTTTCGATGTATTCAATTTGCAGGAACCACTGCGCAAGGCGATTGATGATTTAGGATTCGAATTTTGTACGCCGATTCAGGCACAAAGCCTTGAGCACACACTGGCAGGTCATGATGTAACCGGAAGAGCACAAACCGGAACCGGTAAAACGGCCGCTTTTTTGATTACCATCATCAACGACCTGTTAAATAATCCGGTCGAAGAGCGTTACTTAAACGAGCCACGAGCTCTGATAGTTGCCCCAACTCGCGAACTGGCGATTCAGATTGCCAGTGATGCAGAACAATTAAGCAAATTCTGTTCAATTCACACCGTTACCATAGTGGGCGGTGAGGACTATCAGAAGCAAAACAAGGCACTCGAGATTGGACCTGTCGATATCGTCGTGGCTACCCCGGGGCGCCTGATCGATTTTATTCAGAATGACAACCTGTATCTGGGCTTGATCGAACACCTGGTTCTGGATGAGGCGGATCGCATGCTGGATATGGGTTTTATCCCACAGGTTCGCCAGATAGTTTCTCGCACTCCCAAGAAAGACTGTCGCCAGACCCTGTTATTCAGCGCAACTTTCACACCGGAAATAATAGAGCTGGCTACTCGCTGGGCGATGGAACCTATCATGGTAGAGGTTGAGCCAGAAATAGTTGCCGCGGAGGCAGTCGAGCAGATCGTGTATCTGGTTACCATGGCGGATAAATACAAATTGCTTTACAACCTGATATCTGAACCAGGTGCGGAAAAAATTCTGGTGTTCAACAATCGGCGAGATCAGGTGCGTCGGCTGGCGGATAATCTGTACCGCAATGGAATCGACTGTGGCCTGCTATCCGGTGAAATTCCGCAAAACAAGCGCATCAGAACCCTGGAGTCATTTAAAGGGGGCAAGCTCAAAGTGCTGGTTGCAACCGATGTAGCCGGTCGTGGACTACACATTGAAAATGTCACCCATGTCATTAATTACTCCTTACCCGAAGAAGCCGAAGATTATGTGCATCGCATCGGCAGGACCGGCAGGGCAGGTGCAGTTGGCACATCAATCAGTTTTGCCTGTGAGGAAGATTCATTTTTGCTGCCGGCTATCGAGGAGAAAATCGGCAATAAACTACCTTGCATTCATCCGGATGGTCACTTGCTGGAAGAAACCCCGAAGTTTTCTCGTCCCTCTACATTCTCGAAGAAGCCCGGTACGGGGAAGCGACCACCGGCTCGGCGGCGTAACTACTAGGTAGCTCGTCCTTAACAATAGATTTTAATGCGGCCCGTCCCTCAGGAGTGTACTGTGCGGTTTTCTCACTCCGTTGGGCCGTTATGTACATGGATGTACGGTATGCAGGTTTTGCAGGAGCAAAAACCTGCCCCTGGCCCGTCCCGCGCTTCATCCCTGGCGCTAGTCGTGAGAAAACCGCACTGTACACTCCTGAGGGACTACGTGCTGGTTTTTGACATTGTGAATTTAAGGTGGCTAATTTGGCGAAACTCTATAATCGATTTTTTGTACAAGGTTGCCTAATCGATCTGGCTGTAAGAGTTGTGCCAAATTAGAATTCATCTTGGATCTAGCTTCTGAGGGAAGGAATATTTTATTTGAGTGACTAGCGCCAGGGACGATTGCGCGGGACGGGCCAGGGATGGCCCATGGAACGAAAAGAAAATATTCCTTCCCTCAGAAGCGGTAAAAAAACTCAAGACTCAACAGCACCAGCATTTTTCAAAGCTTCAGCATAAGCGGTTGACTTGCGATGCTGCAGTACCAGATCCAGAAACGTACTACCATCCTCAAGCGACGCATTAATATCATGACCAGCCTCCACAAATAGTGGAACGAAGCGAGCGAAGAGCTCATCCGTCATGCCCCGGTATGCTTTGAGCAGGATGTTGTAGTCCGCTGGTAAGGATTCTGGTGGTTCAAAATCCAGAAAACTCATAAGGCGCTCGTCGGACCACTCTTCACCCCGGGTTGCAGGTTGAGTGCGGTCCTTGCCAGATTTTTTTTCTTCTTTCATTATCGATGCCTATTTGAGTTTTTCTTTCAGCAAATCGTTTAGCTGAGCTGGATTGGCTTTGCCTTTCGATGCTTTCATCGCCTGACCGACGAAGAAACCAAAGACTTTCTCTTTGCCAGCCCGATACTGTTCCACCTGTTCCGGATTATTGGCAATCACCTCATCGACCAGCTTTTCTATTGCGCCTGAGTCGGTAACTTGTTTAAGTCCTTTGCTTTCGATGATCGAATCGACACTGGAAGCGTCCTCAAGCATGGCTTCAAAAACAGTTTTGGCTATTTTGCCAGAAATTGTGTTATCGATGATACGCGCAATCAGATCGCCGAGGCGCTCTGCCTGAATCGGCGATGCGCTAATTTCCCAGTCATTTTTGTTGAGGAGTCCCTGTAATTCAACAGATACCCAGTTGGCAGACAATTTCGCATCACCGCAGCGTGCAACGACAGCCTCGTAGTACTCGGCCAGTTCTCTGCTGGTGACTAATACACCGGCATCATAGTCACTCAGCTTATATTCTTCGACGAAGCGTACCCGTTTAGCGTCTGGTAATTCTGGCAGGGTTTCCCGAATGGCATTGACGAATGATTCGTCAATAACCACAGGCAATAAATCAGGTTCTGGAAAGTAGCGGTAGTCGTTAGCTACTTCCTTGCTGCGCATTGAGCGAGTTTCGTCGCGGTCCGAATCGTACAGGCGGGTTTCCTGAACTATCCTTCCGCCATCTTCCAAGACTTCCTGCTGGCGCTGTACTTCGTGATTGATGGCTTTCTCAACAAATTTAAACGAGTTGATATTCTTAGTTTCAGTCCGCGTGCCTAATTCGGATTCGCCTGCTGGCCGAATAGAGACATTGGCATCGCAGCGCATGGAGCCCTGTGCCATATTGCCATCGGAGATGTCGAGATAACGGATAATCGAATGCAATTTTTTCAGATAGGCAACGGCTTCTTCGGCACTGCGCAGATCGGGCTCAGAAACAATTTCCAGTAACGGAGTCCCGGCGCGGTTCAGGTCGATACCGGACGCGCCCTGGAAATCCTCGTGCAGAGATTTACCGGCATCTTCTTCCATATGAGCTCGGGTTACGCCAATTGTTTTTTCCGTACCATCCTCGAGTTCGATCGAGAGTGATCCCTTGCCGACAGTGGGAAAATCCAGTTGGCTGACTTGGTAGCCTTTGGGCAGGTCAGGATAGAAATAATTCTTGCGGTCGAACACCGAACGCATGCCGATCTCGGCACCGATTGCCAGTCCAAAGCGTACGGCCATCTTCAGCGCTTCTTCGTTCAAAACCGGTAGTGTGCCAGGTAGCGCCAGATCGAATATATTGGCCTGGGTGTTGGGTTCGGCACCGAACTGGATCGACGAGCCAGAAAAAAGTTTGCTTTGAGTAGAAAGCTGCACATGGACCTCAAGACCGATAACTGTTTCCCATTGCATAGTTAACTCTCCATTCCGGTCAGGTCAGGCTTGTTCCTATGCCAATCCGTGTTTTTCTGAAACTGATGTGCCGCGTTAAATACTTTGGCTTCAGCAAAGTCTTCACCGACCAGTTGCAAGCCGACGGGCAAGCCATTTACCGTTCCAGCCGGTATCGATATGCCCGGAAGACCTGCCAGGTTGACGGCAATGGTGTAGATATCTTCCAGATACATGGCAACAGGATCGGATTTAGCGCCAAGTTCGAATGCTGTGTGGGGCGAGGTGGGACCGAGAATTATATCGACTTCTTTAAAAGCAGCAAGAAAATCGTTTCTAATCAGGCGCCGAATTTTTTGTGCCTTGCGATAGTAGGCATCATAGAAACCGGCAGACAGCGCATAGGTTCCAACCATAATGCGGCGTTTCACTTCTTCGCCAAATCCTTCACTGCGTGACCGCTTGTACATATCTTCCAGATCGACCGGTTCTGCGCAGCGGTAACCGTATCGCACGCCATCGTAGCGGGACAAGTTCGCGGATGCCTCGGCAGGTGCGATGACATAGTATGCTGACACCGACAAATGGTTGTTAGGCAGATCAATTTCTTTAATGGTCGCACCCAGGCTCTCATAGACTTTCAACGCGTCAAGAATGTTCTGTTCTACTTCCGCTGACAGACCTTCCGCGAAATGCTGGATGGGAATACCAATTTTCAATCCTTCCAATGAATCATTCAGAGTTGCAGTATAGTCGACGGTTGCCTTGTCGATGCTGGTCGAGTCTTTTTCATCCAGCCCCGCCATTGCATTGAGCATCATCGCCGCATCTTCTGCACTTTTGCAGATCGATCCTGCCTGATCCAGGCTGGAGGCAAACGCAACCATGCCCCAGCGCGACACTCGGCCATAGCTGGGTTTGAATCCTGTTACGCCGCAAAAAGCGGCGGGTTGCCGGATAGAGCCTCCCGTATCAGTGCCGGTTGCCATTGCACATAGATCGGCCGCTACTGCGGCAGCGGAACCACCCGAAGAGCCACCCGGTACTCTGGCTGTATCCCATGGATTTTTCACCACTCCGAAGAAACTGGTTTCGTTGGAAGAACCCATGGCAAATTCGTCCATATTGGTTTTCCCCAGGGTTACCACGCCGGCGGCATTGAATTTTTCCACTACAGTCGCGTCGTACGGAGGGACAAAATTTTGCAACATGCGTGAACCACAGGTGGTGGTAACTCCTTTGGTACAAAAAATGTCTTTGTGTGCCAGGGGCACGCCAAGCAATGGCTTGCAGTCTCCGTCACTGCGGGATTTGTCTGCGGCTTTTGCCTGCTCCAGAGCAGACTCTTCGCAAACAGTAATAAAGGCATTAAGATCGGTGTTGTATTGCTCGATACGATGGAGATAAGCCTGCGTCAACTCCACACTGGAAATGTCGCCGCTGGCTAAAGCGGTGGATATTTCGGCGACGGTGCGTTCAATCATGATGCTGGTTTCCTGCTGGAGAGTGAGTCGTGCTATCGACCTTCACTCGATTACGCGAGGTACTAGGTATAAGCCTTCCTGAGCGCTCGGTGCTATTTCCTGAAGTTCGTCTCGATGGTTCGCTTCTGTTACTTCGTCAGCGCGAAGTCGCTGCACAACGTCCAGTGGGTGGGCTAGCGGTTCGGTAGTCGCGGTGTCGATCGACTGCATTTGGTCAATCAAGGCCAGAATGTCGGTAATTCGACCAGCTACTTCCTCGGCTTCTTCGGTGTCGATATGCAGCCTCGCAAGATGAGCAATTTTTTCAACTTCAGATTTGTCTAAAGCCATCCAGATTCTCCAGAATATCAAATGACAGAATTACACAACGCAGGATTTGTAGCGGATCAAATAATTAGTTAAAGGCCCTTGCTCTAACGCATTGCCATTGTTAGAGTGCGTCCTATTCGTTAAAAAGGCGAGATTATACTGGAATTTCACCAATTTAGCGCGAGTGTTTCAGAGGTTCTGCTCCAGGAGATTCATTAATCCGTTTCAGGCACTAAATCATTGGGCCTACTTGCCGCCTTATATATAAAAATGATTGCCAAGATTGGAATCTTTAATTTCGAGGAAATAAAAAATCCATGTTCAAGAAAATAAGGGGAATGTTCTCCAATGATCTGTCTATCGATTTAGGGACAGCAAATACCCTGATTTATGTTCGCGAAGAGGGCATTGTGCTGAATGAGCCATCCGTGGTGGCGATTCGCACACACAATGGCCAGAAAACTGTAACTGCAGTTGGTACCGACGCGAAACGTATGTTGGGCAGAACTCCGGGTAATATAACTGCGATACGCCCACTGAAGGATGGTGTAATAGCCGATTTCCAAGTTACCGAGAAGATGCTGCAACACTTCATTAATAAGGTACATGAAAACAGCTTTTTCCCACCTAGTCCCCGGGTCCTGGTTTGCGTACCCTGTAAATCGACTCAGGTAGAACGCCGTGCCATTCGAGAATCGGTAGTCAGTGCTGGCGCCAGGGATGTACGTTTGATCGAAGAGCCCATGGCGGCAGCTATAGGCGCGGGATTACCAGTGGAACAGGCCAGCGGTTCCATGGTGGTCGATATAGGCGGTGGTACAACGGAAATTGCGATTATCTCATTAAACGGAGTCGTCTACGCCGAATCTGTTCGCGTGGGTGGTGACCGCTTCGATGAAGCGATCATTACACACGTTCGCCGCAACTACGGTAGTTTAATCGGTGACGCCACCGCTGAGCGCATCAAGAAGGAAATCGGCGCCGCCTATGTGGGTACTACATCGGAAGTCAGGGAAATAGATGTACGTGGCAGAAACCTCGCCGAAGGTGTTCCTCGCAGCTTTACTCTTAACAGCGATGAAATCCTGGAATCCTTGCAGGAAACCCTGTCGGCCATCGTGCAGGCAGTTAAGAGTGCACTCGAGCAGTCGCCGCCTGAACTGGCCTCTGATATCGCCGAGAGCGGTCTGGTGCTTACCGGTGGTGGTGCGCTGTTAAGGGAAATGGACAAGCTGTTATCGGAAGAAACCGGCCTGCCGGTTATCGTGGCCGAAGATCCCCTGTCCTGCGTGGCCCGTGGCGGTGGCAAGGCAATGGAATTGATGGATGTACATGATATTGATCTGTTGACTCTGGAATAACAACCTGCACGCCTCAGGGTATATAATAGGCGGTTAAGCAAACCAGCCAAAAAAGAGGTACTCCAGCCATCGATAAGACCCTGTTCATTAAAGGTGTTGCTCTGGAATACCGGGCTTTTGCCTTTGTTCTGCTGTCAGTCTGTGTCATGTTCGCTGATAACAGGTTCGGTTATCTGGAAAAAGCCCGTTTCGGCTTGGGATACATAACCACACCAATCTATTGGGTGGCTGACATTCCCACTCGCGCTTCGTTCTGGATTGACGATGTTTTTGTTTCACGTACTGACCTGCTCGAAGAGAACGAGGTACTTCGAGAACAGTTGCTGATCTCGCAACGGGAATTGCAGTTGCTGGAGAGCCTGGCAAGTGAGAATAATCGCTTGCTTAAGTTGCGTGAAGCGACCGAGGGAATCAGAGGAGAAGTGTTGCCGGCTGAGATAATTAATATATCAACCGATCCTTTGTCCAAACGCGTACTGGTCAACAAAGGAGCCCAGGAAGGTGTATTTGTAGGGCAGGCCCTGCTAGATGCCAACGGTCTGATGGGGCAGGTAGTTGAAGTCCACCCCTTCACCAGTTGGGTATTGCTGATAACCGACTCTCATCACGTAACTCCGGTCGAAGTAAACCGAAACGGCGAGCGCGCACTCGCCCGCGGCAGTCGCTCTACAGCTATCGAGCTGGATCTTGAATTTGTCACTCAAACGCAAGATATGCTGGCTGGGGATTTGCTGGTCAGCTCAGGCATGGGGCAGGTTTATCCAAAAAACTACCCGGTGGCCAGAATCATCAGTGTGTACACTGACCCGGGTCAGGACTTTGCCACTATCAAGGCGCGCCCTCTGGCGCAAATTGCCAGTACCCGTCATGTCATGCTGATCTTCGAGAATCAGGGCTTTCCCTCGCCAGGTGATGATGAGGTTATTGCAAAGGGGCTTGAAGCTGCCGCGGCGCAGCAGGCCAGCGGTGATGTTGATCAGGCTCAGAACCCTGCTGAGCCGCTGGATCAGTAGAGCAAGCCATGCAAAACAAAGCACATGCTATCTGGGTGATTTTTCTAAGTTTTTTTATTGCTTACTTGCTTGCCATCGTGCCATTTCCAGACTGGGCCATGAACTACCGGCCAGAATGGGTTCCCATGGTGCTGATCTACTGGGTTATGGCCTTGCCCTACCGCATCGGAATCGGTTCGGCCTGGGTGGTTGGCTTGCTTATGGACATATTGGAAGGCTCAATTCTCGGCCTTAATGCCCTTTCACTGGTCATCATCGCCTATATAACCCTCAGTCTGCATCTCAGGTTGCGTATGTTCTCTTCCTTGCAGCAGGCAGGCCTGGTACTGGTACTGGTCGGTTTGAATCTCATGATGTGCCACTGGCTGCAAATCGTGACCGGTCAATCAGTAGCATCCAGTCTACTGTTCTTGATGGCAGCACTTACCAGCGCGGTAATCTGGCCATCTCTGTTTCACTTGATGCGCCAGATCAGGCGTAGCTTTCGCGTTCAGTAAGCTGGGATCGCTCAGAGACATCATAGACTTACCCTAAATGCAGCAGAAATTACTATTGGCATCTGCCTCACCGCGTCGACAGCAGCTTCTGCAGCAGATCGGTGTGGCATTTGATCTGGTTGAACATTCCGTACACGAACAGCGCCAGGCAGGTGAGTCGGCTACGCAGTTCACCCGAAGAATGTCCGAAGAAAAGGCCAGGTCTGCGCTGGATAAGTGGCAGGATAACGAGGGCAGGGTGGTGTTAGCGGCGGACACGGCTGTGGTTTGTGCTGGGGAAATTATGGGTAAGCCGAAGGATAGAAATGATGCTATTGCTATGCTCTCCCAATTATCCGGGGCAGAGCACACGGTTTTTTCAGCCGTCACGGTAGGCACTGTTGACTCGCGTCAGACTCTTGTGTCCCAAACCACAGTTGAATTTCGCAGCATACAGCAGCAGGAAATAATCAATTACTGGAACACCGGGGAGCCCCGGGATAAGGCTGGCGCCTACGGTATCCAGGGTTATGCCGCAGTATTTGTCAGAAGCCTTAGTGGTAGTTACAGTGGGGTCATGGGTCTGCCCCTTTATGAAACAGCACAATTATTGCAAGCCTATTCTATTACCGGAACAGGCAGTCTGAACTCATGAGTGAAGAAATTCTGATCAATGTTACGCCGATGGAAACTCGTATCGCTCTGGTCGAGAACGGTCTGCTTGAAGAAATATCCATCGAACGTCACAACAACCGCGGTCGCGTGGGTGATATCTTCCAGGGGAAGGTGGCCCGGGTCATGCCGGGCATGGGGGCGGTTTTCGTTGATATTGGCTTGGAAAAGGCGGGCTTTCTTCACTGTTCTGATATTGCCTTCCTTGATGTAGACGGATTTGAGGTACATGGTAAGCCAAACGGTGAAATCCAATCCCTGCTTAGCAATGGGCAATCCCTGGTAGTGCAGGTATCCAAAGATGCCATGGGCACCAAGGGAGCCAGGCTAACCACTCGTCTTACTCTGCCTTCTCGCAACCTGGTTTATCTACCGCGTAGCAGACATCTCGGTATATCCCAAAGACTGGAGGGCGAGGAAGAGCGCAGCAGATTGATGGTGCAGCTACAGGATTGCCTGAAAGCAGAATCCTGGAATGAGCAGGGTGGCTTCATTATTCGCACTGCAGCGGAGGGAGCGGACGCAGGCAAATTCACCGAAGATATTCAGTACCTGAAGCGGCTCTGGGCAAAAGTGGAACGAAGAATAGCAAACGACAACGAGGTAAAGACAGTTTACCGGGAAGTACCGCTTTACCTGCGCACGGTGCGAGATCTGATCACTCCGCAGGTGGAAAAAATCAGCGTGGATAATCGTGAATCGTTTGAGGTCATATCCCAGTTTCTGCAGGATTTTGTACCAGAGTCAAAACTCTGTGCTGAATCTTACACTGGTGAGCGTCCGATTTTTGATTTGTATGGAATAGAGGAAGAAATCAATCGGGCGCTGGGCCGACAGGTAAAGCTGAAGTCAGGCGGGGATCTTGTCATCGACCAGACCGAGGCCATGACGACAATCGATGTAAATACGGGTGGCTATTTGGGGACTCGGAACCACGCAGAAACGATATTGAAAACCAATCTGGAGGCGGCGACGGCTCTTGCCAGGCAGCTCAGGATAAGAAATCTTGGTGGCATTATTATTATCGACTTCATCGACATGCTGGATATCGAGCACCAGCGTCAGTTACAGCGAACGCTGGGCAAGGCTCTGGAAAAGGATCCTGCGCGAACCGTCGTTACCGAGCTGTCCCAACTCGGCCTGATAGAGATGACACGCAAGCGCACCCGCGAGAGCCTGGGGCAAATTCTCAACTGTCATTGCCCGGTATGTCAGGGCCTTGGCACGCAAAAATCTGCCGAAACAGTCTGCTATGAAATATTTCGTGAAATCATGAGGATAGCTCAAGCGCACGAAAACGATGACTTGTTGGTAATGGCATCACAGGTAGTGGTGGATCGCTTGCTCGATGAGGAGTCAAATACACTGGCTGAACTGGAAGAAATAGTGAGTAAGACGGTCAAATTCGGGGTAGAACCCATGTATACTCAAGAACAGTTTGACGTGGTGCTGTTCTAGGGCATCACTGCATTGTTCAGAGGTGCCCCAGGGGGGGTACGTTCTGGCCTTTTTATCTGCCGGATTCGCCTTGTGGGGATGGATTCAGTCTCGGTTCAGGTAGTTTGTGCTATACCTGCTCCTGAAAAAGAACAATCTCTACAGAGCAGCACTCACGTGGATATTGTTATTTGACAACAGAACAGCATAGAAATCAGTGGCATGCTTAGTCGCACAGTAAAAAAGCTTGGTCAGTATCTGGCAACTCTCACAGTTGTCGCGCTGGTTTTGCTGGCGGCTTATGTCAGCATCGGCCGACAATTCATGCCGGCAATTGCGGCATACAAGCCTTTTCTGGAAATACAGATTTTTGATACCACCGGTGTTCCCGTCTCAATCAGCTCACTCTCTGGCAGTTTTCAGGGCTTCAATCCGGTGTTCGAGATTAATGGCCTGGAAATATTGGTGCCCGGTGTCACTGCGGACAGTGGTGTGGAGCAAGCCAATGCTCTGGTTTTTGCAGAGGCTTCCATAATAGTCAATATCGGCAGAAGTATCTGGCAACGGCGCTGGGTGCTTGAAGACTTTCAAATCAATGATATTGAATTGGATATAGAACAAACCGCTACCGGGTCATGGCAATTGAGCGGTGTAAGTTTTGAGGGTGGTGGTAACGCCGACCTGGAAAGTGTTTACCAAACTTTTCTTCTGGTTTCGCGTGTTAATCTCACCAACCTGGTATTAAATCTGCACACCGCTGCAGGCAATGTTGTGCGCTTTCATAATGGTATCGCGACCATTCAGAATCTGGAAAATGACCACTACCTGCACATTAATGCCAACATGGAAGACAGCCTCGAACAATTAGTATTTTCTGTTGAATTGCAGGGCGATGAACTGACAGCTGCAACCGGGCGACTACATTTCAAACTGCCGCAGGCGGACTATTCCTTATTGGTCGCTGGACAAAAAATTGCCAACTTTGAATTCAATGCCTTGCTTGGGGGGGGTGATTTCTGGCTCGATCTGAATCAGGGAAACCTAGAGAGTCTGGTGGCACAAACCGACCTTGACAGTTTTACCTTTACTCTGGACGACAATGAACCAGCCACACTTGAAAATATCAGTGGCGAAGCCAGTGCGGCAAGGGGGACCGCAGAAGATGGCTGGGATATTGCAATAGCTGATTTTTCAGTTCAGTGGCAGGACCAGAGTTCGGAGCCGTTTAACGCTTATTTTTATCTGCTGCCTGAACAAAGTGTATTGGTTCGGGCGGATTACCTCGATATTTCCTTAATTGTGGATTTCGGAATTGCCAGCGGGTTAATGACTGGTTCACTCAGGGACCAACTCGAAGCGTTTAATCCCAAAGGTGCCCTGGAGAATTTAAATTTATTTTTGCCGTTTGCTTCTGAGAATGAGGAACCCCTGAGTCTGCGAGCCAATGTGGTTAGCGCCGAAGTTGCAGCAAACGCGGGTGTGCCGGCCATGTGGGGAGTCAATGCCTATGTGGAGATAGATTATGATTTAAGCAGCGCGGAGCTCACTGGCCTGGCCGAGGTACAGTCTGACGAATTCAGTATCAAACTGCCGAATTTATTTGTTGACCGTTGGGATTATAGCTATGTGAATGGCAGTGTCGGATTTCATCTGAACAATGACAGCGGTCAGGAATTAAGATTGGTCAGCGGCATCATTGTGGCTGAATCCGAGGCAGTGGATGGGCGAGTCCAATTCTCGGTAGTATCTGGAACCGACACGGCAGGTGATGGCAAATCAGAACTGGTGTTGTTGATAGGCGCACAACGTGTAGATGCCGAATATAAAGCGCTCTATTTGCCTCTCGCGCCTAATGTTAATCCGGGTTTGAGAAATGTTATGCAATGGCTGGATGGTGCGATACTCGATGGCACCGTCTTTGACAGTGGCGTAATTTATCGCGGCTCCACTATGCGTGGTGCAAAGTCAGAAGAGAAAACCTTTCAGAGCTACTACTACCTTAGCGACGGTGTAATAAACTTCAGCGATGACTGGCCAAACCTGGAGGCTCTCAATGCGGCGGTACTGACTAACAACAACGACATAGATATCGAAGTGCTCAGCGGCGGCAGCGCGGACCTTGATCTGTCCGGTGTGAAGGGAGACGTTCGTCGCAATGAACAGGATGAAAGCTGGTTGACTGTGGCAGGTACCACCAGCGGTTTGACGGCGCGGGGGCTGAGTTACCTACAAAATATTCCAGTTAGTGCGGCGTTGCGCAATACCTTCAGCGATTGGCAAGCGGTTGGGGATTTTTCAGCATTGATAGATGTGCGCGTGCCATTGAACCGACCTGAATATACTACCGATGTGGATTTGAATATTGTGCTTGCTGATAATGATTTTTTCATCCCTGATTATCAGTTGCAGTTTGAACAGGTCAATGGACCAGTAATTTTTTCTACCCGGACGGGTTTGCAAGAGAGTCGATTGTTGGCCAAATTGTTTAATGAAGATGTGCAACTCGATCTTTCATCACAGTTGTTTAGTGGAGAGTTAGATACTATTCGCGTCGATGCAAACGGTTCGGCAGCGCCAGAAGAATTAATCGACTGGCCAATGCAAAGTGGTTTTATCAGGGACATGCTCGCGCAGGCGGACGGGACAATCACCTACAATGCGAATCTGAACCTGCAACTGAACAGCAATGATGTGAGTAATCATCTGTTAATTAATACCGACATGAGGGGTGTATCACTGGAGTTGCCGGAGCCGTTTGCCAAGACAGAGGCCGAGGTCTATCCGTTGGCAATAGATCTGAGTTTCGGAGTAGGTGGGCAGAGCGTGGCCGGTACTTTCGGCTCCCAACTGTCATATGATTTTGTCCTTGGAGCGCCGGGGATTGACCACGGTGTGTTATTTCTGGGAGATAACTCGGTGGACCTGACAAATCTGCTGGCAGCAGACACCCCGGGGCTCGCCATCATAGGCGAGCTGGACCGATTTAAATTTGAAGAATGGTATGGCTTGCTGGGCAGACTTAGCTCCGTAGGTTCTTCTTCCGATACATTCAATGAACAAATCGCCTTCGCTGATCTGGCATTAGGCACACTGGAAATGTATGGGCAGGAACTCGGCGCTGTCGATGTCCATCTTGAAGGTGATGTCCAGGAGAAGTCCTGGGCGGTAAATCTGGCCGGTGAGGGGATTAACGGCAATCTGGGCGTGCCCTGGGACAGTAGTGATTATCTGCAAATTGATCTGGATTACATTCGATTGCCCGGTGACGAAGAAGAACTGGATGACGCGACTCAGGCAGAACTAATTACTGATCTGGCAGAAGAGGAAGTAGAGCGAGTGGATGTGCTCGCCGATCTGGACCCCAGAAGTTTGCCACGCCTGCACATGGATACAGATGACTTCAGTATTGGTGAAAATTCCTACGGTAGCTGGATATTCACCCTCGACCCATTCGACGGGGGCGCCGAAATAAGCAATTTAATGGTTGATTTCAGGGGCCTTCGCATCGGCCTGGATGAGTATCGGATCGATGAGGAGGGTGTTCGCTTAATTCCTCACCTGAGCTGGCTTTATGATGGCAGCGAGCATCACAGTGAGTTTACCGGGCAGTTGACTGTGGGAAACCTGGCCGACTTTCTGCTGCAAAACGGCTATGCAGCCAGTCTGGAGAGTAACAATGCATGGTTTAATGCCACAGTCGACTGGCCGGGATCGCCAGTATTTTTTGCTACGGCAAATCTCAGTGGAGACATTAATCTGGTAGTTGAAGAAGGTCGCTTTTTACAGGGCAGCGGTGCAACCGGTGCGCTTAAACTAATAAGTATTATTAATTTCGACGCCATAATGCAGCGCTTGCGATTTAGTGATGATTTGCTACGCAGTGGATTAGCTTATGATGAAATAGTCGGGACGATGCACATAGAAGATGGCCTGGTTGACATAGAGGACCAGATGGTAATTTCAGGACCCTCGAGCCTCTATCAGATAACCGGCCAGATTGATCTGGCAGAAGAGACCATCAATGGTGAAATGTATTTAACCCTCCCTGTTAGCGATAATATTCCCTGGTATGGCCTGCTCACTGCCAATATACCTCTGGCGGTAGGTGCCTATTTATTCGATCGTATTTTTGGTGATCAGGTAGATAGCTTAACCAGTGCTGTCTATACCCTGGAAGGGCCCTGGGAAGGACTCGAACCGAGCTTCAAACAGGCATTCGGTACACCGTCAGAATCCGAGCAGAGCGAAGCAGTTCCACAATAGACTATTGGCGGGACAAACAAAAATGAGTAGCAAAGCCGCCGTACTACAGATGATTAGCACGGCGTCTGTGGACGACAATCTGGAAGCGGCGGCCCGGCTCATAAGCGAAGCAGCCCATGCCGGGGCCGAGTTGGTGCTGTTGCCGGAGAACTTCGCCGTTCTCGAAGGTGGTCCACTGGTCCCATTTGCCGAACAGGAAGGGGATAAGCAGGCACCCTTGCAGAGTTTCCTTGCCGGGCAATCCAGAACTCATCAACTAACTGTGGTGGGAGGTACGATTCCATTAATCAGTAGGCCGATCAGTGGGGACGGCGCGGGTGGCGAATTGCTGAATGATGGTCGGGTCCGTCCAGCCTGTCTGGTTTTCGACCAAACCGGCCAGCTCACAGCGCGCTATGACAAAATGCACCTGTTCGATGTCAAGGTAGATGATAAACAGGCCCAGTATTCAGAGTCCCGTAGCTTTGAGCCTGGGGATGAACTGGTTACCGTAGCAACTTCGGTGGGTAAACTGGGGCTTAGCGTCTGTTATGACCTGCGGTTCCCGGAGCTTTACCGGAAATTGTTTCGCGCCGGTGCCGAGCTGGTTACAGTCCCTTCGGCGTTCACCAAGACAACAGGCCAAGCTCACTGGGAGACCCTGTTACGCGCCAGAGCCATAGAAAACCAGTGTTTTGTACTGGCAGCAAATCAGGGCGGTGTGCACAGCGCAACCAGAGAGACCTGGGGTCATTCCATGATCATCGATCCATGGGGATCGATCCTGGACAGCATCGCTGATGGTGAAGGGATAGCACTAGCTGAAATAGATCTCAGTGTCAGCAGAAAAGTCCGCGCCAATATGCCCATCATCGATCACCTCAAATTATAGCCCGGATATTTCACCATTTGCGTGTTGTTCACGCAACTGGTAAGAAATCAGGGCTAATGAGTCTTGCTCGATCCCTTTCAATTCAATTATGATGCGGCCTCTTTCGTTAAAGAGAACAGGACCTTGAGTATAGATAAAAGCCTGTTGAGTAATTTACTCGCAGCTGGACTGACAATAGTGGGATTAAATCTTGAACCCCCGGTTCGGGAATATGTATTGAACACCGGTTTGTTCGCCCTTTCCGGGGGTGTAACCAACTGGCTCGCTATCCATATGCTGTTCGAAAAAGTACCCGGATTTTATGGTTCTGGAGTCATTCCTCTCCGCTTCGAAGAATTCAAGCTGGGTATTCGCAAATTGATAATGGATCAGTTTTTCAACCATTCAAATTTCGATAACATTTTTGAGAATGCCACTGAAGTATCAGAAAAGCTTGAGGAAAAACTGCAAAGCAGCCTGGAAAATCTCGATCTGGAAACGGTGTTTGAATCCCTGCTAGACGTTATTATGAATTCTTCCTATGGCAGTATGTTGGGTATGTTCGGCGGTCGGGATGCATTGGATGCACTGAAATCCCCTTTCGTCGAGAAGATGAAAGAGCATTTCACCGAGCTATTTCAACGCCAGTCTTTTCATGAACAGATGCAGGAAGCGGTTAGATCAGCCATCGATAACGAGGCCGTGCGTGGAAAGCTGGAGCAACTGATAGATCAGCGTCTGGATCAGATGACACCGCAAATGGTGAAACAAATTATCCAGGATATGATCAAGAAACACCTGGGCTGGCTGGTGGTATGGGGGACTGTATTTGGAGGAACTATTGGCCTGGTCGTTACGGTAGTAAGTGGCTTATAGGCAGGGGTTTATTTGGCGGGGCCATTGGTTTAGTCGTTACATTAGTGAGCGGCTTATAGCCCACCCACTAACAGTGGCTGCCTGGAGATACTGCTGTCATTTTGTTGACATTATCGCAGTTTAGCCCTGCCCTTACCTACGTCCGCTATCAAACTGGAAGCATCGGCATCTTGAATTTCCATTCTAGTTCCCTGATTATTCTTAAATGAAGCGTTGTAAATAGAACAGACTATGGCCGAATTGATGTAGGAGAAACGGAAATCCCTACTTATGGCTGACAATTTCATAAGCTAAATCATTGCAATGCGAAATTACTGAAATAAATCTGTGCTAATGGGTGTAAATAAAATTTTACTGTAATACAATAGCGCGCTCTAAAATTTGGGGTCCAGATTTCATTACTCGACAGTGATGATTTAGGGATGGGTAATCCGGAGTTTGAGAAGAACTCCTTCACAGCATTGAGTAAACAGATTATGGCGCGACCAGTAGAATTCGACGAAAACAAGGTATTGAGTAACGCAATGGAGCAGTTTTGGAAGGAAGGCTATGAAGCCAGTTCAGTTCAAAAACTATTAGATTGCACCGGAATAAACCGGGGAACTCTGTACAACTCCTTTGGCGACAAGGACACTTTTTTCAAGTCTTGTGTTGACCAATACAACAAGGCTATCGACAAACACATTGCAGCCTCTTTGAAAAATGAAAAACTCAATGCCTGGGATGCGATTACGGCCTATTTTGATGAAGCAGTATTAAGTATTTCAAATAAGCACCGTTCAATGGGTTGTCTGTTAGTGAACTCACTATGTGAGAGTATTAATTACGATAAGAGTATGAAGAAAGTGGTGCGGGCCTCGCTGGCAACCATTCGCAAAGCGCTGGTGGCTCGAGTCAAGGAAGCCCATAGAAAGGGTAAGGTTAAGAAAGGCGTGAGCGCTGAGTTTGCCACGGATGTGCTAATGAACACACTGTATGGCGTCCGGGTTAATGCAAGAGATGGCAAGAATGCCAAGCAATTGGGGGAATTGATCAAATTTAACCTGGCTGCGCTGAAAAAGTAACTAATCTCACGAAACTAATAGGTGAGATTTGATGTTGCTAAAGTAGCTGTCGGCGGCCTCTTTTCCTGGCTGTGCAGCCATAGCCAGGCGAGCCTGACCGCCATTTGGCAGTGGCACAGTTGCATCTCCACGCTTGATTGATATACTTTGTGGTCAGAGTCAGGATTTAATCGATGTGTTAGGAAGAAATAATGAAAAAAATTACCGGTAGGAAGAAAGCTGATGACACCAATATCGATTTGACACCGATGCTGGATGTGGTTTTCATTCTTTTGATCTTTTTTGTCGTGACAGCCACCTTTTTGTCTGAAACAGCCATTGAAGCGGCCAGTAGTGACAGTAATGATTCCCAGGAGCAGCCGACTGATGATGAAAAGAAGAACATTCTTTTCGAAATTGGTGCAAACAACGAGATTATCCTGAACGGAAATCCGCGCCCGATTATTTCAACCCAGATTCGGTCTAATATTGATCAGCTTAAGGCAGAAAACCCTGCTGCCTCGGTAATTATTCAACCCAATAGAACCTCAGAGGTGGCTACCCTAGTGATGATCATGGACGCCGCCCGCCAGGCTGGTATGGTTAATATCTCTATTGTTGAGCCGTAATTGACAAAACCGATCGGTTAAACAGACTCAAACGCACCTTTTACAGGTGCGTTTTTGTTTGTAAATGGCGACAGACCACGTTTTTAGAAGTACTAAAAACGTGGTCTGTCGCCTAAATCCCAGAGATATCTTTTACCATGCAAAACCGTTGGAATGACCAGGCTGCCAGCGAGCACTCGGTAGACAAAAATACCGGCTTACGAGTTTATACATCTCAATTGCTGGGCCAAGATCCGGATCTGGTGCTGCACGGTGGTGGCAATACCTCTGTTAAGGGTGAGTTGACTGATGTATTTGGTAATTCAGAGCAGGTACTGTTCGTAAAGGGCTCGGGCTGGGATCTGAAAACCATTGAGGCGAGGGGTTTGCCTCCAGTGAAACTGGATTATCTGCAAAAACTGGGTGACCTCGATTCACTGAGTGACAGTGAGATGATGCGGCAGTTGAGACTGGCCTTGCTTGACCCCACTGCACCAACACCTTCTGTAGAAGCGATACTGCACGCCCTCATACCTCACAAATACGTTGACCACAGTCACGCCGACGCCGTCGTGACCATTAGCAATACGGCGAATGGGAGTGAAATACTGCGGGAACTGTACGGGGATGAAGTGCTGATACTCCCCTATGTCATGCCTGGATTTATACTCGCCAGGCAGGTTGCCGCGGCGACCAGGACAGTAGACTGGGAGAACTTGCGTGGCATGGTGTTACTCCATCACGGCATCTTCACTTTCGATGACGATGCCCGCATCAGTTATGAGAACATGATTGAACTGGTTAGCCGCGCGGAAGACTATCTGAGTAAAACCGGAGCTTCTGACAAGGTGGCACAGCTTGAATACCAATCCACAGCAAAGGATTGTCTGCAGCTCAGCCAATTGCGTGTCAACGCAAGTCACCTGCTCGGAGTCCCGGCACTTTTGCGCCTGGATTGCTCAGGTCCCGCAGCCGGATTTGCAGGTCTGGCTAACTGTGATGAGCTGATCACACGCGGTCCTTTGACACCTGATCACACTATTCATACCAAAGCGTTTGCTGCCGTGCTCGATGATGATCCGGCAACAGGCTTGCAGGAATTTGTTGATGGCTACCAGGCGTACTATTCCCGACACGCAAATCAGGAGCACAGCTGTCTCGATCCGGTACCGCGTTACAGCGTATGGCGTGATCGCGGCATGGTGTATCTGGGTACCAGTCTAAAGCGATTACAGATTGTGCAGGATATTACCGGACATACTCTCAAAGCCATCCAGCAAGCAGAGGCATTGGGCGGCTGGCAGGCGTTGCCTCGAGCAGAGCTTTTTGCTGTGGAATACTGGGAATTGGAGCAGGCAAAACTCAAGTCTTCCCAATCCAGGGCCGAATTCGAGGGCAAGATAACGCTGGTAACCGGGGCCGCTTCCGGGATAGGCAAAGCCTGTGTTAAAGATCTGCTCGAAAGGGGATCGGTGGTTGTCGCATTAGATATCTCATCGGATATAGGAGAGTTGTTTCAAACAGCCGCTGTCCTCGGGTTGCAATGCGACGTTACCAACTCTGCAGCAATCCAGGCGGCCATAGAGCAAGCCGTGCTGCACTTTGGTGGTCTCGATATGCTGGTCAGTAACGCCGGGAATTTTCCCACCAGCCAGTCTCTGGAGGCGCTGGAGGACGACAACTGGAACAAATCGCTGGACTTGAACCTCAGTTCCCATATGCGATTAATCAGAGCAAGTTTGCCCTACCTGAAAAATGGCATAGATCCTTCTGTGGTTATCATCGGTTCGAAGAATGTACCGGCACCTGGTCCCGGTGCGGCCGCTTATTCGGCGGCAAAGGCAGGATTGACCCAGCTGGCCAGAGTGGCGGCGCTGGAGTTGGGAGAGAGCGGCATACGAGTGAATACGGTACACCCCAATGCGGTATACGACACCGCGATATGGACCGAGGACGTGCTGGAAAAGCGGGCCCGACACTATGGTCTGTCAGTTGCCGAATACAAGACAGCCAATGTCCTGAAAACCGAAGTCACGGCTGCAGATGTAGCCCGGGTTGTCGGCCTGTTAGCTGGCACTGAACTGTCCAAGACTACCGGGGCCCAAATTCCAATAGATGGCGGCAATAATCGCGTTATTTAAGCTATTCAGCGGCCGCCAGGTGATTCACTTATGAAAATTGACGGGTCTGAGTATCGCAGCATCTGGTATGACAGCGCTGCCGACACGGTCAATATTATCGATCAGACCTGTCTGCCCCATGAGTTCAAAATTCAACAGCTGCAATCATTACAGGAGGCATGTGAAGCAATTACGCACATGCAGGTTCGGGGTGCTCCTCTCATAGGAGTCACCGCAGTGTTTGGTCTCTATCTCGCTTTGAAGCAAGATCCCCTGGCTTTGTTTGCAGCTAGAGAAAAATTGCTGGCGACCAGGCCAACAGCTGTGAATCTGGGGTGGGCACTGGAGCAAGCCAGTTCCCAAATCGATTCGGTCGATGCAACTGACAGGGCCGACAGGGCGCTGGCACTGGCATGCCAAATGGCCGATAAGGATGTTCAGGTTTGCCAGGCAATTGGCGAGCACGGCCTTGGGCTGCTACGTCAAATCTGGCAGCAGAAGGAGGATAAGAGTCGACCGCTCAATGTATTAACGCATTGCAATGCTGGTGCCCTGGCAACGGTGGATTGGGGAACAGCCCTGGCGGTGATCTACAAGGCGCATCTGGCTGATATTCCACTTCATGTATGGGTAGATGAAACTCGTCCGCGCAACCAGGGGGCATCGCTAACGTGTTGGGAACTGGAACAACAGGGTATTCCCTACAGTTTGATTGTAGATAACGCCGGCGGCCATCTGATGCAAATCGGTGAAGTGGATGTGTGCATTGTCGGCAGTGATAGAACCACGGCCCGTGGAGATGTCTGCAACAAGATAGGCACCTATTTAAAGGCGCTGGCAGCAAACGATAACGGTGTGCCTTTTTATGCTGCTGTTCCCATATCTTCCATCGATTTTTCTCTCACTGAAGGGCCGAATGAAATTCCTATTGAGGAGCGGCACCCCAGTGAAATAACCCATATAAGTGGCATCGATGGGGCGGGTAATCCCTCGACAGTAAGGCTCACTACGCAGAACGCTAAGGTCAGTAATTATGGCTTCGATATAACCCCGGCTCGACTCGTCAGCGGCATCATTACCGAGCAAGGTGTTTTTCCGGCCAGTGCCGAAGGGCTGGCAGGAATCAATAGGGACGGATCCTGAAGTATCTTAACAAAAATTTAAAGCTCATCTCCTAAGCGTTGGAATGTCTAGCGGGCTTAGGCCTAGCAAACGTAGGTAGTTGATGCGTGTATCGGGGATTGGGGAGGGGGTTCTGTTTTTCCGTTCCGTTGGGACGTTATGTACATGGATGTACGGTATGCAGGTTTTGCAGGAGCAAAAACCTGCCCCTGGCCCATAGGAGCATAAAAACAATCCCTTATTCCAAGCTTGCGTCCTTCACGTATGGCACCAACAATAAAAATAGGTGCATTACGCACACCATCTAAATCTAATCTTTTGATTTAACTCGATATATTTTGGGGATATCTCGAGGGTCTGTCCCCATTTAACCCGGTGGCCAGCGCATTGCACGCCCCCCGAGTATATGCAGATGCAGATGGCTAACCGTCTGTCCGCCGTCCTTGCCGGTGTTAATCACATAGCGAAAACCATCTGAGGTCAGGCCTTCCCGCTCGGCAATCAGATTGGCTTTTAGCAGCAGTTTGCCCAGTAATGCTTCGTCATCATCATTCCCTACATTGACAGCATTCAGGTGTTTCCGGGGAATAATCAGAATATGGCAGGGTGCTGCAGGGTTAATATCCCGAAAAGCATAGACATCTTCGTCCGAATAGACCTTGTCCGAAGGTATTTCCCCTGCGATAATTTTGCAAAACAAGCAATCGTCAGACATTATCAATAATCCCAGAAGTGGTAAAGTCAGGGAATATTGTATAACAGTGAAAAATCAATTGATCGTGAAAAGAGAAAATAGTCCAGTTCCCGAGCTCCTCCGGCATGTCTTCGGCTTGTTGTCTGTCCTGCTGCTTTGTTCGATATCGGCAGCACAGGAAGAGCGCTATGGTTACAACGTGATCGAGACATATCCCCATGAAATCACTTCATTTACCCAGGGGCTGGTTTATCACGAAGGTTATCTATTTGAAGGTTCAGGCAAGAATGGTCTGTCCATGCTGCGTAAGGTAAATCTGGAAGATGGCGAAGTGCTGATGAGCAAGCGGTTGAGCGATCGATATTTTGGCGAGGGCGTAGAAATTGTTGGAGATAAAATCTATCAACTGACCTGGCAGTCTCACATGGTCTTTGTTTACGATAAAAGTAATTTTGAGCAAATCGGCACACATTATAATCCGACCCAGGGCTGGGGATTGGCATACGATGATGAACATTTGATCCTTAGCGACGGAACAGATACGTTGCAGTTTCTGGATCCGGAAAGCTTTACTGCGGTGCGCAAGGTCCAGGTGAAGTTCAATGATCAACCGATTAACAATCTGAACGAGCTGGAATATATCGATGGGGAAGTATGGGCAAATATCTGGCAAACGGATTACATAATACGCATCGACCCAGCGAGCGGCGTTGTACGTTCTATTGTCGATTTGAGCGGACTGTCAGAAAGAACTCGATTGGGTAGCTCCGAAGCAGTTCTCAATGGCATAGCATGGGACAGTGAAAACCGCAGGCTCTTTGTAACCGGAAAGCACTGGTCCAATTTATTTGAAATTGAACTGGTGCAGAACTGATTTGCCCATGTGGTTGCAAAGGCGCGTTGAACTGGTTGCCAAGCCGCGGGGATTCCATTTGATAACAAATGAAGTATTGCAGCAGCTCCCTGAGCTTCGTTCCATCGCTACCGGTCTCGCCCATTTTTTTCTACAGCATACCTCTGCTTCTCTGAGTATAAATGAAAATGCTGATACCAGCGTTCGCAGTGATATGGAATCCCATTTCAATACACTGGCACCGGAAGATGCTCCCTATTATGAGCACACGTATGAAGGTGATGATGATATGCCAGCCCATATTAAATCGGGTCTGTTAGGCTCTGAACTGACCATTCCCATTGCAGACGGGCGACTGGTACTGGGTACCTGGCAGGGGCTCTATCTGGGAGAGCATAGAAATCACGGTGGCACCAGACATTTGCTGGTGACAGTGCAGGGGGAGTAGACCATGTGGCTGAACAAACCAGCCTGGCGTAACGGTTTGAAATTTTTCGTCATCGTCGTCCTCTCCATCCTGTTGCTGTCTTGTGAGGCCATCAGCTATTACTCTCAGGCCGCGCGTGGTCAGATGCAAATCCTGCTGCAAAGACAAGACATTCAGCGTCTGCTGCAGAGTGGCGATGTTGACGAGTCGGTGCGAGCCAAGCTGGCGATGATCCTGGAACTGCGGGATTTTGCCGAAGCGGAATTGTTATTGCCCGTGGGGGATAATTACCTCACATATGTTGACCTCAGTCGCGAACATGTGATCTGGAACGTATTCGCCGCCCCGGAATTTTCTGTTGATCCGGTTAGCTGGTGTTATCCTGTCGCCGGCTGTGTTACCTATCGGGGTTATTTTTCAGAGTCATCCGCTAGTAATTTTGCCGAACGGCTGGAGCGGGAAGGATACGATGTCTATACCGGAGGGGTAGATGCCTATTCCACATTGGGATGGTTTGATGATTCTCTTTTAAGTACCGTTATTTCCAGAACCGAACACCAACTGGCTGCACTGGTCTTTCATGAGTTGTCACATCAGTTGCTGTACGTGCCAGGTGACACCACATTTAATGAAAGTTTTGCAACTGCGGTAGAGCGGGAAGGTCTCAGGCGCTGGCTGGCACATAAGAACCAGGGCAACGTTATTGACCGGGCGCAATTAGAGAGTGCAAGACAAAGTGAATTTGTGGAGCTGGTAATCACATTCCGCGACAGGTTCGATCAGCTCTATGCACAGGAATTGAGTGAAGAGGATAAACGTCAGAGAAAGATTGTCTTGCAGGATGAATTGCGCAGTGAATATCAGGTTTTGAAGAGTGGTTGGGATGGTGATATCAACTATGATGCGTGGTTTTCCCGTTCTCTGAATAATGCACAGCTATCCACTGTCTCTTCCTATAACGATTTGGTGCCAGTATTCGACAAAATGCTGTTAGAGGCAAACAGTGATCTTGCCGTTTTCTATGCCTCTGTTACCAGACTGGCGGAACTGCCAGAAGAGGAGCGGGAAAAGGCGCTCGACGAGCAGCTGAACTAGCGGTGTGGGGAATGCAATAAAAGGCAATTAGCGGTTAAGCCGATTGCGTGTCGCTTCCACAAGGTCGGTATAGAACTGTGAGTCAGGGTCTTTCTCAGCCGCGGATTCGTAGGCAAGCAAAGCTTCTTCCAGGCGCCCGGCCTGCTCCAGAATCCGGCCCAGACTGCGATCGAAGAAAGCGTTTTCTGGCATGGCTTCAATGCCGGCAGTGTAAATCTGTATTGCCATATCCGCTTCTCCGACATTGTTGTAGGTGTTTGCCATCACATGCACCTGGGAATCGTCTCGTGGATTCAGTTCAATTGCTCGCAGATCATAGGTGATGGAAATTTCGTAATTGGCATCTTTACGTTCCAGCTCGCCAAGTGAAGAGACAGCAGCGATGAGCCCCGCTGTGACGTTTGTCTGTAAAGCAATAAAGCGTGCCAATAGCGGTTTGGCTTCACTGAACCGTTCAAGAAAGAAGTAAGTATTCGCCAGGTTACGAATAGCATCGCTGAAGTTAGGATCTGCGCTGATGGCTTTGCGATATTCCCCGATTGCCTCTTCATAGCGTTCCAGATTACTGTAAGTGTTGCCCCGGCGATAGAGTTTCTGTGCCAGCCCGGCATCGATAGTTGGGCCATTGCGTTCCGCATTGAGATTGCCGTAACGGTCCAGCACACTGGAAACGCCGGTATCCTGGCTCAATGCCAGTGGGGAAAGACTCAGGTAACAAATGCACAGGATCGAAGCCAGCCAAAACCTGGTGATTGTGGCTTCTGATTTCATCGTAACACCTCATTTGCATGTGCCAGACGGTTAGCCTGCCGAATCACAATACCGTGGCTGGACTATACCATAGCTTCTGACTGGCGAAGCGTCTATTTCAGAATTATGGTCGGCGTTTCTGCGTTGACACTGGATACTCTGCCGATGGCTGCAGCGTAGGGATAGCCATTCTTCCGTAATTCGCTCAGACAGTCGCTGGCGCACTTTTCTGGCAGGCTGGCTAGCAGTCCTCCAGCGGTCTGCGGGTCGAATAGCAATTCATAGAAGGGATTATTGCTATAGGCTTCGGTGTTCTGAATGGTTGAGGCAACCTGGCTGTTATCCTGATGCAATGAGCTGAAGATTTTTCGCTCAAGACACTCAAGGGTACCATCGAGAACAGGGACATCATCAAGACTCAGTTGTACCTCAGCCTGCTTTGCCTTCAGCACCTCTTGCATTCCTAACATCTCTTGCAAATGTCCAGCCAGGCCAAAGCCGGTTACATCAGTGCAGGCATTGACACCGTGTTTGGCAACGATGGCGGCGGCAGTCTTGCTGGAAACCAGCATTTGTTCCAATGCCGGTTCCATCCAGCTATTTCTTGCTTTGTAGCGCATATCTGCTGCTAGGAGAGTACCGGTACCCAGAGGCTTGGTCAGTATGAGAACATCGCCGTTTTTCATGCCAATTTTGTTTACTAATTGCTCTGGAGCGGAGAAACCATTGACCACTAAACCGAAACTAAGCTCGGGTGATTCGGCAGAGTGACCGCCAATCAGTGCGCAGCTATTATCAGTCAGTACCTCGGTACAGCCCTGCATGATTTCATTGAGCTGTTCTCGTGCGATGTTTTTTTCTGCGAATGGCAGTCCAATAATCGCCAGGGCGGAATGCGGATCGGCCCCCATTGCATAGATATCACTCAGGCAGTGATTGGTGGCGATCTTTGCGAACAGCCAGGGATCATTAATGAATGCGCGGATCTCATCTACGGTTTGTAACAATACGCGTCCGGCATCAATCTGAATCATCGCCGCATCTTCAACTCGCGATGCCGGGTTCACCACGTCCTTACTGGTAACTTGTGGAAGTTCCTGCAACATATCGTTCAGTATCGAGCTGGCGACCTTGCCGCCACAACCGGCACAGCGCATGGCGTGTTGTTTGAGTGTTGTTTCGGTTTCCTTGTCGACCAGGCCCCTGGTTAACTGGAAGGGTGTAGCCATATCAGGCAGTTGGGAGTATTTCTGCAAAAAGTCGTTGTCAATTTTATTTTTCAGGCGCCAAACCCAATGCCCCTGAAAAAACAGCTTGCTGCGAGAGGCTATGGCATTCCTGCCTCCCATGCTGATTAGCGCCAGAGACCGTTTCTGTGGGCTGTGAATTAATAGTTTTCTCGCTGTTGCAAAACGCACCAGATTTTCGGCCAGTGGCTTTCCTTGACGCACCGCATAAACCCCGGATTTAGGTCGAGGGTGGCCAGAAATTGTAGCCGCATCTCCTGTCACAAAGACAAACGGGTGGCTGGTTGATTGTAGGTAGTTATTGACCTCGATAAAACCATCTTCACCGCATTTCAGGCCACAGTCTGCTGGCCATTGTGGGATACTTGCCCCGGTTGCAAAAAAAATGGCATCGGCAGAAATGGAATCCTGTTCTTCGAACAGAACAGAGTTCTTTTTGAACTTTACCACTCGATGGTTGAAAAAAGTCTGCACGTGACACGTCTCAAGCTTTGACTTCGCTGCTAGCCGTGCTTTTCTATTGTGTTCACGCAACAAGCCATCATCGGCACTGATGAGCTTGATCTGCAGAGGAGAGTCTGCCCCATATTGCAGATTCAATTCTTCATGGATTCGGAATTGGGCAGCCAGCGCGAATTCAAAACTGGCTGGTCCTCCACCGACGATCGCAATAGAGTAGGTTTTGGATTTATCCCGAATTGTTGCGATGGCATCTTTTAATACGCGAGCCCACTCCTGCAGAAAAATATCGATTGGTTTGATCCCAATAGCAAACCTGGAAGCGCCGGGAATCTTGACAGCATCGGGCTTGGAACCAATATTCATGGAGAGTATGTCGAAGCTGATAGCTGGCCGGTTTTTTGGTCGAATCAGTTTTTCATTCAGGTCTATGACTTCTATTTCTTCTCTAATCAGCCTGGCACCGGCGAATTGGGCCAGTGGTCTTAAGTCGATGTGAAAGTCATCCGCTGCGCTAAATCCAGAAATATGACTCGGGAGAGCACCCGAATAGGGCGTGTCTATATCGCGGGTGATGAGGGTGACGGCAAGACCGGGAACCGGTTTCATTCCCAGGCGCATTAATACTGCTAGGTGACTGTGACCGCCGCCCAGCAGAACCAGGTGTTTGACTATGGGGGTAAGACTGGAATTATTCATATGCACTACACTGTCATCACAGTAAGTAGTGTACCTTAAATTGCCGGATTAATTTTTCGAGAAGTGAAAAAACCTTCAGGCAGGACGCTTAAAATCTGAACTTGAAGCCCACCTCTTTGCCGTATTCTGCATCGGCATAGACGATTTCAAAGAATCGTTGGAATTCGATACCTGGAAATCTGGATTTCTTCGCCTTGATCTGCATAGTCTCCAGTGGCCCGGTCCTTGCCGACAGGCGAAAAAATTCCTGCATCTCTTCGAATAAATCATGCCTTAAATTACTATCAATTCCATGCCCAGTGATCTGGAAGAAGCTCCATTCCTCACAGGCGGCTTTGAGTTCGCCAAGGGTCGAGGTGCCGGTGATGCCAGAGGAGATATCTATACAGGGGATGGTAATACTCATGGTTTGCTTCTCCCGCTAAATACTACCATGAAAGAATTCTGTTACCATGGATTTTGAACTTTCCAATGGGTGTTAAGGAATGAGCCATAATAGAATGAGAAAGGAGGGTGCATGAAAAAAACCAGAGTTTGTATTCTGCTACTAGTATTCTGTCTCTTACCAGCTTGTGCGCAGATGCGTTTTGATGTCAGTTTCGGCTCTGACGGGGCAAACACTCCCGGAATTGTGGCTGAATCTGATATTCCAGCGGACGTCTATCGAGACTCCTGGGCAAGATTGCCCACTGTGCAACGGGAAAATCTGGATGCGGCCGGCAAGGAGGCATTCGATACTTATGTGAGCCCCGGTACTGGTTACGAGACGGGGCTGCGCGGTCCTATCGGCATGTGGATGAATAGTCCGGAGTTAGCCAAGGCAATCTTTCCACTGAGGCAACGGGTACGTTATGGTACGGACAAAGATCAGCGCCTGACCGAGTTGATCATCATTTCTACGGCAAGAGAGATCGATAACCAGTACGAATATTCTGCCCATGAACCGGCGGCTAGAACAGCGGGTCTGGAAGAGGAAATCCTGGCGATTGTTAAATACCGCAGGTCGCTGGATTCGACTAACGTACCCGGGCTTGGAAGAACGGAAAAAGTATTGATTCAATTTGTTCGTGAAGTGGTGAGCGAGCCCAAGGTAAGCGCGGAAACCTTTGCCAGCGCCATAGAAATATTTGGGAATGAAGGCGTAACAGACGTCGTCGGACTAGTCGGTTACTACAGCTTAGTTGCCATGACGCTGAAGGCCTTCGATGTGCAGCGACAGCCCGGCAGTGAGTTATATCTGCCAGAGCGCAGCAACTAAGAAGCGAATAGTGACGAGCAAATGAAAAAGCCGATTTCTGTAAAACAGAAACCGGCTTTAGTGAGCGCCCAGGCTACCTCAAGCAACCGAATTAGAAGGTATTCAGCTTGAGTGCTTGCGGGCCATATCCATTTTGTGCCACATGATTAACAATCATGTCTGAGGTAATCGGCGCCCGGTTGAACACGTGTCCGTCCAGTGCATCGGAAATCGCACTCACCACAGCGGCCGCTGCGCAGCCCATCGATGGCTCGCCAATGCCCCGTGCACCGATTGGGTTAATCGGATCAGGAATGTCTACCGATGTGGTTGCCATAGTGGCAGGTACATCAAGTATGGTAGATGGCTTGCTTTGATAAAAGCCAATATTAGCTGGCAAGCCATTTTGCGGATCATAGACATGACGTTCAGTCCCCGCCATACCAAAACCCCAGACTCCACCGCCATGCATCTGCTGTGAAAAGCCCTTGGGATGTACCACGGTTCCACAATCGGCGACAGACAGGTAGTTGAGAATCTCGTACTTGCCAGTATCCAGATCGAGTTCAATTTCGGCAAAGCCGACATTGATTCCCGGCGGCGTACCGCGCTGTGGCAGATTATCTTTCGCCACGCCAACCAGTCCGGTGCCGGCAATACCTTGTACCGCGCGCTGCGTAATGGGGTGAATATCATCCGGGTATTCGGCACCGCTGTAGCGCCCGCCCATTTCGATGGCTTTCTGTGCAGCCTCCGCATAGCTTAGACCGACGGCAGAATCGCTGATCCTGAAGACCCGTTCATCGGCTATGTCATAATCCTCTGCTACACCACCAAGCTCGGCGGCGGCTATTTCCTTGAGTTTATTTACTGCATCCATCCCTGCTGCGTAGTTGGTACGAGTATGGGTAAAGGTTGTATTGCTACCACCCTGTGCCGAGCTATTGGGCAGGTGGAGATCGGTGCTGCCGCGGACAATCTCACAGTTTTCCCAACTGCACTGCAAGACTTCGGCTGCCGCTCTCACGGTTGCCGCATAGGAATAAGTTCCGAGGTTACCCGCACCTGAGTGCAGAAGAATTCGCCCGCTGGGAAGAATACGTATCAGCCCATCGTAGCCATAACCGCCGGCCCCGTGGTAACCCTGGCCGATACCAATGCCAATTACCTTGTTACCGCGGCGCCTTGGTTGATTGATTTTGGCCTGCCAGTCGAATTGTTCGGCTCCCTTGGTGATCGCTTCAGCCGCGAAGGCGCTGGTCATGGGACCTTGTCGCTCATAGATGCCCGAGTCGCTGTTGGGGGCGTTTACTCGACGAAACTCAACCCGGTCCATATTCACCGCCTTGGCGACTTTGTCAATGATAGGCGCCAGGACCACCGCCATCTCATTCTGCCCGGGGCCTCGCTGTGCTCCTTTGGGGGCAGTATTGGTAAAAATCGGAATATTACGCAGGCGCATTGCGTCCGGTTGGTACAGCACCGAGATGTGTCCGGCTGAAGAGGAAGCGCTGTCACGGCCGCTAGGGCCGCCATCGCTCACGATAATCAGGTCGACAGCCGTAATTGTGCCATCGTTTCTTACACCGGTCTTAATCCAGCCCTGCATACCAGGCCGACTCACACCGATAAAAAACTCTTCCTCACGGGTAATACGCAATTGTATGGGGCGATTCAACAGTCTGGAAAAATAGCCGGCCACGCCCATGGTGGGGTAGGTTCGGCCTTTGGAGCCAAAACCACCACCGGTGTTTTCATTGATAAAACACAGGTTTTCCGGCTCGATACCCAGCATTGCCGCCAGACCTTCATTAACCGCAGACTGACTCTGGCTCGAACCGTAAAAATAGCATTTGCCATTTTCCCAATACACCATGCTGGAGCGTGGCTCCATGGAATGATTCGGCGTTCCAGCAGTTACAAAGGATTCTTCGATGATGACATCGGCCTCGGCAAACTGGGCTTCAAGATCGCCGTATTCCCAACCGCCGGTGAAGGTGACACCTTCCGGCTCGCGTCCGTTACGAAATTTTTCAACTTCCGCTGCGGGCCATTTGACTGGCGTGATACTGCCTTCTACGTCGGCATTTTCATCATACTCTTCCTGTACCACTGCCACCATGGCATTGCCTTCAGGATAGGCATCCGGGCCGCCCTCGGTCAGGCTTACCAGTGGATCAGTCACGAAATCACGGCGCTCGTAATCTATTGCGATTCGGTCCAGTGCATTCTCTGCAATATCATCTGATATGGCAGCAATAGCCAGAATTGGCTGACCGATATAAGTGACATACTCCAGTGCCAGCATGGGATTTTCAGGCGGGGCGGAAGGTGGGAGATCCTGAGCAGTTAGAATGCCCAGTACACCATCCATTCTGAGTGCTTCCGAGGCATCGATATTGACTATCCGCGCGCTCGCCATAGGGCTGGTCAATAACCTGGCAAAGACCATGCCTTCTCTGCGGAAATCCTCTACATACTTGGCGTCACCGGTGACCTTGCCTTCGACATCGGGTGGAACGAAATCTTGTCCTATATGCATATTAGTCATGAGATTAGCTCCGCAGCGCGCATCACGCCGTTCAAGTAATGATCATAGGCTCCACATCGGCAGAGATTCCCGGAAAGCGCCTGGCGGGCTTCTTCCCGTGTTGGATTGGGATTGGCCATCAGCAAGGCAGCAGCGGAGACGACCTGACCAGGTGTGCAGAAGCCGCATTGCGGGCTTAATTCCTCGATGAAGGCTTGTTGCACTGGGTGTAGCGTGCCATTTGCAGCGCGCAGACCCTCAACCGTGGTAATAGACTTGCCTTTAACCTGTTGGGTTAGCAGTGAGCAGGCATAGAGAGCCGTATCGTCAACCATCACTGTGCAGGCACCGCATTCTCCGCGATTACACGCGACTTTCGTCCCGGTCAGATTCAAGCGATTGCGCAGAGTATAAGACAGGGTCTCCTGCGGCATAACATCCACGCGGCGTGTACGGCCATTCACCTCGATCGATATGAGGCGTTCGGCGGCACCTGGCGGGCTGGTGGATTGGGCGTTTGCGAGGTAATAGCCGGTGCCGGATGCCAGCGCCGTGCTTGAGTAGATTACCCCCTTGATAAAGTGTCTTCGGGATATTCGGGTATTCACTGGTTAGCCCCCTTATTGTAATGTAGGGCGGTGTGCTGGTGCACACCGGAAAGCACGCAACGATGAATGACTGGAGCTCGTTATTTCTGGCCACACAGTCTATCACGAGCCTACGTCTTTGTATTGGGAAAATCAAACGTCGTTTTGGAGTATTTTGCCGATCAATCCTGATGTTGGCACCTGTGCTGGGAAGCACCACTACTCCGGGATGAGTGGACTTCTACCTACAATTTGTCACGACTGTATAACCGGGTTTCAAAACTGGGTCTCGGTTGGTCCGGAATTAGCTGGGTCAGGAGCAGGGAAAGGGCGGCAATTCCAGAACCCACCAGAAACACGGCGCTGTGATTAACCACCCAAAGCAGACCAAGGACCGCGGGTAAAAAAACGGCAGCGATGTGGTTGATCGTGAAGCTGATGCTTGACGTTGCTGCTATATCAGCCGGATCGGCAATTTTCTGAAAGTAAGTCTTGATGGCAATGGCCATGGAGAAGAACAAATGATCGATCAGATACAGGGCTATGGCCACCGCAATGGTGTTCACGAAGGCGTAACTGGTAAATACGATTATGAGACCGACGTATTCCAATGTCAGTGCACGGCGTTCCCCGATAAAACCGATTAAACGGCCAATCTTGGGGGCCAGCCAGAAAGTTAATGCGGCATTGACCAGGGTAAGCAGCACTACGTTTTGAATTGGAAAACCGAATTTCTCTACCAGCAGGAATCCGGCAAATACCACAAAAATTTGTCGGCGCGCACCTGCCAGAAACGTCAGCAGATAATACAGCCAGTATTCCTTACGCAGGAATAATTCCGTTTTCTGGGTTACCTGATCTTCGAAGTGGGGTATTGCTGTCCAGCAGTAGATGCCAATGGCTGCCGCTGTGCCACCGGCGAGCAGGTAGATAAGCAAATAATTGGCAGTAAAAAACATCAGGTAAATATATAGTGCCCCTAGCACTGCGAAATTGCAGAAGGCTTTCAGACTCAGGATTTGACCCAATACCTGCGGTGCTTCAAGCTTGCCAAGCCATTGCAGGCTGAGTGAACTATGCAGTGCCTCCAGGTAGTGAAAACCAAGCGACATGAGCACGGTGGTGAAGTAAATCCAGCCAACGCTCGGGTAGAACGCGGTAATTGCCGTACCTACACCAAGCGTCAGTAATGACAGAATAGCCAGGCTCTGCTGTCTGATAAACAGCATGACCAGGACCGCAGTGAAAGCCAGGAAGCCAGGGACTTCGCGCAGGCTTTGCAAAATGCCGATTTCTTCGCCGGTAAAGGCGGCTTTCTCAACCACAAAATTATTCAGTAGCACCTGCCATGTAGCAAATGCAATGGTGTTGCCGATCGCCAATAAATACAGAAGCGTCTTGCGCTGGTTCGGTTGCCGGGATTGCATTAATGAACTCAAATTGATTGCGGTGGATGGGGCAGTGTGGAAAAACTATTTCCTGAACTGTGATTGCTAAAGTGTATGGATTGCAATGAGAGTCGATTATATCATCCTCCCACCAAGTCAGCTTTATTAATTTTCACCAATCTAAGTGATAGGCCAAAGCAAGCTGCCAATCCCGAATTAAAAGCATGAAATGGTTAAACAGATGATCAGAAAAGCCGTTCAGCAGGATGCGGAACAAATCAGGAAAATTTATAACTGGTATGTGGATAATACGGTTATTACATTTGAAGACGAAGCTATTTCTGCCCTGAATATGCAGAAGAGGATGGCGTTGGCAGACGATGACCACCCCTGGTTTGTCATAGAAGAACAGGGTGTGTTGGTTGGTTTTACCTACGCCGCGCCCTGGAAGTCGCGGGCCGCCTACGAATTCTCCTGTGAAACCACTGTCTATATAGCTAAAAATTGCTCAGGAAAAGGATTAGGCAGGAAACTTTATCAGCGGCTTATAGATGAATTGAGAGAATCGCCGATACACTTACTAGTTGCCGGTATTGCGCTACCAAACGATGCCAGTGTTGCCCTGCATGAGAAATTGGGTTTTCGGAAAGTTGCTCACTTTAACGAAGTGGGATTTAAGTTTGGCAAGTTCATCGATGTCGGTTACTGGCAGCTCACTATTTGAAAAGAGTGAGCCAGGCAATATGTCTTATGAATGAAGGTTGAATGATAGGAGTTAACTGTGTGTAATAAATCAAAATGCATAGTACTGATCTTGATTTGCCTACTTTTATCAGCCTGTGTTGGTAAAATTTTTGGCACTGCTGTGGATACCTCGATCGAAGTGGCCAAGGTGCCGTTCAAGGTGGTTGGTGCTGTGGTAGATTTGGCAATTCCCGATGAAGAAGATTGAGAGAGTGAGCATAGACTTATGGCGATTCATCCAACCGAATATGATATTCCTGCAAGCTACCAACATTGGGTAGGCGATAAAGCCGAGGATTATATCGGACCTTTTTTCTTCTACATGGATGGGGAAAATCCACGCACGGCCTTTCGCATTCAGCAACACAATTGCAATGCACACGACTCCGTGCACGGTGGCGTGCTGATGGCTTTCGCCGATTATACTCTTTGTCTGTGTGCCAATGGCGGCAGCTATGAGTCAGTGGCTACGGTTAGCTGTAATAATGAATTCACTGCACCTGCCTATTTGGGAGATTTGCTACAAGGCAGCGGGGAAGTAACGAAACGTGGCGGTTCGATGGTATTTGCCCGTTGTGTCCTCCGTGTAGAGGATACGGTGATTTTGACCAGCAGTGCGGTGATTAAACGCATAAGAATGCAGAAGTAGCTTGGCGATGGCTGCAAGTCTTTCCCTCTCTGATGCCAGGAAAATAGCTCTGCATAGCCAGCGACTCTACAATCAACGTGGATTTGGAACAGGCTCGGCAGCCACTCTGGCGGCAATCGATCACCTGGGCTATGTGCAGATCGATACGCTGTCGGTAGTGGCCAGAGCCCATCTGCATACTTTATGGAATAGAGTAAATAAATTCAGCCCCGATCACATCGACCAGTTGCAACGCGAAAGGCAAGTGTATGAACATTGAGCCCACGCGCTGGCCTTTCTGCCGATGAAGGAGTTTCGTTTTTCTCTCCCCCTGATGAATCGCATAGCCAGTGGTGAGATTCACTGGTACCCGAAGAATACCAAACAGACCGCGATGGTACTCAATCGTATCCGGGAAGAAGGACCGCTGTCGGCAAAAGACTTCAACAATAAGCGAACCAATACGGCTATGTGGGCACGATCTCCTGCCAAACTGGCGCTGGAGCAGTTGTTCATGGAAGGGGAATTGATGATTCCCCATCGACGGAATTTCCATAAAGTCTATGACTTGAGAGAAAGGGTTTTGCCTGATCATATCGACACCCGGATTCCCACTAAAGAGGAGCAGGCTCGACACTTGATAGGTAAATTTCTCCAGGCCCACGGACTGGGGCAAATTCCAGAAATTTCTTATCTGAGAAAAGGCATGGCAGCCGAAATCGCCAGAGTTGTTAAAGAAATGCAGGAGGAAGATCTTCTGGTGGCAGTGCAATTCAATGACAGAGAATACTTCTGCACGCCTAGTTCTATGGAATATTTAAACAAGCCTCTACCAAGGGGGAAGGCTAAAATACTATCCCCATTCGATAACTCAGTTATTCAACGCAAAAGAGTTAATGAGTTGTTCGGTTTTGACTATCAATTGGAATGTTATGTGCCAAAGGCTAAACGTAAATATGGTTATTTTTGCCTGCCTGTATTGTGGAATAACAAGCTGGTAGCGCGGATGGATGCCAAGGCAGACCGGAAGAACTCGGTATTCCATGTGCTGCACTTGCATCTGGAAGAATCGTTGAAAAAAACCGAATCCTTTATGTCAGCTCTTCAAGATGAGCTGAAGCGATTTGCCAAATTCGATAATTGCGAGAACGTATTAATACATAAGGTGGTAGTCCACCAGGCGCGTAGTGTAGTATGCGAAACTTGGTAAAATTTGAGCCAGGTCAGGGAAAAACAGGGCGAAAAGCAGGGGACAGACCACGTTTTTGCTGATTGTTCCTGAAGCACTAATGGGGATTGTGAATGAATGTAACTGTTGTGGTAATACTTAGCTACCTGGTGTTTTTTGCCGCAGCTGGTATCTATATCAGCAGAAGCAATCGCAGTGCCTCGGATTGGGCAATCGGGGGCGGTACGCTCGGTGTCGGGATGTTGGCTGCGGGTGTTGCTGGCACCCGAATCGGTGGTGCCGGGACTTACGGTGTAGCAGGCGATGTGATGGCCACAGGTATTGGTAACCTCTGGTACAGTGTAAATTCCTTTGCCGCCCTTTTCCTGGTGGGTTTGTTTTTCGCTATCCCCTACCGCCGACTTAAACTTACCAGTGTCGGAGAAATTTTCGATCAGCGTTTCGGTTCCTTTCGCTGCCAGTGGCTAACCAGTCTCTGCGTCCAGACCGAGTATCTGGTGGTAAATATTATTGAGCCCTATGTGATCGGTACAATTGTCAGCGGTGTAACTGGCCTGCCGTTTGTTGTTGGTGTATTTATCGGTGGTTTCGTCATTATCTTTTTTACAGTCACCGGCGGGCTTAAGGGGACTGCAGTTACCAACATAGTGCATTGCACTGTCATTATTCTGGGTCTTGCTCTGGTCAGCTATGTGGCCATGCAAAATATGGGGGGTTGGAGCGAGGTAGCCGCGCAGGCAGATGTCATTCTGGCAGACTCGGGAAGGGAATCGGCCACCTGGTGGAGTTTTACCGGCATTGGCTGGGCCACGATTATCGCCTTGTTTATTGCTGCAACTATTCATACACCGGGGGCTTCTATTTACGCCAACTATGCCAGTTCTGCTGCGAAGCAGGATTATCTGATTCCAGGATTTTTTCTGGCCGGTTGTCTCGCAGCGCTGATGCCACTGGTGGCCGGATTTATTGGAATTCTCACGCTGGCCAATTACGGTGCAGAGAGCGGGCTGTCGGGCTATCTCAATATTGCCCAGTTAGCCATCGATTCGGGACCGATACTGGGTGGAATAGCACTCGCTGCCGTATTGGCAGCTGTGATCTCATCGGGAGCCCCGATTCTGTTGGCAAGTGCAACTATGTTTGTTAGTGACTGGATACCTGCCTCAAAAAACTATTCCAGTGAGAAAAAGCTGCGGGCTTATAAAATCGTCACAGTAATCTACGGTATGGTCGCTGCCACTATTGCCTGGCTGGGCGATATCACCTCGGTGTTGCAATTACTCTTATTAGGATTTGCTATGGTGGTGCCACCGGCTATTGCTGTTACCTTTGTTTTTTACTGGAAGAAGACAACAGAACGCGCGGCTTTCTGGGGTATGCTCTCTGGTTTTGTGGGCGGCTTGGGCATGTGGTTATTGAATTACCTGTTTGCCGGGGCAGAGAACGCCACTACGGGAGGACTCGCACAATACTGGTATGAACTGACACAGACGCTTGGCGAGTGGCGAGATCCGTCTTTCCTGACTCTGTTGCTACCGGTGTTTGTTATTCCACTGGTTGTCTTATTTGATTCTGATAAAGAGGCCAACGAAATACAATCGGATGAATTTTATACCAGGCTAGGGAGAATCCAGCGTAATCTCTCGTGGGAGTGATGCGGGCTAACGCTGCAACTCTCCATGTGCCTGTATCAGAAACGGGCCAGGTGTCTCATAACTCTGATCCAGTAGTCCGCACAATTCCTCCGCCGTATTTGCTATGGCGCCGGGCACCCCATAACCCTTCGCTATATCCACCCAGTTGATGTCGGGGTTACCAATATCGAACAGACTGGCGGCTACTTCGCCTACTTCGGTTACACCGAGTTTGGCATATTCCACATTCAGTATATTGTAGGTTCCATTGGCGAATATTACCGTGGTCACGTCAAGGCTTTCTCTGGCCTGAGTCCAGAGACACTGATTCGTGTAGGCAGAACCGCCATCACCCAACATCGCCAGTACACGTCGGTCGGGGCAAGCCAGAGCCGCACCTGCAGCACAGGGGCCACCCTGGCCGATAGCACCGCCAGTCAAGCTCAACCAGGAGTTAGTAGCGGCATTTTGACAGAGACCGTAGGCTGCGTTGCCACCACCGGAATCAGTTGCCACGATGACATCATCGGGTAAGGTTGCGGCCAGGGATTGTACGATAGACCTGTTGCTGAGTTCACCTTGTGGTCTTTCTATAGGACTCTTCTCGAAATGCTTGACCAGTTCCGTGCCAGCCCCCAGTCTTTCTGCGACGCGGTTCAGTGCATCCGTGGCATTTTCTTCGACCCTGGACAGTCTATGCACGGAACAATCATCGGGTATGAGTTGGCCTGGAATTCCCTGGTAGGCGAAGAAGCTGGCGGGGATTTGTCCTCCCACCAGAATCAGGTTCTCCGTACCATCCAGAGAGGCCAACACCTGTTCCGGGAAATAGGGAAGGCGCTCCACAGCAACCCGGCCCGGGCCGCCATCGATACGGGCCGGAAATGTCCCGGTTAGCAGGCGACAACCGGTCTTGCCGGCGATACGACCAGCGGCGGCCAGTGCCTCGGTCCCTATTGCATGATGCTCAAGTAGCAATACGTTCTTTCCACCCTGGCCAAGCAGGTCGCCAATTTTTGCAATGGTCGTTTCATCGACCTTGCCGCGTTCCGGCAGGCCGTTCGGTGTAACAGGGCCAGTACTGTCTCCCCAGGCAGCATCTGCCCCCATAATCAGCGTGGCAATTTGCCCCTGTGACTCTATGGTCTGGCGCAGCGTTGCGGTGTAGGCATCTGCACCATCTTGCGCCAGAGTCTGTGAAGTGCTGCAGGATTTAATCCAGGAGGAATAGTTCCTGGCCAGTGTTTCGATATCGGAGGTTAAGGGTGCGTCAAAGCCAACATGAAATTCAGGGTGATTGCCGATGATGTTAATCATTGGTGAGTTGGCCCGCCTGGCATTATGCAGATTGGCAATACCATTGGCCAAACCCGGTCCGAGGTGCAACAGTGTTGCAGCTGGCCTACCGGTCATGCGGGCAAAGCCATCGGCAGCACCGGTACAAACGCCTTCAAAAAGTGCCAGAACCGAGCGTATTTCGGGTACACCATCGAGTGCCTGCACCAGATGCATCTCGGAAGTGCCAGGATTGGCAAGGCAAAGCTCGACTCCACAGTCGGCCAGCGTCTGTATTAGCGCTCCGGCGCCGTTGATATTATTCTCCATGCAGCGTCCTTAATTCTGAGCCTGAATCGAGAGCTGGCTATCATAGCATCTAATTCCCCGGAATCTGCATTTAGCAATAGGTGCATTAAACACACTTTCTTAATCTAATCTTTGGATTTAGCTCGATATATTTGTGGGGATACCCCAGCGGACCGAGGTAGATACTCGTTCAGATTCCGTTCAGGGAAAGGTAGGTATGCTACTTCCACTAGCGGAAACATCATGTAATCGGGCTACCTCGCAAAACCCATAACTCCTTTGCCTGATTGGGCATGACTAATGCTGCCGTAAATCCTCACTCAACAACTTAGCGGATGTGGAGTGGGGATTTTTTATGTCCGGGCTAGCCTTGGCCCGTCATTTTTCGGGGCCAGACCTGAAAACTGGATGTATGTAGCCTGGTGCTTGATCAAAAGTGTATCTTTGCTAGGATTACCGTTTCGCCAGCTCAGCAATAAAAAAAGCAGTGGCAATAAAGACGGTCAGTATGATTCTTTTCAGTTCTTCTCCAAAAGCCTTCTGCAAGCGAGCCTGTTGTTTTAGCCTGTTATTCCTAGTTAGTAGCATCGGCGTATCGAGTCTCCACGGTCAAGTGGCGCCCCTTCCCGACTCGAATAGATATCAGGTTCCGGTGGATCTCAACCGGATTCATTTCTATTTGATTACCATCGACGTGGGTAACAAGGTGGCGGATAACTTCGGCCACACCGCATTGCGTGTGATCGATGAAGCCAATAACTCAGATACAGTCTTCAACTGGGGCCTGTTCGATATCAGCGGCGGGGTGGTCAGTTTCTCTTACAACTTTTTCAAGGGAATCATGAATTACCGACTTGGGACAGCGACACCTGCGCAGGAATTTGCCCAATATGAAGGGCAGCGACGTACGGTCTGGCAAGATAAAATTAATCTCAATAACCAACAGAAAGAAATTTTGTATCGGCGTTTGCTCTGGAACATCGAACCGGAGAATGTGGTCTATCCCTATCACTACTTCTTCGATAATTGCACCACCCGGGTTAGAGATTATCTGGATGAAGCCCTGTCTGGCAAGATCGCCAATTCAAATATCGGAGTAACGGGCAACAGTTTTCGAGATCAGGTGCAGTCCCATTATCAATCCATCGGATTTATTTCATTTTCCCTGGACATCTTAATGAACAGCAATATCGATCGACAAGTCTCCGCATGGGAGGAGCTGTTTCTGCCCCTGAGTTTGCGTCTGGCCATGCTGGACCTGGTATCCGATGTAGCGATAAACGGGCAGCGGCAAAAGTTGCTAACTGATACTGAGGTGGTGATGGCGTTTCCAACCCCCCCTGCTCAGGCAGATCCTTATCGACTGGCAGCGATGGTCTTGCTCGGACCAACTCTGCTGCTTTATCTATTGCTTAAAAAGATTCCCATGTCATTTTTTGCAACACATTCGAGAATCGGCCTGAAAGTACCAGGTTTCAGTTTTAGAGTTCTCGGGATTCTCGGCTTATTGACGGGTTTATTTAGTGGAATATACGGTTTATTGATGCTCGGCAGTTGGTTTGTATCCGATCATCTGGACTTGCACCATAATGTCAACCTGCTCCTGTTCTGGCCTACGGACCTGTTCGTTATTGTTGTTTCTTTGCGCTGGTTGTTCCTGTGTAAACCCTGGCCCATGACAAGCAATAGCAAGCCTTTTATTAATTACTATTTGCTGGCCCACGTAGTGGGCATGATTGCCTATTCTCTAATTGTGCTACTGGGATTATCGACGCAATTGCTCGATAGTATTTTTTATTACGTAGTACCGGGATTTTTCCTGTTCACTGTGCTGGTGTGGCTGGTTGGATTTCAGGCTGCCAGGCCCAGGAACGTGTTTTATTGATATGGTCAAACTGCTTAGCAAGCAAGCTAAGAGAGCCGAGCATCTGCACCCGATGGCAGAAAAAGTCGCCCCGGGCATCTGACCGGCTGAAGCCGCTCGAGGAGAGCAGCGTGGCGGAGGCTCGTGCGCTAGGGAGGTCAGGGATAGAATTAATTCTATCCCTTTTTCAAAACCAAAAAAAAGCCGGCGTCTTGCGATACCGGCTTTTTATCTGCAATTAAACTACTCGGTAATTATTTCTACCCGGCGATTGAGTTGATAGGCATTTTCATTTGATCCACGATTAGCCGGTTGCTCTTCACCGTAACTGACGGTTTCGATTTGCGCGCGAGCGGCACCGTTTACAATCAGGTAGTTCTGAATCGCCTCGGCCCTGCGTTCGCCCAAAGCGATATTGTATTCCCGAGTGCCACGTTCATCTGCATGACCTTCCAGTCGAATTCTCTTGTTTTGGTTCCCTGCCAGGTCCTGCGCGTGATAAGTCAGTACATCCCGGTCCGCACTGCGAAATTCGGCGACATCGAAATCGAAGTAAAATACCGTGGTGGACAGGGCCGCTCTAACCAGTCGTTCTTCGGCTTCGGCCGCGCGGCGACGGGCTTCTTCAGCTAATTCTTCGGCTCTGCGGTTAGCTGCGTCGGCATCGGTCTCACTAGAGACCGCTGGGCTAGACGGTTCGGCCTCTTCGCTGGTTGAACTACAGGCAATGAAGCTCAATAGTGTCATAAGCACTAAGGCAGTTTTTGCAATATGACCGATTCTCATGGTTGCTCCTTGGAATAATTAGTGCAGAAATTGATCGAAATCGTGGTGTCTTAAAAAGAGAGCGAAGGATAACGCATTTGCTGAATCAAATCCATTGAGCTAGCTCAATTCTTGAACATTGTTCTAATTGTCAAAACAGCGTGTGCAAGCGGTATTCTGATGGATCAGATCGCCCGCTTTTTTCATCCATGCCGCTGTGATTGGAAGCCATTAATCGCTTGAGAATTTTCATAGAGCAATTGCTCGATATTTGTTTATATGGGTCCTGAAAAAGTGTTAAAGTCTGCAGATTATGGGGATTAAGGGTCGTGATTGGGCTCGTTTTGCCTGTAGTCCAGCAATCTTGTACGAACTTATTGGACAGTATTTAGGAGAATTGGAGTGAATGCGGATTTAACTGACGACGAGTTGGCGTTTCAGGACGAGGCAAGAGCTTTCTTGCAAGCGGAGTTTCCCGCCGATTTGCAGGCGAAAGTGGATGCCAATATTCGTCTGAGCAGAGAAGACCTGATTCGATGGCAGAAGATACTGTACAAGAAGGGTTGGGCCGCACCGAGCTGGCCCCTTGAGTATGGTGGTACCGGTTGGTCGCACACCAAGAAGCACATCTTCGCTACCGAAATGGGTTCCATTGGAGCACCTGAGCCAGTTGCCTTTGGCATGAAGATGGTGGCCCCCGTCTTAATGGCTTACGGCAATGAAGAGCAAAAGCAACGGTTTTTGCCTGACATATTGCAGAGCAACGCATGGTGGTGTCAGGGCTATTCAGAAGCGAATGCCGGATCAGATTTGGCATCCCTTAAAACTACCGCAGTGCGCGATGGCGATGACTACATCGTCAACGGCAGCAAAACCTGGAACACCTATGGGCAGTATGCCGATTGGATATTTTGCCTGGTGCGCACAGATAACACAGTAAAAAAGCAGGAGGGCATTAGTTTTCTGCTCATCGACATGAAATCCCCGGGGATAACGCTGAAGCCAATCGTGTTGCTGGATGGCCACCCTGAGATAAATGAAATTTTCTTCGATGAAGTCAGAGTCCCTGCAATTAATTTAGTCGGTGAGGAGAACAAGGGCTGGACCTATGCCAAAGTGCTGCTAACCCATGAGCGCGCTAATATTGCCGGTGTGCCACGGGGCAAGCGCAGGCTGAAAGCGCTGAAAAAATTGGCGGCCGACACTCAGGACGGCGACGGGTGTTCACTGCTCGATAACCCGGCATTCAGACAAAAAATAGCAGAAGCAGAAATAGAGCTGGAGGCGCTTGAATACGCAGAATTGAGAACCGTGGCTTCGCTTACCGTGGGCAAGGCGCCGGGTCCGGAGTCCTCCATATTAAAAATAGTTGGCACCGAACTGGCGCAGCAAATCGATGAATTATTTGTTGAGCTGGCCGGGTATAACAGCCTGCCGTTTGTACCGCAGCAGTTTGAGACCGGCTTTGAAGGTGAACCGGTGGGACCTGGCAATGCAGCAGCTTCAGCGCTTACTTATTTTAACAATAGAAAAGCAACAATCTATGGCGGCTCCAACGAGATTCAGCGCAATATTATTTGCAAGGCAGTATTGGGGCTTTAGTGCCCGATAGACATCAACACTAACGAGGTTACAACTTGGATTTTTCTTTTACCGAAGAGCAACAGATGCTGCAGGAGAGTGTGCAGAAATTTGTGCAGAAGAATTATGATTTTGAGGTGCGCAAGAAGCTGCTCGACAGCGAAAAAGGCTACAGTGAACAAAACTGGGCCTTGTTTGCAGAACTGGGATGGTTGACCGTTCCCTTTGCCGAGGAAGATGGTGGATTCGGTGGATCAGCGGTTGATCTGATGGTAATGATGGAAGCATTTGGCAAGGCCATGCTGGTCGAGCCATTTTTGCCGACGACTGTTCTGGCCGGTGGTCTGATCAGCCAGTTGGGTAGCGCAGAGCAGAAGGCTGAGCTACTGCCACAGATAATGGAAGGCAGCTTGCAATTAGCCTGTGCATTTGGGGAAAGTGGTAGTCGCTATAACCTTGCCAGCGTGCAAACTTCTGCTAAGACCAGCGGCGATGACACTGTTTTAAATGGTAAGAAAATAGCCGTGTTAAACGGCTGTAGTGCAGACAGGATTCTGGTCGTAGCCAGAACCAGCGGTGAGGAGCGAGACAGGGATGGCATATCGGTTTTTATCGTAAGTGCCGGGGAAGGGGGGGTAAGCATAAATCGTTACACTAATGTGGACGGACAACGAGCTGCCGAGATTACCTTGAATGGGGTAAAAGTAAGTTCAGCTAAGCTGTTGGGTGAACAGGGCAGCGCATTGACAGCGCTGGAAACTGCAGTTGACCGCGCTACCCTGGCGGTTAGTGCCGAAGCGGTAGGAGCTATGGATGCCATGCTGCAAAAAACCGTAGAATACAGTAAGGTAAGGAAGCAGTTTGGCACTCCAATTGGTACTTTTCAGGCACTGCAACACCGGATGGCTGATATGTTTATTGAATGCCAACTGGCCCGTTCCATTGTACTGATGGCGGCGATGAAGCTGGATAGTGGAGCGAGCGAGACGGAAAAAGCCAAAGCAGTATCGGCCGCGAAGAGCCGTATCGGCAGAGCGATTCGAAAAGTGGGCCAGGAGGCCGTCCAGATTCATGGTGCGGTCGGGGTGACTGACGAATTGGATATTGGTCACCTGTTTAAGCGCGTAACCGCTATCAATGTGACATTCGGCAATCCTGATTTCCATACCGCGCGTTACTCCGCTTTATAGACACCTGACTGCTGCCCATGAGTGAACTAATATTTATTCGGCATGGCCAGGCTTCGTTTGGAAAAGCGTCCTACGATAAACTCAGCGAAAAAGGCGTGGAGCAGATAAAAATTCTGGCCCGACACTGGCGGGCATTGGGTGAGAATTTCGATTGTATCTACAGTGGCAGTTTATTGCGCCAGCGGGAAACGGCAAAGGATCTATTGTCTCTGGTAAAAGGTCAGCCGCAGCATGCCACAGTCAATCCCGCGTTTAACGAGTACAATGGTGATCCACTAATACAGGTTTACCTGCGTGACCATGCAACTGAAGACGGATACCCTCCAGATCTACAATGGCCTATACCTGATGAAAAATTGTTTCAAAAACTCTTCGAAGCAGCTACTGCTCGATGGATTTCCAATTCCCTGAGTCCAGGGGTACAGGACAGAGACTTTGAACTTTGGCAGGATTTTCAGCATCGGGTCTATACCGCTGTTGATAAGCTCATGGAACAGCATACCGATGGTTCTCGCGTACTGGTCTCCACCTCAGGCGGGGTCATAGCCATGGTCCTGCAAAGAGTATTACAATTTCCAGATGAGCAGGTAATTTCCACTAACTGGATGGTGCGCAACAGTTCAGTCACGCGGGTAAAATACGGTAATGGCAAGCTATCCATGACGCAGTTTAATAGCCTGGCTCATCTCGAAAAAGCTGAATACAAAGAATTAGTTACGTATCGCTGATTTACTTAGTCGAAGACAATTGCCAAGGGTGAAGCCGATTTGGTGCAGAGTGACCTGGTAGATAAAGCAGGTGATATTCGCGAAGGCGAAGAGCTGGACCTGGATAAATTAAAGCAATATCTCCATGGCGTTCTCGGTGAGGTGGCCAATGCTATTGCCATCAAGCAATTTCCCGGAGGTTTCTCCAATCTGACTTACCTGCTGATCAGTGGTGATGAAAAGTGGGTGCTCAGACGGCCTCCATTTGGCAGTAAGGTAAAGTCTGCCCATGATATGTCCCGGGAATACACTATTCTCTCAGCACTCGAAGGGTGTTTTCCCTACGGTCCGGTGCCCATACATTTTTGCCAGGATCATTCTGTGCTTGGCTGTGACTTTTATTTGATGACGTACATTGAAGGTTTAATTATTCGTCGGCAGTATCCAGAGAATTTGAATTTGTCACCCGAGCAGATCAATCGACAACTGAATAATTTCTTCGATGTGCTCTCTGATTTGCATGCGGTTGATCTTGACCAGGCCGGCCTGCGTGATTTTGGCAAACCGGCCGGCTATGTGAAGCGGCAGGTCGATGGCTGGTGCCGACGCTGGGCAGATGCTGCGACGCCGGATACGGTGAACTGCGACAATACCATACAGTGGTTGGTGGATCATATGCCGCCGGAGAGTGGCAAATCCAGCGTGATTCACAACGATTACAAAATGGACAATGTTATTTTTTCTGCAGAGGATCCCTTGCAGGTGATTGGTGTGCTGGATTGGGAGTTGTCAACCGTTGGCGATCCCTTAATGGATTTGGGTTGCACACTTGGTTACTGGGTTGAAACGGGTGATCCGGATTTTTTCCGCCAGTATCGAACCATGCCCAGCGATGTTGCGGGAGCGCCCACCCGGGTTGAGATAATAGAGCGGTTCAAGGAGCGATCCAGATTATCGGTCGATCACTTTCCATTCTATTTTTGCTTCGGATTGTTTCGTCTGGCAGTGATCGGGCAGCAAATTTATTATCGCTACTATAAGGGCCTGACCAAAGACAAACGTTTCGCAGCAATGATAACGAAGACGCACATACTGCAGCAGATGTGTGAGCTGATTATGAGCGGGAAAATTGAGCACTGAGTTGGTGTTTACCATCAAGCAGAGGGAGCGAGACCATGTCATTTCAAATAAACGAACTGTTTTCAGTGGCAGGCAAAGTGGCGATTGTTACCGGTGGTTCACGTGGTATTGGCAAGATGATCGCCCAGGGCTTTGTGGAAAATGGTGTCAAGACCTATATTAGTGCGCGCAAGGCAGAGGCCTGCATCGCCACCGCTGAGGAATTGTCGGCAAGCGGCAGCTGTATTGCATTTCCTGCGGACCTGTCCACAAAGGAGGGCCGCGATGCTTTCGTAGCAGAAATCGAAGAGCAGGAAACCAGTATCGATATCCTGGTTAACAATGCCGGGGCTGCGTGGGGAGCTACGTTTGAAGAATACCCGGACTCAGGCTATGACAAGGTAATGGATATTAACGTCAAAGCTGTTTTCACGTTGACGCGCGACTTGTTGCCGTTGTTAAAACAAAATGCCAGCCCTGAAGATCCAGCCAGAGTAATTAACATCGGTTCCATTGATGGCCTGCGCGTTTCTACCCAGGATAACTTTGCCTATGGTGCCAGCAAGGCGGCTGTGCATTTCCTGACCAGGAATCTGGCCGTGCGTCTGGCGCCTGCAGGAGTCACAGTAAATGCGATTGCACCGGGTGCCTTCGAGAGTCAAATGATGGCGTACACCTTAAGTAAATTTCAGGACAAGATAGAAAATGAGAATCCGCTTGGCAGGATTGGGCGCCCAACAGATATGGCGGGACTGGCACTCTATCTGGCCTCCCCAGCGTCCAAATACATGACTGGGCAGGTAATAGCCATAGATGGTGGCAGGCACCTGGGTGCTCGACAGTAACGGTGCTCCGGTTAATGCCCTGTATTAGTCGTTGAAACGGCTTTGTTTAGCTCCTTGCAGGTGTTACTTTAGCTTTTCGGTGCAAAAATAAGATAAATCTTCTTAAGGAAACAAGCGTGGAGCAGTCTGACAAGCCAAACCTGCCCAGAGCAGTCGTAGTCAGTGCCGCCTTTATAAGTGGCTTTTGTATCATGACCGTGGAGATGCTGGGGGTCAGGATCATGTCGCCCTATTTCGGTGGTAGCCTCTCTGTCTGGGGCAGCATCATCACGATATTCATGTTGTCCCTCGCATTGGGGTATCTGTGGGGCGGTAAACTCTCAACACGTAATCCCAATGCGGTCACCTACTCGCTGTTCTTCATCGGTGCAGCGGTCTTTTCCCTGCCAATCATCTTGATGGCGGATTCCATCATGCGGCCAATTTTTCTTGCCATTGAAGACCCCCGTTATGGGTCATTAGTTGCATCGGTGTTTATGTACCTGGTGCCGACCAGTATATTGGGTATGATTTCGCCTTATTCGGTGAGATTACTGGTACAGTCTCGAGAGCACAGCGGGCAAATGGCTGGGATCCTGTTTTTTGTTTCAACTATTGGATCTGCACTGGGTACTTTGGGTACGACCTTTTACTTCGTGCTCTGGTTCGAGGTAAATCAAATTTTATGGGGTGTCGTCTCAGCCTTGATTCTTGTGGCTGCGTTTATCTTACTGACTAATTTTGTTTTAAATAGATCACGGGCGGTGACCCGGCTGGAACAGTATGAAAATCAGATGTGACGTGACTGCGTTGCGACAGGTAATTGCAGTTGTCGCTGCAGTACTTATTTGCTTGCCAGCACAGGGAGAGACCATTCATGAAGAGCGGTCAATCTACCGGGATATTACTGTGGTGCAAAATGGCGATCGGCGCTGCTTGATATTCAACGCGGTTCGCGGTGACAGAAATCAAACTTGCGTCGATGTAAATGATCGTGATCGCCTGGTATTCGATTACACGCGCATGAGTTTCGCCGGGTTGCTGCTGAGACCCAACCCGACGCGCATACTGGTTGCCGGATTAGGCGGGGGTTCCATACCGCTTACCCTTTCGGACCTGTTTCCTGATGCCCAAATCGATGTAGTCGAAATCGACCAGGCCGTGGTCAACGTGGCCAAGGAATATTTTTTCTTTGCGGAAAATGCCAATATGAAGGTCACGGTAAATGATGCCCGGGTCTTCGTTAAGCGAGCGGGATTGGCTGGCGAGAAATATGATTACATCGTGTTGGATGCATTCACCGGGGACTATATCCCCGAACATCTTCTGACGCGGGAATTTCTTGGCGAGGTAAAGGCCATCATGACGCCGGATGCCGTGCTAGTCGCCAATACGTTTTCAACCAGTGCATTTTATGATCATGAGTCGGTCACCTATCGAAATGTATTCGGGGAGTTGTTTAATTTCAAGATTCCAACTTCAGGTAACCGCATTATCATCACGAGCCTGAACCCTTTGCCGCCGCGAGGAGATTTAACCTCTGCGGCACGAAACATTGTGGGGAGATTGGAGAAATATAATATTCCCATGCTGGAATACCCGAACCGGATGTCGACGCGAGTGGATTGGGATATGAGCAAGCGCGTACTGACGGATCAGTACTCGCCAGCTAATTTGTTACGAGATAATTAAGCAGAAAGACGAGAGGAGAGTAGAAAATGAAGAAAAGCATAACGGGTCTGGCATTTTTAATGGTTACCGCAATCGGTGCTGTGAGTTTTGCCGACACGAATATCACTTCTGATGTGATATACGGTCACAAGGACGGCATGGCCCTGATCTATGATGTGATCAGGCCAGAAAATCAAAACGGCGCTGCGGTCATTTATATGGTTAGCGGCGGTTGGTTTTCCAGATGGGCCCCTGCTGAGGAACGAGCACGTCAATTTGCCGATTTGCTGGAAGCAGGATTTACTGTGATACCTGTCCATCATGGCAGTTCTCCCCGGTACTATGTTCCTGAAGCCTATGCGGATGTCAGTCGTGCTATCAGACATATTCATATGAATGCAGATAGTTATGGCATCGATGCCGACAGACTTGGTGTAACCGGTGGCAGCGCTGGCGGGCACTTATCATTGATGATTGGGCTCGACTCTGATAGCGGCGATATGAATGCAGAAGATGAAGTGCTGCACTACAGTAACCGGGTAGCTGCCGTAGTGGCCTATTATCCGCCAGTCGATATGCGTATATGGGTTGGCCCTAGCGAGCGTTTCCCAGCACTGGATTTCGCTGCGGATCAAGCCGCTGCCATTTCTCCCATTCTTTTTGCCGATCAGGCAGATCCGCCAACACTGCTAATTCATGGCGATGAAGACGGATTGGTAAATATCAGTAATTCTGTGATCATGCAGGCTGAGTTTGAGAAGCAGCATGTGGTATCGGACTTTATTTCGATTCCTGGTGCTGACCATGGCTTCAGAGGCGAAGATGCTGTTCAGGCGGCTAAAGCCAGATTAGCCTGGTTTTCCAAGCACTTGCAATAAGAATAAAGTACACTTTATGACCCGGTGTCGGAGTGATTACTCCGACACCTGAGCCACAGAATAGTAGTCAATCACTAGATTGAGGCGGCCAGTCTCGTGCCCTGATCGATCGCCCGCTTGGCATCCAGCTCTGTGGCTACGTCTGCGCCACCAATCAGGTGGAAGGGTTTATGCAAGCCGGTGGTGAGTTCCCTGCGCGGTTCCTGTCCAGCGCAGATGACCACCTGGTCTACTGCCAATAGCTGCGGCTTATCATCGATAGTGAGGTGCAGGCCCTGATCATCAATGCGCTCATAGTTGCAACCGGGGATCATTTTCACGCCACGCTTGACTAGTCCCAGACGATGAATCCAGCCAGTGGTTTTGCCGAGGTTTTTACCCAGTCCATCTGTCTTTCTTTGCAGGAGGTAGATTTCACGCCGGGTTTGTTGGGGATCAGCTTGTACACCTTCGATACCCCCACGAGCGGACAGAGACATATCCACACCCCATTCCCGCATGAAAGTGGGTATATCCAGGCTGCCTGATTTACCTTCATGAGAGAGTAATTCAGCAACGTCGAAACCGATGCCACCGGCCCCAATGATAGCGACGCTTTGACCAATTTCGACAGCACCACTAATGACATCGATATAACTAACAACCGACTTATGGTCGATGCCATCGATGTCAGGAATGCGTGGTACGATTCCGGTAGCCAGTATAATTTCCTCGAAATCTGACTCGTTTAGTTCAGCAACCGATACCCATGTACCTAATTTAAGGCTCACTTCCTGCAGTTCCAGTTGCCGGGCATAGTATCGAAGCGTCTCGTTAAATTCTTCCTTTCCAGGAATTTGCCTGGCGAGATTAAACTGGCCGCCAATTCTGGTGTTAGCATCAAATAGTGTTACCTGGTGACCACGCTTGGCTGCTGTTAGCGCAGCGGCAAGTCCGGCCGGACCGGCGCCCACAACAGCAAGATGTTTTACCTGGTCGGTTGCCTGCACCACTAATTCCAGTTCGTGACAGGCGCGTGGGTTGACTAGGCAACTGGTGAGCTTGCCATTGAAAATATGATCCAGGCAGGCCTGATTACAGGCGATACAGGTATTTATCTCATCGGCCCTGTTGCCCTGGGCCTTGTTGGCGAATGCGGCATCTGCCAGCAAGGGCCTGGCCATGGAAACCATGTCAGCATCGCCTCTTTGCAGTATTTCTTCAGCCACCTCGGGTGTATTGATTCGATTGGAAGTTATTACCGGAACCGAAAAAGCGTCGCGGTAGGCGGCGGTAACCCAGCTGAAAGCAGCACGTGGCACCTTGGTTGCTATTGTCGGGATCGTAGCCTCGTGCCAGCCGATACCGGTGTTGATCAGGGTTACACCGGCCTCACAAAGGGCCTTGCCAAGCTGGATCACTTCTTCATGACTACTGCCGCCTTCCACTAAATCCAGCATGGATAGGCGGAAAATAATGATAAAGGATTTACCTGTCTTCTCCCGTACCCGGCGGACTATTTCGACGGGTAGCCTGATTCTGTTCTCATAGCTACCACCCCATTGGTCTGTGCGACCATTAGTTCGCTGAGCAATAAACTCGTTGATAAAATAACCTTCCGAACCCATTATCTCGACGCCGTCGTAGCCGGCCTGTTGGCAAAAGGCTGAAAAATCCACAAAGTCCTTAATTTGATCTTCTATCTGTGCAGTCGTTGCTTCCTTGGGAACATATCGGTTTATTGGCGCCTGGATCGCAGAAGGGGCGATCAGGTTTTCAGTTCTTGAGTACCGCCCCGTGTGAAGGATCTGCAGGCATATCTTGCCACCAGCTTCATGCACTTCATCGGTAATTATTTTGTGTTGCTCTATTTGATTTACTTGTTTAAAAATCGGAGTAGCACCCGGTGGCAGGCAATGCTCACTGGACATGAAGCCGCCGGTAACAATTAGGGCCACACCACCGCGAGCTCGCTCACCATAGAAAGTTGCCATACGCTGATGACTGTTTGGAATATCTTCCAGACCGGTATGCATAGAACCCATCAGTATGCGGTTTTTCAGGGTAGTGAAGCCAAGGTCCAGTGGCTCAAACAAGATAGGATAGGGTGATTCGACCGGGTTTGACATGAATCGATCTGGTGTTGGTTTATAGCGCTAATGTGATGTGTTTATAGCAATCAGTTTGTGGTGACGATGGCACGCAGGGTGTCTATTTCCAGCAAATCTACTTCTCGATTTCGCACTTTGATTAGTCCCTTACGCTGTAATGCTGTGAAGATTCGACTCACAGTTTCAACAGTGAGGCCAAGATATTCACCGATGTCACTGCGTGTCATAGGCAGGAGAAAGCGTGTGGGCGAGAGTGACACTCGAGAGTAACGACTGGACAGACCGAGTAAAAATGAGGCGGTACGCTCTTCCGCAGTATAGCTGCTGAGCAAGGTATGGATCTGTTGGTCCTTGGCAATTTCATTTCCCATAATAGCGAAAAAGTGGTGCTGCAGATTGGGTAGTTGATGGCTTAGTTTTTCCAGTTGGAAGAAGGGGATTTCACAGATAGATGCATGCTCCAGGGCAACGGTAGAATTAGCGTAGTCTTTACTGGCGATGCCATCCATGCCCATAATTTCGCCAGGCAGGAAGAAGCCAGTTACTCTACTCTGACCGCTGGTACCCAGTACGTAGGATTTAAAGCTACCGGATCTGACGGCATACACTGATTTAAATTCATCGCTTTGGCGGTACAGGTGATCCCCTTTCTTGTAAGGGCGATTACGCTGCACGATCTCATCGAGTTGATGAATCTCGGCCTTGCTCAGAGCAATAGGCAGGCACAGCTCGTTTAGTCGGCAGCTGGCACAGGAAATATTGACATTGTGAGGGCACGCTTTATCCACCGCAGTCGCCGCGTTCAGCGGTATCCTGCCACTACCTCTGCTACCACCGTCAGTATTAACTGAAGACATAAAAGGGTCTCTGCCGAAAAATTTCCCCAATTGTGCCATTAATCAGGACATTGCACAATTTGAGAGCCCTGTTTTACCTACTTTTGCCCTCAGGCGGCAATCCGGTTAAATCATGAATTGGAACGGAAAATCTGCTATTTCGGCTCAGCCTGGCACTTTTATTTTGCACTCATCCCATTGATTGTTGATCCAGATTAAGCTCCAAAGGGACGATGGGGCCTAATATATTCGCAGTCTGAGCATAAATTCACAGGAGACAGGAGCGATGTTGGAACTTGACAGAATTCTAGCTATCGTCGAACCAGGGTTAGACGATCAGCCAGCATTGGACAAGGCAGTGCAGCTTGCCAAATACGCTGATTCCGAACTGGAGCTGTTAATAGCAGATTACAACGCCTATCTTGAGGATGGGCACCATTTTGATCCTATTCAGGCTCAGGCACTCCGTCGGCAGCATGGAGATCAGCAATTAGAGCATTTGCAGACACTGGCTCAGCCGTTGCGTGATGAAGGATTGGAGGTTTCGGTTACTTGCGCTTGGGGCAATCCACCCTATGAGCAAATACTCAAGCGAGTTGGGGAAACGTCGCCCTCACTGGTCGTCAAGAGTACCCGCTATCACCCCCTGTTAGCACGGTTGGTACTGTCGAATGAGGACTGGGAACTGGTGCGTTATTGCTCAGCACCCCTGCTTCTGGCGAAAGGGCAGAAATGGCCCGCTAACCCTACCTTTATCGCATCGGTTGATCCCAGTCATTCCCATGATAAGCCTGCTGCTCTGGACAGCAAGCTGATAAGCTCCGCTGTATCCCTCGGCGCAATTTCAGGTGGTGTGGTGCATCTGTTTCATTCTGCCTGGGTGCCGCCACTTTCTGGCGTTTACCCCCTTGCTGTAGACGAGCCGCGGGAAGATAGGGTACTGGGAGAATTAGCCGATGAGCAGAGCATTTGTCGTACTCGTTGCCACTGGTCAGACGAGGATATCGCCCATGCATTGCCGGAGATGGTGGATGAGTTGGGTGCCAGTGCAGTCATCATGGGAGCGGTGTCAAGATCGAGGATCGATCGCCTCCTGATAGGTAACACAGCGGAGAAGATGCTAGACAAGCTGGAAAGTGATGTATTGGTTATTCATCCTGATCATGCGCCAGCACTGCAGAAACTAGTGGTCTAGTCATCGTCGCCAACATGGATTGTTAACACATCGCAGGTAGCGCCATGCAACACCTTAATTGCAGTTGAGCCCAGCAGTATCTTCCAGCCGGAGTGACCGTGGCTGCCAATTACAATAGCATCGGCTCCCAATTCGTCAGCCAGGTTACGTACTTCGGTGGCTGGTGCTCCTAGCAACGTGTGTAAGCGGTTGTCTGCGATACCCAGTTCAGTGCCAATTTTTTTCAGCCGCTGCTCTGCTAGATTGATGGATTCCTGTTGCAGTTCATTGACGTTCACGGCATAAATATCCATGCTATATGCTGCCGCAACCGGCTCTACGACATGGACCAGATCGAGTTTGCTAATATCGTTGCCGGTAATTTTAACCGCTCTGTCCAGTACTTTTTTGGAGTCATTTGATAGGTCCACAGCAACCACTACCTTGGTATACATGGCATATTCCTCCTTGTTTTCAACTTGATTGAGCTCGCTTAATTTCAAGCTTCCAATTATTATTAAACGCTCATCGTCCTGTGGTCGCTTGATGTATGTCAATAGGGTAAGGGGTTTTCCAATTTATGTAGGGAATTCACGAAAAAGGGCTAGTAATGTGGTTGCGTTGGAGCTAAAGGGTATTGTACAAAGTGAGGTTTACGGAACTGTTTAGCGGCTTTTGGCTCGCTTGGCGGTTCTCTGTTCCATAAAAAGCCGGGGTGGGAGAGTAAGCGTAATGAACCTTGACCAGATTAGAGAAAAATTGCTTGCCAGAAAGGCCGAAATAGAGGCGCGCCTGCAAAGAACGCACAAGCATATTTACCTCAAGGATGAACCGGTAAGCGCCAACTTCAATGAGCAGATCAAGCAGACTGAGAACGACGAATTGGTGATGACTCTGGAAGCAGAAGGGCGGGAAGAAATTAACCAAATTGACCATGCTTTACAACGATTGAGTGATGGCAGTTATCTCAGTTGTACTACCTGTGGTGAAGCTATTGGAGAGAAGCGACTCCAGGTAATCCCCTATGCCGAGCAGTGCATTGCCTGTGCCAGTATGACCGGCCCGGACAGGTCATAAGCAAGCAGATAATTTTTATTCAATCCATGTAGTTGTCAGCTAGTCGCGCCGATTTTCTGTGCGGCATCCTTCTGGTTTCTGTTTGCCGAATGCCAAGGTGTTCTGGTACGATTCGGCCCCATATATGCCTCACAGGGTGCCCTTAAGAGACGGATCGGCCATCATTAAGCTGGTTTACCGGAGGTGGTTGCGTAGGGATAGATGAATAGACTGGCGGAAATGGAGACCTAGCTGAATGAGTAAAATAGAGAAAATTCTAGTTGTAATCGATGCCGAGGAAGATTTTACCCAAGCGAGTGACGGGCTTCCTATCGAACTCAGGAAAGCCTTGCGTCTTGTTGCAGACAAGGAAACGACCGAGATTACCTTACTCAGTGTCAGCTATGAAAAATACCTACACCATAGCTATCACAGCATCGGCTACGATTACATGGTGATGCGCCAGAAATACCTTTCGGGCATGCGTGACAAAATGCAGAGTATCGTGGATGTGGTGAGCGAACAGGGTTTTCAGGTTACCAGCGATGTGGTATGGGCGCATCCGCGTTATGAGCAGATAGTTAACAAGGCAAAGGAAATTAAGGCAGATATTGTGGTGCAGCATTGTCGCGCCCATGCAAAAATCGAGCATTATCATTTAACTAATGACAGTTGGCAGCTGGTACGGCACTGTCCTATTCCGCTACTGCTGGTAAAAGATGAAGACTGGCCAGAGAAGCCAGTGTTGCTGGCTGCAGTGGACCCAGTTCACAGTCATCATAAGCCATTGCGACTTGACTATAGGATTATCGATTTAGCCAGTACGGCGCGGCAACAGCTTGGCGCGGACCTGCATATTGTGCACGCCTTTGCCGAATCGGCCCGACCCTTTGCTGTGGCCGGTGCCATCGAAGAAGAACACAGGAAAGCATTCGATGAGTTGGTAGGGGACTATGATTTCCCTCCGGAGTCGCTGCATTTTCTGGATGAAACACCGATTGATGCCCTGGCCCATTTCGGGGAGAAGATTGGTTCGAATATTGTGGTGATGGGAGCCATATCACGTTCCCGATTGTCCGATGCGCTGATCGGCAACACGGCGGAGAATGTGCTGGATTATATTAAGACAGATTTGCTGATAATCAAGCCAGCTGTGCCAGCATAGAAGCTAATCCCAAGCGGCTTTATTGAAAGTGAAAAGTTAACTACTAACTTTGCCTAGTAGTATTGCGGCAATATTTACAGCAACACTCTTCGCCGAACCTACGATGGTTTCATCACCAGCACATCGCAGGGGCAATCATCCAGAATTTTCTCGGCAGTATTGCCAACAATGGCACGCTCCAGGAAGTTTCTGGATAGTGCCCCAATGACCAGAATATTGGCATCTGCTGATTTTAGATAATTTATCAGTGATGGAACCAGGTCACCGTGAGTGAGGTGTATGTTGTCTTGCTCAATCTGGTAATCGGCCAGTAATTCGTCGAGCTTTTTCTGGTGTTTTTTACGCACTTCTACCAGGTGCTCCGTGGACTCGACACCCAACGGAAACATAGTGCTGACAAAGGGGAAGTAACAGTGAAAGACACAGGCAGATTGCTGCAGTAAGCCAGCAAACAATTCTGTAGAGCTTAGTAACTGGTGGTCCAGTGTTGACTGGGCCGACTTCGCATGCAAGGGATCCACCGCTGTGACTATACTGCCACTGGTATGCCATTCAGTAGGCTTTACCAGCAGCAAAGCAGAAGGGCATTTGCGGATCAAGCTCCAGTCTGTATTGGTTACCAGTGAGCGTCTGATGGCACTGTGAAGGTGGGTACTCTTTAACACCAGATCGGGTTTGAGTTCCTGGGCATGGTCGATAATGGATTCAGCTAGGTTGCTCTCTTCCTTGAATAAGTAGGAAACTTCAATACCATCTCGCTCAAATTCTTCAACCTGATGGGCCAGTAAGTGCTCGAAATGCTCATGAAACAGTTTGCTTTGGTTCTTGATAAAGTCTTCGTCTTCTCCCTCGAAAGCGTAGGACTGATCATTTAGCGCATTGGTATAATTGATGAACAGTTCAACCTTCGCGTTAGCTGATCTGGCAATAAATCGGGCACGATCGAGAACGCTGTCATGCTCGATGGTCGGATCAACGATAACGAGAATGCTTTTTATGTCCTGCATGACTTCTCCCATTGATAAGTTTGTGGCGCGTTGTAATAGTACTAGGGAGTGTCTGAATTAGTCTAGAGCCCGTCTACCACGCAACTGCTACGAAAAGTTACATTGCAAGGTGACAGGCTTATTTTTGATCCCATTGTTTGGTCTCACGACTCAGTCTTGCAACTATCTTTTGTGCTCCAGTGCTCTTGTATTTTTCAACTCTGAAAATTTGAATTGCTTACTGCATACCTGTTGTCGGTAGTTGGCACCAGGCTGTGTTGATCCAGGTCAAGATAGGGTTAAGAGTTGCCTTAAATTGAGCTTGTGGGGGTTGTAAATTTGGGTGCCACGCCAAGAATCAGGAAATTGCCAATCGAGTCGATTGGCAGGTAATTTAAACCAGATGTTCCAACTAGAGAATTTGATTTCGTCACCGGCAGAGATTTTATTTGGCGTCCTTTATCATATTACGCGCAATCACCAGTTGCTGTATCTGGCTCGTGCCTTCATAGAGTCTGAATAGCCTCACATCGCGATAAAAGCGCTCCACCGCATACTCTGCCATATAACCGGCACCACCGTGAATTTGTACGGCTCTGTCCGCAACCCGGCCCACCATCTCGGTAGCAAAAAGCTTGCAGGCGGCAGACTCGGTGCTTACATTTTTTCCCTGATCTCGCATGCGGGCAGTTTCCAATGCCATGCATTTGGCAGCGAAAGATTCGGTTTTGGAGTCGGCGAACATAGCTTGAATCAGCTGCTGCTCGGCGATCGGCTTGCCAAATTGTTTGCGCTGCATGGCATATTCCAGGGCATCACTGATTAAGCGCTCGGCCACGCCGACGCTGACGCCGGCAAGATGCAGCCGGCCCCGGTCCAGCACTTTCATCGCGGTGCTAAATCCTTCGCCTTCCTCACCGATGATGTTCTTGGCAGTCACCGGGCAATCCTCGAAGATCACATCGCAAGTTAGTGAACCCGCCTGGCCCATTTTCTTATCAATAGCCCCGGTAGAAAGACCGGGAGTGCCTCTTTCAACGATGAAAGAGGAGATTCCGTGGGCGCCCTTTATATCGGGATTGGTGCGCGCCATCACATTAAAGGTATCAGCGACCGCGGCATTGGTAATGTAGCGCTTGGTGCCATTTAATAAATACACATCGCCTTCCAGGCGCGCGGTTGTTTTCAGTGACGCCGCATCAGAACCGGCATCCGGTTCGGTAAGACAAAAGCAACTAATCCATTCACCACTGGCATATTTTGGCAGGTATTTTTGTTTCTGCTCCTCTGTGCCATTGAAGACAATAGCCGCCGAACCAATGCCGTTATTGGTGCCCATGATGGAGCGAAAAGCAGGTGAAGTTCGGCCCAGGGCTATGGCAACCAGAATTTCTTCCTCCATAGTCAACCCAAGTCCGCCGTATTCTTCCGGGATAGTCAGGCCGAACAAACCCAATGCCTTCATCTCCTGGAGAATATCATCGGGCAGTTTGGCTTCATCTGCCAATTTCTGCTCGGCTGGCACGAGTCGTTCGCGGACGAAGCGCTCGATCATGTCGATAAGCTGATTGAGTGTTTCCTGATCGCGAATCATTCTAAAGCCCCCATAAGCGAGCGGCTAAGCTAGCATATCGGTCGGTTTTTTGCGACTGCACAAGCCAGGTGACATATGTAGTTAGGCCAATTCCACCGTTTAATTCACTATGCTAGAATGTTCGGCCCTGGGCCAGAGTAATGGGGCGGCTTACACACATTATGCAGCCATAAGCCTTTGTATCGGCATTGGACAGGGATTCGATGCTATTTTAGAACGGGTGAATTGAAATATGTTGAATCCCCGGCGCGGATAAAGCGCCAGGTAAAAACACGAATCCAGTCAGGGCAATGGAAACAGAAGGAAACAATATGTCGAATGTAGTCAATTATGAAATCTTGGAAAATATCGGCGTTATCAGTGTGAACAATCCGCCGGTAAACGCACTTGCCCAGGTGGTGCGTGAAGGTATTCTCAATGCCGTAAATGTGGCCCAGGGAGATGCCAGTCAAGCCCTGGTATTGTATTGCGAAGGCAGAACGTTCATTGCCGGGGCTGATATCACCGAATTCGGCAAGCCACCCAAAGAGCCTGGCCTGCCTGAGGTGCTACTGGCCTTGGAGAATTCCAGTAAGCCTGTCATAGCAGCTATCCACGGTACCGCTTTGGGTGGTGGTTTCGAGGTGGCCCTGGCCTGTCATTATCGCTGTGCAGTTGCTGCAGCAAAGGTTGGTTTGCCAGAAGTAAAACTGGGATTATTACCTGGGGCCGGAGGCACGCAACGGGTACCGAGGCTTACAGGAGTTGAAGCGGCCCTGGCTATGATCACCAGCGGCAATCCAGTACCAGCATCGAAGGCACATGCCATGGGTCTGGTCGATGAAATCATTGCTGATGCCGATTTGAAATCTGGTGCGGTTAATTATGCACAAGAATTAGTAGTGTCAGGTGCCTCTCTTAAACGGATACGGGATATTACCATCGATCCTGCTTCGATTGAGCCAGGCTTTTTCGACAATGCTCGCAAAAAGCTGGCACTGCGAGCCCGTGGTCAAATTGCCCAGGATAAAATCGTTTCCTGTCTCGAAGCTGCTGTTAATTTACCCATGGATGAAGGACTCAAGCGTGAGCGGGAGCTATTTAGAGAATTGCTAGTATCTCCTGAATCAGCTGCCATGAGACACATCTTCTTCGCCGAACGTCAGGCGGCCAAGATTAAGGATCTCCCCAGAGATACACCAGTTCGGGATATCGAAAAAGTCGCAATTATCGGTGGCGGAACCATGGGCGGTGGGATTGCCATGTGCTTCGCCAATATGGGCATTCCCGTGGTGATGCTGGAGATAAACGACGAGGCTCTGCAACGCGGACTGGATATAGTCCGCAAGAATTACACGATTACAGTGAAGAAGGGCAAGCTTCCCGAAGATCAGATGGAACAACGCATCGGTATGATAACTGGGACTACCGACTACGCCGACATTGCTGATGTGGACCTGGTTATCGAAGCCGTGTTTGAAAACCTGGAATTGAAGAAGGAAATTTTCACCAGGTTGGACGCTGTGTGCAAGTCCGGCGCTATTCTTGCGACCAATACTTCCTATCAGGATGTCGATGCTATCGCCGCGGTCACAGACAGACCGGAGGATGTGCTCGGTATGCATTTCTTCAGCCCGGCCAACGTTATGAAGCTGCTGGAAGTCGTGCGTGGGGCAAAAACCGCTGATGATGTGCTGGCCACCGCCATGAAAATCGGCAAGGCCATCGGCAAGGTGTGTGCACTCTCACGGGTGTGCTACGGTTTCATCGGCAACAGAATGTTGAGTGGCTACGGACGCGAGGCACAGATGCTCCTGTTGGATGGCTGCACACCGGCCCAGGTAGACTCCACTCTGGAGAATTTTGGTATGGCCATGGGGCCACTGGCCATGAGTGATCTCGCTGGATTGGATGTGGGCTATAAGGCGCGACAGTCTCGCGGCGATCTGTCGGATGATCCCAAGCTATTTCGTATGGGAACCGTACTGGTGGAGATGGGCCGACACGGCCAGAAAACCGGATCGGGCTACTACCAGTACGACCCGGCGACAAGAGCGCGAAACTCCGACCCTGAGGTGGAGGCACTAATCAAGGCTGAGGCTGACAAGCTGGGTATTGAACAGCGGGATATTTCAGCAGAAGAAATAATAGCCCGGTGTTTCTATCCATTGATAAATGAAGCGGCTCTCATTCTGGAAGAAGGCATCGCCCAGCGACCCAGTGATATCGATGTGGTGTATGTCTTCGGTTATGCCTTTCCGGTAGCTAGAGGCGGACCCATGCACTATGCAGACCAGATCGGCCTGAAGAGTGTTTATGACAAGATCTGTGAATTTCGCGACCGCTATGGAGAAGACTACTGGAAACTGGCGCCACTGCTGCAAAAACTGGCGGAAGAAGACTCGACTTTCGCCCAGTGGGCGGCTGAGAATAGCTAAGCAAAAAGAGACAGCAGCCCAGAGTGAATCCGCATCATCCAACATAGAGGTAAGTGAATGATCTCCTATCAGACCGCAAGTCCCGGCGCTCCGCTGGTCAGGATTGAAACAGAGACTCCGGTTCCCTCCGGTTCTCAGGTACTCATCAAGATGGTGGCCTGCGGCGTATGTCATTCGGACATCCACATCCATGAAGGCGTGTTCGAATTGGGCAACGACAAACAGCTCAATGTGGCACAGGAAGGCATGGTGCTGGGGCATGAAATATTTGGTGAAGTGGTTGCTGTCGGAGAAGATGTTGATAGTGTGCAAATCGGTGATCGCCGCGTAGTCTACCCCTGGATAGGGTGTGGCGAATGCGCTCTCTGTCGTCGTGGTGAAGAGCAGTTGTGTACGCCGGGCAGGGCTCTGGGTATCGTCACGAAGGGTGGCTTCGCCGATCATGTATTGGTGCCAGATGCCAGGTACCTGTTCGATAAAGGGGGCATATCTGATTCTTTGGCTGCCACGTATGCCTGCTCCGGGCTGACGGCCTATGGTGCGCTGAAAAAGATTGGGAAGCGCCAGGATGACGATGTCGTTGTCATTATCGGTGCCGGTGGTGTTGGTATGATGGCTATTCAGATCGCCCTGTCGGTGATGAATATTAAGCCCATCGTGGTCGATATCGATGACGGCAAGCTACAGGCAGCAAAAGAATTTGGAGTCGAGTACACGTTCAATTCATCCGATCCCCAAACTGCCAGGGAAATTAGAAAAGCTACCGGTGGCGCCTACGCGGTGCTGGATTTTGTCGGTGCCGAAGCATCGGCAAACTATGGTCTGGGCTGTTTACGCAAAGGTGGCATGCTGATCATCGTCGGTCTATTCGGTGGTGCTCTGAATATACCGATTCCATTTTTCCCGATGAATGCAAGGCTGATCCAGGGTAGCTATGTTGGATCCTTGCAAGACATGGGTGAACTCATGGCACTGGTGCGTGAAGGTAAGATTGCTCCCATAGAAATTCACGAGCGACCGCTGTCTGAAGTAACCGCCGCACTGTCTGATCTAAAGGCCGGCACGGTCAGCGGGCGGCAAGTATTGCTGGCCGAATAACGATCCGCGCTTTTGACATCCTGAGCTGATTGGAGAGTTGCATTGCAAGAGTTAGAGAAATTTAGAGAGAGTACCCGGGACTGGCTGGAGGAGAACTGCCCGCAGTCTATGCGCACACCCATGGTACAGGCGGAAATCGTATGGGGCGGGCGCAATCCTGAATATAAAAATCCTGACAGCAAGCTGTGGCTGGACCGTCTGGCCGAGAGAGGCTGGACCTGCCCGGCCTGGCCCGTCGAATACGGCGGTGGTGGTTTAGGTAAGGAAGAATCAATCATTCTCGGCCAGGAGCTGGCGCGCATCAACGCGCGACCGGCACTGACAAGTTTCGGCATCAGCATGCTGGGGCCAGTATTACTGGAGTATGGCAATCACGAACAAAAATTGGCGCACATTCCGAGAATTGTGCGCGGTGAGATTCGCTGGTGTCAGGGTTATTCTGAACCCGGTGCCGGTTCCGATCTGGCGAGTCTGGGAACCAAGGCCGAACTGCAGGGAGATCACTATCTGATCAATGGGTCCAAGGTCTGGACCTCCTATGCGGATAAAGCTGACTGGATTTTCTGCCTGGTCAGAACCGACACCGACGTACCCAAGCACTCAGGAATCAGCTTTATCCTCTTCGATATGGCCAGCGATGGCATATCAACCAAACCGATTCAACTGATCAGCGGCTCCTCACCGTTTTGTGAAACCTATTTTGACGATGTAAAAGTGCCGGCCGGGAATCTGGTCGGGCGACTCAACGAAGGTTGGACCATCGCCAAACGCCTGTTGCAACACGAACGCACCATGATATCCGGTTTCGGTCTGGCCAGAGGTCAGTCTGATCGTGGTGGTACCACTTCGACGATGGGCAGTGTGGAGGACGCCGCTATGCATTATCGGGGCGACAAGGACAGACTGTCCGATGCGGTGCTGCGGGATCAGATTGCCCAGTTCAAGATCGACAGTGCTGCCTTTGCCCTCACTTCGCAACGGTCGGTGGAAGAGTCAAAGCAGGGAAAGGGGCCAAATGCCACATCATCCATGTTAAAGAATTACGGTTGCGAGCTTAACAAGCGCCGTTATGAATTACTCCTGCAGGCTATCGGTAGCCAGAGTCTTGGCTGGGAAGGTGTAGGATTTGCCGATGATGAATTGCTGGTAACCCGTGAGTGGCTGCGTTCCAAGGCCAACTCGATCGAAGGCGGTACTTCAGAGATACAGTTAAATGTGATTGCAAAACGTGTTCTGGGGCTGCCGGATATCATGCACAGCAGTAAACAAGGCAAGGCGGATAATTAAATGCCATTAGTGCTTAGCGAAGACCAGCAACTGTTGCAGGATTCGGCGCGGAACTTTTGTCAGCAGGTGACGCCCGTCGGTGAGCTGCGCAAGCTCCGTGATAAAAGGAATGAAAAGGGTTTCAGCGAAGACATATGGCAGCAAATGGTAGAGCTGGGTTGGGCCGGAATGGCGATACCAGAAGCCTTTGGCGGCTTCGAATTCGGCTATGGTGGCCTCGGCGTAGTATTGGAAGAGACCGGCCGGACACTGGTCAGCTCACCACTGATATCCACCGTGTTGCTGGCGGCTACGGCGATCAGTGAAATCGGTAACGATGAGCAAAAAGCGCAGCTGTTACCTGCTATCGTCGCAGGCGAATTACTGATGGCTCTGGCCCTGGACGAGAAACCATTCCATACCCCGCACCACATCACGACCTCAGCTATTGCATCCAGCGATGGTTTTGTTTTGAATGGACAAAAGACTTTTGTGTTGGACGGCCATGTGGCGGGTAAGTTGATTGTTGGGGCACGCACAAGCGGAGAAGAGACCAGTGCCGAGGGCATCAGTTTGTTTGTTTTGGACTGTGATGCACCGGGAGTCGAAATAACCCGCACCAGTATGGTGGATAGCCGCAACGCGGCTAATATCAATTTTACCCAGGTGCAGCTTGGCAGCGATGCATTGTTGGGTGAATTGGATAAGGGTTACGAGGGCTTGGAGCAGGTGCTAGACATTGGTCGCATTGGTTTGGCGGCGGAAATGTTGGGGAGCACTCAGGCCGTATTCGATCTTATTCTGACCTATCTGAAACAGCGCGAGCAGTTTGGTGTGCTGATCGGTTCGTTTCAGGGTTTGCAGCATCGTGCTGCTACCATGTACAGCGAAATCGAACTGTGCAAATCGGTAGTTCGCGCCGCACTTGCGGCTTTGGATGAACCGGATAAAAGTCGGCAGGAAATCGCCGAGCTCGCCAGCATTGCCAAGTCCAAGTTGTCTGAAGTATTCTTTCTGGTAAGCAATGAGGGCGTGCAGATGCATGGTGGGATAGGCATGACCGATGAGTTTGATATAGGGTTTTATATTAAGCGGGCACGAGTAGCCCAACAGTTTCTGGGCGATGCAAATTTTCACCGAGACCGGTACGCGACACTAAACAGTTTTTGAATGCATTGCTGCGCAGGCAGGGGTGATAGGATAACTAATGTCGATAAGGTTACGCAACTTCTACGAAACGGGACAACGGGTCAATGAAGAGCCGCTGATCTGTGTATTCGAGAACTTCCTGGAAGAGATCGAGATAAAGGCTCTGCTCTCCGCTGCCAGGCCGAAACTAAAACAGGCACTGGTCACCGGCACGGAAGTCGGTGTGGCAGACCCGGATCGAACCGGCAGCAGTTGCTGGATTGCCCATGGTTGTAACAAGATTACTGCAGAACTTTCTTTGCGTATCGCCGAAGTAGTCGGCATCCCGTTGGACAATGCCGAATCGTTTCAGGTGGTCCATTACGGGCAGGGCGAGGAATATGCACCCCATTTCGATGCCTGGGATGCCAGCACGGAACGAGGTCATCGCTGTATGGCAACAGGTGGTCAGCGCCTGATCACCTGCCTGCTCTATCTGAGTAATGTCGACGAAGGTGGCGGCACATCGTTTCCGAATCTGGATATGGAAGTAAGGCCGAAAAAGGGTCGTATGCTCATCTACCACAATTGCCACGAGGGTAGCAGCGTTCGACACGCGGACAGCCTGCACGGAGGGATGTCCGTTCTAAGGGGAGAGAAATGGGCCTGCAATCTATGGTTCAGAGAGAGAACCTACCAATCGCTAGGCACGGTGCCTGTGCGCAAAACCGAACCTCTCCCAACTCCTGCATTTAAACGGGTAATTTAGTTACTCATGACACTCCTGATCGTTGGAGCAGTGCTCGCCATACTGGTGTATGTGCCTTCATTTTGGGTACGGCGAGTTATGATGAAATATTCGGCTGAGCTGGGTTCCCTGCCCGGTACGGGTGGCGAACTGGCCCATCACCTGATTAAACGATTCGAACTGGATGGTATATCTCTGGAAGAAACCGACGACTTCAAGGATCATTTCGATCCGTCAAGCAAAACTGTGCGACTTGGCGCTAATAATTTTCATGGTAAATCGTTAACCGCAATAGCTGTCGCTGCACACGAAGTAGGCCATGCTATTCAATTCCACCGTGAAGAGAAGATATTCGAGTTGCGCAAACAATACCTTCCCAAAGCGCAAGCATTGAACAAGATTGGCGTCGCAATCATGTTCAGTTTTCCTATTATCGGATTCTTTCTGCGCTCGCCTATTGCTATTGGCGTAGTGATTGCACTGAGTCTTATTCTGCAACTAGGTGGTGCGTTGGCCTATTTGATCATTCTGCCCGAGGAATGGGATGCAAGTTTTAATAAGGCCTTGCCAATTCTAATCGACGGTGAATATGTCGAAAAAGATGATATAGATAAAGTACGCACGGTACTTAAAGCGGCAGCACTGACCTACTTCGCTGCAGCCCTGGCAAATGTATTGAATGTAGGGCGTTGGTTTATGGTGCTTCGGCGGTAGTGTTAATTGCCGGCAAAACCTGATTTTAGTTAGCTATGCAGCGTGAAAATGGAGGATCATTCGCTCCGCCAGGGCCTTCAGCTGTAGCGGAAACAACCAGCACGGACTATACGTGGTACTAATTGGTCGGATAGTGTTATGCTCCGGAATGTAATCAGAGGTTTTAAGGTTAATTAGAAAGAGTAGAGGAATAGATATGAAAAGTTCACTGGTTTTTTCACTCCGCGGCTTGCTGCTGGCCCCGCTGCTGATTTTGCTGGCCTTACCCGTATTGGCACAGGACCGGGAAATCGATCCGACACGCTTCGAAGACGCCATTGCCCGTTTCGAGGCTGCCGATAAGGTTTCGCCACCACCGGCTGGCGCCATCGTGCTAACTGGCAGTTCCAGTATCGCCCGGTGGAATAATCAGGCACAGGCGGCCCTTGCCCCCTTGACTGTCATTCCAAGAGGATTTGGCGGCAGTGTCATGGAGGATGCGCTGTATTTTCTGGATCGGGTTGCACTGACTTACAAGCCCAGAGCTATCCTGATCTATGAGGGTGATAACGACACCTGGTATCACACGCCAGTAGATAAAATAGTTGGCCAGTTTCAGCAGATTGTTGATCGAGTGCACGCCACTCTACCGGAAACCCGGGTCTATGTTTTGTCCGTTAAACCCAGCCTGGCCCGTGTGGATGTCTGGGATGACGCACAAGCTGTGAGTGCAAAACTTAAGGGCATTGCAGATCATGACTCTCAGGTACATTACGTGGATGTTGCCACGCCTTTTCTTTTGGCCGATGGCACTGTCATGGATGATATATTCGTTGAAGATGGCCTGCATCTGAACGACAAGGGCAATGCGATTTGGGGAACTGCAATAAAAGCCGCACTGCTGAAAGTTGAAGGGCAGTTCGAATAGCCAGTGTTAAATTGCATCCAAAATTGATCCATTATCCCCGCATATTTGCATCGAATTTTGACCCATGTTCATGCCGCCAAGCCCCGAGTTTACTCTATCAAGCCGGTTTAGCTATTACTGCCAGTCCTGGTTCAAATT
>Ga0187827_10000281_pt1 | contig 80915 bp, 80 predicted proteins | sample ETNtaG_39_FD_167969 | JGI IMG/M metagenome (GOLD analysis project Ga0187827, IMG submission 167969) | Marine microbial and viral communities from oxygen minimum zone, Eastern Pacific Ocean - ETNP2014_SV_150_PacBio MetaG (Illumina Assembly) | ecosystem: Environmental > Aquatic > Marine > Hypoxic... | reverse complement strand
GTCAACCCCAAGTAATAAATGGTGCATCTGACCTTCTGGTGGATATTTTTGGTGATAATGGTAAACATGCTCGAGTAGCTGTAGGGGTAGCTGAGCTTCCTGAAAATGTTCCTGTAGAAATTGAGCTAGTTCTTGAAATTAAAAATACAGAAGAGATAAATGAATTAGATCAAGATAGGATTTCAGATCATCTTCTAAATAGAATTGAACAAAAAAAAGAAGACAAAGAATAGAAATCGAGGACCCTACCGGAAGGCTGCTGTAGCTTAGAATGAAGATATGTTTAAGAATACTTGAAAAAAACTACTAGAGAAAGTTGAACTATGATGAGTTAATGCGATTAGCACTTGGACGTGGGTTTTTTGTACCGAGTTGTGAAATCTATTCAGATGTACCAGCAGGTTTTTGGGAATATGGACCTTTAGGTACAATATTTAGAAATCGGTTTATTAATTTATGGAGAAAAGAAATTGTAAGAAGAGACCAAATGATAGAGATTGATGGTTCACAAATAATGGCAAAGGAAGTCTTTGAAGCTTCAGGTCACTTAAAGAATTTTGTAGATCCAATTGTTTCCTGTAGTAAATGTAGGTTAACTGTTAGAGCTGATAAACTGATTTCTGATAATATCAATGAAATTATTCCTGAACGACTCACTGATGAAGAATATGATAACTATTTGAGAAAGAACAAAATTAGCTGTCCAAAATGTCATAGTGAATTCGGGAAAGTATCAAAATTCAATATGATGTTTAGAGTAGGAGTAGGAGCTATAGATGAGTCTGCTTATCTAAGACCTGAGACATGCCAGAGTATCTTTGTAGATTTTCCAAGGCTCTTCAAAATTATGAGAGGAAAGCTTCCCTTTCCGATAGCTCAATTAGGAAAGAGTTTTAGAAATGAGATATCTCCTAGACAAAGTTTAATGAGACTTAGAGAGTTTTATCAAGCTGAAATTGAAGTTTTTTATAACTCATCGAGAATTAATGAATTCGAGAAGTTCGAAGAAATAAGTAACTATGTGTTGAGATTTCTGATCGATACTCACATTAATGAAATCTCCTGTGAGGAGGCATTAAAGAAGAATATTATTCCTAATAAATTAGTAGGGTATTATCTTGCAATTATTCAGCAATTTTATGAAAAGGCAGGGATAGATCTGAATAAACTTAGACTTAGAAAATTGACTAGTAAGGAGAAGGCATTCTATGCTAGATCAGCTTTTGACCTTGAAATTGAAACTAGTTTAGGCTGGATAGAGCTTGTTGCTTGTAATGATAGAGGAGATTATGACCTTAAGAGACATATGGAAGTAAGTAAGAAAGATATGACAGTGATTGATGGTGATGATAAAATTCTTCCAAACATTTTTGAGCTTTCTATGGGAGTGGATAGAAGCCTTTACTGTATTATGGAACATTCTTTCATTAAAGAAAATGATAGAAACATATTGAAGGTGAATCGATATTTGTCACCAGTACAAGTTGGAATTTTTCCTTTATTGAAAAAGGAATCATTGCAAGCTAAAGCAAAGGAAATTCAGAATATCCTAAAAGGAGAATTTCAGGTATTCTATGACGAATCAGGTTCAATTGGTCGAAGATATCGAAGGCAGGATGAAGTAGGAACTCCTTTAGGGATAACTATTGATTATGATACTTTGAATGATAATGAAGTTACATTAAGAAATAGAGATGATATGGACCAAAAAAGGGTTAAGATAACTGAACTGCTTCAGATAATAAGGGGATATTTTCTAGATGAAGATAATTTCAGATAATGATTAAGACAACAGCAGCAGCAGAAGCGCCAGCTATGGTTGAGAGAAAATTCACTGCGTTATTCTCAATCATCCTTAATCCCTTAAAACTTTCAGTAGGTTTGTTATGATGGATATTATTCTCAGTAATAACTCCACATATAATGCATCTATTCATACTCTGTATAGTAGCTCCTAAAATACTATCAACATGGGATCCAATTAAACCCCCTAAAAGAGTAAGTGAAATAATTGTGAAAAGAGGTATTGAGGAGAATTCTAAGAAAACAACAAGAATTCCGATTAATAGACTACCACTTATAACCATAAGCTCGCCAAGAAGAGAGATTCCACCTGAGGTACCTGCACCTACTTTTTTCCTTAGATTTGTGATTAATCGAGGTCTAGATCTACTTAGTAGACCTATTTCTGTTGCTAATGTATCGGCCATAGATGTTGCCATTGCACCTAAAAAAAATGCAAAAAAGATTTCTCCACCTAAGAATAAATTTGCTAATGCTGAAGAAGCTGCAATTCCACCATTAGCTAAAGTATTTCTCCATCCTCTCTTACCTCCCTTTTCTTGCCCGAATCCAAGTTTTCTTTTGTAACTGTATCTTAATCGAGTGGAAAAAGTAGAAAAAGTAAAGAATACCATCATTAATATCAGAGCAGACCATCCAAAGCCTATTAGAATAATACTACCAATCACGATACCAGCTATAACACCTCCACGATCAAGATATTGAAGTCTAAATGCTAATATTGACATAATAGATATTATCAAAAGGCCCAATATTATTTCTATAAAATCGATCGACATAGTTTTTTTATCGCTTAGTCAAGGAAGTAAATGTATATTGAAAAACCTTTTCAAAACTATATTCTTCCAAATAATTCAGAGAAATCACTTTCTTTTTGTATTGATGAAAGGGAAAGAACGATTTGTTCTTGTTCAGCAAGATCTATAGCTAATTTATCGACAAACGTTGGTCCATGCAGCACGACCATTCTTGGTTTAAATTGTGAAACTCTTATTGCAACAAGAGGAGACCGTCCTAAACCAACATTTGTAAATATCAATACTCGTTCGGTAGTTGCTCCAAATATCTTATAGTAATCAAATCCTGATAGAGAATATATAGTTTGGATACTATCTAATAATGTAAATCCATATATCTTTCTTTCTAGATATTTCTCTCCACTGAGAATCTTACCACCTACAAGTTTAACAACCTCAGAAGCTGGTATAGATTCATGAAACTCACCAATATTCAATATAGCGGATCCTTTTGATGATGCAGTTAGTTTTTCAAGAAACTTGTCTCTTTCTTTATCTAATTCTATAAGGGCTTCAATATATCGTCTCACAAAACGAATGCCAGGTGAAGGTCGTCTACCACTCTCATAATCGCTTAGGACTGAAGGTGATACAGCCATAATTCTTGCTAAGTCAACTTGCTTAATTGATAGTCTTTCACGCCAACTCTTTAAAGCTTGATTTGGATATCTGTTAGCTATAATACTGCCGCCTATTTTAGATATTAATTCATCATTTTTAGAAGGCAAAACAGATTCAATAAAGTATTTTAAATATATCATCTATATAGTTTTACGTTATTTGTTTAATGGAGTTTTGGTATTTAACGAAGTTACTTATTCTTCTGAATTAAAAGTTCTTTTTTTGATTCAAAGAAAAGGCGGGTCTGACCAAGGGTAACAGTATCCATTTGAGCTACTTCAACTTTTACAGGCAGATTGACAACAGCACGACCAAGTGCAAGGCAACTCTTTCGCGGTAATGTTCTAACCATTGATTTTACTGTCTCGGTATCAATCATTGTTACTCTTCCTATCTTCTCTAAGTCTATATCATTGGTGAAGTTGAAAAGAAAGATATTATCTACTTGACGGAAAATCCCATCATCTATTGCATTTGGTTCATTTGTGATAAATGTAGTAAAAATCCCGAAGTGTCTCATTCTTGTGATAATATCACCCCAGTAAGTCTCTCTTAGGTATAGATGTGCTTCCTCTGCAAATAAGAAAATAGGGGGAATATCTTTTTTCTCTAAAAGATCTACAAGTTTAGTTAAGAAAATTTCCACTACCATTTGTCTTACAAGAGGAGAAATCTGCCCCAAAGATATCACCACCAGACATCCTTCTCTAAACTTAGAGAATATGTCCTCTATTTCAAATGATTTCTCATCTGAGAATAATTTTGATGATAGTAATGTATGAAATCTAGAAAATATCGCATCACGAACATATTCATTACAACGTGAAGTTTGAATAAGATCACCTAAAGACCGCATTGAAAGAGAATTCTGAGATTCTAGAACCTTCCACATTTTAATAAATTCTCTAAGTGATGCTCCAGGTATATCTAAGACATGACTAAGTAGACCTGTCATAGAAGAAAGACCAAGATATTTTAATTTAAAGACTAGTGTATCATTTGGTGATAGTGTAATACACTTCATATTTGTATTATGTGAACCATCTTTATTTCTATCTAATCCTCCATACTCATTATTTAGATCAAATACGAATACATATGCTCCATGTTTAACCAACTCAGATGCCATTAATTTGGATAAGTGAGATTTTCCAGATTCCTTCTTACCCGTAATAATATTTAATTGTCCATCAAGTGATTCAGCAAAAATGTGGAGTTGCTCTCCGCTATGCGTTTTACCAATGTTAATTTTTCGTAAACCATGTTGACCTGCTAGTTGCATCATCTTAGTTACTGGAATCTTATGTAGTCTAGCTTTAACACGGGATGGTAACCAAGATACAGAAGATGTAAACCTATTACCAACAATATTTCCACGTATTTTGCATTTAAGTAACCGTATATCTTGAATAAAATATGATATTGTGTTTATCTGTAAGGGGTCACTCTCAACCCAATCTGCAGATGCTTTCATAACTTCATCTCGAACCATATCTTCAATTAAACTTGAGTGATCTAGATATCGTTCGTCATAGACTTGAACTACGAGCTGACTATTCTTCTCTTCTTCTTCAATAGTAATATAATCTCCGATAAGGATATTTTCTGAAGGGAGTGATATTATTGAAACGTCATTCCCAATTTTTTCAACAATCTTCATCTTATTTGCCTCAATGAGTTAATCGGAATCCCATACTTCCAAGGGTGGCATGTCTAATGTCCTCTGATGGAATTTCCACAACTCCCATATTCTTCACTAGATAACTTTTGATAGAGTCACTTTGAGTCGTATTGAAAATACAAAGATGATGTGCTAATCTTAATGTTTCTGGATAACCATGATAGAATGAATCGCTAGATAATAAGAGTGATAATGATTGTTTAATATCAGAAAATGATGATAAATCTACTCGAAAAGGATGACCATCACTAGAAAACCGTACTAATACTATGTGGCCCTCCACATTATTGATAAATGGAGATACAAAATCATTCACATCTAGATAGGCTGGGATATTCTGAGAAGTATAAAGCACTTGAGAAAAATGATTTAATAATCCTATTTGCGTTGATTTACTTAACCCAATGATAGTATCATCTTTCTTTTCAGCAAACTCCAGTAATCTTCGAAGATCAGGCTTAATATTATCATACTTTGAATTTTTTAAACAACCATCTAACATTATTATTGAGTTGGACATCATTCTAACTAATTCAAAAGCAACACTATATTCTAGCCTCTCACGAATTACCTGTTGAGCAAAGGATTTATCAAGAAGAAAGAGTTTTGACAGACGATTAGAACCAGTTAATTCATTAGATAACTGTGATGCAGCAATTTCATCAAAATAATAGATAACAGGACCAATTCTAAAGCATTTAGAAAGTTTACCGTGTTGTGATAAAACTGCAGATGCTCTACCAGCATATACAGACCCAACATCCGTTTCTGCTATATGTATACAAGAAGAATCGATCCCTGCTACAGGCACATTTTTTTTATTTTGTCTAAAATGTTCAGATTTTAGATCAGGTACTTTTCCTTCCCAACCATTTATTGGTTGCAAATCACTTCCGTTTCTATTGAAAATCACTTTTTTATACATTAAACGATTAATATTTTGATTCATATCTTTGCTTAATTGATTCTCCATACTATCAATTAGGCGTGTAGGGTCTATCGTTTTGAAATCCATTATAGGAATATTTAATTGAGTGTTCATCTTGAACAACAAGATAGAGAAGGCAACGGATTATAAATGTTGCGCAAGATGTTCAATAAACAACAACAATAAGGTGTTTGAAAATGGTGGATAGAGATAATGAAGTTCATATAAAACTAAGAAAAGGAGGGTGGGAGATTGAAATAACGTGTACAGAAGATAAAATAAAACAATCAGTTGAAAGCGTATTGAGTGGACTTAGTACATCTGTAGTAGAAATGCCAACAGCTAACGGGAAGCAAGTAAAGAAAGGTAGTTCAACTTGTAGAGGCTTAATAGAAGGGATGTGGACAGAAGATTGGTTTATCGAAGAGAGGAATCTTTCTGATGTACATGAAGAACTTGCTAGAAGAGGATATCATTATGATAGAACAGCGGTTTCTCATGCACTAACAGACCTGGTTAGAGAAAATACCTTAACGAGAGTGGGTATGATGAGAAGTTATAGATATATTCAGAAAAAGCCTCCCTCTTCTTAAGATTTAACTGAACCAAGTTTCTTTTCTAAAATACCACTAAGCCAGTGAATACCTTGTGTAGTAATTTTGTATTTTGTACCTTGATCTGTATTATCTCTTTCAACATATCCACTTTTGGTAACTTCACTTAACCTTGAGCTTATCGATTTTGTTTTAAGATTTGTAGAATTATGGATATCTTGAAGGGTCAAAGATGGTGATGTTAAGTTGCCAGTCATGTATCCTATCTTTGCGGTTATTAATTGTAAACATACTGTATCTTTATCACTTAACTTTCGATTTTGCATCCAAACACGTGGACCTTCTTCAGTTAATTTTATGTACTCCTTGAAATTATCTATCAATTCTGATATGGAATAATTAAGAGTAAGTTTTTCTGCTAGATTGAGAGCTGGTATCTGTTTAGAAAGAAACTGATTGATTGATACAATGACTGTTTCAGGTTTACCTAAGAAAACTGTTTTTGATGAGCCATAAGTTATGGTAACTTGTAATTTATTTTCTTCACTCAATAATTGTCACCTTTAGATTGAACTGGTACTACTTGTCTAATATTATCAGTGGCTAAAGTGGTTGATGCGGTATATACATATTCTCCACTTTCACTTTTAAATCTTCTAAGACGCCCAGATTGAGCAAGTCTAAGTAATGCAACAGCAACTGACTGTTTAGGATATACTTGACCATAGGATTGAAGAGCTTCTCGTATTTCACCTAACTTACGAGGATGTCTACCCCATATATCAGAAAATATTTTAATTACTATATCAGAAAGAGAATCGCCTCGGTCAATTTGTATTTCTGGAGGTTTAGATGATCCAGATATTTTTTTATTATTGGGTTGAGATATATACTTCTCTAAACGGATGGATTCAGGGATACGTTGAATTGTAGATTCTTGCATACTTTGTTTTAGGATCTCTTCAGGGAGAGCATGTATCATTTTAGGAATAAGTGAAATAGTTTTTTCTATATTTGGGGGGGAACCTTCAATTTCAACTTCATTTGCTCCAACTTTTAATCTTACTTTTACATTTCCATCTGACATATACAATCTAAAGTTAAGAAAACCGTTAATATGCCTTACTCCTTATTTCAGATAAAAATTCGAAAATAATGTTTTTTTATCATGAGTAATTGTATTTGTATTAAGATTTACGATTTAGTTAACTTTCTGTCCTAAAAAGAAGGAAGGCTATGACAATAAAACCGATCAATAGAAATGGTTCCCCTAATTTTAATAATTGTAGAGCAGTAGCTGGATCAAATATGTTCAACATGTAAGTTGTGAGAGACTTTATCATAGCAGCTGAGAACAGGATTAATGGTATCCAACTTAATTTGCCTAAAGGTCGTGCGGAAGCAAGTCCAAGAGCAGCTATACCTACAGTTAGAGACCAATTGGAGTTAATTAAGTGGAAAAGACGCCATCCAGACGATACTGGAACTCCAGATGATGAGTAGAACATTATTAAATAAAGACCTGCTGCACCAGCTATTAAGAACCAAATGAATGCAAGACTTCCAACTCCGAAATGAGGCGTTATATTACCTCTATTTCCAAAAAATCCCCATATTGTTAAGATAGAAAATAGGAATGAAATACCAATGATTCCATCCATTAATCCAGAAACTACAATAGTAGGTATGCCAATAATATCTCCAGCATAAGCCAGAGTCCAAATTATAGTTGCGCCAGATATTACAAGTATTATTGAACGGTAGATCTTTTCATTTTGATTTGAAAACTTCATGATAAATGCTGCTGCGACTAACCATACTGCATAACGCATAGAATGTGTACCAAGTGTAGTCAAAAGTGTAATCAAGTTCAGAGAAGATGTTCTTCCTTCAGATATTAATGAGAATGTCCAAATTGCTAGAACTAGATTTAAGATTAGCATCAATGAAAGAACGGTTGTTGCAATTCTTTCTGTTTCACTAGCTTGTAATCTTTTTCCTCTTAAACCTAAGAAACCCAGAAAGATAGCAATAGAGAGAACAATAAGAACAATACCAGAATTATAAATTAGATATACTGCTAATGCCGAATTTGATGCATGAAGAAATAATCCTAAAAGATAGGTTAATGTGATAATAGGGTAAATATAAGAAATAATTTTCTCTTCATCCTTAGGGAATCCGGCTGATGGAATTATTAGTGCTGCAGCGGATATAATAATTCCAATTTGAAGAATATTATCTCTAAGAGTAATAATACCAGGAGTGACTATTCCTTGTGGATCCAGTATTAAAATAATGTAATATCGAGCTATAATATAAAAGGAGAAGAATAACATTCCAATAATAATCAATCCAATATTTACGTGGTTTTTTAGCTCAACCAACCTAACTCAATCCTCTTTGTATGTTGGACAAGATTAACTTCCCTAAATATAATTGTTTTTCGCCAGCGAATATTTTTTTTTGTTCTATTTTACTGGGTTTTTTTTATTAAAAAACGAAGAGACTCATCCTTTTTCTCTATAGATATTATCTCTTGACCAGTTTTTCTAGCCCATGATGAAATGTCTGCTTCAGCTGATGGATCATCAGCTAAAACTTCTAGAATTTCTCCTTTGTTCATTGAATCAATTTCCATCCTTGTTCTAAATATTGGTTCTGGACAAAAGAAACCAATCACATCTAATATTTTATCAGGTTTTAATGATTCAGAATTTTGATTAGTCAAATTGATATCTATGAAAATAGGGTGTTTTTATCTATGGATATACTTTTCTAGTCTAGGATACATTAATAACATACTGAAATAATAATTATTATGTTGTGAAAAATTGGTCAATAAAGAAGATATTATGAAAGAGTTGGCCAAAGTTATTGATCCAGAAATAGGTATACCAATAACTGAAATGAAGTTGATAGATAATATAAAAATAAATGATAATGAAGTTACAATAGAATATCATCTCACTATGCCATTCTGTCCACCTGTTTTCGCTTTATCTATAGGTCAAGACATAAAGAGACGTGTCTCAGCTATCGACGATGTAACTAAAGTTACAACTGTACTTTCAGGGCACCAAATGGGAGAAGATATTAATAAGAAAGTAAATAGTTCAGATTAGAATTGTTTAAACTCATCATCCTCTAAGTGTTCCTCTTCTTCAGCTGAAGTATACATCTCTAGAAATCTATCTTTATATTTCCAGACAGGTGAAATTTCCCTTAATCTATTTACAATATTTGGGAGTAAAGTCAATAGTAAATCTATATCTTTCTTATTATTTTGACGTGCAAGTGAGAACTGAAGTGCGCCATGTCTCTGAATTTCATTCAATCCAATAGCTTCTAATACATGGGACGGAGAAAGAGTCTTAGCTGCACAAGCTGATCCTGTAGAAATGCATATACCTTTCTCATCAAGCTCAGTTACAATCGCTTCTCCTTCTATTCCAAATATTCTTAGAAGGGCAATATCAGGTAAGCTTTTCTTAGGATGTCCATGAAGATAACTATCTTCAATTTCATTTAAAATACCTTTGATTAAAGTATCTCTAAGCATAGATATGCGTTTTGAATCTGTAGTCATTCTTTTTCGAGCTAATTCAGCAGCCTTACCAAAACCTACTATTCCAGGTATATTTTCACTGCCTGACCTTAAACCTCGTTGTTGACCACCTCCTTGAAGAATTGGTTCTATAATTGTTCCTAGTTTTACATATAGACCTCCAACTCCTTTTGGTCCATAAATATCATTAGATGATAGCGTAAGAATATTTATATTATCTTTCACTACATCTATAGGTATCTTTCCTGCTGCAACAGTTCCATCTACATGGAAGACGATGTTATTTTTATGTAATATTTTTCCTATCTCATTTATTGGTTGTATTGTACCTAATTCATTGTTAGCATACATAATTGAAGTGAGAATGGTTTCATCTGTTATCGATTCTTTTAATTTACTCAAGTTAATTATCCCAAATTTGTCAACAGGAACGTAAGAAACTTTGAAATCGTTCCTCTGAAGGTATTTAACAATGTTTATAACTGAAATGTGTTCAATTGAAGAAATAATTATATGATTTCCCTTACGCTTATTCCGAAAAGCAAATCCCTTCATAGCTAAATTATTTGATTCAGTGGCACCTGAAGTAAAAAATATCTCTCTTTCTGGTGATTCAGCATTGATTAGATCGCCAACTTTTTTTTGTGATTCACTAAATGCAGTTCTAGCAATACTGCCAGGTGCATATAGAGAAGATGGATTACCATATCTTTCTGAGAAATAAGGTAACATAGATTCTAAGACTGTAGGATCTAATGGATACGATGCTGTATAATCAAAGTTTATCTGATGATTCTTGTCCAAATATTCATTCCCCAGATTACGATGAATAATTTACTTTTTAGGATGTTTGGAATAATATTCCTTTAAAGCAGCTTCAATAGCTTCAGTCGCTAAAACTGAGCAATGCATTTTTATTGGAGGTAAACCATCCAAAGAGTCAGCTATAGCCTGCTTGCTTAGATTAGATGCTTCATCTAAACTCCTACCTTTAATTAACTCTGTAGCCATACTGCTTGAAGCGATTGCTGCTCCACATCCGAATGTCATAAATTTAATATCTTCTATTATATCTTTTTTAATTTTAAGAAAAATAGTCATTAAATCACCACAGACAGGATTCCCGGCTGTTCCAACTGCGTCTGCATCAGGCAATTCTCCGACATTTCGAGGATTCCTGAAGTGATCCATAACCTTTTCGCTATAACCCATACTACCGTATTGGCTCAATATATTGTTCTCCAATTAAATAATCGTAGTTATATCATATATATCTTATGAATAAGGATTACAGATTTATGTTAGAAAAAGGATGCGTAAGGTGTAGAAAAAAATGGAAAAATTTGATGTCTTGATTGTAGGTGCTGGACCTGCAGGTGTTTGTGCAGCAAAAACTGCAGCAAAGAGTGGAGCAAAAACTATTCTCTTAGAGAAACAACCTACAATTATGGCTTTAAAAGCTTGTGGGGAAGCTACTAGTCAAAAAACTTTTGAAACTGCAGGAGTGAAAATTAAATCAAATATAGTTATGCATAAAGCTGATGCCATGGTTTTCTCTCCAAATATGAAGTCTATTCATATTAATCAAATAGGATATTCAATAAATAAGACATTGTTCTTGCAAGACATTGCTTCACAAGCAGCTGAAGCTGGTGCATACATTAAGGTGAGAGAAGAAGTTAAGGAAATACATAGGTCTTCTGATAAAAAAATGATTGTTAAGACTTCTCAAAATGAATATAATGTTAATGTTGTAATAGCTGCAGATGGTTATAATTCAACAGTAGCTAAGAATTTAGATATTAGAGAAAAATCAGAATCCATTCCAACTGTACAATATGCTTTAGTGAATTGTAATCTTGAATATCCAGATTCAGTAAGATTCTATATAGGAAATGAAATAGCTCCAAAGGGTTATGCATGGATCTTTCCAAAGGGAGAGAAATTAACTGAAGTTGGAATAGGTGTTAGAGGAGTACCAGCTAAACAATATCTTGATAAATTTGTAAAGTTATTTGATAAAGAGCTTGGTGGAGGACAAATAATTGATTATAGGGGTGGACCGGTTCCAATTGGTGGAATAATTAAAGAAAATATCCTTGATGGTACAATATTAGTTGGAGATGCAGCCGGTATGGTGATTCCACTTACAGGTGCTGGAATTCATTCTTCTGTAGCTGCCGGTCTTATTGCTGGTGAAGTTGCTTCGTCAGCATCTTTAGAAGGTGATTGTTCAAAGAGTAGATTGAATGAATTTAATAAACGATATAATAAAGAATGGGGAAATAGAATAGATAAGAGTCTTAAGGTAATGAGACTAATAGAAACTCTAAGCGACAAGGAATTAAATTTATTACAGGAGATTCTTAATGAAGATGATATATTGGATTTAGCAAATGGGTTTGAAGTAAGGAAGGTAGCAAAAAAACTTCTTTCTCATCCTATCTTTGCAGTAAAGCTTGCAAGGTCGCTTCTTTAATTATTCTTTTTCATATTACTATAAATGTAAATATCTAAATTAGTGAATATCTATTGGTATAATATGATTACAATTGTAGGCACAGGTAGAATAGGGGGTAGTGTTGCTTCAAATCTGATTTTTAGAGAACTTGATGATATTATGTTAGTAGATGTCATTAAAGGATTGCCACAAGGTGAAGCTTTAGATCTTGGACAAATGGCTGCTTCTTATGGAATAAATGTTGAAATAAATGGTTCTAATAATTTTGCTGATATAACAGGGTCTGATATAATTATAGTTACAGCTGGTCTATCTAGAAAACCTGGAATGACTCGATTAGACCTTTTACATAAGAATTCAGAAATTATTTCTGATATTTCACAGAAGATATTGAGATATGCACCAAAATCAATGGTTCTAATGGTAACTAATCCACTTGATATGATGACATACGTTGCATTAAAGAGTACAGGGTTTAGTAATAATCGAGTGTTCGGTATGGGGGGAACACTTGACTCTGCTCGTTTTAGATATTTTATATCTAAAGCACTTGGAGTTGATAGGTCTTCAGTTGAAGCTATGGTAATTGGGATGCATGGTGAATTTATGCTTCCACTTCCAAAATTTTCTAAAGTCGATGGAAAACCTCTTACAGATATTATGGAAAAGAAAGATATTGATAAAGTTGTAGAGATGACTCGAATGACTGCTGCAGAAGTTATTGCTTTGAAAGGTGGGACGGTACATGCTCCAGGTAATGCGGTTGGAGATATGATTGAATCAATTATAAAAGATAAAAAGAATGTTTTACCATTATCCACATATTTGAATGGAGAATATAATGTAAATGAGCTTTGTATAGGTGTTCCAGCAACTTTAGGAAGAGGAGGAATACAAGGAATTACCGAGCTTCAACTTGAAAGTGATGAAAAATCAGTATTTTCAAAAGGTGTGGAATTATTAAAAAAAGCTATATTAGAACTAAATCTAAATTAGACTAAAAATTTTCATTAATTATCTTTAATAGATAACTACTAGAAAATAACAAAATTAATTTATAATATTTTTAAAATATAATAAAAATATCATTAAATAATGATTTTTTGTTTATAACGTAAGTTATTAGTTTAAATATATCTCATCATTCATACAATATATGCTTCTTCCTTATGAAATGATCCATAGATCTGTTATTCCTGCTATGCGTTACATGATAGCAACACGATTAGTAGAAGAGTGTAATATGAATCAACAGCAAGCTGCACAGATTTTAGGAATAACTCAACCAGCTATAAGTAATTATCTACGTAGAACTAGAGCAATAGCTATTAATTTAAATGATTGTGAAGAAATATGTAAATCAGTAGAAGAAGTGATGGAATTACTTTTAGAAGGTGGTCCTAATCAACCTAAAGTTACTGAAAAGATTGTGTACATGTGTGATTATTTAAGGAAAGAAAGAATGTTATGTGATTTTCATAAGCGTTTGGAACCATTTTTTGAAGTAAATAATTGTCACGCTTGTGATGAACCATTTATTCAAAAGTAGTGACCTTGAAGTTATAGGCCTAGTTTTGCCATCTTTCTTATAGAATCCTTTTACGCCCATTTGATACAACTCATAATGCTAAGACTATCCCAATGGCGACACTTACGACAATAATGAGGATACGATGTTTCCTACATCATCTGACGAACACAACTTCCTTATTCGCCAATTTTCTTATTATCTTTCTTGCATAACTTCTAGTGAATCAGATAATGATCTTGTCTCTGAATATGATAGATTGATTTTTTCTGATTCAATCTTCGCTATTAGAGATTAATTAACTTGTTTCATCATCCAGATGAAGCAATTTTTTCTATCTTGTCCTTCGCATTCAAAACTTCTTGAATATATTTCCCTGTTTCCTTCAACTCCTTAATAGTGAAAGGCTTTCTTGTTGGAAATTTATTATTTCTTGTATCTTTTTTAAATCTGGGAATAATATGAACATGTACATGAAAAATTGTTTGTGAAGCTATTTCACCATTATTTTGACCTATATTGAGACCATCGGCTTTTACTGAAAAAACTATAGCTTTAGCAATTCTATTTACATTTTCGAAGATATAACCTACTTCTCTATCTGGTATATCTGTAATAAATTTGTAATGTTTTTTTGGTAATATTAATGTATGACCACGATTAAATGGTGCATTATCTAGAATAGCTATTATTTTTTTGTCTTCGAATAATATTACAGCTTTTTCTTTTTTTTCTATTATTCTACAGAACTTGCATTGAATTTCAGTCAATTAGTTTTCATCTTTGATTTCTTTTACTTTTATTAAATTACCAACATCATCACGGACCGAGTCTACAGGTGTTTCAAGAATAAGAGGACGTGTTTTAGTTATTTTATGTTTAAGAATTGCTTTAAATCCATGTTCACCAATGTAACCTAAGCCAATATGTTGGTGTCTATCAGAGTGAGAATTAAATGAAACTTTAGAATCATTAAGATGGATAACTTTTATTTTTTCTAGGCCAATAATATCATCAAATAAGTCCATAGTTCTTTTTACATCTTCATTACTTCTAAGATCATACCCTGCTGCGAATGCATGTGCGGTATCAAAACATATACCTACTTTTTTATTATCAGTATTATCCAAGATATACTTTAGATTTTCAAATGTAGAACCGATACTGTTCTTTGTACCAGCAGTATTTTCCAAGAGTATCATACTTTTTTTATTATTTGACAATGCTATGTTGCAAGCATCAATAACTCGATTTATACCATATATTGTTCCTTTTCCTAAATGACTTCCAAGATGAGTGACTAAATATGGGATTCCTAATGAATGACATCTACTCAACTCATCAGTAAGTGTCTTTGTTGATTTATCATAAATTTCATCTTTTGGAGAAGCAAGATTAGGAAGATAAGGCATATGTGCAATTGGAAATTTAATATTATTATCCTTACATTTTTTCTTAAATGAAATCATATCCTCATGCTTGAGATCTTGAAATTGCCAACCTCTAGGATTTCTTGTGAATATCTGAAATGTTTTACAATTCAAAGCGACGGCTCTATCAACGGATTTATCTATAGAACCAGCTATAGAAACATGAAGTCCAAGAATCATATAAAATATATTTGAATTACTACATTATTAATATGATGTATCTTAAATAAATGATTGAATTAATTACTTAATTTATTGTAGTAATTATAATTGAACTGTTTTAATGAATTAAACAAAGAATTTATCTTATCTTGATATATCGATGTGCTTCATTTGGTTCAAAACAGTATTGTACATTTTTAAAAGATGCTCTAAATTCTGAAACATCTTTTGCAACATTATCTGGTTTTTCCTTCTTGATTATTACTCTACAAATGAAATCAGCTATTTCTAATATATCTGATTCATTCATTCCAAGTCTAGTAACTTCTGAAACTCCAATTCGAAGTCCACCTGGATTCATATAATGTCTACCTGCTTTTATATCTCCAGGAATTAACTGCCGATTAAGAATAATGTTACTTTTTTCAAGATCTTTTTCTAAATCTCCACCCAATCCATACTTTATAATATTCAAAACTAACTGATGTGATTGTGTGAATCCTTTATCTTCAGCAAAAACTTCTAACCCTTTTTCATATAATGCCTGACCTAGCATCTTTGCGTTTTTTACTACTTGTTCAGCGTAATCCTTTCCAAATTCCAACATCTCAGCAAAGGCTATAGCTTTACCTGCCACTGAATGTAGATGATGATTACTTGTATTTCCGGGAAATACTGCCTTTTTTATCTGGTCGGAATATTGTTCAGATGAAAGAATTGCACCTCCTTGAGGACCGAACAAGGTTTTATGTGTACTTAATGTCATAATTTCTGCACCTTCCTTTAATGGATCCTGAAATTTTCCTCCAGCTATTAATCCTGCTACATGTGCAGCATCATAACAGACTACAATGTTGTAATTCTTGAGAAAATCGGCCAATTCATTAATAGGATGAGGAAATAGGAAAAGGCTTCCTCCAAACATAACAAATTTAGGAGCCTCTTTTTCTTCTTCAACCATCTTTTTTATTTTTTCCTTTGTTTTATCTACATCTATATTCATCTCTTCCTTATTAAAAGGAAAATATTCGATTCTTAATCCATGTACCAAACCAGCTGTTCCAGAGAATTTCTCTCTACCATGAGAAATATGCCCTCCATTAGGAATTGACAATGCAAACATTCTTTCATTTGGTTTTGATAAAGCAGAATAAACAGCCAAATTAGCACATACTCCTGATACAGGTCTAACATCAGCAAACTCAGATTTGAATAATTGTCTAGCTAATTCCATACATTTGATTTCTACTTGGTCAATATAGGTACATCCAGCATAAACTCGTTCTCCAGGCCATCCTTCTGCGTATCTATTCATAAAATCTGATACCATAGCTTCTCGTACTGCTGGACTAGGTATATTCTCACTAGCGATAAGTGGAATACTCTTAGAGAACCAGGTATGATGTTTTTTAAGATTCAATAGGACCTCATTGTATACCTCTTCAGGAGTGTTAGATTGATTCAAGTCAAATATCTCTTTTTTTAGTAAAAAGTCTTCCTTTAAATCTTTGTATAATACACTAACAATTTTATACTACAATATTTGCTTACTAAAATATGATTCATACTAACTTTTGGATATTGATGATATATTGACCGAAAGTTTCTATAACAAATTTACTTCTTTAATTGATGTTAAGATAGTCATTCTGATTCTTTTTGCGTTACATCTTTTTGTAATAAGCTTTCCATTAAAAGGTTTAGTCTTTGATGAAGCATTTTATGTTCCAGCTGCACGTGATATATTAAATGGTGTAGGCAGTAACCCAGAACATCCCTTTTTAGGTAAAGCTTGGATAGCATTAGGTATTTACATATTTGGAGATAACTGGTTTGGTTGGCGTATAGTACCAAGCATTTTTAGTGTATTATCTTTATCAGTATTTTATTTAATTTCTAAACGATTTCTGGGAAAGAATTTAGCTGTTTATGCAACAGCTATGTTAGGTTTTGAAGTTATGTTTTTTGTTCATGGTAGTCTCGCTTTGCTTGAGGTTCCATCTATTTTCTTTGCTTTTCTTTCATTTTGGCTATATCTTGAGCGAAAAGGGAAAAAGATTCTAAAGATTCCATTATATTATTGGTTATCCACATTAGCTATGGGTTTAGCTTTTCTCAGCAAAGAGACTGCAGCATTTTATGTTATCATAATAATATTTCTCTATATAGTAACTAGAGTTCAATTTACGCATTATAAGGAACTTCTTCCTAAATTCTACAAAGCTATTATACTTCTTCTAGTTCTTGCTGGAGTCTATATTATTCCTGTCACAATATATGATGTTGTATATCAACCATCTTCTTCAACTGAGGTAGTAATAACTCATTCAGTAGTCCAAATACCAAATGAAGTTGGAATAATGGTAGATAATTCTACTGTTACAAATACAGAAACAAATCAAATACCAATAAATAATGCGCTAGAACATTTGATATATACTGTAAGCTATGCTTCTGGACTAACGATCACAAATGATAGTGATGTTAATTCAGGGAACTATGCTTGGAATTGGGTTTTACCAATACCTAGCTATCCGCCTTCACCCTATTATGTTGAATCAGCAGAAGTTAGACATACTACTAGAGCTAGCGATGAAATTGTAAATGTATCCACAGAAACACTTCATCCTATATCTTGGTATGGAATAGGTACAAACATCCCTATTTGGTGGAGTATCTGGTTAATAGTTCCATTTACAGCATATAATATTCTAAGAAAGGAAGGAAAAGAGATAGATTATTTCCTATTAATATGGATATTAGGAACATATCTACCTATGATATATACATCAGGTGTAGTAGGTAGAATTGTGTATCCATTTTATTTTATTCAGACTGTACCAGCATTAGCCTTAGGTATACCATATATGGTATCTTCAATAATTAAAGCTGGGTCTATTAGAAATTTGATTCTAGTTGCACTTATGTTAGTAGTGCTTGTAGTATTTGTATTATACTTCCCTGTAAGAGTTAATGATTTCTAAATTTAATCAATTTTTAATCCAGCTATAAATACACCTGGATCTTTAACTATCTCTCCTATTTTAGTAGAATTAATACTATGTTTTCTAAGGATCTTTTGAATCTTTTCTGCTTCAACAGGTGATGCAATGATACAAAAACCAATTCCCATATTAAATGTCCTGTACATTTCTAAATTAGAAATTTTTCCTTCATCTTGAATTAATGTAAATATTGGTAATGGTTTAGGCATATTATCTATTCTAAATCCTAAATTTCTTGCCTTAACAAGTCTTGTTAATTTTGAAAAACCTCCACCAGTAATGTGCGCTAGACCAGATGGTTTTAATTTTTGTAAAATCTCAAGGATAGGTTTAACATATATTTTTGTTGGTTTTAATAATTCTTCGCCTAAATTTCCATCTAAACCAACATTTTCTCTTATTCCGTATTTAGATAATAGAACCTTTCTTACAAGTGAGTATCCATTAGAATGTATACCTGAACTCTCTGCTCCAATAATAATATCGCCCTTCTTTATTTGATTTCCAGTTATTACTTGTTTTTTATTAACAATACCTACTACCATACCAACTAGATCAAAAGTTTTATTGTCTTTTCCATCTATAACATCAGGCATAATAGCTGTTTCTCCTCCAACAATAGCAACAGAAGCTTCTTTTGCGCCTAAAACTAGTCCTTTAGAAATTTGTTTAATCAAATCTTTATCCAATTTTTTTAAGGCAATATAATCAATGAAAGCAATTGGTTCAGCAGCTAAACATATTATATCATTCACATTCATTGCTACACAATCTATGCCAATTGTGTCAAATTTATTCATCATTTGTGCAACTAATACTTTTGTTCCAACTCCATCAGTATGAAGTGCAAGTGCAGAACTTTTTCCTAAATCAATTAATCCTGCGTAGTGTCCAATATCTTCAAGAACTGTACCTATCTTTCCTTCTCTATTTGTGAAAGTCTCTTTTAGAATTTCACTTATATCCTTTTGACTGCCCTTAATTCTCTTGATATCTACACCAGCAGCAGCATATGTCCAGCGTTTATTATTCAATTGAATTTTCTTCCAGATATCTTTTCATATGTGTAAATATATCTTTCACGAACTTTTGTGATAATATCATTTGGAAGTTCAGGTGGAATAGGATCGTCTTCTCTATTTTCTTTTGCTTTATCGATCTGTTGCTTATATCCAACTTGTACTAGCCAATCTCTAACTATTTGTTTATCGAAGGCTTCTTGATTTTTTCCTATTTTATATTGGTCTTTACTCCACAATCTGAACTCATCTGGACCAATTGAATCTGCAAGTAATATATTTCCATCCTGATCTTTACCAAATTCTAATTTTACATCAGCCATAATTAAATCTGCTTCAGCCACTTTTTCACTCATTTTTTCATATAATTCTATCGAGAGATTTTTTAATAATTCAAACTCTTCATTACTCAACCACCCTTTTTCTATTATCTCTTCAGTAGATATTGGTCTATCTTTCGCTTCAAATTTTGTGGTCGGGTCAAACATAGGGTTTGGTAGTTTAGAAGCTAGTATAGTTGAAGAGGAATGAGGGAGAATATGTTCTTTTTTAATGACTCTTTCATACAAACTTCCATAAAGATATCCTCTTACAATACATTCAATAGGTATTATTTCTAATTTCTTTACTAGCATTTTATCTTTATCAATTATCTTAATCATATGATTTGGTGTATCAAGTGTTTCAAACCAATAAGATGCAAATTTACATAAGATCTCACCTTTATGCGGTATAGTTGATGGTAAAATTATATCGAAAGCTGATACTCTATCTGTAAAGTAAAAGAATATATTATTTTTATCTACTTCATAGACATCTTTTACTTTACCTTTTCTTATTGGTTCACCTATGATATCAACCATACTAGAGTCAACTAATCTTCTTCCTATAATTATGGAGATTCTGTAACAGATTTGGCTCCTTTAAAGCAAGTATCTCAATAGCGAGTAATGCAGCGTTCTTTCCATTATCTATTGCTACACTTGCTACAGGCACACCTGATGGCATCTGAACTATTGATAAAAGAGCATCTAATCCACCAAGTTTACTTGAAACAGGGACTCCAATAACTGGTTTAATTGTTAGAGCAGCTATAGCACCAGGTAAGTGGGCTGCCATACCTGCAATGGCAATAAATATGTCAACATTAGTTTCTTCAACATATTTTCTTAACCCAGCAGCATTTCTATGTGCAGATAAAACCTTCTCTTCATAATTTACATCAAATTCTTTTAGAATAGTTGTTACTGCATCAACAATTTGAATATCAGATTTACTTCCAGATATTATTGCAATTCTTCCTTTTATCATCAAAACCTTTCCCTGACGTGAAGGTCTCATTATTTCTTACTGAAAAGTTTTATTACTTTTCTAGTTTCTTTTTATCTACTTTAGGTTTATTTTTCAAACAACTATAATCTCCAGTTATACATGAAGTACAAAGTTCATTCTTTGGAAGGCCTATACCTTCACATAATCCATCTAAATCATTATATCCTACAAATTCTGTTTTTACAATATCTGCAACCCTTTTGTTAATTTCGTCAATATTTTGAGAATTATCACCGGATTGATATGCTACAAGCTCTTTCTGTGTTGGAAAGTCTATACCAGCATAACAAGCATAAATTATTGGAGGAAACGTAGAAAGTAGACTTATCTTTTTTGCACCTGAGTTTTTTAGATACCTAACTATCTGTTTAGAACTGTTTCCTCTAACTATACTATCATCAACTACAATGATGTTTTTTCCTCTAACGGCCTCGATAAGGGGTAATATCATTCGTGTTATTTCTAATCGTTTTTGTGTACTAGGTTGAATGAAACTCCTAAGTCCTCCTCTTCTTCCATATCGATCTTTCAATAATCCCTCTTCAAATGGTATACCTGATTCTTCATAATATCCAAGAGCAGCTGGTCTTGCTGAATCAGGAACAGGAATCACGATGTCTCCTTCTAAATGATATCGTTTAGCAAGCATCTTACCAACATTCTTACGAGTCGCATAAACACTTTTTCCTTCAATATATGAACTGGGATGAGCAAAGTATGTGTATTCAAATGCACAATGGGCATGGTTTGATTGTTCTGAAAACTTGTAAGATTCTATTCCATCCTCGTTAATCTTCACTATTTCTCCTGGATTAATATCACGTTCTAGTATAGCACCTGTAATAGATAATGCACAGCTTTCAGATGCTACTATAATTGAATCGGTGTCCTTATGTTTTCCTATACAAAGTGGTCTAAATCCCTTACCATCTCTAATAGCATAAATATTTCCATCCTTTGTTAAAATAATAAAACAATAAGCTCCAACTATCTCTCCACTTAGAATCTCGAATGACTTAAACCAATCATAATTATTACGTCGTAAAAGCTGAAGTAGTCTAAGACCAACTAAATGAGTGTCACTCACCCAAGTAGGTGTTGAAAATTCGTGTCCAAGAGCTTTTTCAAGCTCGTAAGAGTTTGTAATGGTTCCATTATGTGCAATAAGAAAATCATCTCCTATTTGTATGGGCTGTACATTTCTAAAGTCTGATGTACCAATAGTTGAGTATCGTACGTGTCCTATTGCAACTGGTGTAATAATATTCTGAATAACATGTACAAAATCATAATTATATTCTGCAACAAGACCTAATTTTTTGTATGGTGGATAGTCTGGTGCTGCAACTCCCCAACTCTCTTGGCCCCTGTGTTGAAGAGCTTTTAGGGAATTCATTACTATAGGCATAACTGTTTTACCACTGTAAGAATAAGCACCTACGATTCCGCATTTCTCTTTCAATTTACTTCGCCCATACATTTTGGAATAACGTCACTCCAAACTTTACTAATATCCGATGAAGTGAGAGAGATTATCTCTTTTTTATTCATGTTAATTGAAATATCTTTGTTCTTTACTGTACCAATAATACTACAAGGAACATCATAGTTTCTAGCTAAATCTAAAATTTTGTTTACATGATTTTTATTTGTTGATATTATCATTCTACTATGAGACTCAGAAAATAAAACATCATCTATACGATGGCATTCTGATATAACATTATTCAAGTCTATATTAATGCCTTTTTCACCTAAAATACTCATTTCTACAAGAGCTATCGCCAATCCTCCTTTAGAACAATCATTTACGGAATTCACTAAACCTTTCTTAATTAATTCAAGAGTTAATATTTGCATTTTGCTTTCTGTTATAAAATTAACTTTAGGTACTGATCCCCCTGTAAAGTTATGGATGTATTCATAGTACTCCGAACCACCCATCTCTGGTTTAGTAATACCTAATTCAATAATAATATCTCCATGTTCCTTTAATTCCATTGTTCTAATATGACTTAACTTATCTATTAGACCTATAACAGAAACTATTGGAGATGGTTTGATAGCTGTATTAGTACCGGTGTCTTCATTATAGAAACTCACTTTACCTCCAACACATGGTAAATTTAGTGCTTTACAATAATCAGCCATTCCATGAACGGCTTCACTAAAGGTCCAAAAAACTTCACTATTATTTGGGTCACCAAATTGGCAATGATCAACCATAGCAAGAGGTTGTCCTCCAACTGAAATAATATTTCTAGAAGCTTCAGCTAATCCTCCTGCAGCACCATTGTATGGATCAAGATAACAATGTTTAGGGTTCCCATCCACTTTAATTGCTAAAAACTTACCATTATCTAATTTAAGAACAGCTGCACCAGATTGTCCTGGTTTTACAACCGTTTTTATTCCTACTTCATGGTCATATTGTTTGTATACCCATCTTTTACTAGCCAAGGTTAGTGATGAAAGTAATTTACTAAGGATTTTAGTAAAGTCCGTAGGTTCATTAGGTGGTTCTAGTTTCCTTAGTTTATTCAAATAGTTAGGTATCTTTACTGATCTATTGATTATAGGTGCATTAACAATTGTTTCAACAGGAAGACTGGCAATTATTATCTTACCATCCTTTATTGTTACTTTATCATTATTTTTAACAATTCCAATCTTTGCATATGATAATTCATATTTATCAAATATCTTTTGTATATCTTTCTCATGACCTTGTTTAATTACAAAAAGCATTCTCTCTTGTGATTCAGAAATTAAAGTTTCAATAGGAGTCATGTTATCTTCTCTAAGTGGAATTTTAGAGATTTCGATATCTATACCGTTTTTACCCTTTTCTGCAATTTCTGAAATCCCACAAGTAAGACCACCACCACCTAGATCCTTAAGTCCTCTAACATATCCTGTATTAACTGCTTCAAGAGTTGCTTCTATGATTAGTTTTTTAAGGAATGGATTTGGTATTTGAACAGCTGATCTTTCACTTTCAGATTCATCACTCAAAACCTTGGAAGCAAAAGTTACTCCATGTATTCCATCTCTTCCTGTGCTTCCTCCCATGAGAATAACTGTGTCTCCTGAATATTTGGCTTCGCCTAGAACTAAGTCTTCCTTTTTTCCTAATCCTACACAAACTACATCAACCAGAATATTCTTCTCAAAACACTTGTCAAAGCCTACTTCACCTCCTACTGTTGGAACCCCAATACAATTTCCATAATCAGCTATTCCTTTAACAACATTTTTGAATAACCATCTTGAGTTTGAACTAGTTTTTATATCTCCAAAATGAAGTGAATCAAGAAGAGCTATTGGTCTTGTACCAAGTGATAGAATATCTCTAACAACACCTCCAATACCTGTGGCAGATCCGCCATATGGATCAATAGCAGAAGGATGATTATGACTTTCTATGTGGAATGTAACTATATATCCATCTCCAACATCAACTACACCTGCATCATAACCTGGACCAAGTAGAACATGTTTAGCTTTAGTAGGAAGCTGACTCAAAACAGGTTTTGATGATTTATAACTACAATGTTCAGACCATTGAGCATCGACCATGGCCCACTCTAATGCATTAGGTTCTCTATCTAGTCTCTTACGAAGTGTTGTTTTCTCCTTTTTTGTTAATCCAAGTTGTTGGTCTGGATTTGTTATCATAAATATCTAAGCCTTTTTCAGGTAGTTTAACATTGATTTGAAAATAAATAATCCATCTGCACTTCGAAGTGGGCTTAAGGCTGGTTCGGAGGCTCTTTCTGGATGAGGCATTAAACCCATCACATTACCCTCCTCATTACTTATACCTGCGATGTTCATTATAGAACCATTTGGATTTATATCATTTGATGTTTCTCCTTTATTGTTAACATATGTTAATACTATTTGATTATGGTCAATAAGATGTTTTAGATTTTCATTTTTAATAAAAAATCTTCCTTGTTGATGTGCAACAGGCATATTTAATATAGAATTCTTCATACAAATATTTGTAAAAGCTGTTCTATTATTTTCAACTCTAAGTTTAGTCCACTTACAAATAAATTTTAATGAAATATTACTCATTAGAGCACCTGGAAGGAGGCCAGCTTCAACTAAAGTTTGGAAACCATTACATATTCCTAAAACTGGTTTACCTTTTTCAGCCATTTTTTTTACTTGTTTCATTATAGGGCTAAATGCAGCAATAACTCCTCCTCTAAGATAGTCTCCATAAGTGAAGCCTCCAGGTAAAATGACTGCATCATAATTATTTAGATTGGATTCTTTATGCCATATTAGATCCGTATCTATTCTTAAATTGTGTTTTAATACATTAAAAGTATCTCTTTCGCAGTTACTTCCAGGAAATACAGCGACTGCTATTTTCAATTAACTATCACTTGAAACTGTTATTTTACATATACTAACTACAGGATTAAATATTCTAAGGTCGTTACACATATCTTCCATAATTTTTTTTGCGTTTTCTTTGTCTTTTGCATTAACTTCAAGTTTAAGTAATTTAGCTGTTTTTACTTTTGTAACTTCTGTTACTCCATTTTTTATAATAAGATCACGTAGAATTGTTTCTCCTTCAGGGTCACGTATCAAAGGTTTATTTTCAATTATTATATTTACGGTATATTGATTGAGACCTGTCAATAATTTTTTTCCCAACCTAATTACCTGTCAAATTAGGTTATACTTAAGCATAATATTATATGTTTTAAATTCATAATATTTCTTCTATGTATGTAAGATTTAATTTGTAGTCTCATCATTATATCTGCTTGAGCACGTTGCCAAAGGAAGAAAAATTTGATCATCATACTTTCATTTCTCCTTTCACTTGGAGATATGGAAGTAGAGAGATGCGTAAAGTCTTCTCAGAAATAAATACAAGGACATATTGGCGTAAGATTTGGTCATCACTAGCAGAGGCTCAATCTAGTTTTGGATTAGTATCTAAAGAAGAAGTTAGAGATTTAAAGTCTAAAGTGACTGAGGATCATATAGATTTAAAGAGATCTCATGAGATAGAAAGAAAGATTAGACATGACCTTATGTCTGAAATAAAAACCTATGCAGAACAAGCACCAATTGGTGGTGGGAAGATACACCTTGGGGCCACGTCTGCAGATATTGAAGATAATGTTGATATTATAAAACTTCTTCAAGCTTTAGATATAATATTAACACGTCTAGTAAATTCACTCAATTCTTTATCAAATAATATAATAAAATATTCAAATCTACCATGTATTGCTTGGACACATTTACAACCTGCAGAACCTACAACGTTAGGTTATAGATTTGCTAATTATGCTCAGGATATTCTTTTAGATATTTGTAGTATAGAGAATTTAAAGCAAGATTTTCTGAAAAGTAAAGGTTTGAAGGGTGCTGTAGGAACTTCTGGTAGCTATAAGCAACTTCTTAAGGAAAAAGCTAGTCCAATGAAACTTGAAGAGAAAGTTATGCAACAGTTTGGTTTAGATGTATTCCCGGTAACTACTCAGACTTATCCAAGAAAAGTGGATCATTTAATTTTATCTGTGTTATCTAGTATATCTCAAAGTACACACAAATTTGGATTAGATATTAGAATACTTCAATCTCCAGTCTTTGGAGAGTTATCTGAACCTTTAGGGAAATCTCAGGTTGGTTCATCTACTATGGCATTTAAGCGAAATCCAATAACTTCAGAGAGAATGTGTTCTTTAGCAAGATATGTATCTGCGTTACCTAATATCACTTTTATGAATTCTTCATTCAATATACTTGAAAGAACCCTAGATGATTCAGCTAATAGAAGAATTCTAATTCCTGAAGGTTTTCTTGCTATTGATGAATGTTTAACACTCTATAGTAAAATAATAAGTAATATAACAGTAAATAAATTTAGAATAAAGAAAAATCTAGAAACATTTGGAGTTTTTTCGGGGACTGAAGCAGTTCTTATGGAAATGGTGAAAAGAGGAGAAGATAGACAAAATATTCATGAAAAAATAAGAGTTCTATCATTTCAAGCATGGAATGATGTATCAAATGGGAAAAATAATCCTCTTAAAGATCTAATTATTAATGATCCTCAGATAAAAGAGAAGATACCACTATCTATGCTTAAGGATCTACTTAATCCATCTATATATATTGGAGATGCGGTAAGTCGTACAGAATTGTTTGTTAGTAAATCGATTAAACCTGTACTAACAAACTATAAGGAACGAATTGGAAAAAAGAGTAAAACATGTTATTAATGATTTGAAGAAGAAGTTATGCCAAAGCTTCTTCTAAGACGTTGGTAACATGTTTGGGTATATTGGGTGGAATTTCAGGTATTTTCTTTTTTAGTTTAGTTTCAGCTTGAATTGATGCTTCAGCAATTATCTTTTCTGCATCTTCATTTGCTATTTTGAAGTCAAGAGTTGCTTGTCCACTTTGTCCAGCATCTACTAATATATCACTTAACATTCCAGATATTTCTGTGAATTTATCTTGTGCTGTTGGTACTACCCCAGTTACTCCTTTCTGTACACTTTTTACAGCTGATACAGCAGGTGCTAATGTTGATACTATATCTCCAAGTTCAGTTACAGTTTCAATTCTCATTACTATTGCTTCGAGTGCATATTTCGCTTGTGTGACAACTTTCATCATTTTCCTTATTTCAACAAGTTCATTTGCAAGAATTATTGCATGTTTATCATCATGTTTCTGAATTCTTGTTGTTATACGATTAACTAATTTTTTATCTTTATCACTTAATTTATTAATTAATATATCGAGTTTCAAAAGTTGATTCTGTATTGATTTTACAGCTCTTTCCATAGTGGGTTTAAGTTGAGGTTTTGGATTAATTGTACTTCTAAATCTTTTACTCAAACCTGATTTATTTAGTTGTTTTTTCCCACTCCAATTATTAGAGAATCTAGACATTATACTTTTCTTGATATTAATACGAGTAAAATAACTAGGTTTACATGCTTCAACAAGCCAGTAAAATATTATTATGTTATTTGTTATAATTTGGACTTTAGGATTATAATATTATTTTATTTCTTATTCTAAGTATTGAGTTAATTCTAATTGTTCTTCTTTTATAGGAAATAATGATTTTAATTCTTCTGAAATTAATTTTAATCTATTATATAGATAATCATCTACATCATATGTTTCTGAAAGTTTAAGAGCTATTTTCAAATATTTTTCTACAGAACCACGAGTTACTGTAGCTTGTAATTCTCCACTACATTTTGTACAAACAGTTTTTAATGGAAATCTACGATGTGATTTTCCACATTTTTTACATCTAAAGCTTTGAGAAGTATATGCTTTCATATTTCCTATTAGATCAGGTAATAAGTGTGTATTAAGAACTGAAGATACAACTTCGTTAGGGTTTACAGCGTTTATTTTTTTTGCTATTTCTATTTGCATATCCAACTTTTCATTTATAGTTTTAAGTGTAGAATATTGGCTTTTTTCTTCATCTATTGATAATACATTAGTATCATGTGTAAAATAGAAATTATAAAATTGACTATCATCATCTAATCGATTGCGTACTATTTCCATGACATTTGAAATTTCTTTTGGAAATTTTTCTTCCAATGTTGCTTTATAAAAATCTAATGGGTATTTATTCATAATATCTATATTATGAGCTTGTCTCTGTACTTCTTTTGGAATAATTATTGGTTGAATAAGCAGAGGTGCATCCATAAGTCCTCCTATTTGTATAGGAAGATATTCTTTAGAAAAGTTAAGCAATACATCTAACAAAAGAATTATAGTATCTTCATCTCCATCACAGTCTCTTCTTTTAGCTGAATGCCAAAGTGGATGAGCATAACAAACATGAGATTTGGTAAATCCTATAATTCTTCCAATAATTCCAACACTTGTATGAGGAGCAAGGCCAACAACAAGGTGTCCTAGTAGATCTTCTTTTTTCTTTAAATTATAATATGAATCGTGGTCATAAAATTTTACTAATAATTCATCTAAGAAATTTGATGTATTTAGTAAATGCTCTTTTGCTGACTCTGGAATAATAATATCTTGAACAAATAATTCTAAAATTTGATTGTCTTTTTTAAGTGGTTCACCATGTATATCAAATTTATATCCTTTTTTTATTAGGTCAATAATTGATGTGTTAATTTGATTAGGTCTAAAATGTGTTAAAGGAGCATTAGTAGTATCAAATCTTATTGTTCCATCTCTGTAAATAGATAAATTGTGTTTATTTCTTAAAATTCCTTTCTCTAATGGTTCAGCAATTCGAGTACTATTCATAAGCACTTTTACTCCCTTTAATGGAGGTCTTGGTATATATCCTATCTTTTTAATTGCAGAACTTAATAATGTCTGTAACGGGAATTGTTTATATGAATAAGGAAGGCCATTTATTTTACATGATCCACAAGTTTTTCCTTTTATTTCTCGTTTACATCTTGGACAAGTTTTTACAATAACTGTTTTTTCTCCACATTTATTACATATTCTTCCTAGGGAATTAGATTTACATATTGGACATATAATAGTAATTATTTCAATTTTTAAAGAATCATCTTTACTAGCTTTTATAATATCACGTCTTATTCCACCACTATTTGAGATTGGAAATAAAACATGTACTGGCGGTTTCATCTTTCTTATATTAGCTTTTTCTGGTCTACCCATACGAAGTCCTATAAAATTTGATTTTTTTCTTTTAATGGTTAGTCCTGATAATGATGATAATAATTCTTCTATATTCTTCCATTTTGCATTAGTATTTATTTTAGATTTTAATCCAAGTGTAAAAAAAGTACTATATGCATCTTCTCCTTCAATCAGATAGAATCCGTTATCTAGTCTATGAGGAATACCGATGTTTTCTAGTATATTCTTTATTTTATTATTAGCATTTAATGTTAATGAGTAATTTTTTTTATCTATTAATTTAGTAGTGATGTTTTGACGTAATAATAGTATTTGTGAAATATTCACATTATTCCAATAGTATAGATAACGAGGATGGAGAGGAATACTTAATTTAATACTTATTCTTATTGAATCTTGAATTGAAGGAAAATAAATAAAAGGATTTTCTACTAATTGTTTTAACTTTTGGTTATCTATATTTATTTTTTTTGAGCAATGTATTATATCACTATACTTTTCTTTAATAGCGAAAGCAAGGTCTTGTGCCCACCACTCTTCAACATAACCAGACTTCGGTAATTTGGCATTATTCTCTAAAAAATCTCCATAACTAATTAATACGTCACCTAAATGTAATATTTTGTCTATTTTTTTCTTAATATTAACTGCAATATCAGATGAAGTAACTTTCATAACAGAACCATCTTTTAATAAGACAATAGGTGGTTCAATTGTATCAACAAATGATATTATACCTGCTTTTCCTGGTAAATTTAATTTTGCCTGTGTCCCTACTACAATTGTATGATCTAAGATAATGGGTATTACTGGGTGTATTCCAATCGCAGAAAGACCTGTATTATATGACCTTCCATAACGAAGCCTAAAACCTCCTTTTCTATCTGGCATAGAAAATACTGGTCTACCAGATATTACATCTTGAAAATGTGAAGTTTTTGCTTTTGTTTCTTCAGTATCTTGTTGTAATCCACCCTCTAGATCACTAAGCCAATCCCAACCAGGTATAGAAAGATCTTTTACAAGACTAAAGAGTTTTCTTGATCTACCAATTAATCCATCATTAATTACTCTTAATGCTCCACCTCTTACTTTATCACTCTTTATTCTATGAAGCCCATGATGTACAACAATTTCTGCTTGATCAGTTTCTACTCCATCTACCTCTACAGGTATATGTGTTAACATATGTTTAATATCATCATCTGATACTCTAAATTGAAAATTACTCACTTCTCTCTCATAAATGCGGAGTTCTTCTATATACCGACCTACTTCGTCATCACCATATGCATTGACTTTATAATGTCCTAAACCAAGAGTTTTACGAATATGGTCGGCAATTACTAGTGTAAATGCTGCTTCAGTTCCTCCAGCTGATCTGATGGGACCCGCAAAACTTACTGATATGTAATCGCTTCCATCTTCATTTTTTCTTTCTTGTACTGAGGAAATTCCTTGAAGTGGTGCTACTGTTATACCATCAGTTACAACAGCAAGGCCTACCCTTACACCCTTTTCCAAACTTTCATTTCTCTCTAAATATCCAAATTTACCTAATGAAACTTCTTCAGCTAACTGCAGTGCAGCATATTCTGTTCTTTCTTCTTTGTTTAATAATTCTCTTAATCTTTTTGCTAAAGGGATATCAAACATCCTTTCTACTCTATCAGCTAAATCAAAAGCAATCTCTGTCTCAACTACTAATGATGGGTCAAGACCTTTTTCTCTAGATTTAGTAGCTATTTGATGTACAGAATATAGATAATTTATTATTTCTTTATTATATGATTGATAATGACTTGGAAATGATGTAATATTATTTATTCGGTTAATGATTTTATTATTATATGTCACAGTGATATCACATTAAAGAAATCGATAATTTATTCATTTTTTAATTACTTTTATTATTTCTTCAAGATTATTTTCAAACTCTTTCTTCTCTAGAAGTGTTCCAATAACAATAATATCTGCTCCAGCAGAAGATATTTCTTTAGCAACCTCAGGAGATTTTATTCCTCCACCAACAATTAATATTCCATCAAATATTGATCTCACTTTCTTTATCAATATTGAAGGAATAGGTTTGTTAACACCAGAACCAGCTTCAAGGTAAATAACTCTCATTCCCATATATTGAGCTGCTAATGCATACATTGCAGCAATATTTCCTTTTTTTGGAGGAACACCTCTAGCATTTCCGATATATCCTATTGTACCTGCATCTCCAATAGTAATATAACCCATTGGTATTGCTTCAAGATTATATTTCTTAATTATAGGTGCTGATAACATTTGAGCTTGAATAATAAAGTATGGATTATCAGAATTTAATAATGAACTGAAGAATATCGCATCTGCATTATGTGATATTCCTGTGATATTACCAGGAAATAGAATTATTGGTAATGTTGTTATTGATTTTATTAATTTTGTGATTGAATTAAGTTCTTCTTGATCTGTCGCTGTTGAACCACCAATAAGTATTCCATGTATACCTGCTTTTTCTGCTTTCTTTACAGTATCAATTGTCTGATTCTTTGATATGCCCTCTGAATCTATTAGAGCAAAACAAATTGTTCCATTCTCTTTAATTGAATTACACAGTCGTTTTTCTATTGTACCAACCAATCGTTATTTAACCTCTACCTAAAACAAACTCATCAACGAATTTATTATAGATATCTATGGCTTCTGGCTTCTTTGTTGTATTTTCTTTTTTCCATGTTAACTTACAGCTTCCACAAACTATCTTAGATTCTGTTTCTGGATCTATTGATACTCGAATTGAAAACATACCACATTGAGGACAGCTAAATACTTTTGGAAGTGATCTCCTTGTAATTCTAATATTCTTTCTACTTCTTCTTCCCATTTAACTCACTATCATTAGTGTTATATTAAGTAGTATAATAAAACAATGATTTTATCATTATTATTAAAATTTTAAATATTTAAAACTATTTTTTGTATATATTTAAATAATAATTTATTTAATTTATTATATTTTAACTATATAGATGTCCATTAACATTATACAAAAGTGTATCATAGTTCTCTTTATGCTGAATAAAATAATAGTTGATGATGAAATTGGTAAATTCTTGGTTGAAAAAGGTAATTTAACAAAGCCACAATTAGATACTTTGTTAATATCCTTACTTAGTAATGATAAGTTAGACAATATGATTACATGTAGAGATAAAGGAAGTGTTAGTAAAGGATCATTCATTAGAACGCTGAAACAAGCAAAAAAGAACGCTGAAAGTTCTTTATTTACTCTAATTATATTGGAATATTTTTCTATTATTGAAGAAAGTCATATTATTAATCTTATTAAAATTGGTAATTCATTAAAGAAAATTTCTGTAGATATTCCAGTTGATAATGATATTGATGCTTTATTAAGACAATTGGCATGTGTTATATCAGATGTTTGTTCTACAAAAAAGTAATTATTCTTTTCTAAATTTTTAATTAAGAAACATTGAAATAATATTATATGATATCATAATGATATCATGATAATAGTGGATATATATTTTCAGTTGTTTTCTGTTATTATATTTATTTTAATGTTATCAATTCTAGTTTATTATCTATTAAAAATAAATAAAGTAAATACAGAAATAGAAAATTCTAAAAATATTATAGAGAATATATTAAATGAGTTAAGACATAGGCTATATAGTCAAGATCAGAAAATTTTAGATTTAGATGTTAAATTGAATATTGTTGAACTTAGATTAAGTAAATATTCAAATCAATTAAATATTAATAATATAAGTAAGTCAAATAAGATATATTTTAAAGAGCCTATAAAGGAAGTGATATCACATAAAGAAAATATATCACAAATAAATATATCACTTACAGAAACAGAAAAAAAAATTCTTAACATTTTATCGTACAAAGATTATACAGCTAATGAATTGCAATTATCTATAGATAAGACCAGAGAACATACTTCACGTTTATTAAATAAATTATTTCAAAGTGGTTATATTACTAGGAATGAAAATAAAAAACCTTATGTTTATAAATTATCTATAGATGATAATATTATCTCTGAATAGGCATTGATCTGGTTTTTTTATACAACCACCCAGAAGTTGTCCATTCTCTAGTTAACAATTTTTTTTGTTCTAGTCTAGATAAATATGTAGATATTGTACTTAATCGAATTGACATATTAAGTTCATCTTCATATGTCTCTAAAATATCAGTTGATGTGAAAGACCCTAACGGAAACTTTTTTTCAACCAAATTATATAATTTACCAAAAGATGTCTCATTTGATAGAGTATTTACTTTTTCTCTTTCTTCTTCTCCATCAATAAGTTCAACCATATCTAGAATTTTTAAGACCTTGTTACGCGATAATGATCCATCTAAAGATAATGAATAGTTTGCTCCTTCTCCATCACTAAATTCTATCTTTATTTTTTTCTTAGTCATTCTTCTAGACTTAGTTAACTTATTTTTTAATATATATAGAATAATTATAGTGAAGTTGTGAACAAGTGTGTGAATTATTGATGACAAGTTATGAGACAGGCGTCATTTAATAGAATGTTCACATTTTGTTTACACTACAATGGAAATATTTTGTAATAAATTGGTTGTAAAAATCTCCAGTGGAAAAGAAGGGGTTCAGAAATAAATAGTTCACAAAAAAACAATATACAATGAGTTCCAATGGAAATAAAGGGGTCATATATTAAAGATAATCAATTATGTATACAACTTGTTCACAAGTAAATTACTTATTAGTACCTACATTTCCTTCTGAAAGAGGTTTCCATATTTTTCTAACAAAAAAGTAAACAAGCATAGTTCCAAATACTGCAGACATCACCAAGGATATTATTATTAAAATCCAGTTTCCTCCTGTTGTGTCTAGTGGTAAAAATGGTATTCCATAGATCGTTGCTAATGTATTTGGGAGAAGTATTGCAGTTCCTACAATAGTCAGCCATAATAGAACTGTTGTCATTCTATTTGATACTGTTTGTAGATTAGCTTGAAACATTGTTTGCAAAACAGACATACCGCCTGCTAAAACTTCTAAGACATGTTCAGCCATGGATAATTGTCTATCTAAATCAGCAAGAATTATGTCAAACTTTACTAAAACATCAGAATCGTCGGAAACCATATCTGAATCACCATATCTTAAAGAATGAACTACATCGCGAATAGCCCATACTGCATTAAGGAATGATAGGACTGATTGTTTTATGTTAAATATCTCTAAACTTAATTTTTTTGGCGGTGTCTCACTTCTTGCTAATTCTAATTGTATTAGTTCAGCTTGTTCTATGATCATATGCAACGACTTGAAGTTTCTTTCTGCAATTTCGTCTATTACTCGCGCCAAAAGAAAAGTTTGCGGATCCTGCCAGGAACCACCAATTGGTAATTTTTGCATAAATGTATCTGAATATTGTGAAAGTCTTAACAGGTGTTCTGTGTATTCATCATGAATTGATATTAATCTGTTTTTTGTTAAATAAATAATTAAAGGTGTTGTGGTAACTTCTCCTTTTTCGACTCTAAGAATTGGAAGCATTAAACCTAAAATTTCGCTTTTATCTTCGTAATTAGATAAATAACCAGATAAAAGAGTAGATGGTGTTATTGTTAATTTCATTTCAGAATAAACAGATTCTAATCCTAACGATATATCCCCGATAATAAAATTAAGCCAACTTAATCTAGATCCTTTCGTAAAATCATTAGCTTGCGCAGCACTTTCCACGATAGATCTAGAAGCTTTACCATTTTTTGATATAGTAGAAACAAAAATATGTTTTATCATCTTTCTTACATCACCTAGATCTCTATCCGTACCCCTCTGTTTCTATTGGATATTAATAATGTTAGTGAATAAACAAACTTAGAAATAAACTTACTGTGTTGTCTATAATTATTTACTTATTATTATTAATTATTTATAATATAAACAAGAGCGGTCTCCATATATGTTAAAACATCATATCTTTTTTTATAACATAAACGTTCTCCATAAGAAATACAGGGGTGGACCTTTTTCTTTTGTTTAATAAATTACAAAGTGAGGTTTTTAATTATTGGATCAAAAAAATGAAGAAATATTAGATAATGTGTTTGATAAAATCTTAACAGGTAAAACTATAATAAAGGATCCAACTGTTTTAAATAATGATTATATACCAAACAAACTTCCATTCAGAGAAAAACAGATAGTCTCTGTAGGACAATCGTTGGCTCTAATTTTAAAAGGAAATAAATGTTCAAATTTACTTTTGTATGGCAAAACAGGAACAGGAAAAACGGTGGTAGCTAGATATGTTACAAAAAAATTACTCGAAAGAGCAGATTCTATAAAACTAACCATTGCTTACTCGAACACGAGAATATCAAACACAGAATACAGAATATTACTAGATTTAGCAAACTCTATTAATTTAGATATCCCTTTCACTGGGTTATCTATTGGCGAAGTATTCAAAAGGTTATCTACACATATATCACAGAAAAAAATCTTTGTTATTTTTATTTTAGACGAAATAGATTATTTTGTACAGAAATATGGAGATAATTTATTATATGATTTAACAAGGTCTAATGAAAATTTAAATCCTGGTTTCTTATCTGTCATAGGCATTTCAAATGATCTAAATTTTAAAGAATATCTCAATCCAAGAGTTTTAAGCAGTCTAAGTGAAGAAGAAATAGTATTCCCCCCGTATTCTGCAACAGAAATAAAGAGCATATTAGAACAACGAACAAATATTGCATTCGAACAAGAATCAATATCACAAGGTGCAATAAATCTGTGTTCAGCGTTAGCTGGTTCAGAACATGGAGATGCAAGAAGAGCAGTAGATTTGCTTAGAATCGCGGCCGAAGTCGCTGAGAGAGAAGGAGCTAATAGATTAGAAGAAAATCATATTAGAACTGCAGTTCAAAGAATAGAAAGAGACAGAATATATGATGCTTTAAAGTCGTTACCACTACAATCAAAAACACTCTTGCTTTCTATATCAGAAACTAAGCAAAACTGTACAACAGGAGATGTGTATGAAAATTATGAAAATATTTCAAAAAAAATCGGAATAGAAACATTAACACAAAGAAGAATTAGTAGTATGATAAGTGAATTAGATTTACTTGGATTAATAACCGCAAGTGTTGTGAGTCATGGAAGATATGGAAGAACAAAAAAAATTAAGAATTCAGTATCAGCACAAATAATAAAAGAAGTTTTTAAACAAGACCAAGCATTATCTATTCTTCTTTAAATTTAAAATCTTTTGTGAATACTTCAAGTGTTGATAAATTCACAACAGGAATAATTCCAGTAACAGGATCTATTCCCATTTTAGCTTGAAAAGGTGTTTGTGATTGCCAAGTCCCAGAATTTAAAATTAATGTACCCCTATATTTTTCTGAATCAAGAACATGCATATGACCTGAATGAAAAATATCTGGAATATTAGAAATAACTAATTCATCACTTTCAGCAGGTAATGATGATGAAGATCTTTCTCCATAAACTGGAGATAAATGTCTGGATCTTAACAATAACTTCATTGCTAAGGATGGTCTATTGTATGAAAGGCCAGGTGTCTTCGCTATTACATCATCAAGACTTCTACCATGGTAAATCAGTACGTTTACACCATGTAAACGCACATAAGCTGGATTACCTAGCATAGTAACATTTTTCATACAATACAAATCGTTTGCATATTTTTTAGATACAGGTGGTTGTGGAAGAGATTGAATAACTGGATCATGATTTCCGGGTATAATTAGAATTTCTATTGAACTAGGTAACATTTTTAGAAGTTTAGCCAATTTCTTATATTGATTTTTTAAATTAGAATCGATTAAATCATATTCTTGACCAGGATACACTCCAATACCGTCAACACTATCTCCTGCAATAATTAGATATTTTATTCTTTTAATTATATCAATATCTTTTTCTTTATTACTTAACCAATTAATAAAAGAAATGAATTCGTTGTTTAAAAAATGCTTACTCCCTACATGCAAATCAGAAGTAAATACAGCATAAACTAATTTATTAGACAAAGTAGGTTTATGTTCAGGTATATCTGGTAATGTTACTGCCTTTATTATAGCTGTACTAATATTACTAAATTTAAAATCAATAATAATAAAACTATCAAGAAGAATTTTTTTTAATTCCTCGATTATATTTTTTTCAAAAGCTAATAGATCCATAGTTCCTGTTCCATCATCAATTTTAATTAACACATTTTTACGACCAATCTTTTTTTCCATTACCAAACCAGATACTCTTTTCACTTTATCTTTTGTATCATTTTTTATAGAAGAAATTTTTCTTATATTATGAAAATTAGGCCTTAAGGAAGTTATTTCCAATAATTTATTATATCTACTTTCAAATAGTTTTTGAAAACCTTTTATTCCTTCTTTTGACTCAAAATTGTATCCTACATTATTTACTATCTCTATCCTAGAATCAATTTTTAATTCTAATAAATTATCATTTTTCTTAACTTTTTTTTGAGTTAGAAAAACAGACAAGTCTTTTTTTGTAATATTTCTTTCTTTTTTTTCTTTAATTTTAGAGCTAATTACTTTAGATATGATACTATTAATGTAATCTTCATTATCAAAATTCTTTATTAAATCTAATGCCTTTGGATCTAATTGAAATCCATTATCAATTATATTTTTTATTATAACAGTACTACTTATTCCCATTATTTTTTTTCTTCCTGTAAATAAATTAATTATCAATATCTATAAATTTTATTAGTTATATTTATCCAATTATAGAATTATCAATATCTGTTTTTAAGAGACTATAATAATATTATGTGTAAAAAAATTTATGAACGCCGGGGGTAGGATTTGAACCCACGTGTCCCGAAGGGACAACCGCTTACTAACGTATTCAAATGACTCGAGGCGGTCGCCTTAACCAAGCTTGGCTACCCCGGCATAATTAATTTAATATTTTCAATTGTGTTTAATAAGACTGTATTTAAATCTCTAAATTATAAAATTATATAATAAAATTGCGGGGGTTGCTAAGCTAGGTCAAAGGCGCGAGTTCAAAGATTGATGTGATACTCAGATCTACTTGTGAGACATCTCGTCTCTTAGGAGTCCGTGGGTTCAAATCCCACCCTCCGCACTTAATTTAAAAAATTATATTTTACTTTATAAGCGAATATCAGATATAGTAATGGAGATACAATAATTTGCGTATTAGAAAAAACCTTAAAGATTTTAAACCGTATGAATGGCAAGTTTCTAGCATAAATTTAGCTTCTAAAATCAATAAGAATAATAATCAAATAATAAGATTTGATACAAATACTTCACCTTCTATTTCTAAAGAATGGTTAAAGAAATTATCATTAAAACTTGAGAATTTGAATATTAATGATTATCCTGATATATCATATGGTAATTTAAAAGCATCTATCTCCAATTATTTAGATATTAATGAAAACATGATAACCGTAACAAACGGATCCGATGAAGGGCTCGATATGATATCTAAAACATTTATTGATGAACAAACTCACACAATAATTTCTTCTCCAACATACATGTTCTATAGAGTAATTAGCCAAATAATGGGTGGAAATGTAATATCAATTCCACGTAAAAAAAACTTTTTTGATGATGAAAAAAATATTTTAAATTCCATCAATAATTATAATAATATCATTTTTTTATGCAGTCCAAATAATCCAACAGGGAACTCTAGTAAAAGAGGAACAGTAATCAATTTCCTTAAAAATCCAAATGTTATAGTTGTAGTTGATGAAGCTTATAGTGAATTTAGTGGCAAAACATTAATTGATCTTACTAAAAGATATAATAATTTAATTATTCTTAGAACTTTTTCAAAAGCCTTTTCATTAGCAGGTGCAAGAATAGGTTATATAATTACATCAAAAGAGATTACAAATTTACTTAGTATGGTTAGACCACCAAACAGTCTAAGTGTCTTATCACTTGCATTAGCAGAGATAGCATTAAAAGATGATACATTCGTTAAGAATAATATTAAATATATAATAAATGAAAGAGAAAGATGTAAAAATATAATTGAAAGAAATAATAATGTACAAGTATATCCATCAGAAACAAACTTCCTTTTAGTTAAATTTAATAAACTAAATCCTAATATAGTTTATAATAAACTTCTACAAAAAGGATTAATTGTAAGAAATATTAGCCATTTAATTAATTTAGAAAAATGTTTAAGATTTAATATAAGAACACTAGAACAGAATAATATTCTTTTAAATGCTTTTTCAGAAATCGTTAAAAATAATTAATAAACAAAGTATATAATTCAAATATTAATTAACATATAAAAAAATCTAGTAATGATTAATTTGACTAAAAATATTTTTCTTAAATCTATAGGCAAAATATCATCTTCTTTTACTAAACACTCGGGTAATAAAAATGAAATAATAGCTGATATTATTTTAGAAAAAAAATATGTAAAAGCACTAAGAGGAATTGAAGATTATTCACATATAATTGTTTTATTTTGGTTAGATAAAATAACATATGATGAAAAAAAGCAACTAACAATACATCCACGAGGAAATGATAAGATTCCTAAAACCGGTATTTTTTCTACTAGAAGTAAAACAAGACCAAATCCAATAGGACTTACTGTTGTTAAATTAATATCAAGAAAAAAAAATATATTGAAAGTGAAAGGGTTAGATGCCTTTGATGGAAGCTTTGTTTTAGATATCAAAACCTATGACCATAAGGATATAAAAAATAATATTCGTGTACCAAAATGGTGGTCGAATCTTAATAAAAATAAAAAATAGTTAATAATTAAGAATTATACTATTTTGTTAAATTATGGAATTAAAAATAGATGGAAAAGTCAGAATCCGTTTTCCAGATTTTAATATAATTATAAAAAAATTGGATGATATAATAATTGAAAAAAATAATAATGATTTAGAAAATTATAAGACAGAAGTTTTAAATGAAATTTCTAAAAAATATAATTTATCATCTTTAAAGAATGAAAAAATCTTCCGTGTATATCGCAATTTTTTCTGGGGAATAGGAGTAGATCCAACAAAAATAAGACCTGCTGCAGAGGCTCTAATAAGACGTGTACTTGCAGGAAAAACTATTCCAGAAATAAATAATTTAGTTGATGCATACAATCTAACTTCAATAAAAACAGGTATTCCTCTTGCAGCCTTTGATAACTCGAAAATAATCAATGGAATTACAGCTAGATTCGCTAAGCCTAATGAAGAATTTTTTGGTATAGGGATGAAAGATCCCCAAAATCTTAAAGGAAACGAAGTTATTATAACTGATGAAGAAAAAATAATTGCTGTATATCCTTACCGAGATTCAAATGAAACAAAAATAACTAATCTAACAAAAAGTATTCAATTGATGATTTGTGGCGTTCCACAAATATCTAAAGATATATTATTTAAAACTGAAAGTATAGCAATTCAAAATATTACAAAATTTTGTATAAATAATAGAAAATAAAATTAACATATATATGATATTTTTGTTCCACATTTATTACAAAGTTTTCTATTAATATTTAAAATCTTAACATTGAAACTGTCACGTTTAATTAAAACTTCATTACATTTTGGACAGTATGTATTCTCTAATGGATGTCCCGATATATTCCCTGCATATACATAATTTAAACCCTCTTCTTTTGCTATAGAATAAGCCTTTTCAATAACATTAACAGATGTAGAAGGTATATCATTTAACTTCCAATCAGGATGAAATTTTGTAAAATGTAATGGTATATCTGGCCCAATATTATTATAAATCCATTTTGTAAATTTTTTTACATCATTTAAATCATCTCCAAACTTTGAAACTAAAAGATTGGTAATTTCGATGTGAATTTTTTTTCTTTTTAACTCTAAAATTGTTTGTTTTACAGAATCAGGGTCAGGAACAGACATAATTTTCTCATAAAATTTCTTATTAAGAGAACCTTTTACACCTATTGTCATTGCCTGTATATACTTAGAAGCAACATCAATAGCTTCAGAAGTTAAATATCCATTTGTTACGAAAGTATTCAAAATACCTATTTTATGTGCTTCTTTAGCTGTATCTAAAGCATATTCAAAAAAGACTGTTGGTTCATTGTATGTATAACTGATACTTTCACATTTTAATTCATTTGCTTTCTTTACAATATCTATTGGCTTTTGTTTATTCATTTTGAACTGTTTTTGTGAAATATCATAGTTTTGACAAAACTTACATCTAAATGTACATCCAACTGTTGATATTGAGAAGCTCTTACTTCCCGGATGAAAATGAAAAAACGGTTTTTTCTCAATAGGATCAACACCAGACATAGATATTTCTCCATACATTGTTGCATAAAGAACACCGTCAATATTTTTACGTGTTTGACAGAATCCTTTAATTTCATTAGGAATAAGACAAAGTCTAGCACAGAGATTACATCTAATCTTTTCTCCTTCTATACTCCAAAGTAAAGCCTTCTTCATATCAACAGTTTATCTAATATTATCTAGAATAATAATTTTCTTAAATAGTTAATTATTAAGACATATTGTAACAAATACTAAACTCCCTTTCTACCAAGCTGAAGAACAAAACAAAGATGGTAAAGAAGATAAGCTCACTTCAAGATTTTATCATAGTCAATATCATCTTGAATCTCTGAACTGCTTTTAGAGCATGTGGTTGTTTTGCTGGCATTATTATCATTTCACCATTCTTTAGATTTACAGTCTTACCAGAAATAATTATTTCGGCTTCTCCATCAATAAGATGTACTAAAGCATCAAATGGGGCAGTATGTTCGCTTAATCCCTGATTTTTATCAAAAGCAAATAATGAAACTATTCCGGTTTTCTTCTCAATAATTGTCTTGCTAACAATTGAGTCTTTTTGATATTTCACTAAATCATAAGGTTTGTATCTCTTCAATAAATCATGACTTATTATTGGGATATAATAAATATTTTAGATTAATATAACCTTTAAGTTACTGGATATTAACGTATTATAGAATTTGAAAATATCTCTTGATGTTGATAGTGTATTAGCTGATGTAATGGTTGTTTGGAACATTATTTATAATAAGGAATATGATAAAAAATTAAAGAAAGAAGACATTAATGCCTGGGACTTCTGGAAGAAACTTGATCTAAGCAGGAAAGAATTCAACGATATATTTACAAAAACTTGGAATCAATGGAACACAATTCCTCCAACAGAAGAAAATCTTGGTAGTAAAGTAAAAGAATTAAGTAATTTAGGAACCGTTGATATTGTTACGGGAAGAAGCAAAGAAACAATTTCTCAAGTTAAAGAATGGTTAAAAAAAGAGAATATTATTTACAACAAATTCATACGTGTATCACCATATGCATTGAAGGGTAATTTACCATATGATGTATTTATTGATGATTCACCATATAATATAATTGATGCTGCACAAAGAAACAAATTTTCTTTAATTTATAATCAACCTTGGAACCAAGGAATAAATACAAACCAAAATATATTTAGAGTGAATGATATAACTGAAGCTATTCCAATAATAAAAGACCTAAAGAAGAATTTAGTAATAAAATTATAATGAAATTAATTAAAGTTTTGATTTAAGATATACAAAATTTTTTACAAAAACAAAATATTTTAATGCTAACATAATTCAAGGAAAAGATGTGGAAAAGGATATGATGAAATTTGAGTCGTAAAGGTAAAAAAAAGCAATCATCTATGCCTGCTTCAAGTGCAGGTCTACTAAGGTTTTTTGAAGATGAAACACATGGAGTAAAGGTACGTCCAGAAATAGTCATAATACTTGCAATAGTGATGGCAGTGTCATCACTCTTGATTCGTATGTTTATTCCAGTTTAGAAGCAAATGCATAAACATGAATACCACAGCTAACATTCATAAACGCTATAACTTACTTTTTACACTTCCATCAACAGCTTTAACATTAATACTTCTTGTGTTAGTATCTGCAACTCTTGTCTTCACTTCATCATTTTATGGAAAAATAGATATTTTATTACAACCACAATTCTTTATAATATTTGAAGCTGTTTTATTCGTATTACTTATTATCGAATATTTAATTCTAAAAAGTAATTCTTTAGCTATTTTTAGGAGATTAGCCTTCATATCAGTATTCTCAAATGGAATATGGCTAGCCTTTGTAACAATTGGCTCTTTATTGAGCCCAGAAAAATTTTTAAATTTTCTTATTATTGGAACATTTCTTTCCATAGCTTTTAGACTTTTAATTTTTAGATCAGTTTTCTCAAACCATTTACGCTTAGTGCTCCCAACCGTATCTCTACAACCCGTAATACTATCTCTACTATTGTCAATAGGTTATGATTTGCCAAAGTATACTATTGAAAATCCTGTATTAATCGGATCAGGATTAATATTGAATTTATCAGTGCTTATTTATCTTAAATTAGTAAATTCTGCAAGTTCAGATATACTTAAAGTTCCAGCTATTACTATGCTTCAAGCCTTCCTAAAGGCTTGGACATCCGAAGAAGCCTCGTCACTTGAAGAAATAATAGAAATGTCTAGCTCAAAAAAGATAGTTCAAACAAGCATACTTAAATTCAAAACAGAAAATCAAAATCCTGCAGTTATTATCCCAGAAGTCCATCCAGGTCCATTTTATCCAATTGGCAGTAGTAATCTTCCTTATCAAATATACAAATTCTTTTCAGAAAAAAAAGTTTTACCACTTATTATGCATGGTGTTTCAGGGCATGAATTAAATCTAACATCTAAGAAAGAAGTAGACAGCCTTCTTTCATCTTATAATAATTTAACAAAATTAGGTGAAGGAGAAACTTGCTCTATACCAATAACCACAAAATCAGGAGAAGCTGTAGCAAATGGTTTTGCCTTTGGTGATTACGCAGTTATTTTCCTAACTCTTTCTCCAAATGGTATGGAAGACTTTCCAAGAGAAATAATGAAACCATTAGAAGAGGAGTCAATAAAAAATGGATTTAAACATTTAATTTTAATAGATACACATAATTCTCAAGGAAAAACAGTAAACCAAGAGGAATCTGGAGACCTTCTTGTTGTCACGAAGAAGATCCTTAATCAATTAAGGAATGCTGAACAATTTTCTTTTAAAGTAGGGTATGCACATTCGTCCGAATTCAACATCAATTTTGAAAGAGATATAGGACCAGCAGGAATTGGTGTACTTATATTGGAGATTGAGAGAAGCAAATATACGATTTTAGTAGCAGATTCGAATAATGCTAGAAGAGGACTTCGTGAAGAACTCATTCATCAATTGGATACTTTAGGAATATTAGTAATCGAGTTATGTACAACTGATACACATATTACAGCTGGAAAGGTTATGACAACTCATGGTTACATAGCATTAGGGGATCAAACTAAAACAGAATATTTAGTGGATGTAATTAAGAAACTATATGATAAAGCTATTATTGACGTATCCAAATCTAATTTTGATGTTAATACCGTTAAAACAGAGGTAAAGGTTGTAGGAGAAAATATGCTTACAGATGTTTCTCAGGCATTAGATAAGACAATAAGAACCGCTAGAAGAGGAGGTTTTTCCTTGGTAATCTTTTCAATGGTTGCGATGATATTAACTTTCTTGATTTAAGAAATATATGACGCATTTAAATTATCAAATTTCTTTATGATTGCAGTAGTCGGTCTTATTTTCCTTTCACTTAGACTCATTAACTCTGAAAACATCTCTACAACCTTTCTTTACAAGACAAAATATATCATCAAAATTTATATTTTTAGTTTATCTTTGTCAGTTTATTCATTCCATATTGTTAAAAAGGGCAAACATCATCTTTAAAAATAATTATATATGAATGATAAGTGAGACGCTGTAGTAGAGTAAAAAATGATTATATTAGTGAAATAATTATGAAACAGCTTAAAATGGTAATTATTGGAAAATCTAAACCTGTACTTAATTATGTTACTGCTTGTATTACAATACTAAATCAAGGTGAAAGATCTATTATATTAAGAGCTAGAGGCGAAGCTATTAATATTGCTGTAGATGTTTTTCAGCTCTTAAAAAGTAAGTTTGTAGGTGATATTGGTATCTCAAAAGTAGAGATTGATGGTGAAATGGTCACTAATAGTAAAGGTAAACCTACGCGTTTACCTGTTCTAGAAATAACCATTAACAGAGATTTAAGATCTAAATAGCTATTTTCATCTATACATATCATGAGCTAGTTCTTTTCTTCGAACTGAAATTTTTTTTCTACGCTTCAATATATTTTCCATAATAGATTCTAATGTTTCATCATGAAGGAATTTTATAGAACTTTCTAATTCATCATGATTACTAATATCTAATTCTTTCATTAATTCCTTTTCGATGTCATCATCAAGTGACACATTAATACCTAATCGTCTAATTCGTTTTATCCAGCAGACCATTCTGATAATATAGAATATTTCGTCCATAATAAACTATTTTTACTAACAATTAATAGTAACTAATAGTTAGGGTTGTTAATCACTACGTAAGAGAGCGTTAATATATGTCTGAAATTGATGAATTAATAAAAGGTATAATTAGACAGAAACCGGATATTGATGAAAATAAACTTCAGGATCTTATTAAAGATAAGAAAAAAAAGGTAGGTTCAGGATATTTGACTGATTCAGGAGCAGCTTATCTAGTTGCTTCTGACCTTAATATATCTCTTGAAGTTACAACATCGTCAGAGATCCCAATAAAGGATGTTTATGTTGGTGCCAATGAAGTATCAGTGATAGGTCGAATCTTCACTGTCACACCTACCAAAACCTTCAGTAAAAAGGATGGAACTGAAGGTAAATATCGCCGTTTAACAATTTTTGATAAAGAAACATTTATTGTTATTACTCTATGGGATGACCAGACAAATCTGGTAGAAGATAGAAACCTTACACAAGACCAATTAGTTAAAATCAAAAAAGGTTACGTAAAAGCTGGTCTAGATGGACAGCCCATTATTCATCTTGGGAAAAACGGTGATCTAGAAAATGTCGATAATAATAAAAATAAGATACCCATAATTGACGAAATTACTCGGGAAATTTCATCAATGTCTACTCCTGAAACAAATCTTGCATTAACTGGTGTGATTAAATCTCCACCCAGAATCTCTGAGTTTACAAAAAAGGATGGAACTCCAGGCAGAGTCCTTCATCTTTATCTTACAAATGTTACAGGTGAAAAGAGCATTAGGGCAGCTATATGGAACAATAGTTCTCTTTCAGGTAAGGATATTCCACAAAACGCGGTTGTAAAGCTAATTGGTCTCAAAACCCGTTTTTCAAAGGATGGATCAATTGAGATACATGGAGATGATGGTACTTCATTGGATATACTTTCCATACGGAAAGCTTTCGGTGAATCCAGTTCAGGACGGTTCAGAGTGCTTTCAATTGGACAAATTCGTATTAAGGAAGACGGAGAGTCTTCAGTCTCGCTTTTAGTGGTTAATGAATCTAATAATTTTTACACTCTTATTTTGAAGGATGAAGTCACTGAGGCTATTACTGATATTAAGACAGAAATATTAATTGACTGCGAATTTAAAGAGTTATCAGCTCTTTCTCTTTTATGTAATAAAAAATCACAATTTAAAATACTTAATGAAGATGATGAATCATTTTCTAAGCTTGAGAGCTTAAAGTATAAGATTAATGATATACCTGAATCTCAATCTCCGCTTTTATTAGAAGTAATAGCATTATCGAGAGATACAAACCAAGAAATTCTAACTAAAACCGGTGAAACAGTGAAGAAACGAGAGGTTATTGTTGGAGATGAAACAAAGGAAATAAAGATAGTTGCTTGGCGTGATTTATCTAATATTTTGGATGATATTACTCCAGGTCAACGTCTCAAGTTAATTGGCGTTGTTTCATCAAAGGGTTTAGGTGGAGTACCCGAGCTTCTAGTTAAATCCTATACACAAATTGAAAAAATGTCTCAATCATCCCAAAAGCCACGTGTTGAAACATAGGTTTTTTCAGCTCTGTAAATATCTTTATAAAATTCATCTTCTTCGGAGTATCTCCTAAGTATTCTAGCAGCAGCATCTGCTCCAACTCCAAATCCTGAAAGTGTTATTATGGCTTTAAGACCAAATGACTGAATTAGTGAAGATGTTTTCCAAGCTCTTTTGAACTTCTTATTTTCATCACTAGTTATCTTAGCTTTCTTCTTCCGTATAATATGAATAAGGTCATTATCAGTGGAATATGTTTCTCCTATTAGACGCGATTTACAGATTGGACATGAAATTGGATCTTTCACATCTTTTGTTTTAATGACTGACTCCCATTTTCCACAGCTCATACAGACTAATCTGTGCCTTTTATTTTCAAGCCTTTCCTTTATTAAATTTAGGACTGTTTTTTCTATACTCAAAGGTAATGCTGCAAAGGCTGAGGTATGCTGCAATATTGGTTGAGCCAATGGAGATAATTTCTTTACCTCTCTTTCGATTATTCGTCTCTTCTTGTTCTTTACTTCAAGTAATATTTCATTAGTTCTTTTAACATCATACTTTTCAATAAATAATTCTCTTAGAACTTCACGGTATAAAGCTGTAGTACGGTAACGATCTTGAATAAGACGTGCTGCTCTCTTATCATATTTTGTGTTCTTTGCAACTACCCCAAATTTCTTTGCGATACACCAAGTCTTCCAATTAAGAGGATGTGTTCCAATAACAGATACAGATAGTATGTCTGCAACATCATATTGTTGTTGAAAGAAATCTACCACATTTTTTATTGCGAGAGCTCCTTGAGAAGTTAGTAGGATTCTGTATGGATCTGTATTTGTTTCAATTAAGTAACCTGTTTTGCTAGATATTATAGTTGAAAGCATTATAGCTAGAGTTTGGTTAATTTTTGAACCTAGGCAAGTATGAATTACCAAGACACTAGAACCAATTCTTTTTTCAATAGTAATGGTTCTCTCATCTGGGATATGACCAAGTATATCTTTACTTTTCTTTATTCTCTTTTTTTGCTCTTCACTTACACCAGTTTCAAAATCTTTTCCTATCTTTCTTCGTAAATTACCTACTTCCTTAGCAGTTTCTAATTCTACTGGTATTAATTCCCCAATCCAGTATGGAATTGTTGAAAGGTCTTCGAAGGTTGGTTCAACATTTATTTCTGCCTTATCTTCATCAATTGATATTATCTTCCATGTACTTCCTTTAAGGACAAATGGTTTCCCTGGTTCACCATATTCTCCAATAAACACCTGATCTAATCTTCCTACTTTCTTATTCGATACTCTATCTATCACTGTTAATTGTTGGATATCTGGTATTGTGGAGATATTGTGATAATAGTACTCATAGGTACCTAAGCCTCTCCCTCTAGCTTCTTCCCCATCATACCAAAGGATTTTTTGTCTATTTAGAAGCTCAAAGCAAAGATCTACATCTTCTGAACTAATATCTCTAAATGGATAGGCTTTTCCGAGTATAATGATAGCTTCATTAATATTTAGTCTTCCATATTCCATGACAATCCCAACAAGATGATGAGCTAAAACATCCAACGCCAGCTCATGAATGATGCTTTTCTCTAGTGAACCCGAATAAATACGATTTATGAGTGCCTTTGCTTCTAATTCATCATCTATCTTATTAGTGACAATTAGACCTGAAGCTGATTCTCCTACTCTATGTTTACTTCTTCCAATTCTCTGTATTAGCTTTACCGATTGTCTGCTTGAACCTGATTGAACTACTAAATCTACTTGTCCTATATCTAGTCCAAGCTCTAGAGAAGATGTTGACACTACTACCCCAGCTTCACCATTTCTAAGTTTGCTTTCTGCATTTTCTCGGGTTTCTCTTGAAAGTGAACCATGATGTACTTCCACTGGTATATCTGGTGTTTTAGATTTCAAAAGTGCTCCTAAATATTCTGCTTCATCTCTAGTGTTTGTGAAAAGAATTGTGCTTTTACTTTTACCAACATTTTCTCTAATATAATTCGAGACATAATCTGATACATGTCTAAGTGACCCTTTGACGTAATTCAGGTCAATATCATATCTTCGAACTGATTGGTCTACTAGGACTGCAGTCCTTCTGCCTTTTCCTGCAAGAAATTTTCCTGCTTCGTTTATATTTCCTAATGTAGCAGAAAGACCTACTCTCACAATGTTTTTTTCAGCAAGAAGTTCTGCACGTTCTAAGCTTACAGTTAAATGTGTACCACGTTCGTTTCCAATTAATTCATGAAGCTCATCTATGACTACCCACTCTAATGTCCGAAGATTTTCACGCATTCGTCTACTTGTAAGAATTATTGCAAGTGTTTCAGGAGTTGTTATTAACAAATCAGGTGGTTTCTTAACCATTTGCTGTCTTGCATATTGTGAAGTATCTCCATGTCTAATATCCACTGTTAACTTAGCATCTTCTGTGTATTTTATTACTCGGCCAAATATGTCTCTATTTAGAGCTTTGAGTGGTGTTATATAGAGAGCTCGTATTCCTTTCTTCTTCTGCTTGAAGTGTGCAAGCTGTGCAAGTATAGGGATAACTGCAGCCTCGGTTTTACCTGATCCAGTAGGAGCAACTAATAAGCAATGCTTTCTCCTTGTTATTACAGATATTGATTTTTTCTGGATTGATGTTGGTTCTTTCCATCCAATCGTTTCAATATAATTCACTATCTGTTTTTCTATATCTTGAGGCTTCATACAGACTTTTCCTCTAAATTATTTCGTTGTTTCTTGTGTTCAAGTTAGTAATGATTTTCATCTGAAAGTTTCTGTGAATATCTATAACCCAAAATAAGTCCAACAATCAAGCCACCCGCATGCGCAAAAACATTAACATTCACACCGATATTTAATATGAAGAAATATACTGTGTACATTAATGCAACCAAAACTGTTTGTACATTCATTTTTCTAGAATAAATAGTGACTGCACCAAAAAGTCCGAATATAGCTCCAGATGCACCCACAGAAATTGTATTAAGACCTAACAACAAGCTCAATAAACTACCAAAAATACCGGATGCAAAGTAGATAATGTAATATTTTCTCCAACCATATAATGTCTCTACTCCTAATCCAAATATCATCAAGAATATCAAATTACCAAATAAATGAACTAGATTTGCATGTACAAAAATTGATGTGAATAATTGCCACAGCTGACCCTGCAACACCAAATAATTAACTTGACCCAAAATAAGTAATACTTCTTGACTTGTCTGAATGTAACTATTACTTGCTATTGATGTTATTATATAAATGAAAATATTTGTTACAAGAAGAATTCTTGTAGGTGAAGCTTCGATTTCTAAACGATACATCTTGGATACTTAATATTATCTGTTAAGTATCCTACTTAACCCTACGGTGAATATTATATTCATAAATCATTATGAGTGATACTGTTATTATAAAGAGTATGACCATCATACTATCTAAACTTTCAAAAAAATCAGTAATACTCAATTTACATTACCAATACCCGCTTACTTGTGTCCATAAATCTTTCGCATCCATTATTTCTTCAGATGAACTGGTTGACCACTATATACAACTTCTTTTGGGAGCTCTTTCATCCACTTTGAGAGGAAGGCAAGATCCTCTTTACTCTTCCTTAATTCATCAGGAAGCATTACAGGTATTTCATCGATTATTGGGTAATACCTATTACACTTAGAACAAAGAATTACTCCATCTATTATGATATCATCTTTTGAATTGATATCTATAAGTTTGAGTGGATAGTGTTTATCGATTGGACAGGCTAGTATATCTAAAAGGTCTTTCTTCAATCTCCTCACTCCTTCATTAATATATTAGTTAATTAAAAAAGTTAAAGGTATCTTCGTTTAGGTATCATGTCCATCCTTGTTTATATGCACTCCAGAATGCTTCCCAGTATTGATCCTTATTTGAAGCATTAAGAGGCTTTTTTGTTCCTTCACCCTTCAAATAACACCCTTCTGTTTGTGAAGTTACTTTACCAATAATAGATGAAATAATACCCTTAGATTTTAATGTATTAATTAATTCAATTTCTTTTTCCGGTTTTACAGTAATAATGATGGTTCCACTACTGAGAGTTGTGTATGGGTCTAAACCAAAGAGAGTGCAAATCTTTTTGGCCTCATTGGAAAGTGGTATATTATTTTTCTCGATTTGAAGACCTTTGGACGAGGCAGATGCAAGTTCAGTTAATCCTCCGTATAAACCTCCTTCTGTAGCATCGTGCATAGTTGTCACTCCATTATCTCTAACTCCTATAGAGGATGCAATTGATGCATCTTGTATGACAGCACAATCATGGAATGTATTTTGAGCTTTTGTTACAATTGATTTCCCAATTTTTTCTGCAATAATATTTGGAAAAGACTTTGCAAGTATGGATGTAGCCTCTATTGCAATTCCTTTAGTTATAATAATACTGTCACCTGTTCTAGCCATACTTGTATCAATATAATGATCTTCTTCTCCAATACCCATAATGGTGCCTGCCCCAATTATACTATAATCACATCCAATGTATCTTCCAGTATGTCCAGATACAACTGAAATTTCTAGATTATTGAATTCTTTAATTAAAGATTCCCAATATATCTTGAAATCTTCATTAGTTATTTTTGGAGGAAGGTTAAAATTTAATGTGGCATATTCTGGTGATAAACCTGAAGTAATGAAGTCATTGGCTAACATATGGGCTGATAACCATCCTGAATCAATCAATCCGAGAGATGGGATTATTGATATGGGGTCTGTACAAAAAACCATTATTTTCTTTTCACTAATTTTTATGGCGCCCGTATCAGTTCCATATCTAGGATTACTCAGAATTTCTGGCCGTGTTGCTCCTAGCTTTGAAAGAATTACTTTTTCTAAGAAATTTTTACTTACTTTTCCAATAGGATGCATAGAATTCATCTTTTTCTTAATTGATTTTATTACTAGTAAATTTTGAATATATTTCTTTTTATTAGTCCATAAATCAGTATTCCACTAATAATAAATTCTACACCTAAGAAACTACCATTATATATCGCAGAATATATCGCTGGATGTGTTCCCTCAGGTGCATAGGCTGCAAAGAAAATTATTCCGGAAAGAAAATGGGCAAGAAATCTACCACCAATCGCTATTCCAACACCTAAAGTGGGATATTTTTTAAATAAACCAGCTAAACCTAGCGCCCCAAATGCTAATGGATAGTCTAGTAAACCTTGCAGTGGATGATACACAAAAGGTTCTACTGTCAGTACAATTATACCTAATATTCCACCAGCTAGCACTCCAAGTTTTGGGCCACGTCTAAGAGAGAATAAAAGAACTGGGATCATCGCTCCAAACGTTATTTCTCCACCTTGTGGAAGAGTGAAAGGTCTTAAAAGATAGAGCTCAAAAGATAGAGCAATCATTAATGCCATTTCAGCTAGGATTTTAGTTGGTATTTTAGAAAATGTTGTTTTGGAGTTTTCTAAATCTTTTCCCATTACTAATCAACCATTTTTTTTAAGCTGCATCATGTTGAGTTATATTTAAACCAAAGCTATTCTGAGCTCTCTATGCAGCCGGGGTAGCTCAGCCTGGTTAGAGCGCCAGCCTCCACAAAAAGGGCGTTACTCATAATCTGGAGGCCGCGGGTTCGAAACCCGCCCCCGGCACATCAAATTAAAATCGAATTATTTTGATGCTTTCAAATAGATACAGTAGAATACAGACTTTTTCATGTCTGGATTATATTCCTTAAGGCAGTAAAAATACTTGCATTAATAACATTGAATCTATTTTTATCAAAATCAAAAATTATAGTAGTTATTGGTCCAGCTGGAAGTCTTCAGAAAGATAGTGCGAGTAGCAAGTTATCTCCAATCTAAAGGATATCAGCTTATTCCTGTAAACCCTTATGTTAACACTATTCTAGGTAAGAAATGTCATAATTCAATCCTAAATAAACAAATATTTTTGAAATTATATATGTCAGTTCATGGGATAGGTTGTTGAAGAACTGATGAGTAAACTTATGTTGAGGATAGCATCTCTTATCCTTTTGTTCATTCTTGTATCTTCAAGTTTAGTTGCTTTCTTCCTTTAGTTTTTTTAAGACACCTTTAAATTAATAAGAAGATAATTAACAGCTGTGGCTTTCCTTCCAATTCTGAGACAAATTTCTTCTACTAAATCTGCAGGTCCAAGTAGAACCTTTACTGAGCTTCAGGTTGTTAGAGCCTTATTGATATTAGGTGAACGGAGGGTTCTTGGAAGAACATTACTTTCTAGACTTCTGAAAACCGGTTCAGGAGCAATTAGGACTATGATAAGTGACCTTGAAGAACATGGGATAATCAATATTGAAAAGTCAGGTTGCAGTTTGACATTGAAAGGTCTCAAGGTCTATAAAGAAATTCACGAAAAAATACCTAAAGTAACTAAAATAGATGCGGGACGCCTTTCTACATCAAATTTTGATGTTGCCGCTCTTGTTAATGACGTTTCCAAACTCATTCACCATGGCATAGAGCAGAGAGATGCTGCTATCAGGGTGGGTGCAAAAGGTGCTACAACCTTAATTTATGAAAATAACAAATTTACTCTGCCAAGGGGAAGTATAGATTGTGCGAAAGACTTTCCGAGCGATATTTGGATTATGCTAGAAAAGTTATTCAACCCATCCGATGGAGATGTAATTATTATAAGTAGCGCTGATAATGAAGAATCTGCTATATACGGGTCATTGGCAAGTGCCCTAACATTAGTGGAATGACACCTGAGGAAAGGATAGTGATTGTCTAATAAGAACAAATCATCTAGACATGGATTAGTAATCGTCTACACTGGTGGAGGAAAAGGAAAAACAACCGCTGCTTTAGGTTTAGCTATCCGTGCTCTTGGTCATGATTGGAGAGTTTGCCTGATTCAGTTTATTAAAGGCACAAGGAAATATGGTGAGATTGAAAGTGTAAAACGATTGGCTCCAAATTTTGAACTTAATATATCGGGTGAGGGTTTTGTAGGAATATTGGATGATACGAAGTCAATTAGTGAACATAAATCCGCAGCTAAAAAAGCATTGGATCTAAGTCATAAGAAGATTATTTCAGGCGACTATGATGTTGTAATTTTAGATGAAATAAATTATGCTTTATCACTTAATCTCATAGAAATTGAAGATATCCTTGAACTGATAAGAATTCGACCCCAAGAAGTTTTCTTAGTTCTAACTGGAGATCAGGCAAATAAACAGGTTATAGAGATGGCGGATTTAGTGACAGAAATGAATGCTGTAAAACACCCATATCAAAAAGGTCTTCCACCTATCAGAGGAATAGATTTCTAAAGCATCATTAGATCTATCTAAGTGAGGAATTTGGCTAAGGATCCAGTTTGCGGCATGTTTGTAGAAGAATCTGAACATGCATTAAAGACAGAAGTCAAAGGAACTACCTACTACTTCTGTGCCAAAACATGTCTTGACACATTCACCAAACCAGAAGTCGAGCTTCGAAAACTGAAGATATATGCAGTATTAAGTTTCACTTTAGGCATTCCAGCCTTAATATTCTCAATGACAAATATATTACCTGAGGCAATACCAAAAAACTTTTTCTTGTTCCTTCTTGTTACTCCAGTTCAATTCATAGCCGGATATAGCTTCTACCGAGGAACATTTCATGCGATAAAATCCCATTCAGCGAATATGGACACTTTAATTGCCATCGGTACGTCAGCAGCTTGGGGTTATAGTACAGCTGTGACATTTGTACCAGCTTTTTTCATAAATGATGTTTATTTTGATACTGCTGCATTGATTATTGCTTTTATAACAACTGGAAAATTACTAGAACATTATGTTAAAGGAAAAGCTTCTGATGCGATAAGAAAACTCCTAGATTTACAGCCAAAGATGGCTACTGTGATACGAAATGATGAAGAAATAGAAATACCTGTAGAGGAAGTACAAATCAAAGATGTTATTCTAATAAAACCTGGAGCAAAGATACCCGTAGATGGAACGATTATTGAAGGACACTCTACAGTAGACGAATCTATGATTACAGGTGAGAGCATACCTGTGGAGAAGATTGTGAATAATGAAGTTATTGGTGCAACAATAAATAAAACTGGCGCTATAACCATAAAAGCAATAAAAGTTGGTGCTGACACTACTCTATCTAAGATAGTGAAACTTGTAGAAGAAGCTCAAACAGCTCAGGCACCAATTGAGAGATTTGCCGATCAAGTTGCGAGTTATTTTGTTCCGATTGTAATAACAGTGTCATTATCAGTATTCTTTGGTTGGTTTTATTTTGCTGGAGCGACATTTAATCATGCATTTATCTCATTAATAGCTGTTCTTATTGTAGCTTGTCCTTGTGCACTTGGATTAGCAACACCAGCAGCAATAGTTGTGGGAACAGGAAAAGGTGCACAGAACGGTATTTTGATAAAGGGTGGTGAATACTTAGAAAAAGCTTACAAAATTCGGACAGTAATTTTCGATAAAACTGGAACTCTTACTGAAGGGCATCCTTCAGTAACAGATATTGTTCCAATTGGTGATTTGAGTAAAAATGAATTAGTAAGTTTATCAGCTTCTACTGAAAAGAACTCTGAACATCCTCTTGCAGAAGCTATTCTAGAATATGCTAAAACACATAATATATTGTATAAAAAAGCAAAAACATTCGAGACTATCCCTGGTAGCGGAGTACGTGCCGTTGTTGATGGGCGCAATCTTTTATTAGGAAATCGTAGACTTATGACCAGAGAGAAAGTAGATATACAAAATATTGATGATAAATTATCTGTACTTGAACATGAAGGTAAGACCATTATTATTATGGCCATAGACGGAAAATCAGCAGGATTCTTAGCTATTGCTGATATATTGAAATTGTCATCAAAAGAGGCTATTCAGGATTTAACTAAAATGGGTGTAGAAACAATAATGTTGACTGGAGACAATCAGAGGACTGCACAAGCAATAGCTCATCAGGTTGGAATTGATAAGGTGATTGCTAATGTTCTTCCAGAAGATAAAGCTATGATAGTTAAGGACCTTCAATCAGAAGGAAAGATTGTAGCTATGGTTGGTGATGGAATTAATGATGCCCCAGCTCTTGCACAATCTGATGTTGGAATAGCTATTGGAAGTGGAACTGATATAGCGGTAGAGGCTGCAGGCATGGTTCTAATTAAAAATGATTTGACCGATGTACCTACAGGCATAAAATTAAGTCAATCTACTATGAATAAGATTAAACAAAACTTGTTTTGGGCATTCTTTTACAATGTTGCACTTATCCCAATTGCAGCATCTGGGTTATTGAATCCTATTCTAGCTGCTGTTGCCATGACTTTAAGCTCTATTACTGTTATTACAAACTCTCTAACACTAAAAAGATTCAATCCAAAGAATTGGAAAGGAAAACTTTCACAACAAAAAAGAAAAGAAGATAAAATAAGGGAGGTGGATAATAAGAAAATGGCAATAGACCCGATTTGTAAGATGACTGTCGATGAAAGTTCTTCTGCAGGAACATCAACCTACAATGACAAAACGTATTACTTCTGTAATCCTATGTGTAAAAACACATTCGATAAAAATCCAGAACAATATGTTTAGTGGTACAATAGAATCTTTAATGAGATTGCTTTTAACATCATTTTAGGGATTGTATTCTCATTAATTCATCTGACGGAATATTCAGCTCCCTTGCTAGAGGTTCTAATGAGTACTTTTCATCTTTGCTCTTAAATCCATCTATGATTTCTTTGGCATATTGCTCATATTTGAGCGATACTTTGCTTCCCCAGCATTGATTAAGATGATCCTGTAAGATAGCAGATATACCTAAAGACGGTATTCTATATCCTTTCTTAGTAGGTTCATTTTCACCAACTATGTCTGGAATTCCTACAAGAACAAATTTATCATCTATTATCATATACCTAATATCACATGCAATTGTACAGTTATTATAACGAATATCTGCTCCAGCAGTTGAATATCTATATCCAATGTATAGCCTATTAGGAAATTTGGGTATTAAGAAGCTTATTTTGACGCCTTTCTTCACAAGTTCACGAATATTTTTCACAATAACATCAATATTCTTTACATCTTTATCTGAAGGTTTACTACCTGTAATACATCCAAAAATCGACTTTTCTGTTTCTTGAAACGCTTGTATTACTTCACTAAAGTACTCTTGTCTAGTTAAAACACGTGTTGTCCTACTCATTTCTCTTATTAAATTCTTATGAATTTTATCTTGTTTCAAATGGAAAATAAGCAATATTACTGTGAAAATAAGTAATACTAACTCAACTAAAAGAAGAGCAGATTCAACAGTGGACATATAGTTTGATTAGAGTCTCTAATCATAAAAACCTTCTTAATTTGAATTATATATTATTTAGATGGTATCTTCTAGTTACTATCTAAAATAGATAATCCTTTAATATAATGATTTTCTATCAATTTTGATGTCCAATGATCAATCTGATGGAGTAGCTGATATTCTCAATCTTCTTGGAAACGAGACAAGACGAAGAATTCTACATCTCCTTTCAGAAGAGCCACGATACTTTATTCAAATATCTAGAGACCTTGGAATAAGTCAACAAGCTATTCTTAAGCACTTAGAACTTCTGGAAAAATTTGGGTTAATTGGTTCATATAGAGAAAAAAGTGACTTCGCTGCTCCTGCAAGGAAGTATTATCATTTGGATAAATCACTCTATTTGTCAGTAGGGATTACCAACGACAATGTAAAAATGGAGATTAGAGATATTGACCATACTAAAAATGGGGCTAAGAATCCTGATGGGAAATTAATGATTGATGAAGAACTGAAGGAACAATTTGAAGGCGATAATGACTTGAATAATCTTTTGAATTCTTCTAATGTATTATTGAAAAAGATTGATGAAAAATTAAATAATATTGAACAAGATAAGATTTCACTTTTAAGATTGAAGCAAAATGTGATGAAAAAAATTCATGATTCAATAAGGTCTAATGTTGATGATGTTATAGATCGAGCTGTGCTTTATTCTATTGTAACTTCCGATTTAAATTTTGATGTCGCTTCTCTATCGGAACAATTCAACATTCGTGAAAAGGAGATTGCATACCGTTTAATCTCCTTGAAGAAGCGCCTTAATCTTCCTTTTGACTAATTCTTACATAATACTTAAATACTTTTAGTTACTAACTTAATATGACTAACTATGAATTGTAATAATATGATGAATAATATAGTGTCTGGAGATCTGAGAGAACCATTCCCTCGGATACATACAATTAATATACCTGATTTACCACATAAACATCGATGCTCAAGGAGGATTGTTGTATAGATGTTTAGCGATGATGACTCTCCAGGAAGATATAAGAGAAAACGTATTCCTTTCTTTTCAGTTTTCCCAAGAGACATAGAGCTATACTTTGCAGAGATGGATAAGTACTTTGAAGAGATGTTCAAAGAGGCTGAAACAAAAATTCCTGATGAACTTGTAAGAGAGAAAGATCTACCTGAAGGTGGAAAGATACGTGAAATTGGACCATTTGTATATGGTTACTCAGTTACAGTTGGACCTGATGGTAAGCCTGTTATTCGTGAATTTGGAAATATCAAACCAACTTCACATGGAAAAAAGCCAGTAGAGGTTCAGGATAAAAGAGAGCCTTTAGTAGACATTTTTAATGAACAGAATTCAGTGAGAGTTATAGCGGAGCTACCCGGGGTAGAAAAGAAAGATATTAACCTAAATATCGAAGATAAAACATTGACGGTATCTGTAGAAAAGCCTCGAACGTATTACAAGAAAATTGAATTGCCGGTAAGTGTAGATACATCAACTCCACAGGCACAGTACCGAAACGGGATACTTGAAATCAATCTAAAGAAACCGAAAGATGAAAAACCTGAAGGAAAGAAGATAGACATAAAGTAAAGGGTTTTTCAACCCTTTTTTCTTTTTTATAAATAGAATTAAAATCAAATTTTTTTTATATAATTTAAGAAGCCTCGGCCGGGCTTTGAACCCGGGACCCCCACATCTTTAGATTATTCATTTACCAATGTGGTGCTCTAACCAGGCTGAGCTTTCTCTCCTCACATGAGGTACCGAGGCAGAGTTCCGAGGCTGACCGTCATCTTAGTGAAGAGCTATTAACTTTTACGTTTCATTAACTGTAAAGATTAATTAATTTATGTATCAATAGATTTTCTGGGGTCGTTGTCTAGAGCATAATTCTTGATAAATTAGAAATATGCGGACGATATGGTCTAAGATGCATGGCTCGGGTAGCTTAATTTCCGGTTAGTGATTCCATGAGATCGTGGGTTCAAATCCCACCGACCCCATTTTATTGAGGCTCAGGTATTTCATCAGGAATTGAGAAGAATGCTACTATTTGCAGGACTTGCGCTATAAAGAATAGTAAAAATCCTATTAGAATGATTGAAGAGATTGATCCTATCAAGTTTATTTTTGAAGTGATAAACATGTTTACATTAAGTCGTTTACCCATTGAGTTATAGCTTTTCCTCATGTATATAGCTGAAATGATGAATAATATCCAGAATAAAAGCAGTCCAATAACTACAGGTAACATCATTGACAATAACACCACAAGTCTCTCATTCACATCTGTTTCTAACCTCATCAAAAGAATCAAAAAAGAAATTGCCATTGAGATAACTCCTGCGATACCTGTTATGGATACAATGAGCATATTGTTGAAGATTGATTTATCTTCAAGTATTTTTGAGATGTTTTTTATTGCAAATAGTATGAGGATATAGCCTGCTAGTGCAGCTGGTATACCTATTCCAGGAACCCCACTGAGTACTAGAAGTAAAGCTCCTATCCCCCACAAGGGTTTTGGTCTGGGAGAGTGTAATCATCTATAAAATTAATATTTAGATGCTTGTTAATAACAAAATTGATTTTTTTAGAATTGAATAATGCTTGATGAGAAAATGATTGGCTGTTTTAAGCTATATCACATACATCGCAAGCATCGGCATCTAATTGAGGTTCGTATTGTTTATGAACATCACATAGAAGGTGGTTTCTTTTTATGTATCTCAGGGCTTCTGTGAGTTTGGTAGCTACTGCTCGTCTATCTATTTCTTCTTGGGTAAGCATACTTGAAATTTCTATTACAGTTTGTTTTATTTCATCGGCCTGAATTGATTCTTGTGCTGCAAATCCTCGTTTATTACTTATGTAGTAGCTTATTGCTGTTTGAGTTACTCCAAGAAGTTCTGCTACTTTCATCTGTGTTAATCCATATTTAGTCATTAATGTCTTCGCTATACTGGCTCTAAGCGCTGGAAGTGCAGATTTTACTGCTAGTTCTTCAGGTAGAATCTTTGGTGTTACCTCACTCAAACAGTTATCAATATTGATTTAGTTAACGAAGCATATATACCTAACTATATCATAAAAAGAAAGTTTAAGCAGTGCTTTTAATATAAGTTTAATGGGTTTAATTTTATGAGTGAAGAACGTATTATCGTAACTGCATTGGGACGTAATAAGGTCGGGATAGTTGCAGGTATATCTACAGTTTTAGCTGAGCATAATGCTAGTATTATTGAGTTAACGTCAGCCGAGATGAGTGGGCATTTTGTAATGGTTATGTTGGTTGATATCTCTAAGATTGATGTATCACTTACAGGTCTACAAGAGAATCTGAATAATAAGGGCAAAGAGATTGGAGTTCAAGTTACAGCTCAACATGAAGATATCTTCAGATATATGCATAGAATTTAGAGGTAATAATTTTGTTCTCTAAAGAAGAAGTTTTAGAAACATTTGAAATGATACACCTTAGTGGTCTGAATATTAGAGCAGTAACCTTAGGAATAAACTTGTTAGATTGTATTGATAAGGATTTTGATAAATTAAACTCCAATATTTTTTCCAAGATAACAACTGTTGCAGAACGACTATTGACAGAGTCTCAAGATATTGAGAATAAATATGGTATACCAATTGTAAATAAGCGAGTATCTGTAACACCAATTGCATTCCTACTTGAATCGGTTGTAGCTGATATTTCACAGAAAGAGGGAATTTCAAGAGCGATACAGGTGGCTAAGACACTTGATCGAGCTGCTGAGAAGATTGGAGTAGATTATGTGGGAGGATATAGTGCTATGGTGCAGAAGGGTTGGACTTCTGGAGATATTGCGTTAATTGATTCTCTTCCGGAGGCGTTGAAGTCAACCGAACGAGTTTGTTCATGTGTGAATATAGCTGAAACAAAATCTGGAATAAATGTTGATGCTGCTTTGAAGATGGGTGAAGTGATAAAAAAAACTGCTGTGAAAACTAGTAGTAAAGACGGTTTCGGTTGCACTAAATTAGGAGTTTATGTTAATGCACCTGCTGACACACCGTTTATGCCTGGAGCATATCAGGGAGTAGGAGAATCTGAGGCGACGGTCAATGTAGGGATCAGCGGTCCAGGAATAATTCGTGTGATAGTTGAAAAGAGCGAGAATCTAGATTTTCGAGCGCTTGCTGAGAAGATAAAACGTGCATCCTTTAAAATAACTAGAGTTGGTGAATTGATAGGACACGAGGTTTCTAAACGTCTTAATGTGGAATTTGGTATAGTTGATCTTTCTCTTGCTCCCACCCCAGCTAAAGGAGAGAGTATTGCTGAGATTATTCAAGCAATGGGATTAGATTATTGTGGTGCACCAGGTTCTACAGCAGCTCTGGCATTACTTACTGATGCTGTGAAGAAGGGTGGAAGTATGGCCACTTCTTTTGTTGGCGGTATGAGTGGGGCATTCATTCCTGTAAGTGAAGATGCGAGTATGGTTGAAGCGGCTAAAGTAGGTGCACTTTCTATTGAGAAGCTTGAGGCGATGACTTCAATTTGTTCAGTTGGGTTGGATATGGTTACTATTCCTGGTAATACATCCTCAGAAACTATTGCGGCAATCATACTTGATGAAATGGCAATTGGGTTGGTAAACAATAAGCCTCTAGGTGTGAGAATAATACCTGTCCCTGGTAAGAAAGCTGGTGATAAAGTTAAGTTTGGTGGGCTACTTGGATCAAGTGTTGTAATGCCTGTAAGTAAATTCAATTCTTCAAAATTCATGAAGAGAGGTGGACAATTCCCATCTACAATAAGAAGTCTAACTGGATGATCATTAAAAAAATTACTGAAGGACGTCTTTCATAGAATTAACATCACCAATAACTGATCCGTCAAGGGTGATAATTAGAGCTTCAGATACGGTTCCATTTATCTTTCTGAATAATGGTGAAATTATCTCTTTTCGGAAAACTCTTAAACCACCGGAGCTCAATTCAGTATTAAATGTTGGCATAACCCATACTTCTATCATGTCATCAGTATCTTCATTTTCTTTGAAAATAAATTTCTTTTGAACTCTAAGTGTGAGCCAGACTGGTCTACCACTTAATGGACTTCCTTTCCTACTGTAGGTTGGATGTATGTGACCCATAACTAATCGTGTTGCACTAGAAAGTTTCTTTGTTGGAATAGTGTGTCCATGGAAGAATCCTGTGCCATCTATAAGTAATTCATGTGATTCAAGCTTCACTTCTTTAGGTAGGAGAGATATAAGTCGGCCATCGTGATTACCTGGGATAATCGAGATTTCAACTTGTTTTACAATTTTCTCCATTAGTTTAGGTACATGTCTCCATTCATCTTTGTTAATTCTACCGAATCCACTTTTTACGTCTCCAAGGATTAGTAGTTTATCTGGTTTGTGTAGTTGTATCAGTTCTGTGAATGTTTGAAGCATTTTGGTAATCGATGGCGTTATGTTAAATCCATCTTTGTTGAATCTATGTTCAAAACCTATGTGTAAATCTGATACGATGAGATATTTCTTATTTTTTGTCTTAAGTTTGAGTGCAGGGTATGGCAGTAGTATCTCTAGTTTTGTCATTCCCCTTTCCGATATAGATATCTTTACGGTTGTATTAGAGGCTACTGTATGGTCGTAGATTTTGGAGCTAAGCTTGATGGAAAGAGAGTAAAGGCCACTAGAATGGTGGAAACCAATAGAATAAAACTTCACATTTTTCTTCCTAGTGGCCGCAAAGTTTGGACAGCGGTAGGTTCAGATGGAGATCATTTGCTTAATATCTCTCAACCATATTGTTCTTGTAGAGATTTTCATTTCAGGTATCTTACTGATAAAGATGAAGAGTGTTATCATCTTTTAGCTCTAAAGATGGCTATTAGATTAAAGAAGTATGTTACTGTAGAATTCCAAGATGAAGAATATTTCTTCTTTATCAGAGGACTTCTTGAAGAAATTCCTCATTAAAAGTAAAGGAAATAAAGTGTAGAAGTTTGACTTTCCGGTGAGCCTCGGTAGCTCAGCGGTCAGAGCGCAGGCCTAAAAAAGGTCGCTCAGTTGCTTTGTAAGCAAGATGTCGAGGGTTCAAATCCCTCTCGAGGCTCCTTATTTAATTCAATATCAATGGAACTAAGATTAAGATTTAATTCTTCTAGTGCATAAACAGTCCTTTCCATCACGAATTAAACGTTTCATTATTCTTGACCCGTCCCTCGACGTTAACCGTAAACTTTTACAAAACTCTGATTGTGGGAATCCATTTTTGGTAAGAGCACTATACACTTCATTAATTGGAAGCTCATCCAAATTACTAACCATATATGTTAAATCACTAATATTTTTATCAATAATTTGGAATTAGATAAATACTTATTGGTACAGTTGATTTTCAAGTGATATTTTTTAATATTTCTATAATTATTATAATATTAACAAATTTCATATTTAACGAAAGTTTCAAGATAGTAACAAAATATCCTTAACTAATGATCCAAAGTTTTATTTCATTCCTGATAAGATTACAAAAGAATATATCAGAAGATACTATTTTTTACTGACCTGTTTGGAGAGGAATCCAATGGTAAAATGTGACATTAACAAAATATACAATGTAGATTGTTTAGCAGGAATGAATGAGTATCTTGATAATGAAGTTATAGACGTTATTGTTACATCTCCACCATATAACTTAGGAATTGAATATGGTAAATATGACGATACTATATCACGTAAAGAGTATCTTACTTGGATACAAAAGGTTGCTATAGAATCAAAAAGGGTCCTTAAGAATAATGGTTCATTTTTTTTAAATATGGGGTATTCCGCAAAAGAACCGTGGGTCGCTTGGGAAGTAGCCCTTAAGTTTAAGGAGCAATTTATGTTGCAGAATGTTATTCATTGGATAAAGTCCATTGCAATTCCAAAAGAAGATGTGGGAAAATATCCGAATATTATAAATAATATTGCAGTTGGACATTTTAAACCAATCAATAGCGATTCTTTCTTACACAAATGCCATGAGTATATTTTTCATTTTTCGAAAAAAGGTGATATTGCACTTGATAAGTTGGCTATCGGTGTTCCTTATCAGGATAAAAGCAATATTGGACGGTGGAAAAAAGCTACAAAAGATTTGCGCGATAGAGGAGATACTTGGTTTATTCCTTATGATACAATTAGGTCAAGAGAAAAACAAAGACCACATCCAGCTTCGTTTCCATCTAAGCTGCCATTAATGTGTATTAAACTCCACGGAGTAAAGAAAACAAAGTTAGTACTTGACCCTTTCATGGGTATTGGTAATACTGCAGTTGCTTGTCATGAGTTAGGAATTAACTATATTGGGTTTGAAATAGATGAAACTTATGTGAAGATTGCTGAAGCCACAATAGAAAAAAATCTATAATTTAGATAAGATTTCAGAATCATCGTAACCTTAAAATCTCTATCATTAGATAAGAGCTACTAGTTATGAATAAACGAGTTCTGGTTGTAGGTTCAGGTGGTAGAGAACATGCTCTGGGATGGAAGCTCAATCAAAGTCCCGATGTTGAAAGGATATTACATGCTCCTGGAAATGGTGGAACTGAAAATAATCGTTCAATTAAATCTACAGACATCGATGGATTGCTTAAGGTAGCTGAACATGAGAACTGCTTTACTGTGGTTGGTCCTGAAGTACCGCTTGGAGAAGGTATTGTAGATAGGTTTCAGGAAAAAGAGCTTCCGATCTTTGGTCCCGATAAGCAAGCATCTCAATTAGAATTGAGCAAAGTTTTTTCAAAGAAATTTATGCAAAATCATGATATACCAACTGCTAATTTTAGAGTTTTTCAGAATCCTGATGCTGCTCTAGAATATATTAAATCAAAAGAATTACCGATTGTCGTTAAAGCTGATGGATTAGCAGCTGGAAAAGGTGCAATTATCTGTAGAACTCTTGATGAAGCAAGGATAGCAATTGATCGAGTAATGATCAAGCAGGAATTTGGGTCCGCTGGTAATAGAGTTATAGTGGAGGATTTTCTACATGGTTTTGAAGTATCATTTATTGGAATAGCTGATGGAATCACTTTCATCCCTTTTGCAACTTCACAAGATCATAAACAGGTCTATGATAGAGACTTAGGAGCCAATACTGGTGGAATGGGTGCCTACTCACCCGTTCCAATGGTTTCAGAGGAACTTTATGAGATGATATTGAATAAGATTATGAAGAAAACGGTGAATGGAATGAGACAGGAAGGACGAGCAATTAAAGGTGTTCTTTATGCAGGAATAATGATTTGCAATAATGTTCCTTATGTTTTGGAATTCAATTGTCGATTTGGAGATCCAGAGACTCAACCTCAGCTATTCAGAATGAAGTCAGATTTGTTACCTTATCTTGAAGCTTCTGCAGATGGTAATCTACAGTCATTAGATCCAATAAAGTGGGAAAGTGGTTCAGCGGTTTGTGTAGTGATGGCATCAGGTGGATATCCCAATGCTTATGAAAGTGGGAAAGTAATTCATGGTTTAAATGATGTTATGAAAATGAAAGATATAATGGTTTTTCATGCCGGCACAGAAAAGCAAGGTGAAAATATTGTGACTTCTGGAGGACGTGTACTAAGTATTACCGCTCTTGGTCGTGATACTCAAGATGCAGTTGATAGGGTGTATAAAGCGTTAAAACTAATTAGATTTGAAGGAGCCCATCATCGTAAAGATATTGGAAATCAGGCTCTTGATTATTTAGGAGAATTGTGAGGTTGGAACGATTAGCAGTTATTGCATCAGGTAGAGGAACTGATTTTCAGTCTATTCTTGACCATATCAAGATGAATGTTCTTCAAGATATAAAACTGACTTTACTAATATGCAATACTCCTGATGCATACGTTATGACAAGAGCAAGGAATGCTGGTATAAAGACAGAATATATCGAAGGCATCGTTGGTAAGAAATTCCCAGAAAAAGAAGATCGAAGAAAGGCACGTGAAGAATTCGATATTAAGGTTATTAAAGAACTTAAGCGACAGGATATTACTCTTATAGCTCTTGCTGGCTTCAACCAGATAGTCAGTCCTGTACTAATAGATCTTTTTAGCAAGAAAGTTATGAATATTCATCCAGCATATGATACTATTCAATATGGTGGTGTTGGTATGTATGGAGAGAGAGTACATAAAGCAGTATTAGCTAATAATGAGCAATACAGTGGATGTACAGTGCATTATGTTGATAATACAGTGGATCTCGGACCAGTTATTCTTAGACAACGGGTCGCTGTAAAGAGTGGCGATACTATTGATTCTCTTTCAGATAGGATTCTTGTTTGGGAACATCGTTCTTACTCAAAAGCTATCCAAATACATGTTGATAATGAATTAGAGCGAAGAAACAGTTTAGCCACAGAAGATTTTGAGGACGATGAATGGGAGAAAAAATGGAATGAAAGACAAAAAAATTATATTGAATATCAAAAAGAGCATTCGCTTGATATTTATGGCAAATCTTTTAATGAGATAATTTAAGTTTGAACTGGTTTGCGTCCATATCGTTGGGTAAAGTATTTTTCAGTAAGATTCAGACATGTTTTGGCGTCTGTTAGATATTCATGCACTCTTTGAGCTGCATTTCGGCCTTGACCCATTGCTTTTATTACTAGCGACTCACCCGTAACAACGTCTCCTGCAGCAAAAACTCCTGGGAGAGATGTTTCATTTGTTTCATTATCAACTATAATTCCTCCCCATTTCTCTTTCTTAATGTTTTCTTTTTCTTGAATAAATGTACTTGGCCCTCGTCCAATAGCGATTAGAACCGTATCTACTTCAAGGGTAAAGTTGGATCCTTCTATTGGTACGGGTCTGGCTCTACCTGATACATCTGGTTCACCTAGTTTCATTTTGATACATTCTGCCTCTTTAATCCATCCTTCTTTATCTCCAATAAATCGGATTGGAACTTGAAGATATTCAATTTTAATGCCTTCTTCTTTTGCTAGCATTCTTCCTTGTCGATAGGCTGTCATTTCCTTATCTGTTCGTCTATACGTAATAGTAACTTCTTTGGCACCTAATCTGACTGATGTTCTTGCAGCATCCATCGCAGTATCTCCTCCCCCTACTACAAGGACCTTCTTCCCAATCTTGAAAGGTATTCTCTGTTTTTGGTTTTCATAATATTCCATTTCATCTAAAGTAATGAGAAATTCGTAGGCATCAAATATACCGTGAAGATTTCTTCCTTCAACATCAAAAGGAGTGACTTTTTTTGCTCCAGTTGCTACAAGTATTGCATCAAATCCTTCTTTAAATATATCTCTAAGTGACATTTGACTACCAATTTTTACTTTAGTCACCACTTCAATACCCATTTTCCTTAAATGATCGACTTCTGCATCAAGCATATTCTTTGATAAGTGATAGTTAGGGATACCATATCTTGCTGTTCCACCGAGCTTATCATGTATATCGAAGATTGTTACTTTATGACCGTAACGGACAAGGTAATCTGCTGCTGCTAGCCCAGTAGGTCCACCTCCAACTACAGCGACTCGTTTTCCGGTACTTTCTTCAATCTCAGGTCTTTTTATCTCTCCATGTTTGAGACTCCAATCAGTTACAAAACGTTGAAGCATGCCTATGGAAAGTGGGTCTCCACGCTTAGAAATAACACAATTACTTTCACAGAGGTCATCGAGTTGAGGACATACACGGGCAGTAGAACCCGGAATACAATTAGTTTCTCTAATATTCATATACGCATCACTGAATTTCTTTTCCTGAATATTCTTCATCATTCCAAGAACATCTGAATTTAATGGACAAGCTCTTACGCAAGCTGGTATTGGGCAAAGTATACATCGATTTGCTTCTTCAACTGCTTCAGCCGCAGTAAAACCTGTTTGTACTTCATTGAAGTTTTTTGATCTTATCTCACCATCTTCCCTAGGATAAGGCCATGTACCTACCCTCTTTGGAATTATTTCTCTGCCTAACTTCGTTCTTCTCCGGTTTTAATATAATTAGTATTCAAATTAATATTCATATTACATTACTTTAAAATGTATTTGTTCACAGTATTTGTGAATAATATTTTGTATTTATAAATATCTTCTCTGAATTTCCTAACAATCTGTTTAAAAGATACGATTTTGAATCATATTTAGAGTGGCTCATGAGGAGAATGATACAAATATTTTCAGTAACATTCATTATATTTCTTCTATTCCCTATTATTTCGTCAGCTTCTGATGATAGTGAGCGGATCATAATAGTGATCTCAGATTATCCTGTGTTAGTAAAAGCAAAATCACTTGGTCTGAGTGCATCTGATACTTCAGAGATGTTTGAACATATATTGAGAGAGGAAGTTGAATTACAGTTAGATAATCTACGGCGTAGAGGACTTCAATTCAAAGTTGTGGATATTCTTACGTATGTTTTACATGGTGCTGTGATTGAGACTTTACATGGAATTGATGATGTTAGATCTGTAGCCGATGATATTGAAGTTTATCATGATGCATCTTTGAAGGTGAATATTGAACAGAGTTCAGAGCTAGTAGGAGCTACAAAGGTACATGATCTTTTGACTGATTCTGGTGAACTTATAACTGGTAAAGGTGTTATTGTGGCTATCTTAGATACTGGAGTAGATTATACACATCCTGATCTTGGGGAATTTATAGGAAATGATCAGAAGGTGCTAGGAGGTTTTGACTTTGTTGATAATGATGAGGATCCAATAGATATTGATGGACATGGAACAGCTGTTGCAGGAGTAATTGCTGCAAATGGTCAAATAAAGGGGATAGCCCCTGAAGCTTCATTATTGGCATATAGGGTTGTAGATAGAATGGGAAATGTAAAATCTACAGATCTTCTTCGTGCTCTAGAAAGAGCTAGTCAAGATGGAGCCGATGTTATCAATCTGAGTCTTGGGACAAAGGAGGAGATAGAAGTATTATCATATGCTGTTCAAAATATTGTTGATAGTGGAATAGTTGTAGTAGCTGCTACAGGAAACTCTGGTGAACGTACATTCGGTGAGCCTGCCGGCAGAAAAGGCGTCATTGCTGTTGGTGCCACTTTGAATAATGTGAGTACCCCTAGAGATGCTGAAGTGATAATTAATCAGGATGGCTTTGAACTTATTGCAGCCACTATGAATGGTTCATTACCTGCACCAAATGGCGTCACTGGAAATCTTGTTTATGTTCATTTTGCTCGTAGTAATGATGTAGATTCTCTTAATTTGACTGGAAAAATTGCTCTTGCAGAGAGAGGTGGTGATACTGGAGAGTTAGTTTATTTTTCAGAAAAGGAAGCTAACGTTGCTGCAAAAGGTGCGATTGGTCTTATAATTCATGATTATGTAGACAGAGGTCTATTTTTTGGTAATCTAATAGGTGAACATAACCCACCTGATTATAATGGAACTATACCTGTTGTTTCAATTACTCAGAGAGATGGTGAATATCTTATTGATATGTTAGTAAATGGGGATGATGTAGAAGTATCTATTCTTACTCATAAGTCAGCTCAGCTAATGGCTGATAGAGTAGCTTTCTTCAGTTCAGTAGGACCGGTATCACCATTCTATGTAAAACCTGACATTGTAGCTCCTGGTGTAAGTGTAAATACAACATCAATTAATGGTAAATACTCTGTTGTGGACGGAACAAGCTTTGCAGCACCACATGTAGCCGGGGCTGCATCTTTGCTTCTTCAGCTTCATCCAGATTTAACACCTGAACTTGTAGTTGGGATACTTTCTCCAACATCTAAGGTATTGTCTAATCAATATCGTGTTATTGTACCATCTTCTATTCAAGGGTCAGGTCGCCTCGATGTTTTCTCAGCTATTAATTCTCCGTTGGCTTTAAATCCACATTATTTGATATTTCATTTGGCTAAAGGTCAGCCTATTGATGTTCAAACTTTGAAAATTATTTCATTGGTAAATGATGATGTTTCTGTAATGATGAATGTTTCGTGGAATTTTGATTCCAATGTGTCTTTGTCAGCTGAGTACTATAATATTGATGTGAAGGGTAATTTACCTTCAGAAATAACAATTACAGCTTCTCTTCTTGGCTCTAATCCAGGTTCATTCGAAGGGCGAATAACCTTAAAATCATCATCGGGATATCCTAATCTAACTCTACCAGTTATTGTGTTGGTAGATGATGCTTGGCTTAAGCTCACAAGATCAGAAGATGCATTTCTGGTATCTATGGAATCAAATCAGAAATTTAATGAAGCGTCTATTCGTGTAATATCTCCTAAAGGCACCATTTGGGAATATAATCTGAATTATGGTGAATCAATTCCTGTGAGTATTCCTTTTAGTGGTGTTTATTCTATAGAAGCAGAGGCTGTGACCACTGAAGGCATAATATATGCAAGGTCTGTTCTAAATATTTCTGAGCCAATTCGTCGGGATGTAGGCATTCCAATTAGCTTCCTTGGGATATTTGGTAGTTTCATGGTATTATCTTTAGTTGCATCATCAATTATGATTATTATGAATAGAAATAATCAACAGGATAATTTTTGAATAGAGTGATAAGTAATGTCTTCCGTTGAGAAATTTGATAATTTAGTGGAAGAGATGTTTAATTATTTAATGAAACAACATCCAATTTATGCTACATACATGGGTTTGCATCAATTTGATGGTGACATGCCTGAAGGATCAAGAGAATCAAATCTCAAAGATATAGAATCAATACGACATTATCTTTCCTTATTTGTAGATTTTCCTGGTACTGACCTTCCAAGAGAAAGGTCTCTAGACCGTGTTTTAGCTATTCATGGTCTAACACTGGATCTTTTTGAACGAGAATCACTCCGGTTCTGGGAATCTATTCCGGAAGGTGTGAATGCTTTGGGTGATGCTTTATTTCCTTTAATTGCAAAAGATTTCGCACCTTTCGAGATACGTCTTGATTCTATTCTCCAAAGAATAGAGAAGTCTCCTAAATATCTTGAAGAGACCAAAAGTAGAATCAAAAAACCTGTTAAACTATGGGTAGAGATATCTGCAGAATCTTCTAAGAATTTACCTCACTTTTTAGATACAATTATCTCTAGTGCTAAATCATATAATCTAAATACACCTAGACTGGAAAATGCAGTAAAAGAACTCTGTGAGAGTCTGAAAGAATATGAAGATTGGTTATATGCAGAACTATTACCAAACTCTCATGATGAGTTTGCGGTTGGACAAAAGAAATTCGATAAGCTTCTTCAGCTTAGAGGTTTCGAAATGAATAGTAGTGAAATACTTGCATTTGGAGAATCATCAATCAAAAAAGAGAAAATGCGTCTTAAAGAAATAAGTAAAAAGATAGATTCTTCAGCATCAGTTCAGCAGGTTAAGACAAAGATAAAATCTAAACATCCTGCATCATTTGAAGATGCTCTAAATATTGTGAAACAGACTGTTAAAGATGCTAAACAATTCGTGGTGGATAATGGATTTGCGACTATTCCTGAAGGGGAAAATCTTATTGTTATGGAAACTCCAAGCTATCTTAAACATATTATTCCTTTCGCTGCATATTTTAGCCCTGCTAGATTTGAGACCAGTAAAGTTGGGATATACATAACGACTCGTCAAGATGAGAAAACTGATTCTTTGGTTGAGTTGAATTACGCCTCGATAGCCAACACAGCTGTTCATGAGGGGTATCCAGGTCACCATTTGCAACTAACATATAATGCGTTACATCCATCTCTTATAAGGTCCTTATACTCTGGAACAGAGTTTATTGAGGGTTGGGCTCACTATTGTGAGGAGTCTATGCAGTTGTTGGGGTGGCGTAATACTTTGGAGGCGCAATTTATGCAGACTGTAGATCTGGTTTGGCGAGCAGCTCGAATAATATTAGATGTAAAAATCAGTACCAATCAAATATCTTTTGAGAATGCAGTAAATATGCTAGTTGAGGAGACGGGTATGATAAAATCTACTGCAACAGCAGAAATTAGACGATATACATACACTCCAGGATATCAGCTTAGCTACTATTTGGGGAAACATTTCATAAAGGCTCTGAAGAAAGATGCTAAGGAACTTTGGGGTGAACGTTTTAGTGATAAGATGTTTCATGACATTTTACTCAGTTCAGGTGGGATGCCAATCAAGTTCTTAAAACAAATAATAATTGACAGTAAAACTTGATACAGTTTTTTCATATTAAATCTCGATATATTTATAGTAGTCTAGTTAAAGGGTTGACAATACATTTGAACCCACGATTGAAGTATATTGGCATAGCATCAATATTAGGTGCTGTGATTGTTACTGCCCTATTATTTTTAGGGCCTACTTCCAGCGACAATGAACCTGTTACTAGTGAATGGGTACAATATGATGCACCAGTGATAAATCCAATAGGAGGTAAATACAAAGTTAGTTTATCACTTTTGGGACGGTATGGAGAGTTTGAGAGTGGGGACATCCTTTATACCAAAGATAATGTATCCAGAAGGGGTTACTTCTTTTCTGGATTTTCATTTGCTCTTGATTACCTGAAGGTAAATTCTCCTGAAAATTCTACAATATTAGCTTGGTGGGACTATGGTAATATGATTGTTGGATATGGTGAACGTGGAGCTATAGCTATCAATCCATCTGAGAAACTTCTTATTGGTGTAACTGGAAACTCGAGTGATAACATAGAAACAGATCCAGATGATGTATTAGATGATATTGGAAGAGCTCTAACTACCCAAGATCCTGAAGAAACAATTTCTATATTAAGGAAATATAATTCTGAGTTTCTATTGATAGCTGCAGGACCTTTTGGGGATGAAGGAAAAGCAAAATGGATATTCTATGCTGGTGGTGTATCACTGGACGAAATGGATAATTATTGGTTTGAAGGAGAAATAGTTGGTCAAGGAAAAGATACAATTCTTTATAAAATGATTAATAAAGAGGATATATCAGGTTTCAAACTTATATTTGAAGATCAGAACACAAGAATATATCAGATCTCTCCATAATTTAATCAGTAATATTATGCATAGCTCTAAGATCTTTACTGAATCCAAGTAATTCCTTAGGTATCTCAATTTTAACTTCCTCCTTCAATGATATCCCCTTATTTTTCTTCTCAAACCATACTTTTGAGTTAAATTCGAGAAGATTTTCTGTATATTTTGAATGTTCTGTATTCCAGATTGCTTCAGGAAATATCTCTCTATGAATACTTGTTTTTCCATACATTTCTCTCCACAATGCATCAGTTACAAATGGTGTTATGGGTGCAAGAAGAAGTAGGATACTCTTCATAACGGTGTGTAGTGTGAACCAAGCAGATTTTTGTTCTTGTTCACTAAATATTTTTTGTTCCTGATTATTTAATCCGGACCCATAGGCCCTGCCTTTTATCATCTCTAAGTAGTGTGCTGCAAACGTGTTCCAAGTGAACTCCCTCACTTTATTTGCAGGAATAAAGAAGTTGAAGTCATTATATCCTTTTGAACATTCTTTAATCAGTTCTGAAATTTCGGATAGTATCCATTTATCACTTAGAGTCAGATCAACTTCTTCCTGTATAGGAAATATGGAGATAAATCTAGCTATATTCCAGATTTTTGTGAGAAATTTTTTTGATCCAATTATTCGATTTTCTGAACAGCGAAAGTCTGCTCCTAGATTCGTCTCTGATGCCGCCCAATACCTGAAGGTGTCTCCTCCTAGTTTCTCCAATAATGGTATTGGATCAATAACATTTCCTTTACTTTTGCTCATTCTTTCACCTTTTTCATCTACACCATACCCCATAATCCAAGCGTGTTCAAATGGTCCTTTCCCAGTAAGCTGATTACATCTTAGAGTTGTATAATATAACCAAGTTCGAATAATATCTTTAGCTTGAGGCCGTAGACTTGTGGGATAGGTTTTACTGAAGAATTTTTCATCTTTCATGTATTTTGTTACAAATAGAGGTGAAATACTGGAATCCATCCAAGTGTCAAAGGTTCTCTCATCACCTACAAATTCACTACTACTACAGTTCTTGCATTTATCAAATGGTACTTTATCTTTCCAAGGTTGATAGTACTTCCCAGGTTCTGGTAAATGTGGTTCAGAACATTTTTTACAGTACCAAATAGGGATTTCTGTTGCATAATAACGCCTTCTAGATATGGGCCAATCTAATGATATTGCATCTATCCAGTTTAGAAGTATTTGTCTGTGGCTTTCAGGATGAAATATCATTTTTTTTGCGAGTTTCTTTATTTCTGGTTTGAACTCTATTTGTTTCAGATAATATTCACTCATAGGGATTATCTCGATAGGAGTTCTACTTCGTTCACAGATTGGGGTTCGATGAATAATGTTCTCTTTCTTTACTACTAAACCTTGATTTTCTAGATCTACTACAATTTCAGCCCGTGCTTTCTTAATTCTTAGCCTTTCATATTTACAGGCTGCATTAGTCATTTTACCAAATTTATCGATAGCAATAATCTCTTTCAGACCTAGCTCTCTAAATAGAAGAACATCAGTGTAATCTCCATAACTACAGACCATAACTGCACCAGAACCGAACTCAGGTTTGGCGCTTGGGTGAGGTTGAATAATGACTTCTTTGCCATATATTGGATTAATGGCATGTTTACCTTGATATTTTAGGTATCTTTCATCATCTGGATTAACAAGTATTGTTTGACATGAGCATAAGAGTTCAGGTCTTGTAGTTGCAATAATTAGATCGTCTCCAGTCTCTTTAACTTTGAAACGTATGTAGACGAGTTCAGTTGGGCGTTCTTCGTAGCTTACTTCGGCATCAGCTATTGTGGTGCCACATCCAATACAGTAATTATTTGGCCGTGATGCCTGATAAATGAGTCCTCTCCCCCATAGGTCTATGAAGGTAGCTTGTGTAAGTTGTCGATATTCCTTAGAATCTGTTCGATAGTATTTTTTTAGATCTCCGCTTAAACCCATTTGTTTCATTATCTGAATCATTTCTTTTTCAAGATCATCTAAGGCATGTTTACATAGCCTCAGAAATTCATTACGGGGAATTTCACGGGCCTTTACTTTATACTTTTTTTCTGTGTAAAGTTCAACAGGAAGTCCATTTCTATCTATCCCTATAGGAAAGAAAACATTGTAACCTGACATATTTGCTGTTCTGGCAATCATGTCGATTTGGGAGTAATGTGCTGCAGCTCCTATATGCCAAGGTCTACCTGATGGGTAAGGAGGTGGAGTATCAATCACGAAATTTTTACCTTTAGCATTTGGATTGAAAGGGGTTGCTTCTTTTTCCCATTTCTTAAATATTTCAGTTTCTATTGATGGGCTCCAGGCCTTTTTATTAATCTTGGGTGTTGCCTCCACGTTAGGGTTCTCCTCTCTTCCAGTTTTTTTTGACTTATATTTCCGTTACGCGTTATTATTATCTGAGTTTGTATCTAAGTAGAGCTGCTATTCCCCCAAAACTCTTCAACATTCTTCCTTCTTCTGTTTTAGAAGATATAACTTCCACATTAGCTCTTGAGTCTACTGCTAAATCTGCTAGGTATTCAATAATGTCTTTTTCTTTCAGCTCTTTGTCTGGACTTGAGCATTTTGAACATGCTGCAGCCATTTTTTGTTTTACTTCGATATATTTATCTCTGCCAACTTGTCTAACTTCTTCTTTTCCACAGTGATTACAAATTGATTTAATATATGTCAATCCGATGTCATCTATTATCAGGATTGTGTCTATACTGGAACTCAGTAATCCTTTCTTAATATCATCAAATCCGTATGTTGCAAGTCCTACATCTTTATTCACTTCTCTCAGAAACTTTTGAACTAGCTTCTTTTCTTCCATTAACCTTAAGCCTGATAAAACATCATCTGCTTTCTTGACTGTTTCCCGTAACCCTTCTTCGCCTGCGTAAGATGTGTCAAATATAGCTAATAGATTATTTTGCAGTCTGTAGTCAAGATACTCTTCTTTTAGAAAGTTGTTTTTGGTTGGACCTGGTCCACTTACTATGATGCCTTTGGATTTGTATTCATCTAGTAATATTTGATTTGCGTTGTCTGCTACTCGATGGTAGAAACTGTTTAACTCCATATTTCTAAGTCGTTCAAATCTTCTTGCTGATTGTCCTCCAGAACGGTGTTTACCAGCTATTCCTGATGTTAAAACTCGTATAACTTCGAATTTATCTCCTGACACTATTCCTATCCCTGCTTCACTTGCTTCTATTGACAATATGCCGATGGTTTCTTTCTCTTTTATCATATTGCGGAGATGGGATAAGTGGAAGTGGTCATCACACCGGTAAAGGTAGTTCTGGACAGGTTCGTGAGGTAGGATTTCGTATACTTCTACGATTTCACTTCCTGGCGGACCATCTCCTGGAATGGCTCCCGCAAATATAACTATCCCTTTTTCCGGTGTTTTTTTATAGAGTTTTAGTCTCTGCATCGTTTTAGTGAGAGCATCTTGAACATGGTTTTTAGTTGTATCAGATTTGATATTAGAAGCAGTTCCGTATTCTTCTCTTAGGCTGTTAATAACTTCATGAAGTGCTTTACTTTTAGGTACATACAGGGTAACAAGCTCGGTTCCTCTCCCCTTTTTTTCTGATAATTGAGAAAGCAGTTTCCGGATCTTGTATATTAGTACAGAATTACTTTTACTACTCAATGTTTACCCTCTCAGATAGTCATATGCTGGTTTGTGTTAGTTCAGAAAAGCTTTGATTCAATATTATAATTTGAGATTATTAATGGGGGTTATAAATCATTTTTGTAAATTATAGTCAAGTTCACTTCAATATTTATTTATTAAATATATTTATCCAGTGAATGTTCTGCTTCATCCTTCGGTTTTAAGTTTGATATCCTTACTCCTAAACGCCTTATTTTTCTTGGTTTCTGCTCAAATTCTTTAAGCATTTGTATGACGTTTTCTTGTATAATTTGTTTAGATAATGTATGTTTCTGTAGGGTTTTGGACCTAGTGATTTTCTGGAAGTCTTCAAAAGTAAGTGTAATTCCAATTGTTCGAAAAATGTAGTTTTCATCTTCTGTTCTGTTGTGTACTTCACTTATTATTGGTTCAACCATATTGTGTATAATTGTCCAGTTGTTTGTGTCCTCTTCAAGTGTTCTTTCTTTACTGATTGATTTAATTTCTTCTGATTCTTCGACAGGTGTTTCATCTATCCCGTTTGCGATATCCCATATCCACACTCCATTCTTTCCGAATCTTTCAACCAGTGTAACTTTTGGTTTTTCTACAATATCTCGAATCGTTTTTATCCCTAATTTCCTAAGTTCTTGAGCGGTTTTTTTTCCTACACCAGGTAATTTTTTGACAGGTAATGGATTTAAGAATATCTTGACCTTATCCGGAGTTACAATAGTGATGCCATCAGGTTTTAGGTTGGCAGACGCTATCTTAGCTATGGTTTTATTGGGAGCTATTCCAATACTGCTGGTTAGATTTTCTTTTCGTTTTATTACACGTTTTATATTTTTCGCGATCTTTTCAGCTTCTTTGTAGTCATTCACTATATTTGATATGTCTAAATACGCTTCATCTATACTGACAGACTCAAATTTATCGGTGTATTGTCTTAGAATATTCATTATTCTTATTGATATTTCTGCATATAGCTCATGATTCGTATTCTTGTAGACAGCTTCTGGACAGAGTTTCTTTGCTGTTTTCAAGGGCATTCCTGACCTTACACCATACTTTCTAGCCTCATAGCTACAAGCAGCTACTACGCCTCTACCTTCTTTTGGTCCCTGTATTACTATGACTGGTTGGTATTCAAGTTGAGGGTCTTCTCTTTTTTCAATTGATGCATAGAAAGAATCCATGTCTACGTGAAGAATGATTCTAGACAAATTCAGAGACGTCTAGTGTCTGGTTACTTCTTTCACTTAACTTTGATGTTTTCGCTATTATTCTTCTTGAGTTATCTTTTCTTCAGATTCTCCGAAAAAGAATGATATTACAGCAAGTATGATGATGATAATGCCTATAACAATAAACGTATTCTCATCTTCATAAGTTTCACTTCTCAGATAAGCTGCATATCCCAGGAACGTGGTTCCTATTAGAATTAACGCAATTTTTGCAAAAGCTGATTTACGCAAAACTATCCATAATAGTTAAATTCTCGCTTATACTTAAAGATATCAGAATTAAATATTTTTATTAGGTTTAGATTTGCTAGTGAATTAATTAATTATGGTTTTAATTTTTTGTTATTAATTTGAATGTTAAGGGCAGGTTTAATAATACTGTTTTCTTAATATTAGTTATAGTTTGAAGAAACTAGGGAATATCAATATGCCTATTTCTAGAACATTATCTGTTTCAGTGTTTACCACGATGCTTGGTTTTGGTATAATTTCACCCTTGTTGCCAGTTTATGCAACTAATATTGGTGCTACTGGGTTATGGCTGGGAATAATATTTGCAGGTTTTTCTGTTTCACGAACATTTTCGATGTCAATTATAGGTCGCTTGTCAGATAAGCAAAGTAAAAAGAGAATTATTGTTTTTGGACTTTTGTTATACACTGTTATTTCTGTTCTGTATATTTTTGCATCAGATGTGTATTTTCTTACTTTAGTTAGGATGTTTCATGGTTTAGCTTCTGTTATGGTTGTTCCTATTGCGATGGCTATAGTTGGTGAAATATCTGTTGAGGGTGAAGAGGGTATTCAAATGAGTACAATAAGTACCTCTAGGGTTCTTGGACGAGGATTTGGCCCCCTAATAGGTGGTGCAATATATGCAGCTTTTGGAATGTCATCAGTATTTCTAGTTATGTCTGGTCTTTCAGTGGTTGCATTTGTTATGGTTCTATTATTTATTCCAGATACAAAAGATTTGGGTGTACAGAAAAACACACTATCCTATAGACAAGTGTTAAAGAGTGTCAGGATACGTGGACTTTTTCTATATCGATTCGCAAGAGCAATAAATTTAGGTGTGTTTTTTGTTTTTCTTCCATTATTTGCTACTGTAATTGGTTTATCAGTTTTTGAGATAGGTGTTTTAATTTCCAGTATTCTTGTTTTAACTGCATTGTTGCAGAGACCTTTTGGTTATTTAGCTGACAGATTCGATAGGTTGAACCTCATTATTTTTGGATTTATATTTTCTGCTATTCCATTATTTATTTTACCTCATACCAGTAATTTTGTTGAATTGATTTTCATCTGTTCTTTTATTGGTGTTGGAAGAGCATTATCTATGCCTCCTTCTTTAGCTCTTACAATTGAAATTGGAAGAAAAATAGGTATGGGGTTTGCGATGGGGTTACTAAGCACAGCAATGGGGATAGGTATGATTACAGCATCATTAACATCGGGGTTCTTACTTGACTTTTATGGGATAAACTTCCCATTCTATTTCGCAGGAATAATAAGCATAATTACAGCACCCATAATCTATCTACTCATCAAAGATCCAAACCCAGGTATATGAAAATAAATGTACATAAGTATACAATAATGCTTAAATATATACCTTAATTGGTTTATCTAGTGATTTAGATGGGTGACCGTGTTTGGCTATGAAGAGAAGGATAAGCTAACAAGCAAATTAGAGTTTAAGAAGCTTCACACCTCCAAGACACCCACTGAAATTTTCTCTATTCTTCAAAACAGATACGATTATGTTTATCTTCTAGAATCTGTTGTTGGACCACAGAAACTTGCTGAATACTCTTTCTTAGGTTTTGAACCGCAACAAACTGTTATCCTAAAAAACAAGCAGCTCACTATGAAGAATACAGAATCAGGTGGAACAACAAGTATTGTAACAGATGACCCTCTTAAACAACTTAGAACTCTTACAAAAAAGAGAGAAGTAAAAGATCAATCCTTCAGAT
>Ga0187827_10000280_pt1 | contig 80957 bp, 76 predicted proteins | sample ETNtaG_39_FD_167969 | JGI IMG/M metagenome (GOLD analysis project Ga0187827, IMG submission 167969) | Marine microbial and viral communities from oxygen minimum zone, Eastern Pacific Ocean - ETNP2014_SV_150_PacBio MetaG (Illumina Assembly) | ecosystem: Environmental > Aquatic > Marine > Hypoxic... | reverse complement strand
TAAAAATGGGTTACAATCATATTATACAATTCCTTAATGGTTCAACCGAAGGTCTTGGGGCAGGTCCAAAAGGATACCAAGATGCAATTAAAGAAGCGATGAAAAAACATAATTTGACAATTAACAAGATGAAAATAATATTTGACTAAACAAAAAATGTATTATTTTTAAATAAATTACTTCTCATTAAAAAATAAAATTGACTGAATTAGAATTTATTATTAAGCAAATTTCAAAAACTAATAAAAAGAATTTTGAGAATTATGTTGTCACTCGAATTTGGCATGGAATAAATACCACTGACGTAAAATTCACAACTCAACAATACGTTAATAGACCAAAAGGACATGCGTTGACTGACATGTATTTTCCTCAATTCAACCTGCATATTGAAATTGACGAGCCATTTCACAACAAACAAAAGAAATTAGATATAACTAGAGAAGCAGATATAATTCAAGCTACTAATCATAAACTAGAACGAATTAAAATCACTAATGACATTAATTTTATTAATGAACAAATAGATTTTATAATTGGAGAAATAAAAAGTTTACGAAAAGAGAAAATCGAAAATAATTCGTTCGAACCTTGGGACTTAGAAAAAGAATTCAATCCTGATTTTTATAGAAATAAAGGGTACTTAGACATAAAAGAAAACCCTTCCTTTAGAACAATTTTAGATGCAAGTAATTGTTTAGGCCAAAATTATAAAGGTGTTCAACGAGCTTGGTTCAAAAGCAAAATATACGAGAACCATAATCTTTGGTTTCCTAAATTTTACGAAAATGAAGATTGGGATAATAAAATAAGCGCAGATGGAAAGACAATCTTCGAAAAGTGTAAAATCAAAGGAAAAAAGGAAACTTATGTTCAGGATACAATTAAAAAATATAAATCAATAAAACGAATAGTATTTCCAAGAAGCAAAGACAATTTAGGTTCAATTTTGTACAAATTCAAGGGAGTTTTCATAATAGACGAAGAAAGATCAAATGAAAGCATAGGGATGGTATACAAACGAATAAAAACACGTTTTGACATATAACAAAAGCCAACACCGTGTATAATTCATTGCTAGTACTCGCCTACTTACGAAATTCCTCGCGGACTTTTTATCTGTGATTTATTTGCTAACTTTAGTGTTTAAAACACGCAACTAATCTTATACAAATACGTTAGCAGCAATAATACCTAAAAATATGCATAATAAATCCATTCTCATTTTAATATTCCTCATTATAGGAACAAACAGTTTTTTATTTTCTCAAGAGGATATTGCTGCAAAATTAGGGTATCCAGCAAATTCCAAACTATTAATTATTCATGCTGATGATTTAGGTGTTTCACATTCAGAGAATACAGCCTCTTTTGAAGCGATTGAATATGGTTCAGTAAACTCTGCCAGTATTATGATGCCTACCCCTTGGGCTTTAGAGGCAGTCAACTATGCAAATGAACACCCTGATACACATGATTTTGGCTTGCATCTTACTTTATCGTCAGAGTGGAAATATTACAAATGGGGGGCCGTTAGCTCAAAGGACAAGGTGCCTAGTCTTGTAAATAAACTTGGCTACTTTCATGAAGATTGTAAAACTGATTTAAATTTAACTGAAGTAGAAACAGAACTTAAAGCACAAATTGACCTTGCATATGCAATGGGTCTAAAACCAACCCATTTGGATACGCACATGGGTTGTGTGGTTAAGACTCCTGAATTAATTGAAATCTATTTAAAAATGGGACAATTGTACAATCTTCCATTAATGATGACCAAAGCGCTTCCACAGATATTGCGGGATAAGTATGATGTGAAAGTCGTGATGGATTTTTATGGTATGTCACCAGAAGAATATGCTCAGGGAGTTGAAGTCCATTATACCAATATTATTAAGAATTTAAAACCTGGTTTATCATTTTTATCAATACATACAGCCTATGACAATGAGGAGATGAAAGGCATGAATATTGACCATCCCGAATGGGGCAATGAATGGCGTCAAAAAGATTTTGATTTCTTTAAAGGCAAAACCTGTAAACAACTATTGGAAGAAGAAAATATTAAATTGGTCACTTTTAGGCAATTAAAAGAGGTATTCTACAAAAAGAATACTACTGAAAAATAACATTCAATTAAGTGGCTACAAAATGTAAAAGTAAAGCTGCTAACAACGGCTATAATTCATTTTGACTTAGACTTATACTAGAAACAATTACAAACAAAAAAGTAATCGCTAGCGGAAAAATATGGCTGTTTTAACCAAAACTAATCATAGCCTAACCGTTAGGCACAAAAATAAAATGAAAACCAAGATAAATTCAACAAAGATGAAAATCAACCTAATTACAACCCTCTCTATTTTGATAATTGTATTGTTTGCAAGTTGTTCAAATCAATCAGAAAATTCCACCGAAATCGATGATGAAAGATTATTAAAAGCAGATGATACACCTTCTGAATGGTTAAATTATGGAAGGAATTACCAAGAGAACAGGCATAGTCCACTCAACCAAATTAATAAATCAACGATTGACAGTTTGGGATTGGCGTGGAGTATTAACCTCGGAACAAAGCGTGGAATTGAAGCAACTCCAATTGTTGCAAATGGCATTATGTATTTCACCAGTACATGGAGTAAGGTACATGCAGTTGATGTGAGAAAAGGAGAAATACTATGGACTTATGATCCAGAAGTGCCAAAAGAATGGGGAGAAAAAATTTGTTGTGATGTTATCAACAGAGGTGTTGCAATTTATAAAAGCAAAATTTTCGTTGGTTCACTTGACGGTAGATTGATAGCATTAGATGCTAAAACAGGAGAGAAAGAATGGGAGGTCTTAACTGTTGACCAAAGCAAACCTTATTCAATTACAGGTGCGCCAAGAGTAGTAAATGGAAAAGTCATCATTGGCAACGGCGGAGCAGATTTAGGTGTAAGAGGTTATGTAACAGCTTATGATGCAATGACGGGGAAACAAGATTGGAGGTTTTACTGTGTTCCTGGAAACCCAAATAAACCATTTGAGTCAGAAGCAATGAAAGTTGCCGCAGAAACTTGGACAGGAGAATGGTGGAAATTTGGAGGTGGAGGAACTCCTTGGGATGCTATGGCTTTTGATCCTGAATTGAATTTACTCTATGTAGGAACTGGAAATGGTGCTCCTTGGAATAGAGATATACGAAGCCCAGAAGGAGGGGACAATTTATATTTATCCTCAATAGTCGCATTGAATCCTGATAATGGAGAATTAGTTTGGTATTATCAAACCACACCCGGTGACTCATGGGATTATACTGCAACACAACATATCATTTTAACAGATATTGAAATTGAAGGCGTCAAAAGGAAGGTATTAATGCAAGCTCCTAAAAATGGCTTCTTTTATGTTATTGACCGCACGAATGGAGAATTCATTTCGGCAAAACCTTATGTCTATACAAACTGGGCAAAAGAAATTGATAAAACAACAGGAAGACCAATTGAAACAGAGTTCGCCCGCTACCCTAAAATGAATGCTCAAATATCTCCTGCGGCAGGTGGTGGACATAATTGGCAACCAATGGCTTACAACCCAAAAACTGGCTTCGTTTATATTCCTGCAAGAGAGGAAGGAATGTTTTATGGGCAACCAAAAGAATGGGAATATCATAATGATTCAAGAACATGGAATACAGCAACAGAATATAATCCCGACAATAAAACTCATGAAGATTCTTTGGCAGGAAGGAATTTTGGAAAATTAATTGCTTGGAATCCGATTACTCAAAAAGAGGAATGGAGTGTCTGGCAAAAGTCATCTTGGAACGCAGGGGTTTTGACAACTGATGATTTAGTTTTCCAAGGGAATGCGGAAGGTGAATTTTCAGCGTATGATGCATCTACAGGAAATAAAGTGTGGTCTTACCCATTAGAAACGGGAATAATTGCATCTCCTATAACTTATGAAGTCGATGGTGTCCAATATATTTCAATTCTTGTAGGTTGGGGAGGTGTTATGGGATTGTGGACAAAATTTACGAAACAAATTAATCCCGGTACATTGTACACTTTTGCTTTAGGGAAGAGAGCATCAATGCCTAAATTTACTATAGTGGCTCAAAAATTAATTATTGATTTAGATTTTCAAGCAACAAAAGAACAAATCCAAAATGGAGAAAGACTATTCGGAAAATATTGTGGAAAATGTCATGGTGGAGGAATAATCCCAGACTTAACCTATTCTCGTCCTGAAATATTTGAATCATTTCAGCAAATTGTAGGTGAAGGAATTTTTCTTGGTTTAGGAATGCCCAATTATGGAGATAGATTAAATAAAAGTGAAATTGAGGATATCAAAAACTACATTCTATCTCAAGCAAAATCAAAAAGAGAACAAGAAAAAAAATAAAAGGCGAGTCGCTAACAAAGCACAGCTGTCCATGCTTGCTTCGCATCGCACGGCAGCTGTACCGAGCGTTAGAAAAGACTAAAAAACTTGCTTTTTTCTGCACATCACAAAATAAAAAAAGCCTCACATCTCTGCAAGGCTTGTAGTTTTTAAAAAGTGGTCCCACAAGGGCTCGAACCTTGGACCCCCTGATTATGAGTCAGGTGCTCTAACCAACTGAGCTATGGGACCTAAAAACTGGATGCAAAAGTAAGACATATTTAAGTTATGTACAATTAAATTTTATAAAATAATGTCTAAAAAATATTATTTTAGTCTAAAAAAAATTAAAATGCACAGAACTATATCCTTAATACTATTTTTTGCAACTATCAGCGTTTGTGTAAATGGTCAAGAAACTAAAACAACTAAAACAAATTTTATCGACAATGTTCATTTTGGAGGAGGAATAAATATGGGATTTGGACAAAGTCATTCTTTTTTCTATAGCACAGAGTGCAGTCTATGATATATCTGAACCATTTAGTACTGGAGTAGGGTTTACTTATATGTACTTCAATCGTAAATCAACATCTCAAGAAACAACCAATATTTATGGAGGCAGCATTTTAACTTTATTCAGACCTCTTCGAGAAATTCAATTATCAGTTGAATTTGAACGTATTAGATTGAGTAAAAAACAAATATCTCAAGAAGCAATTTATCCTTGGCAAGAAGCTTTATTTATTGGCTCTGAATATGCTACAGGGAATATTTAAATGGGGGCACGATATGATGTTCTTTATAAAAAAACTAACTTAATATACGCCTCTCCACTATCTCCAATATTTAGAATTTACTTTTAAACCAAACTTTTTGAGCTTCTCTTTTTAGCACCAAAAAAGTAATGTCGGATATAATATCTTCTGAATTTAAGTCAAGAGATAGTAATTCCCTTTCAGAGACATCAACTCTGTAAATTAAGTTTAAGTAGGAGTCATATTCATTTTTCAATAAATCAAAAATAGTTTTTGAAAGTTCTTCAATTAATTCTTTTGAAGATATACTTTCGCTAAATTGAACATTAATATTTGCCAACTGAAAGTCTTTGTTCAACTGATGTATTAAATTATTAAATAAGTTTTCATTTAAAACTGCAGTAACAAGATCTACTGCGTTTTTTTCTGGGAACATTATATAGATCGTTTCATTAAACTTAAACCAAATTCTTTTAAAACCGCTTTCTTATCAATAGAAATGGTAAGTGTTTCCAAATCTTCAAATGCTTTGTTCGTATATTCCAATATTTTCTTTTTTGTTAACTTATCAATGCTATTCCTTAAAAATAGCTGAGTCACTGCGTTCACTTTTACAGTGTTATCAATACTAGAGTTATACAATTCCAATAAATTTTCACGATCGTTGATATTGCAAATATCCATTGCTTTCAAATACAAAAACGTTTTTTTATTTTCAATTATATCGCCTCCTATTTGTTTTCCAAAAGTTTCAGCATTGCCAAATGTATCTAAATAATCGTCCTGAAGCTGAAAAGCCAAACCTAAATTTAACCCAAAATTATAAATGGATTCTGCTTCACTTTCACTCGCATTTGCAATCATAGCACCCATTTTCATAGCTGCAGCAATTAACACCGATGTTTTATTGGTTATCATTTTTATATATTCACCAATTTGCACATCATTTCTAGTTTCAAAATCAACGTCTAACTGTTGTCCTTCGCACACTTCCAAAGCAGTTTGGCTAAACAATTTTATTATTTTTTTAAACAAAATTGAATCGTAATTTTCAAAATATTGGTAAGCCATAATTAGCATGGCATCTCCTGATAAAATACCCGTATTTTCATCCCATTTTTGATGAACAGTTTTCATTCCTCTCCTTATTGGGGCACTATCCATTATATCGTCATGTACCAGTGTAAAATTGTGAAAAACTTCAACTGCTAATGCTGCATCTAGGGCTTTTTTCGAATCTCCACCAAGTAAATCACAAATCATTAAAGCTAAAATTGGTCGCAACCGCTTCCCTCCAATTTCCAATATATATTTAACTGGTTTGTATAGATTAGTGGGTTCTTTTAATTGTACTTTTTCATTTAAATAACCTAAAAAATCTTCTCTGTAATTTTCAATATTCATCGCCTTTCTTATTAAGCAGTAAAAATACACTTTTATAATAAAAAAATTCTTTAAAAAAGTAATTGTTATAAAACTGTTAAAACTTTGGAAACTTTCATTGTTTCTAAAGTTTCCTTACGTATATTTGTATCCTACAAAAAGAAAATAGATTTATGAAGGAAACTATTTTAAAAAAATCTGGAAAAATATTTTTAAAACTTGGTTTTAAAAGTGTAACCATGGATGACATTGCTAATGAACTTGGTATTTCTAAAAAAACTATTTATAAGTATTTTAAAAATAAAGTAGAACTTGTTGACGAAGCAACAAAATATACACATAAAATAATACATACTGAAGCGCTGCGTATTTATGATTTAGGGCACAATGCCATTAAAGAAAATTTTGAAGTGAATAAAATTTTTAAAGATTTTATGCAAAATTCTGACGATTCGCCTGTTTATCAATTACAAAAGTACTATCCAGAAACATATAAAAAAATTATGGGTCAGGAATTTTTCATGTTTCAAGATTGTCTTTCTAAAAACCTTGAAAAAGGAATTAAAGAGGGCTTGTTTAGAAAAAACATAAATGTGGAACAAGTAATGAAATTTTATTTCACCTTAATAATGAGTGTACACGACTCCAGCCTTTATACATACAATAAAAATACTATAAACAAATTAGAAATTAGTGCTATTGAGTACCACACAAGATCCATAGCAACAAAAAAAGGAATTATAGAGCTAGAAAAACAATTAGCCAAATTAAACAACAATTAATAATGAAAAAAACACTAATCCTAACTTTTATTTTAATAGTTAGTCATAATACGCATGCTCAAGAAAGCATTTCGTTATCGCTTAATCAGGCTATTGATTATGCTCTACTCAACAATTATTCGGCTATAAATGCCAATAGAGATGTTGACATTGCTAAAAAGAAAAAATGGGAAACTACTACCATGGGATTACCTAAAATTTCTGCTGATATCAATTATCAAAACTGGATAAAACAACAAGTATCATTAATTCCTGCTGAATTTTTTGGTGGTGTTAAAGGTGAATTTGCTGAAGTTGCTTTTGGCACAAAACACAATATGTCCGCAACAGCACGACTAGAGCAATTAATTTTTGACGGATCTTATTTGGTTGGTCTACAATCTTCTAAAACTTATTTAAAAATAAGCGAACAGTCCAAAGAAAAAACAGAATTGGGAGTTAGAGAAGCCATTATTAATGCCTACGGAAATGTGTTATTAAGTGAAAAAAGTATTGAAATATTAAAAACCAATCTTGTTTCTCTTCAAAAAACATTGGATGAAACTATTGAAATTCATAAAAACGGTTTAACAGAAGAAGAAAATGTTGAACAGTTAAAAATTACATTGGCATCTATAAAAAGTCAGCTTTCAAAAACAGCAAAATTGAAAGATATTGCATATAAAATGTTAAACATTACTTTAGGAATAAATTTTAAAACTAAAGTGTATTTAACCGACAGCTTAAATAGTTTAGCTGAAAACTCATCGAACTATGATTTTCTTTCGTCGAGATTCAATATAAAAAATCATATAGATTATAAAATTGCAAAAAACTCGGAAAAATCGAACGAACTATTAGTAAAACTAGCACAAAGCGATGCATTGCCTACCCTTAAAAGTTTTATAAACTTTGGCTATACTGGATTTGGTCAAGAATTTGAATTCTTTAAAAAAGAACAACAGTGGTTTGATTCTTCATTACTTGGCATTAGCTTAAACATTCCGGTTTTTAGTAGCCTAGAAAGAAGTTCAAGAACGCAACAGGCAAAAATTGAGTTAGATAAATCACGCACAAACTTATCGCAAATTGAACAAAATTTATTGCTTTCATTAGAAACTGCAAAAACAAATTACGAATACAATATTGAAGAATTTGAAACTTCAAAACAAAATTTGGCATTGGCTCAACGAATTGAAAAAAAGCAACAAATAAAATTCTTTGAAGGTTTATCCAGCAGTTTTGAATTAGCCGAAGCACAAAGACAGTTGTATTCAATGCAACAAAATTACTTACAAACCATGTTTAACGTTATTGCGTCAAAAGCAACGCTTGACACTACTTTAAACACTCCAATAAAAACAAAAAATCAATAAAAAATGAAAAATATACTATTAACACTAACTGTTTTTACAATAATAATTTCGTGCCAGAAAACTACAGTTAAAACAGCCTCTTTAGAAAATTTAAACAATCAAAAAACAACTTTAACTAATAAAATAGATAGTTTAAATAAGGAGTTAAAAATCGTGGAGATTGAACTGGAAAAATTAGATACCAGTAAAAAACTTCAAATAGTAACAACAATACCAGTAAAAAATCAAGTATTTAAACATTTTATTGAAATACAAGGCGTAGTAAAAGCTGATAAAAATATTGAAATAAGACCTGAGTTAGGAGGAACGGTAAAAGCTATTTTTGTAAAAGAAGGTCAAAAAGTTAAGGCTGGTCAAATACTTGTTCAATTAGATGATACTTCAATTATAAATAACATTAATGAGCTTAAAACTCAATTATCATTAGCTACAACAACCTTTGAAAGACAACAACGCTTATGGAATCAAAAAATTGGTTCTGAAATGCAATATTTACAGGCAAAAGCTCAAAAAGAGAGTATTCAAAATAGTATAACTACATTGAAAACACAAGCTCATAAAATGAAAATTGTAGCACCTTTTAGCGGAATTGCTGATGAAGTTTTCTCTAAAAAAGGTGAATTGACAAACCCTCAATTTGCTGTGGTTCGCTTAATAAACTTAGATAAAGTTTATATTGAAGCAGATGTTACTGAAACTTTTTTACCCGTTATAAAAGTTGGGGCTGAAACATTGGTTCATTTTTCTTCAATAAATAAAAATGTAACATCTGAAATTTCGAATGTTGGAAATTACATTAACCCAGATAACAGAAGTTTTAAAACAAAAATCAACCTCTCGAATAAAGATCAAACTATAAAACCAAATTTATTGGCCGATTTAAAAATTCTTGATTTTAAACAAGAAGGAATAATCATTCCTTCCAATTTAGTTCAGCAAGATCAAAATGGTGAAAACTTTGTATACATTATTCAAAAAGAAAATACCGAGACTATTGTTAAGAAAAAACCTGTCCAAATTTTAAAAGAATACAATCTAGAAGTATACATAAACAGTGGACTTGCAGAAAATGACATTTTGGTAAATTCTGGAGCAAGACTTGTAAAAAATGGCGATGCCGTTAAAATTAATAACAATTAAGATCTTATTACAATGAGCAAAGTACTAAAAGAATTTAAATTATCTACTTGGTCAATTCACAACAAAATGACCGTTTTTGTGATAATTGTAATGATTTTTCTGGCAGGGATTTTTTCATATGAAAGCATGCCTCGAGAAGCATTTCCTGAAATTGTTGTTCCTGAAATTTATGTAGCAACGCCGTATCCTGGAAATTCGGCATTAGATATTGAAAAATTAATAACCCGACCATTAGAAAAAGAAATTAATGGTATTTCAGGAGTTGATAAAATTGTATCAACATCTATTGAAGGATTTTCATCAATTCAAGTTACTTTTGATTTTAGTGTTACACCATCAGAAGCGCTTCAAAAAGTAAAAGATAAAGTTGATGCTGCTACTTCAGGAAAAGATTTTCCAACCGATTTACCTGCTGATCCGAATGTTCAGGAGTTAAATTTTGCTGAATTAATGCCAATTATGAACATTAATTTATCCGGCGATTTTTCTATGGATCAACTAAAAGAATTTGGTGAATACTTAGAAGATGAAATTGAAAAAGTTCCTGAAATTTCAAAGGTAGAAATTCGCGGTATTCAAGACAAGGAAATGGAAATAAGTGTTGATTTGTACAAAATGGAAATTTCTCAAATTAGCTTTAATGATATTGCCATGGCCATTCAAAATGAAAATATGACCGTTTCAGGGGGCGATTTATTGGAAAATGGCATTCGTAGAAATGTAAGAATTATTGGTGAATTTAAATCCGCAAGAGAAATTGAAAACATTATTGTAAAACAAGAAAATAACAATATTGTTTATTTACGTGATATTGCTATTGTTCATTTTAAGGAACAGGAAAAACAAAGTTATGCGCGTGAATTTTCAAAAAGTGTGGTAATGCTTGATGTAAAAAAACGTGGTGGAGAAAACTTAATCAATGCTTCTGAGCAAATAGATGTTATTCTTAAAGATGCTAAAGAAAACTATTTTCCTTCAAATTTATTCTTGTCCAAAACCAACGATATGACTAATGACACTAAAACAATGGTAGCTGATTTGGAAAACAGCATTATTTTAGGTGTTATTTTAGTAATAGTAGTGTTGTTATTTTTCCTTGGAATAAGAAATGCATTATTTGTGGGTATAGCAATTCCTCTATCCATGTTTATATCCTTCATTATATTGAGTTTCTTAGGAGTTACATTAAATATTATGGTGCTGTTTTCATTGGTAATAGCGCTTGGAATGTTGGTTGATAATGGTATTGTGGTGGTTGAAAATGTATACCGATTATTAGATGATGGTTATTCAAAAATAGATGCTGCAAAATATGGTGTAGGAGAAGTTGCCATGCCAATTATTGCCTCTACAGCAACCACACTTGCTGCATTTTTACCTATTGCATTCTGGCCCGGAATGATGGGTGAATTTATGCGATTTTTACCCATAACATTAATTATAGTTTTAAGTTCGTCATTGTTTGTAGCTCTAATTATCAATCCAATGTTAACTTCAGTTTATATGAAAATAAAAGAAGATGAGGTTAACTTTAAGAAAGTTTTAATTTTTAGCTCAGTTTTATTTGCTTTGGGCGTACTATTTATAATTGGTGGCTTATCAATGGAAATAAAAGGTTTAAATGCTTTAGGACTTTTACTTGTGTTAGCAGGTATATTGCGTGTAATTAACACAAAGCTATTAACCCCTGGAACTGAAAGGTTTCAAAGTGTATTTTTACCTCGTTTAGAACGTTTTTATGAGCGTTTGCTAACGTCCGTATTAAAAGGGAAAAGACCCAGAAGATTCCTTTTAGGAACTTTTGGTTTGCTACTTTTTTCATTTGTATTATTTGGAATGTTTCCTCCAAAAGTTCTTTTTTTCCCGGAAACACCTCCAAAACAAGTTTATATTTATTTAGAATATCCTATAGGAACCGATATTGAAGTTACCAACAAATTATCTATTGAAATTGAAAATAAAGTTCAGGAATATTTGAAAAAATATGAAGTAAATGGTGAAAATCAACTTATCACTTCTGTTATTGGTCAGGTAGGGGAAGGAACCAGTGATCCTAATCAAGGACAACAGGGTGGAACTACACCAAATAAAGCAAGAATTACAGTTGATTTTGTGAAATTTATTGAACGTGATGGAATTGACACCAACGACGTTTTAGTTGAATTAAGAGAAATTTTACAAGATTTTCCAGGAGTAAATATTACTGTTGACAGACCAGCTGACGGACCTCCAACAGGAGCTCCTATTAATATAGAAGTTGCTGGTGAAGATTATGAAAAACTAATTACTACTTCGGAAGATATTAGACAATTTATGATTGATGCCAACATTTTAGGTGTTGAAGATTTAAAACTAGATGTAGAACAAGGAAAACCAGAATTACAAATAATTATTGATCGCCAAAAAGCAAGAAGACTTAATGTTTCTACAGGTCAAATTGGTGACGCACTTAGAACCTCCTTATTTGGGAAAGAAGTTTCAACCTTTAAAGACGGAGAAGATGATTATCCAATTAACATTAGATTAATGGATAAATACCGTTACAATAAAGACCAGCTGGTAAATCAAAAAATTACTTTTAGAAATGCCAGTAATGGTAAAATTGTGCAAATCCCTATTTCTTCGATTGCAAAAACGGAGACCTCTTCAACTTTTAGTGCAGTAAAACGAAAAGATTTAGACAGGGTAATTACCATTTTTTCAAATGTACTTGAAGGCTACAATCCAACTGAAGTAAACGAACAAATTAAACAATTATTAAAAAACTATGAAATCCCAAAGGACATATCAATTTCATTCACCGGAGAGCAAGAATCTCAGGCTGAAGAAATGGCATTTTTAAGTAAAGCTCTTTTAATAGCAGTGTTTTTAATATTTTTAATTTTAGTTGGACAGTTCAATTCAACATCTACTCCAATCGTTATTTCATTATCTGTTTTATTAAGTTTAATTGGAGTATTATTAGGCTTAATTATATTTAGAATGGAGTTTATTGTTATGATGACTATGATTGGTATTATTTCTCTCGCAGGAATTGTAGTAAACAACGCCATTGTATTAATTGATTATACAAATTTAATCATGAAAAGGAAACGCCTTGAACAAAATTTATCAGACGGTGTACTTACCAAGGAATTAATTTATGAAAGTATTGTTGAAGGTGGAAAAACACGTTTACGCCCTGTTTTATTAACAGCAATTACAACCATTTTAGGGTTACTCCCGCTGGCTATTGGTATTAACATTAATTTTATGACTTTATTTACCGAATTCGACCCGCAATTTTATATTGGAGGTGAAAATGTTGCTTTTTGGGGACCTATGTCCTGGACCATTATTTTTGGGTTAACTTTTGCTACTTTCTTAACGTTAGTAATTGTTCCTGTAATGTATTCATTATTAAACAATTTAAAATTAAGCTTTAAAATAAGTCAATAAACCAAATATATATATTTTAAAAAGCGACTTTTTATAGTCGCTTTTTTTATTTAATTTGTACTCCTATGAAGTTTCAAAAATCATATACTGTTGAAGAGGCTACAAGGGCTTTAGAACACTTTTGCGCTTATCAAGAACGTTGTCACAAAGAAGTTAAAAAAAAGCTAACTGATTTAAGAATGATTCCTGAAGCACAAGATCAAATAACACTTCATTTACTTCAACATAACTTTTTAAATGAAGAACGATTTTCCAAAGCATTTGCAAGAGGGAAATTCAAAGTGAAAAAATGGGGAAAGATTAAAATTGTAAATGAACTTAAATTTAAAAACATTTCACCATACAATATCAAAACAGCCTTAAAAGAAATTGAAACTAAAGAATACTACAGTACATTATTGAAAACTGCTGAAAAAAAATTGCAACTTATAAAAGAAACAAATAGCTATAAAAAAAAGACCAAGTTATACACTTATTTACAATCAAAAGGATTTGAAAGTAATTTAATTTCTGAAGTACTAAATGAACTTTTAAAATAAAATTCACTGTTATTTTAGTTTACTTAAAAAAACAGAATCTCTAGCTTTATTAACTTTTACTACAGCATTAATATTTTCATTTGGAACTGTCAATGAAAGAACATAATGTTCAATTTTCCAATCTCCATTAACTTTTTTAACAACACCTGAACCTCTGCAAACTCCCATCCAGGTATCTAAAAGTTCGTCAAACCATGCAATTTCGGCATTTGAATAAATATAAACATTTCTATCAACCGCTGTAAAATTCCACGTTTTTCCTCTTTTAAAAAAAGGTTTGCTAAAGTTTTTAAATTCCTCAAAAGTCCAATTTTCATCTGCATCAGTTCCAATAAAAATGCTTTCAATTGTCATGGTATCAAAATATGCTTCAAAATTAGCATCAGCAGCATTTTTATGCCATAAATCAATTGTAGAACAAATTTCTGATTTAATTATATCGTTGGTAATTATCACCTCCTTTTTACCATTATTAAAACAGCTTGTAAAACACAATACAACAACCAGAAATACTATTAATTTTTTCATTTAATTTTTGGTCTGTTCTTTAAAGGAAGTCTAACTCTATTATTTAACTTTTTTATTGGCTTTCTTACAACATTTTTTTCTTCAATTACTGGTTCTTCAGTATCAACATCTATTGAACTTTGAATTTCTTCAGCTTTATAAATTGTATTTATTTTAGCATTCAAAGCTTCAAACAATTGAATAATTTTTTTAACCTCTTCATCAACCTCTTCATTTTTTATTGAAGAAATTGTGGCCATATCCTTTAACCGCAATGTTTCGTTTTGAAGAACGTTAATTCGGGCTACAACATTTAATGCTTTTAATTTTTCTATTTTTATGGAATCTTTCATTTGCGTAACAAACCCAGAAAGTTCACTGGCATTTTCTAAGGCTTCCCAAGTAGAAATATTATAATATTTTAATATAAAGTCATCAACATCAATATACTGTTGCCACTTACTAATATCCTTTTTTGCTAAAGGGATTAAAGTAACATTTATAGTGCTTACAATGTTGCCGTTGGCAATCAAAGTATCGTTGGTTTGTGACTTTTTTTCAACTTTTATTCTTTTATTGCAAGAAATTATTGTAATCAAAACAATAACAAGAAGGCTAAATATTTGTTTCATTCTTAAACTAATTCGTTTCAAAAATAGTAATAAATAAACTCTTCTTCGAAAAAAATATTAATTTCACAAAAAAGATTCAGTTTAAAAACTCGAATTGAAATTTCTGTATCTTTGAAAACATTCATAAACTAATCCTATTCATGAAAAAAAGCATTTTAATTATTGGTGCTTGTGGTCAAATTGGCACAGAACTTACACTAAAATTACGAGAAGATAACAACAAAAATACTGTTATTGCATCAGACATTAGAGAAGGAAGTAAAGAGCTTATGAAATCTGGTCCTTTTGAGCTTGTAAACGCTATGGATTATGACAGCATTTTAAAAGTTATTGACAAATATGCAATTAATGAAGTTTATTTAATGGCTGCAATGCTTTCTGCTACTGGAGAAAAATTTCCCACTAAAGCATGGGAATTAAACATGAATTCGCTTTTTAACGTTCTAAACGTAGCCAAAGAAGGTAAAATAGAAAAGTTGTTTTGGCCAAGTTCAATAGCTGTATTTGGACCTACTACTCCAAAGGAAAACACCCCTCAAAAAACAGTTATGGAACCAACAACAGTGTATGGAATTAGTAAACAAGCTGGTGAACATTGGTGTGAATATTATTTTACGAAATACGGGGTAGATGTTAGGAGTATTCGTTACCCGGGAATTATTAGCTGGAAAACAAAACCAGGTGGCGGCACCACTGATTATGCCGTTGAAATTTATCACAATGCATTGTTAATTGGCAAGTACAATTCTTTTTTAAGCAAAGACACAAAACTGCCAATGATGTATATGGATGATGCTATTGAAGCTACCATTAAAATAATGAATGCTAAACCAGAAGAAATTAAAGTACGCTCATCATACAATTTGGCAGCAATGAGCTTTACTCCTGAAGAAATTGCAGAAGAAATTAAACGAATAGTTCCAGAATTTAAAATTAAATACCGCTCAGACTTCAGACAAAATATTGCAGACAGTTGGCCAAGAAGTATTGACGATTCTGAAGCGAGAGAAGATTGGGGTTGGAAACATAAATTCGACATCAAAAAAATGAGTGAATGTATGCTTAATAGTTTACACGCAAAATATGATGAATTTTAAAATAGCTTAAATAAAAAACTCTCAAAAAATTTTGAGAGTTTTTTATTTAAAAATCTTTCTTTTTTAATTTCTTATTCATTGTTAAAACAGGAATCAATATCCAACATGTTAATACTGACATAGATAAAAACATTCCCATATTAGTACCAAAAAATTTTCTAAAAACAGCACCTGTATACCCCAATAATGCAGATATATCTAATTTTAATAAAATTAAAATTCGTGACAAATCAATTGGATTAAGCATAGTAGTTATAAGTGAAAATTTATCCAGCGGATAATCGTTAAAAAGCACTAGTGATATTAAAAAAACACCATCATAAACCACAGCAAAAAATAGCCACATTAAAATAGCGTAACCAAATCCTTTAATTTTATTTTCAGTAGAAAGTGCTATATTATATGACAACGCTACAAAAATAAAATTCAAAAAAGAACCCACTACCAATAGTAGTCCAAAATCAAAAATTGCTGTTGACCTAAATAAACCATATGTAATAAAAGGTATACCTAGGCCCAGTACTAAACTTAGCGAAAGTGAGATCGAAATTCCCAGATACTGTCCTATAAATATTTTTCGTCTTTTAATTGGCTGAGCTAATAAAAGTTCGGTAAATTCTCTAGAATTATAGTAGTACATAACTCCAAAAATGGTTCCAATTAATGGTGTTAATACTATGATTATATTCATTAACGTAATTACAGCTTTGTCTACATCATTGTTCAAAAAAAGTAATACAAACCCTAATATTAAGTAAAATATAAAATATACATAACTCCAACGGCTACGCATTAAATCGTAAAAACTATATTTTAAAATTTTAAGCATATTGTTTTGAAATTAAGTTAGCTATTGCGTGTTCTAAATTATTATTTTGAGTTTGCTCTTTCAATGCCTCAATACTGCCTTTAAAGTAAATTTTTCCATCTAATAAAAACACAATCTCATCTGCTAATTCATCAACCACACTCATAATATGAGTAGTTATTATAATAGTTTTTCCTTTTGATTTTTCTTTTTGAATTAAATCTTTTAAATAAATTAAGGCAATTGGATCTAAACCTGTTGTTGGTTCATCTAAAATAATTAAATCGCTATCAAACATAAAAGTAAGAACAATATTCACTTTTTGTTTTGTTCCTCCTGAAAGATTTCCTAGTTTTTTATTTAAAAATGGCTGCAGTCCAAAAAGTTGAATCATTTCACTTTCGTTTGATGCTTTTGGACGCAAATTCTTTACCATTTTAATCAATTCGGAAACCGTTAAATTTGGGGGGAAATTTGCTATTTGAGGTAGGTAATTTAAATTATTTCTATAATTCCATTTACGTAAAACACTTTTGTCATTAAATAAGATTTCTCCTTTATTTGGGATTACCATTCCTAATAAACATTTAATAAGTGTTGTTTTACCCGAACCATTTGGACCTAAAATGGCGAAAATTCCACCTTTGTCAATGGCTAAATCCAATCCATCTAAAACTGTAAGTTTTCCAAACCTCTTATGTAAATTTTTAAATTCAATCATTTATTTTCTTCATTATAGGTTTTTCATCCATTAAATTATCAGGAGTAAAAACCGGTGAAACTTTTTCTGAAAAATTGATTATATCAACAAATAAACTTCTTAATAAAACTAAGGCTTCAGGTGTTTTATTAACTATATAAGAAAACAATTTAACGGGACGATACGGAATGTCTCCCACTCCATTTTTATCTAAATCGTATCCAGTATATTCACTCCAATGATTGTTTTCAAAAAGATTATCATTAATTTTAGTGTTGTAAGACAAGTCTAACGAATTATGCATAAAATCATTCTTCTTAAAAATATTTGCATAACAAGCTCCGGCTATTTTAATAGCCCACCCATTTCTTAAAAAAGTATTGTTGGTATAATTAATTCTAGTACATCCTTCACCATTAATACCAATGGTGTTTTCTTCAAATAAATTATTGTAGATTTCAGCATCATAAATTTCTTTTAATAATAAACCATAAGAAGCAGACCCCCAATTTAATTTAAAAGAATTATGGTGCATAGTAATAAATTTTGAAAACATAACAGCTACTCCTGCTCCATTAGACTCAAATTTATTATGGTGATAAATGTTTTTATTTGAAAACATAAAATGCAATCCATAACGTATATTGTTATGGCTTTTATTTTTGTAAACTTGACTGTTTTTAACAAATTCAAAATAAATTCCATCACGCATACCAAATAAATGATTGTTGTATACCTCCATTTTACTTCCATCCCAAATATGAATACCGTTACCAGAGCTGACTTCCGTTTTTCTAGTTCCCGAGATGATGTTATTACGTATTATTCCATTTTTAGATTTTTCAATCAGAATTCCAAAAAAAACATTTTCCAATGTACACTCTTCAACAATAAAATTATTTGCTTTAATAACTTTTATCGCAGCATAGTCAACGGTATAACTCATACCGACGTTTATTATTTTTAAACCTTTAATAGTAAAATTATCGGTGTCAAAAATTAATATTCCTCCAGCATTCTCTCCGTCAATAATTGCACCTTGCTCACCAATTAAAGAAATAGATTTATTAATAGTAATATTATGCTCCTTGTAAAGACCTTTTTTAATAAATATTTGATCGCCTGTTTTAGCAAGTTTAATAGCTTCTTTTATAGTTTTTACATTACAATCACTACAAACTTCGATTTGCTTAGCTTTTATTGAAAGGGTAATAAATAAGAAAAATAGTAAAATGTTAATCTTCATTATTTATCAGAAAGTTTTTTTCTTAATAATTCCCAAGTAAAAATTTTACCTCCATATTCTTTTTGTAATTCTAAGGTGTAAATTTTAGATGAAAGTGCGGATAAATTCGCTCCCATAGGGCTTTTTATAACTTTACTTATTAAATAAGTTGAGTTTAATGCGTCAATCATTGTTCCAGGATTGCCATAGTCAGCCACTAAAAATTGAGCGATGTCATTACTATTTTTATCACTAATATCATTAACCATACATTCTATTGCATCAAACTTAAATTGCTTCCCTTTTTTGGTCACATATTGTGCGGAATGTGTTTTATCAACAATATTCATTTTACAATAACTGCATTGATCCTTACCGTATTCGATTTGTTGTGGCTCTACCTTACAAGAAATTATAAGAAACAAGATAATAGCACCAAAGAAAAATGTAGAAGTTTTAGTCTTCATTGTTTTTTTGATTTTAATAGTGTCTAAATATACGATAAAACAAGTTTATACAAGTTGATAAACCTATTTTATCGTATTTTAGTTATTGTGATTTTGATTCTTTTTTACCAACAAAAAAGGCTGCAAAAGTTAAAAACATACCAACAAACATCAAGTAAGCTCCAGATCTAGGATATGAGTGTGCGGTAAAATTAAGAATATCTTTTGATCCAAAAAGTGGTGGTTGGAACCCCATTACAGAACCATCGGGATTTTTAAAATTCATAATTGCTTTCGGGTCTAAATTATGTCCATAATCGTGTTCCCATAAATAGAAATCATACATTCCTACACAGCCCATTACACACATAACAATAAACCAGGTTAAAAATAATTTATAATTCCCAAACAAGCCAATTAAAACCCCTAAAGCTATCATTATACCAATTGCCCAAGGAAATATTTTAAATTCAGGAATTGTTTCTGGTATGTATTGCATACCAACATAATGATTCATAAGATTGATGTTTTTAATATCAAATTCATGAGTGTCAACAAATTTATTTATGTAAATATCCATTCCTAGAGGAATTGGGTATTGTGGAGCTTCTAAAGTAATATTCCACAATGGTAACACAAATAATCCTAATAGAAATAACGATCCTATTAGCATAAATAGTTTAGATTTTTTCATTCTAATGTTTTAACGTTATTAATTTACTACTGAAAGTTTAAAACTTAAATTGAATATTAAAGGCTGTCCTTATAAATGTTATTTATAAAATCAATCAAAAATTAATAATAACTTATTATAGATACGGACAGCCTTTTAAATAAAAATTAACTATTTATTCTGCATCAACGGCATCACCGTCTAGTGTAAATGTTAATGGTACTTTTGAGCCTTTTGGAGAAACTCTAATATATCCTTGCATTTCTTGATGTAATGCTGAACAGAAATCTGTACAGTAAAATGGCCATACTCCAACATTTTTTGGTTCCCAAACAAAGGTTTCTGTTTGTCCTGGCATAATAAGCAGTTCAGAAGTGTTAGCTCCAATCATAGAGATTCCATGTGGCACGTCATAATCCTGTTCTAGATTAGTAACGTGGAAATATACCTTATCACCTACCTGCACACCTTCAATATTGTCAGGCGCAAAATGCGAACGGATCATGGTCATATATATATGCACCTCTTTTCCTTTTCTAACCACCTTGGCTTCCTGCTCATTCTTGGTTACATAGGGGTGGTTGTTTTCCTCTAATTTAAAAATTTTCTTAGATCTAGGTTTAATCAAATCAGCAGGAATTCCTGCAGCATAATGAGGCTCTCCAATTGTTGGAAAATCGAGTAACAACTCCATTTTCTCTCCAGAAATATCATATAATTGGGCAGATTGAGTTACTTCAGGACCTGTTGGTAAATAACGATCTTTCGTAATTTTATTCATAGCCAACAAGTATTTCCCATAAGGCTTTGCTGAATTTCCTCCAGGTATCATTAGGTGTCCTACAGAGTAATAAGTTGGTTTTCTGTCAATAACCTCCCAAGTTCCAAGTTTCCATTTTACAACTTCCGAAGAAATAAAGAAGGTTGTATAAGCATTTCCTTCTGCATCAAATTCTGTATGTAAAGGTCCTAGACCTGACTGCTTAACACTACCTGCATGTACCGCTTCAAAATCAATAATTGGGATTCCGTAAGCGTCTCCAGAAAATTGTTTGTTTTCAATGGCTTTTATCATTTTAGAGAAAGAGTGTACCGTAACATCGGCAGACAATTTACCACTACCCACAATGTACTCTCCAGTTGGATCTACATCACACCCATGAGGTGATTTTGGAGTTGGTAAGAAGTATACAAGACCTGGACATTCTGCTGGATCTAACATACGCACTTCCTTTTTCCATGTAGTAGTTGCCATATGAGTAGATTCGTCATAAACATTATGTGCATAATTCGTTGGCATTGTTTTGAATTTACCCGCTTTGATATACTCTTCTGCTTTTTTCCAGTTTACAGCTGCAATAAAATCTTTATCGTTTTGAGAAGCGTTCACTTCTAACAATGAATTTGCTTCTTCTGAATTATAGGTGGTAAAAAAGAACCATCCATGAGAATCACCTCTTCCTGGGTGCGCTTTATCGTAGTCAAAACCAGGCATCATAATCTGGAAAGACATGTCCATATGTCCTTCTTCAGGATCTACTGACAAGAATGAAAGGACTCCTTTAAAGTTTCCTTTATATTCTTCAATAGGTAAATCACGTTGTGGAACTGGAATACCAAAACGAGTACCAGCCACTACGTATTCAGTGTTTTCAGTTACATACGATGAACTGTGATTCCCTGCAGTATTTGGAATTTCAATGGTCTCTACCGTTTCAAAAGTAGTTAGATCAATTCTAGCGATACGAGGCGTATTGTTTTCATTGATAAATACCCATCTACCATCAAGCTCTCCTTTCGTTTGAGAAATATCAGGATGATGTGAATCTCCCCAAGGTATTTGTCCAAAAGAAGTATTTAACAAAGGTTTGGTTTCTTCGTTAAAACCATATCCTTTTTCTGCATCAACAGAAAAAACAGGAATAACCTTAAACAGTCTTCCAGAAGGCAATCCATAAACAGCCAACTGACCACTAAATCCTCCTGAAACAAATGCATAAAATTCATCATGCTCTCCTGGAGCTACATATACTTTTTCAGCTACATTGCTAGATAATGCACCTTTAGATCCTTTTTTTGAATCTCCATTACCGCAACTTGTAAACACTAATGATAGTACTACTAAAGTAGCTAATGATTTAAAAATTGTTCTCATAATATATTTGTTTGTTTGTTCTTATTTTATTTCCTTAGATTATTTAGCAGGAACCGTTCTAAAGTATTCAAGAATTAACCTTGCTTCTTTTTCCGTTAAACTTTGATTTGCCATTGGTGATAAATATTCAGCTAATAATTTTTTAGCTATAGGATTTTTTGCCACCATTTCTTCTGGATTTAAAATCATATTCATAAGCCATTCTGGAGTACGTCTTTCGGTAACACCTGCTAAACCTGGGCCAACAAATCTTTTACTCATTTTATGACAAGCAGAACATTTTGATTTAAAAATTCCTTTCCCCTCAGCAGCCATAGATAGGTCTATTTCTCCAAGAGTAACACTTTTAACAGGTCCAATACCTTTATCTTTCATTGGATCAACTTCAACAACTTCTTTATTTTCTTCTTTTGATGCTAATGCTTTATCACTTTTTTTTCCATCGCCACCGCAACTTGAAATTAATGCTACGGATACTGCTAATACTAATACTTTTATTTTCATCTATTCTTGATTTATTCTTAATTTAATTATTCAGCTGGCACTAACACATTGTCAATTACATGAACCCAACCATTACTTACCTGTACTGTTTTTAATATTTTTGTACCTCCAACGTAAACACCATCTTCTTTATTCTCTACAACTAAATATTTACCAGAAGCCATATATAATTTACGTTCTTTTTTAGCTTCCTTCTTTAATTGTTTAATTGGGTAATTTGCAGGCGCCACATGATTTATTAAAATAAATGCCAACTGCTTTTTACTTTCAGGTTTTAATAAGGTTTCAACTGTACCTTCTGGTAATTTATCAAATGCTCCATTTACTGGTGCAAAAACGGTTAAAGGTCCCACATTTACCAATGCATCTTCAACCCCTGCAGCTTTAACAGCTACAACCAAAGTTGAAAAGTCATCTAAAGATGCTGCAACTTCTAATGCGTTTGGATCTGCTCCTTCAACTGCCTCAACAGCTGATTGTCCTTTCCCTTGAGGAGCCTCTTCATTTGTTATTTCTTGTTTTTTTTCAGATTGTTTACAGGAATATAATCCAATTGAAAATACTGCAAAAAGAAAAATTGTTTGTTTAATTAATTTCATAATATTTAGGTTAGTGTTTGTTTGTAATTAAATTTTGCCAAAGCTCTGAAAATAAGATTCACAGCAAAATTAAATACTATTTAATCTTTTATTTTGCAAATGTAATATTTATTTCGAATTAAGACTTATTAATCTTCTAAAAAATCACTTAAATTCTCACACAGTTAATATGTTGTAATAAACAAGTTATTAAGAAACACAACCTGACAGACAACTCAATGGAAAACAACTTATTAAACACTATAACCATTTTCATTCACAAATGAAAAGAGATGCGTTCAAATTGAACCAAAAACGTATTAAATTTTAGTTTTTTTAAATAACAAAAAATCGACATTTAAATCCATGAATTGAAAAGGAGTTTAGACCTTGCAAACTACAAATACGAAGCAATAAAAACTCAATAAAATATTCTAAACTATTTAAAAGCTTCATAGGTGAAATTCAATACCTTTGCGTTTTAAAATTAGTATATGATAGTTCCTTTTAATGAAATACCAAAAGAAGCAAAAGTTTGGATTTTCCCTTCAAGCAGAAAATTATATAAACAAGAATTTCCTGAAGTAAAGAAAAGTATTGAAAATTTTCTTCAAGGGTGGGGTTCTAGTAATTTTAATGCTGCTTATGAAATTAAATATGATAGATTTATTGTAATTGCTGCTGATGATACTAAAAAAAGTCTTGCGATTGATATTCACGATGATTTAACATCATTTATTCAAGAACTTGAGCAAAAATATACTATTATTTTGCTCGACAGAATAAATGTATGCTACAAGCAAGGTGAATTTGTGCAGTATAAAGATTTAAAGGAATTTAAAAAAATGATAAAGGCTAAAGGAGTTTCTCAAAAAACAATTGTTTTTAATAATATGATTACTACAGTTGATGAATATGAGTATGATTGGGAAATAAATATTATGGACAGTTGGCTTGGACGATTTTTATAAGAAAAACATACCTAATCCAAACGAAAAACTATTCAATTGTCCATTTTCAAAACCAGTAATTTTTTTTTGATGAAAATCGGCACTTAGAATAAATCCAAATTTATCATTTGAGCTTATTTCATAACCTAATCCAACTTTTTGATAATTACCTCGCTCAAAACTATTGCCAATTTTTAATAATTTACCTAAACCAGCTCCTATGTAAAACCTGTCATCATCAGAATTAGCTAAATTTAGCTTTATATCTAAAAAATAGGGAATTGCAAGTACATCTAACTCTGAATGCCAATCTAATCCTAAATTAATTCCGGTAGAAATCAATTTATTCAACTTCACATCAAAACCATTTCTAAGTAAAAGTGCATTTGGAATAACCAAAGTCCAATCTGTTCGATCAGAAAATTCATCATATTCCCCAAAATTTTGATTTGTAGTAAACGTTGTATTAATACTAAAATTATAATTAATCTTACGCTGAGAATAACTTAAAAATACACTTGTAAAAGCAATGACAAACAGCAGGTATTTCATTAGAGTTATAGATTAAAGACTTTCTATGAATTCATCAATTTTCATACCATTAGTAACCTTAAATTTACCTATTTTAGTTCTTCTAAGTTTTGACAAATGTGCCCCAGAATTTAATGCCAACCCAAAATCATACGCCAAAGAACGAATATAAGTTCCTTTACTACAAACAACTCTAAATTCAACTTTAGGTAAATTAATGTTTGTTATTTCAAATTCCTCAATTGTAATTCTTCTAGGTTTTATTTCGGTAGTTTCTCCAGCTCTTGCAAGTTCATACAAACGTTTGCCTTCTTTTTTTATAGCTGAAAAAATTGGCGGTTTTTGGTTTATTTCTCCTGTAAATTTCTTTGTAGTTTCTATAATAAGCTCTTCTGAAATATGATTAATTGGAAAAGTTTCATTTATCTCAGTTTCCAGATCATAACTAGGAGTAGTTGCTCCCAATGTAATTTCACCTGTATATTCTTTTACCTGAGCCTGATATTCTTCAATTTTTTTAGTGAATTTTCCTGTACAAATAATCAACAAACCTGTTGCTAAAGGATCTAAAGTTCCAGCGTGACCAACTTTAATTTTTTTAATATCAAACCTCTTTCGAATGTGCCATCTCAGTTTATTCACTACTTGAAAAGAAGTCCATTCTAATGGCTTATCAATTAGTAAAACTTGACCATTTTTAAAATCTTCTAAAGTCATTATTCAATAAAAAAAGTAGAGATTATTGCAATTACACCTACTATAAAACAATATAATGAAAAATACGAAAGTTTACTTTTTTTCACCAATGAAATCATCCAATTACAGGCAAATAAACCAGCAACAAACGAGGCTAAAAATCCGGCACCTAATGATCCTAGTTGTTCGCTCTGAAATGAAATGGCACCTCCTAAAATGTCTTTTGCAATTTTTCCAAAAATTAATGGAACTACCATTAAAAAAGAGAATCGTGCAGCTTTGGTTCTATCAACACCTAATAATACCGAGGTTGAGATTGTTGCACCTGATCGTGAAATTCCCGGCATCATAGCTAATGCTTGAGAAACTCCAACAACAAATGCATTAAAAAATGAAACTTTCTTGTTGGTGTTTTTAGCTCTATCGGCAAACAATAATAAGAGAGCTGTTATAATTAACATGAACCCAACTAACAAAATTTGCCCTCCAAAAAAAGATTCTATTTCTTCTTCAAAATACAAACCTATAGCAACTGCAGGAACCATTGAAAGTATTATTTTTAGTGAAAACTGAGATTCTTCGTTCCATTTAAATTGAAACAAACCTTTAAAAATTTGTACAATTTCTTTTCTAAAAACAACCAATGTACTTAATGCCGTTGCAAAATGAAGTACTACAGTAAATGTTAAACTTTCTTGAGGTAATGAATTATCACCCAAAATAACTTTCATTATTTCTAAATGACCACTAGACGAAACTGGTAAAAATTCTGTTAATCCTTGAATTATACCTAATATAATTGCTTCAATAAAACTCATTGTTATTTTATGCTTTTTGTGAGAATTGCATAAACTTCTATTGCAAAACCAATTAAAACTAGTGTTGGTGCTAAACGAATTCTTCTGAAATTATAAATATCTTCGTTAAATATTTCAGGGTTATCACTTCCTCCTCCTATCATTAAAATAAACCCTAAGGCAATAAAAACTATTCCAACCAGCATAATTAGATAATTTTTTTTTGCAAAAAGAAATTCACTTTTCTCTTCTATTTTCTTCTTGTTCATATATTGTTTTAGTAATAAAGTTCGTCTGTTCTTAAATTTAAAAAGCGTTGGGTAGCAAAGTACGTACTTATCCAGGTAATTAGTAACCCAAGCCCAATAATTGCAACTCCTAAAATTGCAAATAGCTTGTAATCAGTTACCAAATTCAATTCAGGAATGGTATTATTTAAATAAAGAATAAAAGCTACAAGTGCAATAATTGCCACCAAACTTCCTAATAAACCTAATTTAATACTTTGTAAAATAAATGGTTTTCTGATAAATCTTTTAGTTGCTCCAACCATTTGCATTGTTTTAAGGGTAAACCTTTTTGAATATACCGATAATCTAATGGAGCTATTTATTAGAACAACTGCTATAATTGTAAAAACACCACTAAATAACAACATCCAAAAACTCATTCGGTTAATGTTTTTTGTAAGTAACTCAATAAGAGGTTTGTCAAAAACAACTTCATCAACAATACTTCTAATGGCAAGGTTGTTTTCAATTTCAATCATTTTTTTAGGAGTTACAAATTCTGATTTCAAGGTAATGTCAATGGCATTTTTCAAAGGATTTTCACCCAAAAATTCCAAAAAATTCTCTCCTAAATCTTTACTATAGCTTTCTGCCGCTTCTTTTTTAGAAATAAATTTAACTGAATTGGTGTAAGCGGCTTTTTTTAATTCGGCCTTTAGTATTTCAACATCCTTATTTTTTGCATTGTCTTTTAGAAAAACGGTAATAGCAACCTGCTCTTTAAAATGTTTTGAAATACTATTGGTTTTAATTACAATTAACCCAAACAAGCCTACTAAAAACAAAACCAAAGCAATACTTATGATTACTGAAAAATAGGAAGATCGCAGTCTTCTTTTTTGATATTTATCGAACGAATTTTTCAATTGTAATTGTTTTTTAAAAGAGTCTGCAATATACGTTTTTAAAATTATTTTTATAGATGCTATTTATGAACGAAAATATTAATAAGTGTTTTTACTTCTTTTAAATATTATTCTATCAATTCACTACATACCTCATAAATTAATCCGAATCCTGACATAACTCAATCAATACACCATTAGTAGATTTTGGATGTAAAAAAACTACTAATTTATTATCTGCTCCCTTTTTAGGGACTTCATTTAAAATAATAAATCCTTCTTCCTTTAATCTTTCAACTTCAACCAATATGTTGTCAACTGCAAACGCAATATGATGAATTCCTTCCCCTTTTTTTGCAATAAATTTAGAAATTGGGCTGTTTTCATTGGTGCCTTCTAACAATTCAATTTTGTTGGGTCCAACTTTAAAAAATGAAGTTTTAACACCTTCACTTTCAACCTCCTCCACTTTGTAATGCGATTTCCCAAAAATACCTTTAAAAAGTTCATTTGATTTTTCTAAATTTTTAACTGCTATGCCAATATGTTCAATTTTATCCATGTGATATTTATTTTAAAATAAACTGTCTCAAATTTAATGAAATAAACCCTTCAAAAATCTAATAAAATTTATATTTATTAGATTTTTAGTGATTAAAATTGTAAAGTACTTTTTTTGTACTTTTAACTATTATCTTTGCACTATGGAAACAAATAGACAAAAAAAAATTGCAGGTGTATTACAAAAAGACTTAGCCGAAGTATTGCAAAACGCTGCACGTGATGGAATGAAGGGGGTAATTATATCTGTTACCCGAGTTTCAGTAACTTCAGATTTATCTCAAGCCAAGGTGTTTTTGAGCGTATTTCCGCAACTAAAACGAGAAATTATTTTAAAAGGTGTGCAAGAGAACACTGCTTCTATTAGGTATGAAATGGCGAAACGTACGCGAGATCAATTACGTAGAATGCCTGAACTTTCATTTCACATTGATGACACTCTAGATTATATAGAAGATATAGATAATGCTTTAAAAGGAAAGAAAGGAAATCCAATTAAAAACCCCGAAATTCTAGACCAAAAAAGAAAGAAAAACTAAGTTGAATTTCTCTCTATACATAGCTAAACGTTATTTATTTTCAAAAAGTAGCAATAATACCATAAATATTATCACACTAATTGCAGCTATTGGTGTAATTGTTGGAACATTGGCATTATTTATAGTGCTTTCTGGGTTTTCAGGTTTGCGAGAATTTAGTATCAGCTTTTTAAAAACTTCCGACCCTGATATTAAAATAACTTCCGTTAAAGGAAAATCATTCATTTTTAACGAAGAAATTCAACAAAAAATTGAACATGAAAAAGACGTGATTGCTTTTTCAAAAGTAATAGAAGAACGCGCTTTTTTTAGTTTTAATGAAAAAACACATATAGCATATATTAAAGGTGTTGATGCAAATTACACCAATGTTAATAAAATAGATTCAACTGTTTACTCTGGCACTTGGCTAAATGCTCAAATTCCAACTGGAGTTGTTATAGGTAATGGAATTGCCAATATACTTTCAATAGGTGTATATAATTTTTTAGAACCTTTAAAAATTTATGTTCCCAAACCTGGAAAAGGTTATATTACTAACCCTAAAAATGCTTTTAATCAAATAAAAACGCAACCTATTGGTATTTTTATTTTGACCGATAACACTGATAAAAAATACACATTTCTTCATCTTGAAATGGCTCAATTACTTTTAAATTATAGGTCTAGCCAAATTTCTGGTATTGAATTGAAGGTAGATGAATTGGCTGATAAAAATCTAATAGTTGAAAATTTACAAAATTCGCTTGGGAGCAATTTTAAAGTAGAAACCAGAGAACAGTTAAATGCTGTTTTTTATAAAATGCTGAATACAGAAAACTTAGCTTCCTACTTAATATTTACACTTATTTTAATAATTGCTCTTTTTAATGTAATTGGCGCTATTATTATGATGATTTTAGATAAAAAAGACAATTTAAAAACATTGTATAGTATTGGCGCGACCATTAAAGATATTAAACGCGTTTTTGTATTTCAAGGTTTCTTACTGACCTTATTTGGACTAATTATTGGACTAATTATTGGAGTTGTTTTAGTGCTACTTCAACAAAAATTTCAATTATTTATGATTACTCCGCAACTAGCATATCCAATAAAACTTACTATGTTTAATGTTGGCATTGTAATTAGCACCATTTTAATTTTAGGCTATTTAGCCTCAAAAATTGCAAGTAGCAGAATTTCAAAAAAATTAGTGGAATAGCTAATTAGGCTTCTTAAAAACATACAACTTATTTTCTAAATCACTCACAATGTATATTTTATTGTTAAAAATAGTAACCCCTTCTGCTTTAACAATAGGTAAATGATACTTTTTTATAATTTTTCCTTTAACTGAAATTTGAAAAAGTTGTTGAGATTCATCACTTACCAACCATAATGTTTTGGATTTTTCATCAAAGCAAATTCCCGATAAATCATTTACATAACCAATCTTTATTTTTTTTAGAATTTCCCCTTTTTTTGATATGCTTAACAACTGCTTTGGCGCTTTTTCATTTACAACAAAATAATTGTCTTTAGGTGGGTAGTAACATATTCCTTCCAAACCGTTATTTCCATGCTCCTGTTTACCTTTTATTTTATACTTTATTAAAGCTTTTCCATTTAGCTTAAGTTTTACCAGTGTTCGTTTATTTTCATTTACTATAAAAAAACTGCCTTTATTATTTACAGTTACCCCTTCCAAATCAGAAAAACCGGTTACCATTTTCTCTAATATTTCACCTTTCAAATTGGTTTTATAAACAAACCCATTGTAATCACTAGCAATAAATAAATGATTTTCATGATTTGTTATTCCGGAAGGTTCCAAAATATTTAATTTTATTGCATCTAAAAGATTAAGTTCATTTTGTGAAGAAGTATTAGAAATACAAGAACAAAATAAAATGGAAAATAAATAGTAAATAATATAGTTTTTCACTGAATGAAATTAGGTGAATTTCTGTAACACTTCATCAAAAACATCAAAAACATCCTGAGCAGAATCTGATGTAACCATTTTCAATCGATACTCTTTAAAATGAGGAATTCCTTTAAAATAATTGGTATAATGTCTTCTGGTTTCCATTACCCCTACAATTTCACTCTCTTTCCAATCAATTTCCATTTGCAAATGACGTTTTGCCATTTCCACTCTATTAGCAATGGTAATTTCCGGCAAATGTTCACCAGTTTCCATAAAGCATTTTACTTGTTTAAAAAACCACGGATTACCAATACTAGCTCTCCCAATCATTGCTCCATCTAACCCATATTCATCACGCATTTCAACAGCACGTTCAGGAGTATTTACATCTCCGTTTCCAAAAACAGGGATATGCATTCTAGAATTATTTTTAACTTCGGCTATTGGAGCCCAATCAGCATTACCCTTATACATTTGCGCTCGAGTGCGACCATGAATTGAAATTGCAGCACAACCTACGTCTTGCAAACGTTCCGCAACTTCCACAATTTTTATAGAATCCGCATCCCAGCCTAATCGAGTTTTTACTGTAATTGGCAAATTGGTATGCTTAACCATAGCTCTGGTTAAACTAACCATTAAATCTATATCCTTTAAAATACCAGCTCCAGCTCCTTTGCTTACCACTTTTTTAACAGGACACCCAAAATTTATATCAATAATATCGGGGTTCGACTGTTCAACAATCTCAACTGTTCTCAACATTGATTCTAAATTTGCGCCAAATATTTGGATTCCAACCGGACGTTCTTTTTCATATATATCCAGTTTTTTTCTACTTTTTGCCGCATCACGTATCAACCCCTCACTTGAAATAAATTCGGTATACACCACATCAGCACCTTGTTCTTTGCATAATGCTCTAAACGGTGGATCGCTCACATCTTCCATTGGCGCTAACAACAACGGAAAATCATTCAATTCAATATCTCCAATTTTTACCAAATCTAAAATTTTGGTCAAATTTACTAATTATTTTTAATTGCAAAATTATTGCTACAATCCCTTCAGGTTGGGTTTGCTGTAAGCTCCTAATATTGCCGAGGGGTTCCTTCCATCTCTAACACTTTTATTCTAAATCTCTCTTTAGTAATTTCATTGCTTCACTTAAATTTTTGTCATTAAAATTGTACTTTTGAGCATCAAAAATTCAATACATATGAACCAAAAAATAGGTCTTCTTATTATACTTATACTATTTATAAGTTGCAAGTCATTAAGAAATAGCACATCCTATGATGCCACATCCGGAGCAACCAAAATTGTAAACACACTTCATTATAAAGGTGAAAAACATCTAAAAAACATACAACAATTAACTTTTGGAGGTGATAATGCTGAGGCTTATTGGAGTTTTGACAATAAAAGTTTGGTATTTCAGTCTAATAATAAAAAATGGAGGCTTCACTGCGATCAAATTTTTACCATGAATGCTTCTAAACCATTAGATAGTACTGAAATTCCTCAGCTTGTAAGCACTGGATTGGGCAGAACTACTTGCAGTTATTTTTTACCAGGAGATTCAACAATTGTATATTCTTCAACTCATAAAGTTGGAAGAGATTGTCCAAAACCTCCAAAAAAAGAAGATTTTGGCAATAAATATATTTGGCCAATTTCAGAAGGGTATGATATTTTTGTAGCCGATACCAAAGGAAATCAATTACAACAATTAACTTTTGAAAAGGGTTATGATGCAGAACCAACAGTTTCTCCAAAAGGAGATAAAATTGTTTTTACATCAACAAGAGCCGGAGATTTAGAATTATTCACCATGAATATTGATGGAACAAACGTACAACAAGTTACTCATGAATTAGGTTATGATGGCGGCGCTTTCTTTTCGCCTGATGGAACCAAATTAATTTTTCGCGCTTCTCGTCCGAAAACAAAAAGTGCTATCAAGGAATACAAAAATTTATTAGCTCTTGGTTTGGTGCAACCAACAAATATGGAATTATATATTTGCAATATTGATGGAAGCGAATTGACTAAAATTACCAACTTAGGAAATGCTAACTGGGCACCGTTTTTTCATCCTTCAGGTAAAAAAATAATATTTTCATCAAATCATAAAAACAAAAGAAGTTTTAATTTATTTATGATTAACGTTGACGGAACAGAATTAGAACAAATAACTTATGATACAATTTTTGATGCATTTCCTATGTTTTCGCCAAATGGTAAAAAATTAGTTTTTTCATCAAATAGAAATAATAATGGTACCCTTGACACCAATTTATTTGTTGCTGACTGGGTTGAATAAAAAAAATGAAATGTCAAAAATATATAACTGGGCAATATTAGGCTGTGGGAAAATTGCTAAAAAATTTTCAAAGGAATTAAAACTGATTCCAAATGCAAATCTTTATGCAGCTGCGTCAAGAGATTTTGAAAAGGCCAAAACTTTTTCTAAAGAATTTGGTTTCGAAAAAGCTTTTGGTTCATATCACCAAATGGTAAATGATCCAAAAGTTGACATTGTATATGTTGCTACACCACATAATTTTCACTTAGAACATACATTGCTTTGTTTACAAAATAAAAAAGCAGTTTTATGTGAAAAGGCTTTTGCAATTAACTCAAAAGAAGTTATGCAAATGATAAAAGCTTCAAAAAAAAATAATACTTTTTTAATGGAAGCTTTTTGGGTAATTTTTAGACCAAAATTTAAAAAAGTTAAAACACTTATTACATCTGAAAATTTGGGCAAACTAAAGTTTGTGAAATCTGACTTTATGTTTAAAGCAGAATACAATCCAAAAAACAGATTGTACAATGTTAATTTAGGAGGAGGTTCTTTATTAGATATAGGAATTTATCCAGTTTTTACAGCCTTGAATTTATTAGGGATTCCAGATAAAATTGGAACTACTCCACATTTCAGCCCAACAGGTTCTGAAGAAAGTATCTCTATGCTATTTGGTTATAAAAATGGTGCAACGGCTGCTTTAACCTCAAGTTTTGACGCTACTTATAAAAATGATACTGAATTAGTTTTTGAAAACGGCATAATAAAATATGAACGCTTTTCAAAAGATCCAATTATATTGGTTAAAGATGGAAAACAAAAAGAAATTCACTTTGACGCCGGGCCAAATATGGGTTATCAATTTGAAGCAATTCACGTAATGGAATGCCTTGATAAAAACCTAATTGAAAGTCCAATTTTAACAAATCAACTAAGTTTAAATTTGATAAATATTTTAGATGACGTCAGAAAAGAGGCTGGTATAACTTTTCCAAATCACGACTAGATTTTATTTATATTTTAAAAACAAATATTTAGCTATCTTTGCGCAAAATTAAGTAGACAGGAGTACGAAGCATGAAAAACATAAGAAATTTTTGCATAATTGCACATATTGATCACGGGAAAAGCACTTTAGCCGATAGATTATTGGGTTATACCGGCACGGTAACGGCTCGTGAAGAGCAAGCTCAATTACTGGACAATATGGATTTGGAGCGTGAACGTGGAATTACCATTAAAAGTCACGCAATTCAAATGGATTATATTTATAAAGGTGAAAAATATATTTTAAATTTAATTGATACACCAGGCCACGTAGATTTTTCATATGAAGTTTCGCGCTCTATTGCAGCCTGCGAAGGGGCTTTATTAATTGTTGATGCAGCTCAAAGTATACAAGCACAAACAATTTCCAATTTATATTTGGCCCTAGAGAATGATTTAGAAATTATTCCTGTTTTAAACAAAGTTGATTTACCTGGAGCCAATCCTGAAGAAGTTACTGATGATATTGTTGATTTATTAGGTTGTGACGCTGAAGAAGTAATTCATGCAAGTGGAAAAACTGGTTTTGGGGTTGAAAATATTTTAGAAGCTATTATTGAAAGAGTTCCTGCTCCTAAAGGCGATGTAAACGAGCCTCTGCAAGCATTAATTTTTGACTCTGTATATAATTCATATCGTGGAGTTGAGACCTATTTTAGAGTAATAAACGGAGAAATAAAAAAAGGGCAGCGCATAAAATTTATGGCTACCGGCAATGAGTATAATGCCGATGAGGTTGGTACACTAAAATTAAATCAAGTACCTAAACCAATTATAAAAGCTGGTGATGTAGGTTATTTAATTACTGGCATTAAAGCCGCTAGCGAAATAAAAGTTGGAGATACAATAACAGATGCCATTAATCCTACACTAAATAGTATTGATGGTTTTGAAGATGTAAAACCAATGGTATTTGCGGGAATCTATCCAGTTGACACAGAAGATTACGAAGAGCTTCGAAATTCAATGGAAAAACTACAGCTAAATGATGCTTCTTTAGTTTACACACCTGAAAGTTCTGCTGCCTTAGGTTTTGGTTTTAGATGTGGATTCTTAGGAATGTTACATTTAGAAATTATTCAAGAACGTTTAGAACGTGAATTTGATATGACTGTAATTACTACAGTTCCTAACGTATCATACCATGCATTTACAAATAAAAACCCTGATACTGTTCTTTTAGTTAATAACCCATCTGATTTACCCGAACCTTCAAGACTTAATCGTGTAGAAGAGCCTTTTATTAAAGCAACAATTATTACTAAATCTGATTTTGTAGGACCCGTAATGAGCTTGTGTATTGAAAAACGTGGACAGATTACAAATCAAACTTATCTAACTCCTGAAAGAGTTGAATTAACTTTTGATATGCCATTAGCTGAAATTGTATTTGATTTCTACGATAGATTAAAAACTGTTTCTAAAGGATATGCCTCTTTTGATTACCACCCAATTGGAATGAAAGTTTCAAAATTAGTAAGAGTTGATATTTTATTAAATGGTCAATCCGTTGATGCCCTTTCAGCATTAATTCACGCAGATAATGCCTATAGTATTGGTAAAAAAATGTGTGAAAAATTGAGACAGTTAATCCCTCGCCAACAATTTGATATTCCAATTCAGGCAGCTATTGGAGCAAAAATTATTTCACGTGAAACCGTAAAAGCATTACGTAAAGATGTAACAGCTAAATGTTATGGTGGTGATATTTCTCGAAAACGAAAATTATTAGAAAAGCAGAAAAAAGGGAAAAAGAAAATGAGACAGGTTGGAAATGTAGAAATTCCACAATCTGCTTTTATGGCAGTATTAAAATTGAATGAATAATACAAAAACATAGCACAAAAAATCCCTTGAAATTTCAAGGGATTTTTTTATTACATTCATTATAAATTATTCTCCATGTAACCAAGCCTTCTTTTCTAAAAGCTGTCCTTCTGTTTCCTCGTGATCTTCATCAGGAACACAACAATCAACTGGACATACAGAAGCACATTGAGGCTCATCGTGGAAACCTTTACACTCTGTACACTTATCTGTTACAATAAAATAAAATTCATCAGATAATGCTTCATTCATTTCATCAGCATCAGCTTCACCTCCACTAGGTAAAGTTATAGTGCCACTTAATGAAGTTTCATCTGCATACGCCCATTCACTATCTGGTTCGTAAATTGCGTTGTTTGGACATTCTGAAACACAAGCATCACAATTAATGCATTCATCTGTTATTTTAATAGCCATAATTTCTAATTTTTAAATATTATTTATTTACAAATTTCTTTAAGTAAGTATGACAAAAGTAGTTAACCTAACTTAAAAAAAAAAGTTACATTTGACAGAAATATTTAAATTAAATATTTTGTATAAATTTAACCAATTATTTTTAATTATCAGATATTATGATTCCACCTAAAATTAATAATCAACCTGAAGTTCTTGAAGCTGTCGTAATTCGCTTTGTAGGTGATTCAGGAGACGGAATGCAATTAACTGGCACACAGTTCTCTGACACATCTGCAATGTTTGGAAATGACATTGCAACATTCCCAAATTATCCTTCTGAAATTAGAGCTCCTCAAGGTAGTTTGTATGGAGTTTCTGGCTTTCAGGTACACATTGGGAGTGTTGAAATTAGTACTCCGGGAGACAATGTTGACTTATTAGTTGCTATGAACCCTGCCGGACTAAAAACAAACCTTAAGGCGGTTAAACCTGGTCACACTATTATTGTTGATACTGATGCTTTTACAAAAAAGAACCTTGAAAAAGCACAGTATAAATCAAACCCTTTAGAAGATAATAGTCTAGAAAACTATCGTGTTATCAAGGTTGCTATGACTTCGTTAACCAAAGAGGCTTTAAAAGGAGTTGAAGGTTTAGATAACAAAACTATCACACGAAGTAAAAATATGTTTGCTTTAGGGATGGTTTATTGGATGTACGACCGTTCAAAACAACATACTATAGATTTTTTTAATAAAAAATTTAAATCCAAACCACATATTATTGAAGCAAATACGAGGGTATTAAATGCTGGTCATAATTTTGCAAATACATTGGAATTAATTCCAAACTCATATACAATCTCACCTGCTAAAATGTCTCCCGGAACCTATAGAATTATTATGGGGAATACAGCTACAGCATGGGGCTTTTTAGCTGCTGCAGAAAAATCTGGGTTAGAACTGTTTTTAGGCTCTTATCCCATTACACCTGCTACCGATATTTTGCATGAATTGGTAAAACACAAACATTTTGGTGTAAAATCATTTCAGGCTGAAGATGAAATTGCAGGTATTGCTTCGTCAATTGGAGCTTCATTTGCTGGTGATTTAGCAATTACAACAACATCAGGCCCAGGTTTGGCATTAAAAGGTGAAGCATTAGGATTAGCAATGATGATAGAACTTCCGTTGGTTGTAGTAAACGTTCAGCGCGGAGGACCTTCAACAGGATTACCAACCAAAACTGAACAATCAGATTTATTACAGGCATTGTATGGTAGAAATGGCGAAAGCCCTGTAATTGTTCTTGCAGCTAGTACACCTGAAAATTGTTTTGATTACGCTTATATGGCTGCAAAATTAACTCTAGAACATATGACTCCGGTAATATTGCTAACCGATGGTTATATTGCTAACGGTTCAGCACCTTGGAAAATAAAATCTGTTGCAGAAATGCCAGAAATTAAAAACAATAAAGTTACCGAGGTTAAAGACAACTGGCATCCTTATGATAGAGAAGAGGCAACTTTAGCACGTAATTGGCCTGTTCCAGGAACTGAAGGTTTAGAACATAGAATTGGTGGTTTAGAAAAAGATCGTGTTACAGGAAATGTTTCATATGTTCCGGAAAACCACGAATATATGACTCACATAAGAGCTGAAAAAATAAAACGTGTTCAAAATTATATTCCTGATATTGAAACTGAATTTGCCACATCTGGAGATTTATTAGTAGTTGGATGGGGAGGAACTTATGGCTCATTACATTCAGCAGTGAAACAAATGAATAAAGAAGGAAACACAAAAGTTGGATTGGTGCATTTCAATTATATTAATCCACTTCCAAAAAATACTGAAGAAGTTTTTAATAAGTTCAAAAAAATTATTGTTTGTGAATTAAATGACGGTCAGTTTGCAAAAGTTTTAAATATCAATTTTAATGGTTTTGAATTCATTCAATTTAATAAAATTCAAGGTTTACCATTTGGGAAACAAGAATTAATTCAAAAATTTAATCAATTAGTGAAGTAATTATGGAAACAACAGCTGAAAAAAAATATACATTTAAAGATTTTGCAAGTAACCAAGAAGTAAGATGGTGTCCTGGTTGTGATGACTACGTTGTATTACGTTCCATGCAAAAAGCACTTCCAGAAATGGGTGTTAAAAAAGAAGACGTCGTTTTTATATCAGGTATTGGATGCTCTTCACGTTTTCCATACTATATGAACACCTACGGAATGCATAGTATTCATGGTAGAGCTCCTGGAATAGCTTCTGGTGTTAAACTAGCTAATCCAAATTTAAGTGTTTGGGTAATTACTGGAGATGGTGATGCTATGGCAATTGGAGGAAATCATTTTATCCATGTATTAAGAAGAAATATTGATTTAAACATTATACTTTTTAACAATGAAATTTACGGTTTAACTAAGGGTCAGTTTTCCCCTACTTCATTGGTTGGTCAAAAAACAAAATCATCGCCTTACGGAAATATCCAGCCACCTTTTCAACCAGGTGAATTAGCTATTGGAGCTCAAGCTCGTTTTTTTGCTAGAATTGGAGGAAACAATCCAAAGGATATGACTAAACTTTTTATTGAAGCCGAAAAATTTAAAGGAACTTCTTTAATTGAAGTATTACAAAATTGTGTGATTTTTAATGATGGCTGCTTTAAAAATGTTACCGATAAAAATGTAAAAGCCGACAAGCAAATTTACCTTGAACATGAAAAACCAATGATTTTTGGCAAAGAGAATACTAAAGGTCTTGTTTTAAATGGTTTAAAATTAGAAGTAGTTACTATTGGTGAAAATGGTGTTACTGAAAAAGATATACTTGTTCATGATGCCAAAGAAAAAGACCCTACATTACATCAAATGCTTGTACGCTTAGAATACCCTGTAGCAACAGGAATTATTAGAAGTGTTGATGATGTAACGTTTGAAGAGCGCATTGATGATCTTACAGATCAAGTAAAAGCTAATTCAAATTTTAGAAAAACGAATGACTTATTTTTTGCAGGAGAAACGTATGAAGTTAAGTGATAATTGTGATACAGATAACTGATTTATATCAGTTATCTATACATAATATTAAATTAATTTTGGCAAGCATTTTTCATAATTATGCAGAAACTTAAGTGTTATGTAAATTAATCTATTAGTTTTGTAGACTAACAAAAAATACTCGAAAAAATATGGGGTCAGAAGCAATTATTGTATTTCTCCTTGCTGGCATAGTATTGGTTGCTGGCGCAAATTTTTTATCAGATTTTATATCCCCTAAATCTGACAATCCACAAAAAAGAGAACCGTATGAAAGTGGTATGACTACTATTGGTCCTACTTGGGTTCAATTTAAGGTTGGTTATTACTTATTTGCCATCTTATTCTTAATATTTGATGTAGAAGTAGCATTTTTAATTCCGTGGGCAGTTGTTTTTAAAGGTATTGGTACTGTTGCATTTATAGAAATTTTAGTATTTCTAGTTATTCTAGGATTAGGTTTATTATACGCATGGAAAAAAGGAGCATTAAAATGGGAGTAGATAAAAAACGATTTATAGGTGATCTTGGAGAAGACAAAAGAACTCCTGTAATTCCAAAAGATTTCCCAGGAAAAGTAATTCCTGCTGGAAATGGAGCTAACGTAATTGTTACTTCATTGGATAAAATAATTAATTGGGGGCGATCAAATTCACTTTGGTCGCTTTATTTTGGTACAAGTTGTTGCGCCATTGAAATGATGCAAACCGGAGCTGCCAAACACGATTATTCAAGATTTGGATTTGAAGTGGCTCGTCCTTCACCCAGACAAGCCGATTTAATTATTATCGCTGGTACAATTGTAAATAAAATGGCGCCTGTTTTACGAAGATTATATGATCAAATGGCCGAACCTAAATATGTAATTGCTATGGGTGCCTGTGCAATTTCCGGAGGTCCTTTCTTTTACAACACATATTCAGTAGTTAAAGGAGCTGATCACGTAATACCAGTTGATGTTTACGTTCCCGGTTGCCCTCCTCGCCCTGAAGCTTTGCTTGAAGGAATGCTTATGCTACAAGATAAGATACGAACTGAAAACATGAAACACAAAGAAAATCCTATTAACGGGTTTGATGAAGGTAAATAAAACTGAAAGTATATGACTAACGAAGCATTACAAAATATAATAAGCAGTTGGATTCCTGAATTGGAATTTACCGAAGAAGACTCTCAGTTTTTAACTATTATAGTAAAACCTGAACAACTACACCAATTAATGTCACAATTAAAAAGCACTAGCGAAACAAATTTCGATTATTTGTTTTGTGTAACTGGTATGGATTGGGGTAAAGAGTTAGGGGTTATTTATCATTTAGAATCTACAACACACCGACATATTATTGTTGTAAAAGTTAAAACTGAAGACAAAGAAAATCCAACTTTAGACACTGTTTCTAATATTTGGCGAACTGCTGAATTTCACGAACGTGAAGTTTTTGACTTCTTCGGAATAAAATTCAACAACCACCCTAACTTAAAAAGACTCTTTTTAACCAATGAATGGGATGGTTTTCCACTTAGAAAAGATTATGTGGATGAAACTAATATGATTATCAAATAAATTATGGATACAACTACAGTAAATAATTTTAAGTCTGAAGAGTATTTCATAAATATGGGACCTCAGCACCCTGCAACACATGGTGTATTACGTTTATTATTAACTATTGATGGTGAAATAATAAAAAAAGTGGAACCCGATTTAGGTTACATACATCGTTCCATCGAAAAAATGTGCGAACGAGATAGCTATCAACAAATTGTTCATTTAACAGATAGAATGGATTATTTGTCGTCTCATATAAATAATGAAGCCGTTTGCTTAACGGTTGAAAACGCCTTGCAATTAGAAATTCCAGAACGTGTAAAAGTCATTAGAACCATTATTGGTGAATTAACAAGAATTGCATCACATTGTTTATGGTGGGGAGTTATGGGAATGGATGTTGGCGCATTAACAACCTATTTTTATGGTTTTAGAGATCGTGAAATGATTAACGATATTTTTGAAGAAACTTGTGGTGCACGTTTAACTATGAACTACAATATTCCAGGTGGTTTAATGTTTGACATTCATCCAAATTTTGTAAAAAGAACCAAAGAATTTGTAGCGCACTTCAAAACAAAAATTCCTGAATATAACAGATTACTTACGGGTAATGTTATTTTTCAAAAAAGAATGAAAGGTGTTGGAATTTTAACAAAAGAAGATGCTATTTCATTTGGAGCCTCAGGTCCTGTTGCTCGTGGCTCAGGTTATTCTTGTGATGTTAGAAAACACCATCCCTACAGCGCTTTGGATAAAGTAACTTTTAAAGAAGCTTTAAAAACTGAAGGGGATAGCTTGTCCCGTTACGAAGTTAGAATTCAAGAAATGTGGGAATCATTATCTATAATTGAGCAATTAATTGATAATATTCCAGAAGGTGAACATAAAGTGGCCACAAAAGCTGTAATAAAATTACCTAAAGGTGAGTTTTACCAAAAAGTTGAAACTGCAAGAGGTGAATTAGGTGTATTTATAAATAGTACAGGTACTAAAAATCCGTATAGACTAAAGTTTCGCTCTCCTGGATTTTCAAACTTATCATTGTTAAACCATATTGCTGTGGGTGGTAAAATTGGAGATTTGGTAGCTTCTATGGCAACATTAGATTTGGTAATTCCTGATATTGACAGATAAAATTAATACAATGAATATAACATTAAGTATAACAAAAACTATATACGAATTCCTTGCAGGCTATCTGTCTAATGACGCGGCAAACATTGGTACAATGGTTACCATTGCATTAATTTACCTAGCCATTTTTGCTGTTGCAGGTTTGTATTTAGTTTTGCTTGAAAGAAAAGTTGCCGCTTGGTTTCAATTAAGAATAGGTCCAAACAGAGTTGGATTTTGGGGTTTATTACAAACTATGGCAGATGCTTTAAAATTAGTTTCAAAAGAATTAACAGGAACGGTAAAGGCCGATAAATTTTTATACAATTTAGCCCCTTACTTTGTAATTGTTTCTTCCCTAATGGCATTAGCTGTTTTTCCTTTTACTAAAGAATTTCAAGCATTTGATATAAATATTGGAGTCTTCTTTTTAATAGCTATTTCATCTATTGGAGTTATTGGAATATTATTAGGAGGCTGGGCCAGTAATAATAAATTTGCCTTAATTGGTGCTATGCGTAGTGGAGTTCAAACTATTAGTTACGAACTTTCCGTAGGTTTATCATTATTAACAATGATATTAATTACCGGAACTTTACAGCTTTCTGAAATAGTAGAAATTCAAAAAAATGGTTGGTTAATTGTGCAAGGTCATATTCCTGCAATTATTGCATTTATGATTTATATGATTGCCGGAACTGCCGAAACAAATAGAGCACCTTTTGATATGGTTGAAGCCGAAAGTGAATTAGGAGCTGGTTTTCATACTGAATATTCAGGAATGAAATTCGCTTATTTCTTTTTAGCTGAATTTATAAATATGTTCATTATTGCAGCCATTGCAACAACCGTATTTTTTGGTGGTTGGTTATCTCCTTTTGGAATTACAGAGTCTATTCCTTGGTTGGGAGTATTTTGGTTTATGGGAAAAACATTGGTATTAGTGTTTTTAATAATGTGGTTTAGATGGACATTTCCTCGATTAAGAGTTGATCAATTATTAACACTGGAGTGGAAATATTTATTACCACTAAACTTGCTTAATATTGTGCTAATGGCATTAATTGTTTGGTTAAACTTAACAATACAATTTTAGATTATGAGTTATTTTGGAGATATATATAAAGGAATAAAAACGCTGCTTACTGGTATGAGTGTTACCGGAAAGTACTTTTTACATTCAAGAAAGGGAGCTATAACTCAACAATACCCTGACAATAGAGATACCTTAAAAATGTTTGACCGTTTTCGTGGTGAAGTGGTAATGCCTCACGATGAAAATAATGAACATCGTTGTACTGGCTGTCAGAAATGTGAAATTGCCTGCCCTAATGGGACTATTGAAATTATTTGGGACAGACAAATTGATCCTGAAACAGGAAAGAAGAAAAAAATGATTGACCAACATATTTACCATTTAGGCATGTGTACAATGTGTGGTTTATGCATTGAAGCTTGCCCAACAGATGCTATTTTATGGGCTCAAAATTATGAGAATTCAGTTTACGATAGAACAAAACTGACTAAAGTTTTAAATCAACCAGGTTCAAAATTAATGCCTGGAGTAGAAGACTAAACATATGGAAAGATATATATTTTACATTTTAGCAGTAATTTTAATTGTTTCGGCAATTGCTTCTGTTTCAAGCAAAAAAATGCTTCGCTCAGTTATTTATTTATTATTTACCCTTTGTGGAATTGCAGGACTTTACTTTTTAATTGATTATAACTTTTTAGCCGCCATTCAGCTTACTGTTTATGCAGGGGGAATTATTGTACTAATTATTTTTTCAGTAATACTGGTGCATCATATTGAAATGGAATTGGAAGTGGCTAAACTTTCGAAAAAAATATTGGTTGGTTTGGCATGCATACTTGGACTTGGAATATTTCTAACAACCATTTACACACATCAATTTAATGTTGTTGAAAATTTCAATTCAACAACTACTGAACAAATTGGACTGAAATTATTGAGTTATGATACCGGAGGTTTTATTTTACCTTTTGAAGTAATTAGTGTATTATTATTAGCTTCAATGATTGGTGCAATTGTAATTGCTAAAGGAAAAAAATTAACCGATAAAAATAATGAACAATGATAGCCGGAATTAGCATATACGAAATACTAACCGTAACATCTATCCTCTTTTTTACCGGAGTTTATGGTTTTTTAACTAGAAAAAATTTGATTTCGATATTAATGTCGATTGAATTGATACTAAACGCATCAGTTATAAATTTTGTAGTAATTAACAAATATTTGTATCCAGATATATTACAAGGAGTTATTTTCTCCGTTTTTATTATTGCAGTAGCAGCAGCTGAAACAGCTCTAGCAGTTGCCATTATTATTAATCTCTACAGACAGATAAGTTCAGTAGAAGTTAAGGACACAGAAATTATGAAGTATTAATAGTTAACATATGAATTTTACTTATATAATATTAATTCCGTTGATTCCTTTAGCAGTTTTTTTATTGCTCGGAATTTTTAATCAAAAAATTAAACCCGCTATATCAGGTTATATTGGCGTAGGTGGTTTAACAACTTCGGCCATATTATCATTCTATACTGCGTATCAATACTTTTTCGTTCACGGAAAAGTTGATGGTGTATACCAAACCTTAGTTCAAAAAACAACTTGGATGAATTTTACTGACACTCTTGCCATTGATATGGGTGTTTTAGTCGATCCAATTTCAATAATGATGTTAATTGTAGTTTCAATTGTTTCATTAATGGTTCATATTTATAGTAGAGGTTATATGAAAGGAGATGAAGGATACACTAGGTTCTTTGCCTTTTTAGGATTATTCTCTTTCTCTATGTTTGGCTTGGTATTAGCAACCAACCTATTTCAAATTTATATATTTTGGGAACTGGTTGGAGTTTCATCCTATTTATTAATTGGATATTATTACACAAAAAATTCGGCAGTGGCTGCTGCTAAAAAAGCATTTATTGTTACCCGTTTTGCAGATTTAGGTTTCTTAATAGGAATTTTAATTGTTGGTTATTATACAGGAACCTTCGATTTTGAAACATTAAACAATCCTGAAGGAAGTGCAATTTTAAACTGGGCAGCAACTTCATTTATGGGGTTATCGGTATTAACCTGGGCTTTGATTTTAATATTTATAGGAGGTGCTGGTAAGTCGGCTATGTTTCCACTACACATATGGCTACCAGATGCTATGGAAGGTCCAACGCCAGTTTCTGCATTAATTCATGCAGCAACAATGGTAGTTGCAGGTGTTTATTTAGTAGCTCGACTCTTTCCAATGTATTATTTTATTGAAGATGGATTTGCACTAAATATCGTGGCTTATGTTGGAGCATTTTCTTCATTGTTTGCCGCTATCATTGCAATTACACAAACAGATATTAAACGAGTATTAGCCTTTTCAACTATGTCGCAATTGGGCTATATGATGTTAGCTTTAGGTGTTTCAGGTTATGACGGCCACAATGGGGTAGGTTATATGGCTTCTATGTTCCATTTATTTACGCATGCAATGTTTAAAGCCTTGTTGTTCTTAGGAGCAGGTTCAGTAATTCATGCTGTTCATAGTAATTATTTAAAAGATATGGGTGGTTTGCGTAAGTATATGCCAATCACAAATATTACATTTTTAATTGCTGCTTTGGCTATTTCTGGAGTCTTTCCACTTTCAGGATTTTGGAGTAAAGATGAGATTTTAGTTGCAGCCTTTGAGCATAACAAATTAATTTATGGTGTTGGAATTTTTGTTGCTGGATTAACTGCTTTTTATATGTTTAGACTGTATTTTGGTATTTTCTGGGGAAAAGACACCAAGTATGAGCACGCACCGCACGAGTCACCAATTTCAATGACTTTCCCATTGGTAGTTTTAGCTTTGATAAGTGTTTTTAGTGGATTTATTCCATTTAGCGAATTGGTTACTGCTGACAGAAGTGGATTTGAAGCTCATTTAAATATTCCTTTGGCAATAGTAGCCACAATAGTTGGGTTTGTTGGAATTATATTGGCTTATGTTTTCTACAAAAAAGAAAATGATTTATCAACTAAATATGCAAAGAGCTTTGGCCTCTTTTATAAATGGGCAAGTCATAAATTTTACTTCGATGAAATTTACATGTTTGTAACCAAAAAAATATTGTTTAACAATGTAGCAGCGCCCATAGCAAAATTCGACAAAAAAATTGTTGATGGCACTATGGAAGGAATTGGAAACAAAACCGTCGTAATTTCAAAGAAAATAAAAGGAATGCAATCTGGTAAAGTACAAGATTATGCATTTGCATTTATTGCCGGAGTGGTAATAGTAGCTTTGGTGTTTATTTATTTATGGACAAACTAACAGATTAATATGGATATTTTATCACTTTTTGTCACCGTACCTGTTTTAACAATTGTAGCCTTAGTTTTTACAAAAGGCTTAAAACAGGCGCGTATTATTTCAATGGTTGGAAGTTTTGTTCAACTTGGAATGGCTATCAATTTAATTTTTGCTTATTTTAAAGAAAGAGCAATAAATGATAGTATTATGGTTTTTACCAAAGATGTAGTTTGGTTTGAGCAATTTAATATTCATTACGCTATTGGTGTTGATGGTATTTCAGTTGCATTACTATTATTAACTTCAATTGTAGTTTTAGCAGGTGTTTTTATTTCATGGAAAATGGCCGATTTACCTAAAGAATTTTTCATTTCACTATTAGTTTTATCAACTGGAGTTTATGGATTCTTTATTTCAATTGACTTGTTTACCATGTTCGTATTTTACGAAATTGCGGTAATACCAATGTATTTATTAATTGGTATTTGGGGAAGTGGTCCAAAAGAATATTCAGCAATGAAATTAACATTGATGCTAATGGGGGCCTCAGCAGTCTTGCTAGTTGGTATCTTAGGCATTTACTTTAACTCAAATGCTGACGGAGGAGTTCTAACATTCAATATTTTAGAAATAGCGCAAGTAAACATTCCTTTTGAAGCTCAAAAATTATTTTTCCCACTAACATTTATTGGTTTTGCAGTATTAGGAGCTTTATTTCCTTTTCACACTTGGTCACCCGATGGTCATGCTTCGGCACCAACTGCAGTATCCATGTTGCACGCTGGTGTTTTAATGAAATTGGGAGGTTACGGTGTTTTTAGAGTCGCTATGTATTTATTGCCTGAAGGTGCAATGCACTGGGATTGGTTCTTTATAATATTAGCTGCGACAGGGGTAATTTACGGTGCATTTGGTGCACTTCAACAAAAAGACTTAAAATACATTAACGCATATTCTTCAGTGAGTCACCTAGGAATGGTATTATTCGCTTTACTTATGTTGAATAAAACAGCTTGGAATGGAGCCATATTACAATCACTTTCACACGGATTTATGACAGCACTTTTCTTTGCTTTAATTGGAATGATTTACGGTAGAACGCACACCAGAGATATTACAAAATTAGGAGGCTTACTTAAAGTGATTCCGTTTATTTCAGCCATATATGTAATTGCAGGTTTAGCCTCATTAGGTTTACCTGGATTTAGTGGTTTTGTTGCTGAAATGAACATTTTTGTTGGTGCATTTCAAAATGAAGAATTATTTTACAGAATTGCAACCATCATTTCTGTTTCTGCCATTGTTGTAACTGCTGTTTATATTTTACGAGTGGTCGGAATTATGCTTATGGGACCCATAAAAAATGAAGCCTTTTTAAGTTTACCAAAAGTTACTTGGTATGAAAAAACAGGTATTTTGCTTTTACTTATTCCAATAGTTGGGATGGGTGTAGCACCGCTTTGGTTGAGTGATATGATATTGGAAAGTTTACAACCGTTTATTCAAGGAGTATTATAATATTTAAATAGATAACTAAATGAATTTTAGTAATTTTTTATTGATGAGACACGAAATTTTATTACTGACAATAACATTATTATTGTTAATTGGTGAAATTTTTATAAATAAAAACAAAAAGGGAAGTTTGGTACATTTAGCCATCTTTTTATTTGGAATTCACACTGCTGTTGGTTTTTTACAGCTAGATGAAAGTAGCTTGTTTGGCGGAATGTTTAGAACCAATACCATGATTCATTTCTTTAAAAATATATTAAATATTGGGGTTTTCATTTTACTTCTGCAATCGGCTGATTGGCTACAAGAGAAAATAGTGAATCAAAATAGAGGAACCGAGTTTTTTATATTATTATTTTCATCATTATTAGGAATGTATTTTATGATTTCCTCAGGTGATTTCTTAATGTTTTACATTGGATTAGAATTATCAACATTACCAGTAGCTGCTTTAGCTGCTTTTGAAACCACTAAACGAATTTCGAGTGAATCAGGTATAAAATTAATTTTATCTGCCGCATTAGCTTCAGGAGTATCGTTATTTGGTATTTCAATGCTTTACGCAACGTCAGGTTCTATTTACTTTAATGATATTGCTGACGTAATTATTTCGTCTAATTTAACAATACTAGGATTTATATTATTTTTTGCAGGGTTGGCATTTAAAATTTCATTAGTGCCGTTTCATTTTTGGACTGCCGATGTGTATGAAGGTGCTCCAATTAGTGTTGCTTCTTATTTATCAGTTATTTCAAAAGGAGCAGCAGTTTTTATTTTAATGGTTTTATTATTTACTGTTTTTAAACCATTAATGCACGTATGGGAAAACTTGGTTTATGTAGTGGCTTTGGCAACTATGTTTATTGGTAATTTATTTGCACTTCGCCAACAAAATATGAAACGATTTTTAGCTTTTTCATCCATTGCTCAGGCTGGTTTTATATTATTAGGATTAATTACAGGAAACCTATTAGGGACAGCTACCATTGTCTATTTTGTACTTATTTATATCTTCTCAAATCTAGCTGCATTTGGAGTTGTTCAGGCAATTTCATTAAAAGCAGGTAAAGAAAATATGGATGATTACAATGGCTTGTATAGAACTAATCCATTGTTAAGTTTGGTGATGATGCTTGCTTTATTCTCTTTAGCCGGTATTCCTCCAGTTGCAGGATTTTTTGGTAAATTTTTCCTCTTTACAGCAGCAGCAAGTAAAGGATATTACTTGTTGGTATTTTTAGCAGTAGTAAATGTAACTATTTCTTTATATTATTATTTATTGGTAATTAGAGCAATGTTTATAAGAAAAAGTGAGAATCCTATTCCGTTTTTTAAGAGTAAATTATATATGAGATTAGGATTACTAATTACTGTGATAGGTATTTTGGCATTAGGACTGTATAGTCCTTTGTATGATTATATCTATAAATTAAGTAGCGTTTTTAATTAAGAATTATGGGATTAGCAGGAAAACATACCTTTGGAAGTATTGGAGATACTAGAGTGACTTTTGTCGAAAAAAAAATAGATGTAAACCGCAAGGATTTTTTAAAAAAATTATTGGAACACAACGGTTTTGAAGTAATAATTCAAGAAGAAAAAAGAAAATCGGAAGAAGAACCTCAACTTTACACTGTTGCAGTAACTGATATGGTATTTAATCCAACTATCTGGGTTTTTGAACGTAATTTAAAAACGTTTGATGGAAGAAAAGTAACTCAAGATTATTGGCATCAAAAAACGGATGATACCAATCCTAAATACTGGAAAAATTCTAAATAAAGGTTTTTCCGATATAAATTAGCTTATTCCCATTTTGAATTTCAATAGATGAATCTAAGGAAGAGATAATATGTATTACACCTTTATTATCTTTTAAAAACATTGGAATTGCTTGTTTCTCATCATTCAAATCCTTCAGCAATTCAATATAATGTTTATTCGAATCTACATTCACCTCATTTACTAAAGGAAAATCACGAACTACTTCACTAAAATTTAAGAAATCATCTTTATGCGTAAATAAATTTTTACTTGGCTTAAGGTTTCCTTCTTGCATTTCTTCGGTTGAAATAATTCTAAAAGCTCCATTTTCACCAAAAATAGCACCAAATTTATCAATAGCATATTCATTTATAGCAGCACTTCCTGTAAGTGCCAACAAATAACCAATGTCATTTAATTCAACATCATCTAATAATTCATCGGAATAAACATCTCCATGAATAGCCTCCAAATTTAATGATTTCGCTTTTTCAATATGATTCGCATTATTATCAATTAAAACAACCCTTCTGCCATTTTTCTTTAAAAAATCTGCTATTAAACGAGCAAAATTTGTTGCACCAATAACTATAATCCCATCTGAAGATTTTAAAAATACACCCACAATCTTCGCAAACAATCTGGCTGTTGTTGCATTTAACAATACGGTTCCCAAAACAATCATAAACACCAATGGCGTAATATATTCAGCACCTGGTTCTCCTTGCATAACCAGTTTTAACCCAAATAACGAAGCTATTCCAGCAGCAACAATTCCTCTTGGCCCAACCCAGCTAATAAACATTTTTTCATTCAACTTTAATCCAGAACCAGCCGTACTTAAAAAAACTGACAAAGGTCTTAAAACAAATACAACCGTTCCAAATAGAAGCAATGTTTCCCAACGATAAAGTAACATCAAATCCTCAATATTAATATTTGCAGAAAGTAATATAAACAATATTGAAATTAATAATATACTGATTGATTCTTTAAAATATAGAATTTCTTTCAGCTCATTCATTTTTTGGTTTCCAAGAACCATTCCCATAACAACTACCGCCAATAAACCTGACTCGTGAACAAACATGTCAGATAATACAAAAACAGCTAAAACACTAGCTAGCATAATAACATTTAACAAATAATGAGGAATTATTTTAAATTTTAAGGAATAATACAACGCATATGCCGCAGTAAAACCAATTGAAAGACCAATAATCACAATTTTTCCAAATTCGATTAATGCTTCCTGAGTGTATTCATAACCAGCTCCAACAATAATAAATTCAAATACCAAAACGGCAACAAGCGCTCCAATAGGGTCAATTAAAATACCTTCCCACTTCAATACTGCTGATACATCTTTTTTAAGTGGAATATTTCTTAAAATTGGACCAATAACTGTTGGACCGGTAACAATAATTAACGCCGAAAATAAGAATGAAATTGACCAAGTTAAGTCAAAAATATAATGAGCTGCAACAGCACCTCCTGTAAATGTAACCAAAGAACCTAAGGTAACTAATTTCCCAATGGATGAACCTACATTAAGAACTTCTTCTTTTTTCAGGGTTAAACCTCCCTCAAACAATATAATACTAATTGCCAGTGAAACAAAATTAAACAATCGTTCACCCGGAAAAAGGCCTTCTGTTCCATTCCACACAGGCTCCAACCATTTGGAACCATCATCAGAATATAAGGTAGATAATGGACCAACAATTAAACCTATTAGAATTAATGGTAAAATTGACGGAATTTTAAATTTCCAGGCAACCCATTGCGCAATAATACCTAATATTATAATTCCAGCTAGTTCTAACATCTAATTCTTTTATTTAAGTAGCAATATAAATAATATTTACCAATTTTTATATGGTTTTTTAGATAGTGATGAATTATAAAATTCGATTTTACCTGTTATCTCTTCACCAAGCCAGGTTGGTTTTTTAAAATTTGCAGTTTCACTTGGGAGTTCAATTTCAGCAATTATTAACCCTTTATTTTCTCCAAAAAATTCATCAACTTCAAAAAATAAATTATTATTTGTTGGAATTATATACCTTATTTTTTCAATAACTGTAGGTTCACATAATTTCAATAAGGTTTCAGCATCACTAACAGAAATTTCTTTTTCCCATTCAAAACGGGTGGTTCCTGATGCATTTCCTATTCCTTTGACTGTAATATAACCTTTTTTGTTCGAGATTCTAACTCGCACTGTTCTCTCAGGAACAGTGGATAAAAACCCTTGAGCAATTTTGACTTTATTTTTAGCAAATTTTTTAAATTCACCTTTAACAAAAAATTTACGTTCAATTTCTTTATTCATTCTAAAAAAGGATGGTTATTTACAAATTCAATTCTTTCAAACGTTAAGTTCATCTCTATTTTTTTAATGTTACTTTAAAATAATTTCCTATCTCTATTGAGGCAGCTTCTGTATTGGAAATTGGATTATTAAAGGATTTCCAATTCATTAAAACTATCATAGCGTCATAAAAAAAACCTTTTTAATATTTTTAAACAAATCATTAAATAAGAATTTTATATTTATAATTGTTGGTGTCTAATTTAACTAAAAAACTTATTATACAAAATACAAGATTTATTCAACAAATCACACCTTGCTTTCTGATTAAATTTTACTTTACCATAACGAAGTTACAGAAACAGGCGTTAAATTAATAATTACTCACAATAGCAAAACGTATTTGTTTAAATTAAACTAAATTTAAAAACTGATTTATTTAAATATTCTTCCTTTGGTTGTAATATTGAATTAGGGAAATGTTGCTTGTTAGGTGCATCAGGAAAATTTTGTGTTTCAAAACATATTGCAGCATATCTTGAATATTTAACTTTGTTTTTGAAAGATAGTTTTGGCAACTCAATAGGTGTATATATCACACTCGCAGGCTGGTTTGTGTAAACTTCCATTTTTATACCTGTTTTAGGTGAAGTTAGCACTGCTTTTAATGCTTTATTATCTAAAACAAATGTATCATCGTAACCTATAAAATCAGATCTTCCAATTTTTGATACTTCAGTTCTGTCAAATCGTGTGTTTTTTGATGAAATTAATCTTCCTGAAGGTAGTAATTGACCTGAAACTTCTAGGTGGTTAGATGAATTTATCATTAAATTATGATTAGAAATTGTCCCTTCTCCTTCTAGATTATAATAAGCATGATTTGTTAAATTAACAGGCGTTTCGGCGTCAGTTGTTGCGGTATATGTTATGTTAACTTCATTATTTTCAGTTAACTCATAAGTAACTTTTGCCTGTAAATTTCCCGGATATCCTTCCTCTAAATGGTTACTTTTTATTGATAATACAACTTTAGTATTTTCACCTTTAGCAATCTCTTCAACATTCCAAAATTTTCTATCAAAGCCTTCTTTTCCTCCATGTAAATGAACTCCATTTTCATGATAAATTGGATATTCTTTTTCGGCTATTGTAAATTTTCCATTTGAAATTCTACCTGCATACCTTCCTATGGAACTTCCTAAGCAAGGATGTATATCACTCAAATAATCTTCTGTATTTTTAAGACTCACAACAACATTTACTAAATTATTGTTTTTATCAGGAACTTTTAAACTAACCAAAGTTGCCCCAAAATTTAAAATTTGCAACTCCATTCCTTTAGAATTGACAAGTGTAATTATTTTGATTTTCTTATACATAGAACAAAACTAGCACTTTAAATTTTTCAAACAAAAATAAACGTACAAAATACGATTATAATTAAAAAATATTTGAGTACTACTATCAATCCAAATTACGAGCATCCATTGCCCTTTCAGCTATTTAAATTCAAATTTTACGTAACTAAAATCATCTCGTTTCTACATTTTTTTCAGAAGCAAATACAACAATATTCATAAAAAATGCTAATAGCGGTTTTTTTAATAAATTAGACATCATTGGAGGCTGGTTATTTAAAAATAAAAAACCTCAATATAAAAGCCTCAAATAATCGTAGGCTTTTATTTTATTGAGGCTAATGATGATTTAAATTAAAGTCCCCACAGTAAAAAATAATCATCACTTTAATGGTTAGCATATGAAGTTGCCAACACTAAGTAAAAGTAATAAATACATTTTAATAAACAAATGAAGTATTAATAATTTTATAGATAGCTGAAAATAAAATACTTAAAACTAATATAAAGATCTTTTATCTATCTTTTCAATTACTCTTCTTCAAATTCAAATTTAATTGCCCACATTTTATGGCCTTCTTGCAAAGTATTAGCTTTGGAATAAACTAAATATCCTTCTGATTGGTTATTGGGTGCATAGATTAAATTAGGATGCCATATAAAAGAATGATTATTGTAACTATAAGGTATTGACCAATCTGTAATTATTTTTTTTGGCGCATCAACCCAATTAATACCATCTTTAGATTGTCTTAGGTAAATCCCAGATTTTGAAGGAACTTGAACACCATCATGATATTCTCCATAATGATTTAGTGAATATACCATTATGTATTTATTTATAAATGAATTATATGTTACATGAGGGAATATTGCGTCCGAATACCCTGCACCAGCTACCACCTCTTTGGAGCGAATCAATGAACTTGTAAATTCATTATTTTCATTTAAGTAATAACAAGTTGTGAAATCGGGTATTCCATTATCAAGAACATTAAACTTAGCCATACTAATATTTACACTTCTTCCTGAACGATTGTGGTCTACATAGTATAAATAGACTTCAGTAGAATCTTTTGAATAAATAATAGAGGGTTCTCCTAAACCACCATCTCCATAACCATTATCATAGTTAGAGTCATAAATATTTGCAACTAAAGGTTCAGAGTTTAGTTCAAATGTTTGTCCATTATCTGTTGATATTCCCAATCCAACAGATGCATAAAATCCTGGGATATTTCCAGGTAAAATACTCCCATCATGTTTCTCAGAATGAAATACACTATAAATTGTTTCTTGTGAATCTCTAATTAATTGCCCTAAACCAACATAATTAGCATATATAGTATTCGATTCAGGAGAAGCAACTTCTGTAGCTGTTATTAAATTTGATAAACCAGAGCCTTCAAGAGCATAAGACTTTGTTCCGGCTGCAGTAATTAATCTAATATTATTACTTTCATTAGTGAGTACTCCAACTGTAATATCATTATAAAAATTTAAACCAAGATTGTGCCCAACAGGAAATTCACTAGTAAGATCCAAATTAAAAGAATACGAAATTTCATTGTTGTTGGATGGTTCGTTAGAATTTAAATCATCGCCTTTTTGACACCCGAAAAAAGTTATAAGGATTAAAAATGAAATAAAAAGATTGTATTTTTTCATTCTACAAACATAAAAAAAACAGTTATACTATAAAAGTCCAACCGTTTTATCATTATAATTTCAACTTTAATTGGACCTCGAGTCAAAACAATGACACAACAGTACCTAAACGTAATTTGATGCTACAATTTTAGATCTCAATAATCAGAATTTGACAAATAAACGAAAGTGGATCCTTTCTTTGTAAAAAACTATTAGCTAAGATTTATGAAAGTCCAATTCTCCCATAACAGTTAATTCAATTTCTTTATATTTACTCTAAAATTTCAGAACTACGTTTAGCAGGTCTGTTTAGCATAATTATTTTAACTTTGATAGCAAACCGTTATCAATCAAAACAATCATATGAGTTCACGTAGAAATTTTGTAAAGCAGACCGCAGCTTTAGGAGCAGGAATTGCTTTAGCACCACAATTAACTTTTGGAATTAATACGAGTGTAAAAGAAAAATTAAATATTGGTTTAATTGGCGTAGGACTCAGGGGAATCAATCATTTAAACAATCTTTTATTAAGGGATGATTGTAATGTTACTGCTATTTGCGATATCGATCCAAGAAGAATTAGCATTGCACAAGAAATCATAGCTAAAAAGGGACAAAAAAAAGCTGAAATTTTTGGAAAATACGACTACGACTATCGCAATCTACTTGATTTAAAAGAACTCGATGCTGTTATTATTTCGACTCCTTGGTTATGGCATGCAAAAATGGCTAAAGATGCTATGAAAGCAGGAAAATATACCGGCCTAGAAGTTTCTGCTGCCAATACTATGGAAGAATGTTGGGATCTAGTAAATGTATCTGAAGAGACGGGATCGCATTTAATGATTTTAGAAAATGTCTGCTATCGCAGGGATATTTTAGCTGTTTTAAATATGGTAAAACAAAATGTATTTGGAGAACTGCTTCATTTTAGATGTGGTTACCAACATGATTTGCGTTTTGTAAAATTTAATGATGGAAAAACAGCCTATGGAAAAGGAGTCGAATTTGGAGAAAAAGGAATCTCGGAATCTGCTTGGCGAACCCAGCACTCCTTGATGCGTAATGCGAATGTATATCCAACTCACGGCGTTGGTCCAATTGCCACGATGTGTGATATCAATAGAGGAAACCGTTTTGTATCGATGACTTCTCATGCCACAAAAGGTATTGGCTTAAATAAATATATTAAGGAGGTAGGAGGTGAAAATCATCCCAATGCAAAATTAAAGTTTAAACAAGGAGATATTATTACCTCAACAATTGATACTGCCAATGGAGAAACCATTATTGTTACCCACGATTGCAACTCCCCTCGTCCCTACTCGCTTGGTTTTAGAGTTCAAGGTAGCGAAGGACTTTGGGAAGTCGATGGAAATCGGATCTATATAGAAGGTAAAGCAAAAAAACCGCATCGTTGGGACGATGCAAGCCAATGGCTTGAACAATACGATCATCCCCTTTGGAAGCGTTTTGGGGAACATGCTGAAGGAGCAGGTCATGGCGGGATGGACTTTTTTGTGATCAATGCGTTTGTAGAGTCTGCCAAACAAAATATAGTGCCGCCTCTAGATGTTTATGATGCAGCAGCTTGGAGTGCCATCACTCCTCTTTCTGAAATATCGATCGCAAATAATGGAGAGCCTCAAGATTTTCCAGATTTTACCCGAGGAGATTGGGTTAAAAGAAAACCTTATCAATGGAATAAAAACACTTTTTAAACTTAATGAGTCTACAAATTTCTTTACGAGCTCCTGCAAGAATTTGTTTGTTCGGAGACCACCAAGATTACCTAGGATTGCCTGTTATCGCATGCTCTATTAACCGATTTATTGATTTAAACGCAACAAAAAACAACTATAATAAATTACATATTAAGCTTCCAGATATCAATTCTGAAAGAGTTATTGGAATAAAAGAAAAGTTTGAGATTCTTGAAAAAGGAGATCATCTTGCATCAGCCTTAAGGGTCGTTAGGAAGTACGGAGTGATTGTCGATAGCGGTTATGATATTCATATTAGTGGAGATATCCCTATAAATGCAGGAATTTCCAGTTCATCAGCTCTATTGGTTGCCTGGATTCATTTTTTATTAAAAGCTTTTGGTACTGAAAAGCAGCTGAATTCCGAATTTATTGCTCAGTTGGCGTATGAAGCAGAAGTGCTAGAACACAATTCACCGGGAGGCAAAATGGACCAATACACGATAGGTATTGGTCATCTTATTTTTTTAGAAACAGGAGTTTCTTTTAATTTTGAAATTATTGGCGATGCTATTGATGGGATGGTTCTTGGAGAGTCGGGTATCGAAAAAGATACTTTAGGAGTATTGGAGCGTTGTAAATCCAATGCCTTAAAAGCCATTCAACTCATTAAAGAACAAGACCCTTCATTTGTTCTCGAATTAGCAAACCTAGAGGATTTTGAAGCTCATCAATCCAAACTACCCGAATCCTTAAAACCCTACTTTTATGCAAGCATACAAAATCATATCATCACTCAAAAAGCATTAAAAGAATTTAAAAAACCAAGTCTAAATTATTCGGGTATAGGCGATTTAATGAACCAACATCATAGGATTCTAAAAAACGATTTAAACATAACGGTTCCTAGAATAGATGCTATGATTGAAGCTGCACTCAAGGCTGGAGCCTATGGCGCAAAAATTATAGGCTCTGGTGGAGGAGGTTGTGTAGTAGCCCTCGCTCCTTGTCATTTGCAAAAAGAAATTAGTCAAGCAATTAAAGCTGCTGGAGCAAAAGAGGTCTATCCAGTCAAAGTTACTAAAGGAACATATCGTATTTAAATGAATAAGAAATAATAGTACTAGGACTATATCTTTTTAATAAGGTGTGAAACAACCAATATATGGGTTTAAAACAAACAGCTTTTTTTATATTCGTCATATACTAACGTTAGGTATAATAGAAATGTATCCATATCATAATAAAATAAAGCAACGAATTAAAAACAACGAGCTACTCAAGTACGAATACGTTGATAAATACAAAGACATAAACCCTTGTTTACTCTTGTATTTTTCAACTGACCCAAAAATTAGACCCATTAGAGAGCATCGATTTGATGAGTATGAAAAGATGTTTGCAGAACTATTTGAGAAGTAAAAATATACTTAATTCAAATGAAGCCAAATGGTTTATAGACTCATTTTATTCTTGATTATTAATTTTGGGGCACTTTCCGTTGGAGGTTTTTTCACAGGTAAAGGAGCCTCATCTGACTGGTATAGTAGTTTAGCCAAAGCTCCATGGGCACCTCCTGGATAGGTCTTTGGATTTGCTTTAGTTTATATATGGCTTATTTATGGCCGATTATTGCGAATAAAAATGGCCGATTAAAAAACAATTAACTATGTTTCATTACTAGTTTAATTAGTAGAGCAGCACATATCATAATACATTGTGTACACTATTAATCGTACGACAGTCCAAATCCAAAAGGATACAATGGTTTTTCTGAATCATATGGGATATCTTCTAATTGTTTGAGTACAGCTTCCCAGGTAGATGGTAATTCGAAAGGCATTTTGGCTGATGGATTTATGGATCCGAAAAGCATATCTGTAAGTATCTCATCTGACGTTCCAAACTCAGCTATCAACGCTTTACTAGCTTTATTAATTTTGGTAAGAATTGTTGGTCTTTCTAAATTGGCAACCACAATTGTGGGTTTTTTATTAATTATAGCAAGCATAGCTTCGGTCTCTTCCTCTGTAAAATACAATCTCCCTTGATGAAAAAAGCGTTCTAGAAAATATTCATCCCTTGGTTCAAATGGGGTTTTAATACGCAAAATTACCACGTCGGCATCATCAATGTCCTTTACAACTTCACCATAACTTTCGATATAACTAGTATCTGTCCAACCTTCAGCATAAATTTTAGCACCTTTTTTAAGTGGTAAAATTTGATCATTCTTCAACAAAACAATCGATTTTCCCTGAGCATATTTACCACGTTTTCTAAATTTTTTATTTCCTGATATTTCCGTAGCTTTTAACTCATCTACATAAGGATCATCGAATAACCCAAGTCGGAATTTATCTCGTAAGATGCGCTTTATTGATACATCTATTCTTTCTTCAGAAATCTGTCCTCTATTAACCAATTCAGTAACTAGACTTGGATTCGCCTCACCACCAAATTGATCACAACCAGCATCTAAAGATTTTTTCGTTCGCTCTAAAGGTGTTAAATGCTCCACTCCCCAAGCACGTTCATCACCTAAACTACCAGCCGAAATAATATTCCAATCGGTACAGACAACACCATCAAATCCAAGGGAATCACGAAGTAATTCTGTAATTATTTGACGATTAAATCCAAAGGCTACATTTTCGTTGGTTTGACCCATTGGAATACCATAATAAGGCATTATTTGAGCTGTTTTAGCCGGTAAAGCTCCCTCTGTAAAAGGAATAATATGATAATCAAAATTATTACCAGGATATACCTGTTCTTTTCCATAAGGGAAATGGGCATCTTCACCATCTTTTTGCGGACCACCTCCAGAAAAATGTTTCGTCATACAAGCTACACTACTTTGGTTAAGTGAATCACCTTGAAATCCTAAAACGTAGGCTTTAGTCATCATTGCGGACAAATTTGCATCCTCTCCAAAAGTACCGTTAGTTCTTCCCCAACGTGGTTCTGTCGCCAAATCTGCCATGGGATGGAGGGCTAATGAAATACCAACCGATCTATATTCCTGTCTGGCAATATTTCCAAACTCACGAACTAAAAGAGTATCTCGCGATGCCGCCAGCCCTAGAGATGTTGGCCACTGCGAAAATGCTGGCGTGTATAATGAAGCTCCTGGATTTTCTGAAGTGCCATGACGAGGATCTGTCGCGATAGTTACTGGAATTCCAAGCCGTGTTCTTTCAGCCAGTTTTTGAATATTATTGTTAAATTTTGCAATGATATTAGCATCATAGGAATTAATGATATTAAAACTATTCATTTTGCTTCTTGCCACAAGCTCAGAAGTTCGAGAGATTATTAAATTAAGTATAAAATCTAAAGGGTCGGTCGACAAAAAAGGTGTGTCAAAAGGATCGCCGTTAGATCTCATTCTCACCATTGTAATGAACATGAGCCCAGTTTTTTCTTCAATATTCATTTGAGAAACAAGATTATCAATGCGATCATCGATATTGGCATTTACATTTTCGTAAACATCAAGAACTCCATTTTTATTTAAATCACGATATTCCTGACTCCCTGAGACTAATATTGGTGCCTCTACACCTAACATCGCATAATCCTTTTTAACTTTGCTGGCAATATTCAGATAATAAATAAATCCAGCGATTATAAGCAATGCTAAAAGAACTCCTATAACTTTTAATATAATTCTAATAGTTTTCATTGTGTTTATTTCACATAATAATACACTATTTTTTTATTTTGTACAAATTACACAATATATTTCTTAATTTTGATATCATGGAAAATGAAAACCTTTTAAATGATTTTGCACTAAATTTAGATAATTATCTACCAGCTCTTTCTGTAGATTGTGTAATTCTAGGATATAAAAACAATTCATTACATGCGCTAGTAATTAGATGGAAGGGGACAAATACTTGGTCTCTCCCTGGAGGATTTGTTGGTCAAAATGAAGATATCGATCAAGCTGCTTTGCGTATATTAAATGAACGCACAGGTTTACATATTACATTTTTGGAACAACTACATGTTTTTGGTCAAAAAAACAGACGCAATATTAAAACCATGATGGATCAATTTGATGAGATTGGTGCGCCAATAAAATTAAGAGAATGGTTTAAACAGCGCTTTATAAGTGTGGCTTATCTGGCTTTGGTTAATCCAGACTCCTTCCACCCAATTCCTGATGCTTTAAGCGATTTATGTGACTGGAAACCACTTGATGAAATGCCTCAATTAATATTTGATCATAATGAAATGATCGCGAAAGCGACTTCTTATATCGCAGTACAAATAAAGTATCGACCTATAGGATTATCGTTGTTGCAAGAAAAATTTACTATGAAAACATTACAAAAATTATATGAAATTATTATAGGGACAACTCTAGATCGAGGGAATTTTCAGAAAAAAATTATTAAACTTGGTTTTCTGATTCGTCATAAAAAACAGATGACAGGAGGTGCCCATAAAGCGCCCTACTTATACTCATTTGATAGACAGAAATACGAACAATTACTTGAAAAAGGAATCAATTGGTAGATACTCTTCAGAGCAAAGATGCTTATATGCATGACCTAAAGGTTGAGCGTTTCTATAAAGGACATCCTGAAGGGCCAATAAAACATTTCCGTTAAAAGGGATAAAAGATTCACCTCCTTATTTATATGATGATAGATTACCTACATTAGATGATACTGTAAAATTTTTCAACTTAGTTTTAGAATTACAATTAACAAAAAAGAAAAAAAAGCGATAACTGCTTATCTCCTTTGTTTGTAGCAAACAAGCAGCCAAAAACGTGTATAGCCCCTACCTGCCCTGCCTTACCCAAAAATTAATTAACTTGCAATCAAATTAATTTTCTTAAAACCTATTGTTGTGCAAATGCGGCACAGGCCATACACAAACACGTTGGCATTCATTATAGCCATATTGTAAGTATTAAAAGAATCGAATTTTTTTAAACCAATTATAAAAATTATTTTAACCGAGTAGAAAACTATGTTATCTATAGCTAATAGAATATAAAGTCATGAAAAAAATAATTGTCTCGCTCATTTATACTTTTTTATCATTTGGAATCAACGCACAAAATTTTATTGGTGCTTGGGAAAGCTATCACACTTCTGAATACGGAGAGAAACTTAAAAGTGTACTTATTTTTTCTGAAAGATATCAAGTGATAGCCACTTATGATTCAAAAACAGGTAAATTTATAAGCACTAATGGTGGAACTTGGAAACTAACAGGTAATACTATGACAGAAAAAGTAGAATTTGATTCAACTAATTCAGAACGTGTTGGTAAAGAAGTGAGTTTTGAAATGTTTATAAATGATTCTAATATAGGAATCGTTGGTAGTGAAATGAAATTTAAAAGAATAGATAATGGTACACCAGGAAAAACACAAGGAACATGGTTAATGTCTGGTAGAATAAGAGATGGCAAAACACAATTAAGGGATACAAGTAGACCAAGAAAAACTATGAAAATTTTGTCAGGAACACGCTTTCAATGGGTATCTTATAATACAGAGACAAAACAATTCATGGGAACAGGCGGTGGAGCTTACACAACCACTAACGGAGAATATACCGAAAATATAGAATTCTTTTCAAAGGATGATTCCAAAATAGGCGCTAGTTTAAAATTTAATTATAATATAGTTGATGGTAAGTGGCACCACTCAGGTTTGTCTAGTAAAGGTGGCCCAATCCATGAAATATGGAGTGTAAGGGAATAATATTGTTATGAAGAAGCAACAAAAAAATAAAACTAAAAATAACGAAAGGTTAGCAACAGTAAAACAAAATAGCAAATGATAATTGAATTTAAAGAAGAGCAAAAATTCACACAATGGTGGCTATGGTTGATTTTAATTCCAATAGGAGTTTTGCCAGTAATCGGAATTTATAAACAACTAATTACAGGAGAGAGATTCGGAGACAAACCAATGTCTGACTTTGGACTAATTATTTTTGCAATAATTACTTTCTTATTACTCGGACTTTTTTTCGTAATGAAATTAAAAACTTCTATTGATAAAAATGGAATCCGAATGAGCTTCTTCCCTTTTGTTAAAAAGAAAGTTGATTGGAACGAATTAAAAAACATAAAAGTTGTGAATTATGGTTTTATTGGTGGCTGGGGAATTCGACTTTGGACAAAATACGGAACAGTATATAATATTAAAGGAAATAAAGGCCTTGCAATTGAGCTAAAGAGTGGGAAAAAATTTCTAATCGGAACTCAAAAAGAAAGCGAATTAAGTAATATCTTAAAAAAAATGCCAGTTGTTAACAATGTATAGAAATGAATTTATTTATTAGAAAAATTATTCTCCTTATAACTTTGAGTATTGTTTTTGCATGTTCAAATAGTCAAAAGTTGTTTGTCGATTATTCAAATTCGCAAATTGTATATTCAGGTAGAATAGATTCATCACAAGTTATGGGAATAGAACTATATTGGTCGGGATCATCAATAAAATTTAACTTTGAAGGTAAATCTATATCTGCATTAATTGAGGATGAAAAAGGAGATAACTATTTCAATGTTATAATTGATAATGGTAGCCCTATTATTTTTCGACCAGATACAATTAAACGATTTCATCAACTTGCTTCAGAACTACCAAAAGGAAAACACTCGATTGAAATTTTTAAGCGAACCGAATGGGATAGAGGAAAAACTTCTTTTTATGGATTTCAAATAGAAAAAAATGCAGAGCTATTACCAAAACCACTACCCTATAAAAGAAAAATAGAATTTTATGGTAATTCTATAACTGCTGGTTATGCCATTGAAGACTTTTCTGGGAAAGACTCACCAGATAGCACATATACGAATAACTATTTAAGCTATGCTGCTATTACTGCTAGGCACTTTAATGCAGACTACCATTGCATCTGTAAAAGTGGTATTGGTATAACCGTTAGTTGGTTCCCTCTAATAATGCCGGAACTATATGACAGATTAAATCCTACAGACCCAAATAGCAAATGGGATTTTTCTTTATATAACCCAGATATAGTAGTAATTAATCTACTTCAAAATGATTCTTGGATTGTTAATCTCCCAGATTCTGATGAGTTCAAAATGCGATTTAGCGATGCACCTCCAGATGATGTGTATATTATAAGCGCTTATCAGAAATTTGTAGCCACTATAAGAAATCACTATCCGAAAGCAAATATCATATGCTCGCTTGGAAGTATGGATGCCGCAAAAGAAGGTTCAAAATGGATATATTATATTAAAACAGCGTTAGCGAACCTAGATGACGAAATGATTTATACTCATTTTATGCCTTACTTAGAAGCTTCAGCCCATCCTTCCATTGAGGATCAAGAAAAAATGTCACATAGTTTAATTGAATTTATTGAAGAAAATATTGATTGGTAATTAGAAATAACGCTGTATAACAATATAAAAAGGTATTAAAAACAGCCTTTTATACAAGCCGCAAGCAAATATTATAAAATACTGCATATTTTCTTATAATCACAACTGAATTAATTCCAACTGCTAATGGACTGGAAAGCATTGAGACTATTTATGCTTCTGTTTTAGTTTTTGACAAACAAAATAATGACCTGTTATCTGAAAGGTCTGAATATAATAGAATATTTCTCGAAAAAAATTAAATCAAATGACTCCAAGAAAAGAAATTTTTATAAAATTTATTTGGGAGGGAAGTTGACCAAAACAATGAGAACAAATTAAACAGTCTAAAAAAACAATTTGGTAAAAATTACTGATTATAGGTCACTTGTGAAAATCCTTCGGATTTTCGCCATTTGTAATTTATTTAGTACCTTTATTGGTCAACCACCGGAACTTTGCTTATATATCAACGTTATAGGTAAGTTAAAACAACAAAGTGGAATAAAACATAAATTGGTAAAATGGTTTTGATTCAAGATTGTTAAGTACTGTAAAGCAAGGTGTAATGGGTGTAGTTGGTAGAACAACAAGATAAATAAAACCAGTCCATAACAATACATATAGTTTGTGACGGATAAGACATTAAATATGTGCGACTTAGGTATTCTAGATATCTATGTATGTTGAAATATTTATGTTTCAAAACCGCCATTAAACCATATGTTCGCCGGTGTGTGTAATATGACAAAAATGATTTGTACAGAAAATAAGATTGGAATTATTGGAGGAGGAATTGGAGGTTTAACAATGGCTTTGACATTAAAAAGAAACAATCTAGATTTTAAAATTTTTGAAAAATCTAATAACTTCACAGAAGTTGGAGCTGGTATAGGTATATCTTCTAATGCTTTAAAAATATTTGATAAACTAAATATTGGAAATCAATTAAGAAAAAATGGCCATCTAATTAAACGAACAATACTTGCTACCGAAAAATTAAAAATCCTTAAAACAGTTCCTTTTCCCGAAGAAGTATATTGTATTCCTAGAACCTCAATAATAGATGTTATTTCAAATGAACTAGATAGAGACTCTTGTGAATTAAATAAAGAACTAGTAAACATTGAAAATAATGAAACTGTAAAAGTTAACTTTAAAGACAACACTAGTGCTGAATTTAATACATTGATTGCTTCTGACGGGATTCATTCAACCATAAGAAAATCTATTTTTCCTGAAACTAAAATAAGAAAAACTCACCAAATCATTTGGAGAGGAATTACAGAGTTTGATATTAATTCTGATTTGAAACATACTTATTATGAGCTTTTTGAAGGAACATTGCGTTTTTTGTTTTTACCAATAAGTGATACTAAAATATTTTGGCTGGCTGTTCAAGAAAAAAAGAATTTTACGAAAGATTCATCAACCTCTTTAAAAGCCTACCTAATAAAAACTTATCAGAATTTTAACTCAATAGTCTTGGATATGTTGAATAAAACAAAAGAAAACGATATTCTTCAAAATGAGTTAGCAGATTTAAAACCCAAATACAATAATTGGTTTAAAAATAATACAGTTTTTATTGGAGATTCTATTCACGCTACAACGCCTAACCTTGGACAAGGAGCTTGTCAAGCTATTGAAGACGCATATACTTTAGGTCTTTGTTTAAAAAATAATTTAGACAATACTTTCTTTGAATATCAAAATCTACGATTAACAAAAGTTAAATATATTGTCAAATTATCTTGGATGATTGGAAAAATGTCATTGACTAATAATAGATTACAAAAAAAACTCCTTCACTTAATGTTGGAATTTCTACCAAAAAAACAGTATCAAAAAAGGTTTGAACGACTAATAGACATTGAATATTTAAACAAATTGGAAAATTCTACAGCTAAGTCCGTATAAAATTAATTGCTAGCGCAAGCTTACTTACGAAAATTCAAGCAAATTTTCTATTCGGTTTGTATTTACTAAATTAGATGTTTAAAACACGCTGTATAGAATTTGAAGAGAAATAGCAAGAAAATGATAAGACCTTACGTACTTGCAGATACAAATTGGAAACATCTAAAAGATGAAAACTTTGAATTGGCTGTCCTTCCTTGGGGAGCAATAGAGGCGCATAATTATCATTTACCCTACTCAACAGATGTAATTGAGGGTACTGCAATAGCAGAAGAAGCTGGGAGAATTGCTTGGCAAAAAGGAGCCAAAGTCATCATATTACCAACAATTCCTTTCGGAGTTAATACGGGGCAACCCGATATATACTTGGATATGAATTTAAACCCAAGTACTCAATTCGCAATCCTAAAAGACATCATTAAGGTGTTAGACCGTCAAGGCGTCCATAAGTTTATGATTTTGAACAGCCATGGAGGAAATAATTGGAAATCAATAATTAGAGAACTTGGACTATTATATCCAAAAATGTTTTTATGTGTTGGAGAATGGGTGAAAATTGTAAATCGAAATGATTTTTTTGATCTCCCAGAAGACCACGCAGACGAAATGGAAACAAGTCTGATACTTCATCTGGCACCTGAATTGGTTCTTCCCAAAAAAGACTGGGGTAAAGGAATAGAAAAAAAGAATAAAATAAAAGCGTTTAATGACGGTTGGGTATGGACTGAAAGACCTTGGAGTAAAATAAGTGAAGATACTGGAATTGGAAATCCGAAAGCTTCAACAAAGGAAAAAGGAGAACTGTTTTTCAATACCATTTGTAGTAAATTAGGAGACCTATTTTTGGAAATTTCTAGCTCAGATACAGATGACCTTTATGAATAAAAAACTCTACACAACAATAGCTACAAGTAATTACTTGTTCTAGCCTACTTCTAAAAATCCTCGCGGATTTTCTATTCGGTTTTTATTTGCTAAATTAGGTGCTTAAACACGTTATAAGTAATTGAATGAAAAAGATTTTAGAAACTGACAGATTACTAATAAGAGAAATTTCTAAAGATGATTATCAAGATTTATTTCAATTACATTCTGATCCAATTGTACAAAAATACACTGGTGAACCTCCTGTTAAAACCATATCTGATATTATAAAGGGAACCAAAGAACGAACATTTAATGACTATAAAAAATATGGATTTGGTAGATGGGCAGTAATTATTAAATCAACAAATCAATTTACCGGTTGGGCTGGATTAAAATATTTACCTGAATTTGATGAAATAGATCTTGGCTATAGATTTTTACCTCAATTTTGGGGTAAAGGTATTGCTACTGAAGCATCTAAAGCAATAATAAAATATGGATTTGAAATTCTAGAAATTGAAAAAATAATTGCAGTTTCAATGGTTGAAAATACTGCTTCAATAAAAGTACTGGGAAAAGTAGGGATGATTTTTGATAAAAAAGCTCCCTATGAGAAAGGAACTGCAGATGATATCTGGTATAAATTAAAAAAAAAAACTTATAACAATAGCTAAAGTTAATTTTCAACTAACTTTAGCCGAAACGTTGTGTAACATTTGAAAAATAAAATATCACCTTACTAAAATAATTATTGTTTTTTAGATGAAAAGGAAACTTGAAATATGTTGCTATTCTGCTGAATCAGCTTTTCTAGCCGAAAAAGCCGGAGCTCATCGTATTGAACTTTGTGATAATTTTACCGAAGGCGGAACAACACCTTCTTATGCAACAATTAAATATGCTATCGAAAACCTGAAAATACCGATTAATGTAATCATTCGCCCTCGCGGAGGCGACTTTTTATATTCTGATATGGAATTTAAGATCATGAAGCAGGAAGTACTAGAAATGAAGAAACTTGGTGTCAATGGTATTGTTTTCGGAATCTTAAAATCAAACGGTGAGATTGATATTGAGCGAACAAAAGAAATCCTAGAATTAGCTCATCCTTTAGAACATACATTTCATAGGGCTTTTGACATGTGCCAGGATCACTTAAAATCTCTTGAACAACTTAAGAAACTCGGGGTTACTCGAGTATTAACTTCAGGAGGTAAAAATAATGCCTATGATGGAATTGAATTACTCTCAAAATTAGTTGAGGCTGCTGAAAATGAAATTATTATTATGCCGGGCAGTGGTATTAATGAAAATACGATTGGAGAAATACTACGCCAAACTGGAGCATTGGAATTTCATTCTTCGGCAAAAACATTTATTAGTAGTGCAATGAATTATTTTAATCCTGATATTAGAATGGGGGGGGAACCTAATATTGATGAGTACAAAAAGCTTAGTGTTAATACTGAACAAATTAAAAAAATGATAAAAATTTTAAACCAATGAAAAAGTACATTGCATTTTTCTCGACCTTAATTTTATTAATTGCTTGTCAACCTAAAAATAAATTACCTCGCATCGCAGTGGCAGGCCTAGCCATAGAATCAAGTACTTTTTCTCCTGCAGTTACACACGAAGAGGCATTTCATTCCTTGTACGGAACAGATGTTTTAAATTATTACCCCTTTCTGCAAAAAGGATCAGAAAATTTTAATAGAGCTCTTTGGTTTCCAACATTAAAGGCTAAAGCCATTCCGGGAGGTATAGTCTCTCGTGAATCATATGAGTCGTTAGTTAATCAAACCATTGAAATGTTGAAAGAAAACCTTCCTTATGATGCAATGTATCTGGAATTGCACGGAGCAATGAGTGTAGAAGGTTTGGATGATCCTGAAGCTGATTATGTTGAACGTATCCGAAAGGTAATAGGAGATAAAACTATTATCTCTTCCTGTATGGATTTGCATGGAAATGTTTCAAAACGATTGGCTAAAAACCTAGATCTAATTACCTGTTATCGTCTTGCTCCACATGAAGATGCTATGGAGTCAAAACAAAGAGCTGTCACAACTCTTTTGGAAAGATTGGAAAATGGAAAAGGCAAACCAAAGTATAAAGCGTGGATACCTGTACCAATTTTGTTGCCCGGCGAAAAAACCAGTACTCGAATTGAACCTGGAAAAAGTTTATATGCAAAACTTGCTCCGGCATCGGCTCAGGAGGGAGTATTAGATGCTTCTATTTGGGTAGGGTATGCATGGGCAGATGAACCGCGAAACCGAGCTGTGGTTATGGTTACAGGTGACCAAGAGGATAAGGTGAAATCTACAGCTGAGAAATTAGCAAACCACTTTTGGGATGTAAGAAATGAATTTGAATTTGTAGCTCCCGTAGCTAACCTGGATGAATGTTTGGATATGGCAATTAATAGCACTAAACAACCCTTTATAATTAGTGATATGGGAGACAACCCTACGGCCGGAGGAGCTGGTGATGTAACATGGACTTTGGACAAAATTCTAAAACGTTCAGAGTTTATGACAGAAAATGGACCATCACTTATTTATGCGTCAATACCAGGGTCTAAATTTGTAGAAAAAGCCATTGAGGCCGGAATTGGAGGTAAAGTTCAAGAGTATGCGGGCGCATTAGTGGATAATCGTTACTCACCCCCAATTTTATTATCAGGAACAGTTCAGGCTATTAAATATGGTGATAAATATGCTGAAACGGAAGTTGTTGTTAAAATAGGAAATGTTTCTGTGATAGTAACTAAGAAACGTAAACCGTATCATTACGAGAAAGATTTTACTAACCTTGGATTGAAACCACGTAAGACAGATATCGTGGTTGTGAAAATTGGTTATTTGGTTCCTGAGTTATATAATATGCGGGCAGATTGGATAATGGCTTCGACACCGGGTGGAGTTGATCAAAATTTGGAACGACTCGATTACAAAAGAGTTGTAAGGCCAATATATCCGTTGGATAAAGATATGAAAAATCCAAATTTAAAAGCTATAATGGTTCCGGTATGTGGAGAGGAATTATAAAAATGGGTTATTACTATAAAAAAGTCACACAACAATGCATAGTCACCCTTTGGGTTGGCTACGCCACCTTACAAAGGACATTAGCAGTAATATAACCTAATCTCAATCGGATTCTTCTAAAGCAAAAATCTGACTTACTTCGACTTTAAAAATTTTAGCTAATCTCAAAGACAAAACTGTTAATGGAACATATTTCCCTAATTCCGTGGCATTAATTGTTTATCTACTAACTTTTGCTAAGTTAGGTACTTTAATAAGTAACAACACCCTTTTATATACCTTTGACAATCAGAACTTTTACCACCTATTAGTTGTATAAGGTGTTCATTTATTATACCTTAGACTAACTAACCAAAAAACTTTCTATCATGAAAAACATTGTCTTCATTGTATTGTCGGTCTTATTTATAGGCTGTAACCAAACAAATGGTGTGATGGTCACTTTTGATGACGAACGATCAAACGCTGTCAGGGCGCATTATCAAAATTATTTGAACAATGATCTCGAAGGGCTTAAGTCTTTGTGGTCGCCAGCCCTAAAAATTTATTTAAACAATACGGAGGCTTCAGGGATAGCAGATATCGCTGCGCTCATTACCGCCCAACACGAAAACTTTGACAATATTTCTATGCATTTTGGAGAGGAGGGGCAAGAAGACCTTGGGGTCTGGGTACAAAGCATAACCTACCCTCCTAACGCTGGCTATCCGGAAACAACCTATACACAAACATGGTTTACCTGGAGCGCTACAGGCAAAGCGAGTGGTGAGACCATTGAGATACCCGTTCATATTGGATTTGAATGGGCAGATGGCAAAATAATACAGGAATGGCATCACTTTGACCCCGCCAAAATGATGGCCGAACTGGCATTGGCTGAAACCGCTGCTGAATAAAAAAAGGGCTACCAATAGCATTGCGCTGATATTGGATGGCTTTGTTGGTAGTATCTACTTCGTTTTATCAGAATTCACAACCACCCTTGGGTGGAGCGGGTAGTATTGGACGCTTCTTATTCTATCAGGCCAAGCTGGGTTAAAAATGAATGATTGTCAAAGAAATCTTCTTCTTGAATCACCTTGCCATTTTTCATTAACACAAGGGTTGTTCCAGTTATATCAACCTTGTTATTCGTAGCGGGGATTCCGAATAAATCGCCATCGTGTATCCCTTTAAAATTCCACTGTTTAACCAATTTGTCTCCTTGTCCAAACAGATCAATGATTGTAAATTCTGCATCGGAAAAACCGGTTAGGTAATTATTATAGTACTCTTTAAAAGCGGCGATTCCTGTTATATTTCCTGTGGAAGTTACTACCGTTACTTCGCTGTCAAAACCATCCGTAGTAACGAGTTCTATATCCCTTTTCTCAAATACTTCTTCCCACACTGTCGCATACATTTTAAGGTCTCTTTCAAGGGTTGATTTTGCCTTTTGCGATGATTTAGCATTAAGTAGTAAAGATACAAATTGTTTTCAATCACAACCCATTGAATAATAGCTTTATGTGTTTTTTGCTTTTAAAGTGTTTTGTCATTGTGAGCCAGAACCGACTATTAATTGACCTTTTTTTTTCTTATATTTGAAATGGTATAAGGACCGCATAACAATACAAAGAACACAATTTAATAGTGTAGATTATTAGGGCTGTGGAATCGGTATTGTTGACCCAACTGCTGTCAAATTAAAAACCTGAAAGCAATGCAATAGATAAAAACCAAGCCTACAATTATGTTGAAATACCTCAAACATTTTCTACCTGCCTTTTCAAGTATTCTTTTTTTAGCAATCCTGTCAATGGGGGAATACTACCCGACCTTTTTTTTAATTGGCTTTTCATTATTTATTATCGTGGGGGATGCTATTCTTCCCAGGGATAAAGAGATCCAACAATTTTCATACCCGGGCATATTGAATTTATCTATCTATATAAACCTGCCTATTTTAGTTGTTTTAGTAATGGTCATTACCGCCATTTTTAGCCCTGATGTATCCCCTTGGTATGGCAATAGTATAGACGCCTATCTATACCCTGATTTTAACCCTCTTAACCATTCTTTTAATACAATTGACCAATGCGCTTTAATAATTCAAACCTCCTTGTTTATTGGCGTGCTCGGCACCGTTCCTGGCCATGAGTTAACGCATAGAGTAAACAATACATTTGATATGTTGGTAGGGAACTGGTTGCTTGCTTTTTCTTGTGATTGCACTTTTGCCATTGAACATGTCTATGGCCATCATAAAAACGCCTGTCTTCCCGAAGATCCGGCCTCCGCTAAAAGGGGAGAAAACATTTATTTATTTATTGTAAATGCGGTCTTTAGAGAGCATATTGATGGCTGGAAAATTGAATTGACCCGTTTAAGAAGGGTCGGGCATAGACCTGTTGGTTTTTTTAATAGGATGCTTATTGGTTATCTAAGAAGTCTCTTCATCGCCATTGGCGTTTTTACTATTAGTGGCGGCGTGGGGGTATTGTGCTTTATGATTTGTGCACTCGTAGCAAAAGTGTTTTTAGAAGCCATCAATTATGTTGAACATTATGGGTTGGTTCGAGAAAGAGGAAAACGGGTTCATATGAGGCATTCCTGGAACTCGAATCATTTTATGAGTAGCATATACTTGTATAATGTAACCAGGCATTCTGATCATCACAGACTTGCCAGGTTGAAATTTTGGGAACTTCACCCATGTCCTGAAAATGCACCAATGTCCCCTTATGGTTATCTATCAATGCTATACCTTGTATTGCTTATGCCATTTTTATATAAAAAAATAATGGCCGGTAAATTGCTTGATTGGGATTTAAATTACGCGAATATGGAAGAGAAACAGTTAGCGGCTACGCTGTAAAATATCAGCGTTTTAAGATTGTCCATTACCCTTCCTCATGGACGTTAACCATAAAGAGAAATATAGGCCTGTGGTTTAGTTTATTATTCTCCTCTAAGCATTTTTTTGAATGCCTCTAAATCAAATTCATTCCCGTAAAATAGTGTGCTCATTTTCATAATATCAGCAGCAATAAGCACAGCAGTTTTTATTTCATCTTCTGATGCACCTAATTTCTTTAATTCTGCAATATGATAAGGTATACAATATTGGCATTTAATAGCTGCAGAAGTTGCAAGCGCAACTAAATGTGCTTCTTTTTCAGCTATTACACCTTCTTTATATAAACCCATTTGAGCTTTAAAATAAGTGTCAGAACTTTTTAGAATTGAAGTAGGATAAACAGAATTAAAAGGACTCGCTGCCAAAAGTTCTTGCTTCTCTTCTGGTGTTAGCGCAGTATCCTGTGAAAATGTATTTGAATACATTCCTACAAATAGTAAAATAAATAATAGTTTTTTCATAATTATAAGTTTTAAGGTTAATAATATATAGCTAGACAACTAAGTTAAGAAATAATATAAAAATATTAGTAGACAATTATATATCTGAAATAATTATAAAAGAATAAGATATACCTATAGTTTAACAACAAGAGTTTATGATTTACTCCATAGCCCTAATTATAGGCGCACCAAGAATCCCTGATACACAATATTGACCTAAATTCATATGTGCTCCAGCTCCTTCAAGACCATTATAAATTTCTGTTATACCATATAGCGCACTTCCTGTCTCACCGCTTTCAGGGTCTAACGGGTTATTAAATTCTGGAGATTTAAATACCGCGTAGCATAACACTACTGGCTCAATATTACCTTCAACAAAGTGGGTTTCCCTCATAAATTTTTCATGTGTTTCTAAAAAAGATTCCATTCTTATAGTATCATTATTAGGCACTACAAAGGCTACGTGAAATCCAATACACCCTGTCTTAATTTTCATAATTAATACCAATTAAATTTATTCACATAAATATACAATTTTAATTTTAATTTGCAATTAACATGTTTTATTAGCTAAGTAATTATGTGAAAAGCTTGTTTTATGTAGTTACAAGCATGCTTATACCTTTATCAATTTTGTGTTGTCAAAATGAGATTATTGAACCAAACATAAACACAACTTCCGGTAAATTTAGTATTGAGATTAGTAAAACAAAAAAGCCTCAACTTTAAGTAAGTTAAGGCTTCGTTTTGCTCCTCCTCTTGGGCTCGAACCAAGGACCCTCTGATTAACAGTCAGATGCTCTAACCAACTGAGCTAAGGAGGAATTTTTTCGCTTTAGCGAGTGCAAATATACAAGGTTTTCTTTTTTTTACAATACTTTTTCAAAAAAAAATAAACTTTTTTAGGTCTTTTTCTTTATCAGTAACGGTAATGTATTACAAATTAATTTTTTAGCCTACTCTTTTACTTTTATAAAATATCAAAATTCACCTTTATCAATCACTGAATTTTAAATTAATTGTACATTAAACCGGTCTTTTTTAGTAATTGAACAAATAGTACTTAAAAAATCGGTGGTTTTAGTTAAAATTGTATTTTTGCCAGCTAACGTAACCATTCACTACTAACAAAAAATGGATAAATTTTCTTTTTTAAATGCGGTGCATACTGAAGCAATAGCTGCTATGTACGATCAGTATTTAACAAATCCTGATACTGTTGAACCAAGTTGGAGAAGTTTTTTTCAAGGTTTTGACTTTGCAACTGAAAATTACACTTCAAACAAGGAAGAAAGCGCCTTAAAAGTTCCTGAAAATGTGCGAAAGGAATTTAAGGTAATTGATTTAATTAATGGTTACCGAACGCGTGGTCATTTATTTACAAAAACAAATCCTGTTCGTACTCGTCGTCAACACACACCAACATTGGCACTCGAAAATTTTGGCCTATCTGAAAATGATTTAGACACTGTTTTTGATGCTGGTGAAATTATTGGTACTGGTAAAGCTACACTTCAAGAAATTATAAAGCACCTTGAAACTATTTACTGTGATTCTATTGGGGTTGAATATATGTACATTCGAAATCCGGAAGAAATTAAATGGCTGCAAATACAATTAAACAAAAATAAAAATCATCCTAATTATTCTGAAGAAGGAAAAAAATACATCCTCAAAAAATTAAATCAGGCGGTAACTTTTGAAAGTTTTTTACAAACTAAATATGTTGGACAAAAACGATTTTCATTAGAAGGTGGGGAAACCTTAATCCCAGCGATTAGTACAGCTTTACGTAATGCAGCGGAAATTTATGATGTAGATGAATTTGTACTTGGTATGGCACATCGTGGTCGTTTAAATACACTAACCAATATTTTTAGAAAACCAATCCGAGAAGTTTTTAGCGAATTTGAGGGTAAAGATTTTGAAGATGAAGACATCGATGGTGATGTAAAATACCACTTAGGTTTAACAATTAGCAAAACCCTAAAAAACAACAAGGAACTTAAAATGAATTTAGTTCCTAATCCATCACATCTAGAAACTGTTGGCCCTATAGTTGAAGGAATTGCTCGTGCCAAAATAGACAACGATTATAATGGCGATAATTCAAAATTGCTCCCCATTATTGTTCATGGTGATGCTGCCATTGCCGGTCAGGGCGTAGTGTATGAAGTTACTCAAATGAGCAAATTAAACGGATATACTACCGGCGGAACAGTTCATATTGTGGTAAATAATCAAATAGGCTTTACAACCAACTATTTAGATGCTCGCTCAAGTACTTATTGTACCGATGTGGCAAAAGTTACGCTTTCACCAGTATTACACGTAAATGCCGATGATGTTGAGGCTGTGGTGCACGCAGTAGAAATGGCATTAGATTTTAGAATGAAATTTAAGCGCGATATTTTTATAGATTTATGCGGATACAGAAAATATGGCCATAACGAAGGTGATGAACCCAGATTTACACAGCCAAAACTATACAAAGCCATTGCCAAACACTCCAATCCAAGAGATATTTATGCTCAAAAATTAATGGAAGAAGGTGTTATTGATAACAACTATTTAAACAACAGCATTGTTGAATTTAAAAACTTACTGGAACAGGAATATCAGGCTTCAAAAAGTGTTGAAACTTCAAAGCTAAGACCCTTTATGAAAGATACCTGGGCTGGTTTTACAAGAAAACGATTAGAAGCAATGCTTTCACCTTGTAACACTTCTTTTGAAGAAAATGAGCTTAAAAATATTGCCAAGGTAGTTTCTACCGTTCCTAATGGCGTGAAATTTTTACGTAAAGCCGAACGAATTTTAAGAGATCGTTATAAAATGGTTTTTGAAACCAATAAAATTGACTGGGGAATGGCTGAATCTTTAGCTTACGGAAGTTTGCTAAAAGAAGGTTTTAATGTTCGTATTTCGGGGCAAGATGTGGAAAGAGGAACCTTTAGTCATCGTCACGCTATTTTACGCGACGAAATTTCGGAAGAGAGAATTAATCTGTTAAATACCTTGAATAAAAATCAAGGGAAAATGCACATCTATAACTCCTTATTATCAGAATACGGTGTATTAGGTTTTGATTATGGCTATGCTATGGCTAACCCAAACACCTTAACCATTTGGGAAGCACAATTTGGTGATTTTAGCAATGGAGCTCAAATAATTTTCGATCAGTATTTATCGGCCGCTGAAGATAAATGGAAATTACAAAACGGTTTAGTTGTGCTACTTCCGCATGGGTATGAAGGACAAGGTTCAGAGCATTCATCAGCTCGTATGGAACGTTACTTACAATTGTGTGCTGTAGACAATATGATAGTTGCCGATTGTACAACACCTGCAAACTTTTATCACTTGCTGCGCCGACAAATGAAACGCAAATTCCGTAAACCTTTAATTGTTTTTACTCCTAAAAGTTTACTACGCCATCCTTTAGCAGTTTCATCAATGGAAGAAATTTCAAAAGGAGAATTTCAGGAAGTTATAGACGATACTATACATCCTGAAAAAGTAAAAAAACTAGTATTCTGTACCGGTAAATTCTATTACGATTTACTAGCCGAAAGAACAGAGCAAAACAGAGATGATGTTGCATTGGTACGAATTGAACAATTATTTCCACTGCATTTAAATAAATTACAAGAAGTAATAAACCGTTATCCAAACATCTCAACATACGTTTGGGCACAGGAAGAACCTGAAAACATGGGTGCCTGGAGTTATATGTTGCAACGTTTTAAATTGGTACAATTAGAAGTAGCGTCTCAGCCGTTTTATGCTGTACCTGCTGCTGGTTCAAGTGCCAGATTTAAACGTAGACACCAGAGAATTATTGACAAAGTTTTTGAAACTAAAAAAGATTAAAAAATTAACAGTATGATATTAGAAATGAAAGTTCCTTCACCTGGGGAATCAATCACAGAAGTAGAAATTGCATCTTGGCTTGTTGAAGACGGTGATTATGTTGAAAAAGATCAACCCATTGCTGAAGTAGATTCTGATAAAGCTACGCTTGAATTACCTGCCGAAGAAAGTGGTATTATTACCTTAAAAGCCGAAGAAGGTGATGCTGTTGAAGTAGGATCTGTAGTGTGTTTAATAGATTTAGACGCTAAAAAACCTGAAAGAGCTTCTGAAAAGAAAGCAGCAACTAAAGCTGAAGTAAAAGAGGAAAAACCTGCAGCCGTAAAAGAGGAAAAAACATATGCAACAGGTACTGCTTCACCTGCTGCAAAAAAAATATTAGATGAAAAAGGTATAAAAACGGCTGAAGTTAAAGGAAGCGGACGTGATGGCCGAATTACCAAAAACGATGCTGTAAAAGTTACACCAAGCATGGGAACTCCAGCTGGTGGTTCTCGTGGTTCTGAACGTAAAAAACTATCCATGCTTCGCAGAAAAGTGGCAGAACGTTTGGTTACCGTTAAAAATGAAACTGCAATGCTTACCACTTTTAATGAAGTAGATATGCAGCCAATTTTTAATTTACGTAAAGAATTTAAAGAAGATTTTAAAGCTAAACACGGCGTTGGATTAGGGTTTATGAGTTTCTTTACCTTAGCAGTTGTACGAGCTTTAAAACTGTTCCCCGATGTGAATTCTATGCTGGATGGCGATTATAAAATATCACACGATTTTCAAGATATTTCCATTGCAGTATCGGGTCCAAAAGGCTTGATGGTTCCTGTTATTAGAAACGCTGAAAACTTAACTTTTAGAGGTGTTGAAAGCGAAGTAAAACGTTTAGCTTTACGCGCCAGAGACGGACAAATTACTGTTGATGAAATGACCGGTGGTACATTTACCATTACAAATGGCGGTGTGTTTGGATCTATGTTATCAACTCCAATTATCAACCCACCTCAAAGTGGTATTTTAGGAATGCACAATATTGTTGAGCGTCCAATTGCCGTTAATGGTGAAGTGGTTATAAGACCAATTATGTATGTAGCACTTTCATACGATCACAGAATTATTGATGGTCGTGAATCTGTTGGTTTTCTGGTTGCTGTAAAAGAAGCATTGGAAAACCCGATTGAAATTTTAATGGACAACAATCCTAAAAAAACACTGGAATTGTAATAAAAATATCATCCTGAGTAATTGTCGCACTGAGTCTTTGTCAGACTCAGGCTGATACTAGTATTGATTTATAATGTAACACTGAACAATGTCATCCTGAGCTGGTCGTAGGATAGACAGATAATAGTTGAAATGTGGACAAAATGTTATTGCAATATTATTAAACTTTAAAAGCAACTTACCTCATTTTAAATAAGTTAAAAAACCCTACAAGCCTATTTTGTACTAATACATGTGTTTTTAGTATTATAACACCTTGCAATTGACGTTATTTACCTAAACTAACCATTAAACCTATCCAATCATTTTCAAATAATTTTACAATTCACCTCAACACCACCACAACACAACTTAAAAAACACCTTTCCTTAATCTCAACTTTTCTGGTATAATACCTATTATTTAACGTTTAAGAGCGCGTCATATTACAAGCTCCAAAATATACTCACAAAACCAGGGTTAATCACGCGAATACCACTTTAAAAATCACCTTAAATAATTTTTATATGTTATTTTAACATAGAAATATACTCTATTAACACTTACCTTAAATTGTCTGTATAGTTTTTGTATGGCAAAAAATTTAGCTTAAACAGTATTTTGCTTTTATTTTTAACACCTAACTTAAATTTATAATACAATGAAAAAAATTACTTTATTGGTAGTACTCCTTTTGACAGTGTCATTTGGGTACTCCCAGGCTGGAACCTGGAAAATAAAACCTGCTGCAGGCGCAATGGGTGTTGGACCAAGCCAGGGTAGCACCGGTTGGTGGGCAAACAATGCTGCCGATGTAACCACAAGAGCTTGCTTATTTGACGACCAATATGTGCTCTCAAGCGATGGAACTTTTGAAAATGTACAAGGCAGTGATACCTGGTTAGAAAGCTGGCAAGGAGGAACTGACGCTTGTGCAACACCGGTAGCTCCTCACGACGGATCTAATGCGGCAACTTGGGCTTTTAATTATAATGCCGGTACACTTACTATTACTGGAACAGGGGCTTATTTAGGTATTCCCAAAGCAGTAAACGCGGGTGAACTGAGTAATGGAGTTTCTGTGCCAACTTCGATAACCTACCTGGTTACAGCTATTTCTGCAACAGAAATGACATTGGATATTGAGACGGGCTCCGGAGTATGGTGGCGTTTCATTATGGAGAAAGAAGCAGCTGCTGGTACTGATGCCACACTAAGCGATTTGCAGGTGGATGCTGCAACCATTACTGATTTCTTATCTAGCACAACAAGTTACACTTACGATGTTCCAATAGGTACCAGTACCATTCCTACTGTTACAGCAACTACAACAGATGCTAATGCAACCACTGTTATTACTCAGGCTACAACTATTCCTGGTGATGCAACGGTAGTAGTAACCGCGCAGGATGGAACCGCTCAAAATACCTATACGGTATCTTTTGTTGAAGCAGTTGTGCTAACAACTGCTCCGACTGCACCAACAGCTGATGCAGCCGATGTTATTGCTGTTTACAGTGAGGCATATACTACGAATATTGCAACCAACTTAAACCCGAATTGGGGACAAGCAACTGTAGTAACCGAAGAGACCATTGCCGGGAACAATGTGTTGAAATATAAAAACCTAAATTACCAAGGATTAGAATACACATCAGCAGATGTATCTGGATATGAATACGTTCACTTGGATTATTGGACAGCTGATGCAACAGCTCTTCAATTCTTTTTAATTGCTGCTGGTGAAAACGCATATGATATAGCTGCAACAGACGGTATTACGACAGGTCAATGGGTTAGCTTAGACATACCGTTGAGCTTTTATTCAGATGCAGGAAGAGATCTAACTACTGCTATACAATTTAAAACAGTAGGTGATGGTACGGTTTATTTTGATAATATATATTTCTGGAAAGCACCAACAGCTTCTGGATCTGATGCTACACTAAGCGATTTGGCGTTGGATGGAACAACCATCAGCGGATTCTCAGCAAATAGCGAAAACTATAGCGTAGACCTTGTGGAAGGTACCACTACGGTTCCTCAAATTACTGCAGCTACCACAACTGATGGGAATGCCACTAGTGTGATTACCCAAGCTACTGCCATTCCAGGTAGTGCAACAGTAGTAGTAACCGCACAGGATGGAACTACTCAAAAAACCTATACGGTATCATTTGCAATTACTACTCCAAACTCAGCTCCGACTGCACCAACAGCTGATGCAGCCGATGTTGTTGCTATTTACAGTGAGGCATATACTACGAATATTGCAACCAACACAAACCCAGGTTGGGGACAAGCAACTGTAGTAACCGAAGAAACCATTGCCGGGAACAATGTGTTGAAGTATGCAGGTCTTAACTATCAGGGAACTGATTACACACAAACAGATGTTTCAGGACACGAATATTTCCACCTTGACTACTGGACTGCAAATTCCACAGCATTGGATATTTATGTGCTTAACGCTGGTGGAACTGAAGTTGTAAAAACATTAACTGTAGTAACAGGTAGCTGGCAAAGTGTGGATATTCCACTGACTGATTTTGCCGGAGTTGACCTTACAGGTGCTAACCAACTTAAGATTGAAGGTAATGGTGATGTGTTTTTTGATAATATATATTTCTGGAAAGCACCAACAGCTTCTGGATCTGATGCTACACTAAGCGATTTGGCGTTGGATGGAACAACTATTGACAGTTTTTCAAACAATACAACAAGTTATACGTACGCTACAAATTCAATTCCTACTGTTACAGCAACTACAACAGATGCTAATGCAACCGCTGTTATTACTCAGGCTACAACTATTCCTGGTGATGCAACGGTAGTAGTTACTGCAGAGGATGGAACCACTCAAAATACCTATACGGTATCTTTTGTCACTCCTACTCCAACAGCACCAACAACTGCTCCGACTGCACCAACAGCTGATGCAGCCGATGTTATTGCTGTTTACAGTGAGGCATATACTACGAATATTGCAACCAACTTAAACCCGAATTGGGGACAAGCAACTGCAGTAACCGAAGAGACCATTGCCGGGAACAATGTGTTGAAATATGAAAACCTAAATTACCAAGGATTAGAATACACATCAGCAGATGTATCTGGATATGAATACGTTCACTTGGATTATTGGACAGCTGATGCAACAGCTCTTCAATTCTTTTTAATTGCTG
>Ga0187827_10000278_pt1 | contig 81120 bp, 76 predicted proteins | sample ETNtaG_39_FD_167969 | JGI IMG/M metagenome (GOLD analysis project Ga0187827, IMG submission 167969) | Marine microbial and viral communities from oxygen minimum zone, Eastern Pacific Ocean - ETNP2014_SV_150_PacBio MetaG (Illumina Assembly) | ecosystem: Environmental > Aquatic > Marine > Hypoxic... | reverse complement strand
CATCAAAGCGTCTGCAATCCCTAGGCGATAGGGGAGGGCCTAGGGCTTTGCTACATAAGGCCCTTTAGTCGTTTAGCGCCAGTTTCGCTGATCCGTTTTCGTGCGGTTTCAACCAAATCCGAGAAGACTCGACCGCCGATTAAGCCACCCTTGTAATTCTCGACAAGCTTTGGGACGGCCTCTCTTCTCACGTCAGTAAACCGGCTGCAGTCAGTTGCTATTTGCTGTCTGGCATCCGGATATCGCTCCCACAGGGCCACCACACAAGCACGCCTCCATTCCTCAGAAATGGGTTTTGTGCCGCCAATGATATTCGCCCCCATACTCACCTCTGCTGGTCGTCGAAGTGCGCTGTTAACTAAGTTGTCATGTAGTGATCGGAGCGCAACGCTGTCGATTTGATAGCTATTCAACGTCTCCAATAGGGCCGCAGTTACTGCCGACCAGACCTTCCGTCGTTCGTCGTCTGTGTCACAATCAGCATAATCCAGATCCGCGAGCGCAAAGAACCTTGCTAAAAACGATCCGCGCTCTTCTTCTGCCTTCTCTTTGTCCGCCATGACGGAAATCGGCTGATGGCGTAGCCAGCTTTGCAAATACATGCCTGCCCGGTTTTGGTTTGGTTTGCTCACTTGCCAGGCTCCGAATTCGTACCAAGGGGCAGTTTTTCACTGAGGGTATTTGCCCATAATTCCATTGCTTTTCGCTTCTCGGGCAAATAGGACCATCGGTCGTAATGGACGCTACCCACGTCAGTCATGGCATGGCCCTGAAGTCGGTTCCGTAACTCGAGGTCTATGCCGATTGATCCGGTCAGGGTTTTGAAGGTGCGACGACAATCGCGGGGCGCAAACGGCTTTATCCCATTCTTGGCGCAAAACCGCCGGGTGGCTTGACAGAGTGCATCGGCATTCCTTGGTTGTTTTCGGTTCTGGTGGGGGAACAACCATTCCGAGTCTGGTGCGGCTCCTCTCAGGTAATCGAGTAAGCCGAGATGGAATTCCGCAAGGGGTACAACGTGAGGTTCCGAGGAGCTACTTCGGGTCTTCCTGCGTTCGGCGGGAATGATCCAGACATTCTCGGCCAGGTCGAACTCGTGCCATGGCGCCTGTAATACCTCTTCAACCCGCTGACCCGTTGATATCAGCAGTTGCAGGGTCAAGCGGGAGGAGAGGGACAACCCTGGTGCGGACCAGATGGCGAAGACCTCTGCCCAATCTAGCGACCGGATGCCTACTGGCTTTCGCTTCACTGCCCGCCGTGTCGATGCAACGGGGTTATGCGTGAGGTCAAAATCCGGAATTTGGCCCCGCCATCGGGCAATATTCTTGGCGTGGATCCCAAGTTCGAAGGCAGCTCTGAGATATGCTCTCACACTATCTGCGTGAACGAGAGAACCACGGCGCACGATTGGTGTCAGCACGTCCAGAACGTCATCTGTGGTAACGGCAGCGACCAGTTTATGGCCAATGACTGGATCTATGTGCTTGATGAATATCCGCTGAACTTCTTTGGCAGACCGCTTCTCATCAAGCTCCAGGTCGCGCACGTAGACGTCAAAGAGGTCAGATACAGTGCCCCTGTTATTGAGCGCTTCCTGCGCAATTGCCTGGTCCCTGACCAGGTCACGCGGATCGATCCCTCGGTTCAGGGCCTCTCTGGCCTCATAGGCCCTTTTCCGTGCGTCTTTGAGGCACGTTGCAGGATAACGCCCTAGATTGATTTGCGTGCGCTTCGCTGATCCAGGGGCCGTGTACCCTAGGAAAAATGTCTTTGACCCGGCTGGGGCTATGGTGACCCCAAAGCCCTTAACGCCCCCGCCAACTTCTCTGAGCCGGTAAACGCTATCGCGTGGTTTGCTACTCCGGATTGCCTTGTCGGTGAGGATCATAAAATTGCCGCGAAATTGCTACGTTTAGACTGAAACTCTGCGCAATTCTACGCAATCCCGTGCAACTCTTCAATATCAAATATATCCCATATAATCATATATATAAGGTATAAAAATGGCTAAATTAAGCGCCTCTGGAATAGTACGTTCTCCTCACTCATAATGAGGCGGTCGTCGCCTTCTGCGGTCCTATGGGGTAACCATAGGGGGTAACCATTTGCCCTTAGATCATATTTCTGTAACGAAATCAGAGCGTTATCGTAGGCTGCGACTATCTCAAACAGAATATGGATATGGCTCATGACCGCACCCCGCCTAGGCCCCCAGACTGACCGAGGTGCCGCCATCCACCGGCAGGGCCGCACCGGTGATGAAGCTGGCTTCATCCGAGGCCAGGAACAGCGCCGCGTTGGCGATGTCCCAGCCCGTCCCCATCTTGCGCCCCAAGGGCACCTTGGCATCGCGTCCGGCGACGATTTCATCCCGTGTCTTACCCAGCGCCGCCACGCGGGTATCCACCGCCATGGGCGTATCCATCAGGCCCGGCAGGATGACATTGGCGCGAATGCCATAACGTGCGTTGTGAATGGCCAACTGATCGGTCAAGGCGACCACGGCGGCCTTGGTGGTCTTGTAGGCTACCAATGGATAGGCGGACCAAGCGGCCAGAGACGAGATATTGAGGATCACGCCGCTGCCCTGTTCGCGCATGGAGGGCAGGGCATGTTTGCAGGCCAGCACCATACCGCGCAGATTGACGGCGACACACAAATCAAAGGCTTCGACCGTGATCTCGGTAATCTCGGCGTCACCGCCCGCGATGGAGATACCCACATTGTTGTGCAGAATATCGATGCGGCCGTATACGCCCAGGGTGGCATCCACGGCGGCCTTGACCTCCCGCTCGTCGGTGACATCGGCGGCCACCGCCATGGCGGTGCCGCCGGCCTCCTCGATCATCGACACCGTTTCCTGAGCCGAGGCTAGATCGCGGTCCACGGCGGCCACCTTGGCACCTTCGCGAGCGAACACAATAGCCGTGGCGCGCCCATTACCCATGGTCTCGCCGGGGCTTTGTCCCGCGCCCACCACCATCGCAATTCGATCCTGTAAACGCATCGTCGCCTCCTCCGCTGATTTAATTTACTATTCCTGATAGCTATTATAGACCAAGGAACACATTTGCCATGGCCGATCAGACAAAAATCCTGCTCGAAGACCTGACCTTCCCCGAGGGACCCCGCTGGCACGAGGGCCGGCTATGGTTTTCGGATTTCTACGCCCATGAAGTCATCGCCGTCGACATGGCGGGCCAGCGGGAGACGATTGTCAAAGTGCCGGGCCAGCCGTCGGGCCTGGGCTGGACGCCCGAAGGCCGCCTGCTGGTGGTCTCCATGACCGACCGCCGCCTTTTACGCCTGGACCCCGACGGCCTGGTCGAAGTCGCGGATCTGTCCGCGCTGGCCAACTATCACTGCAACGACATGGTGGTCGATGGCGATGGCGGCGCCTATGTGGGCAATTTCGGCTTCAACAGCCATGATGGATCGGAGTTCAAGGCCGCCGACCTGATCCGTGTCGATCCCGACGGTGGGGTTTCCGTGGCGGCGGAGGGCCTGGCCTTTCCCAACGGTTCCGTCATCACGCCGGACGGCGACACCCTGATCGTGGGCGAGACCCGGGGCAATATTCTCAGCGCCTGGGACCGGGCGCCGGATGGTGGACTGTCGAACCGCCGGGTCTGGGCCAATCTAGGCGGTGGTTTCCCCGACGGCATCTGCCTGGACGCGAACGGCGCGATCTGGGTCGCCGATCCGCGCAACAAGGAGACCATCCGGGTGCTGGAGGGCGGCGTGGTCACGGATCGGATCTCCACCGGCGAGATGGGCTCCTTCGCCTGTATGCTGGGTGGGGCCGAGCGGCGCACATTGTTCATCTGCACCTGCCTGCAATCGGGGCCAGATACCGCCGCCCTGCGCTCGGGCCGGATCGAAACGGTGGAAGTCAAGGTCCCCGGCGCCGGCTGGCCATAGGGGTTAGGTAAACCGGCAGCGAATTTTGCACGATTTAGCCAAGGAGAAATCGATGAGCGTTCTATTGGTTACTGGCGGCAGCCGTGGCATCGGCGCGGGCGTTGCCCGATCAGCAGCAGAGAGAGGCTGGCACGTCGGCATAAACTACACCTCGAACGAGGAGAGCGCCCAGGACGTCGCCGCATCCGTCCGCGCGCAAAGGGTGAAGGCCTGAGTGGTCAGGGCCGATGTGTCCAATCCAGACGATGTCAAGGCTTTGCTCAGCCAGACGGAGGAGGAACTCGGCCCTATCACGGACTTGGTGAACAGTGCGGCGTTGGCGACTGGAATAGGCCCGATTGAAGATCTGGACATTGAGCAAACCCGCCGCATGCTCGAGATCAACGTGTTCGGACTATTCATTTGCTGCCATTGCGCGGTGCGGCGAATGGCAAGGCGTCGCGGCGGCCAAGGCGGCACGATCATCAATCTTTCCTCGGCAGCGGCAAGAACGCACGCGTCGGGTCCTTTGTGGACTATACAGCCGGCAAGGCGGCGGTCGATAGCCTCACCCAAGGCCTGGCGCAGGAACAAGGACCCGAGGGCATCAGTGTTTTCGGCGTAAGGCCAGGCATCATCAACACGGACATGGTGAAGGAAGCGGCAAAGATCAATCCAGCCTGGCTAGAGACTGTTCTCGCGGGCACGCCCAATGGACGGGTCGGCAAAGTGGAGGACGTCGCAAATGCCATATTGTGGCTTTTGTCCGTGGACGCGCGCCATTCAACGGGATCGACTATCGATATTTCTGGCGGGCGTGCCACCCAGTGAGGTTCTACGGCAAGGGCGCCTTGTCGTCCTCGCTTTCGCGACTGGCAGCCGTTTCCGTCGCCCCCTCATCCGCCGCTTCGGCAAACCGTTGTTGCGCGCGGTAGCTAAACGGGATGGAGCCAAGATACGCCAAGCCCATAGCCGAGAGTACGAACCAGGGATAGCTGGCCAAAATGGCCGCGACAAGGGCCACCACCAGCAACATGGGCAACACATATTCCCGGCGAATACGCACCCGTTTAAAGGAGTACGTGGGGATCCGACTGATCGCCATGAAAGCCACGAACAACAGCCACAGCGCCATGAAGATAGGTTGCTGTAGAAAGCTTTCTCCAATCTGGAAGCTGACCGCCATGGGTAGCAGGGTGACGCAGGCAGCAGCGGGCGCGGCTATACCGGTGAAGAAATAGCTGGACCAGGCCGGGCGGTCCGGATCATCCAGGGCGGTGTTGAAGCGCGCTAGACGCAAGGCCATGCAGGTGCTGTAGGCCAGCCCGGCGATCCAGCCGATGCCGCCCAAGGCCTGGGTGCTCCACAAATAGATCACCATCGCGGGCGCCACGCCGAAGGCAATGAAGTCGGAGAGCGAGTCCAGCTCGGCACCGAATTTCGTCGCGCCTTTCAGCAATCGCGCCATGCGCCCATCCAGGCCATCCAGCACGCCCGCGACCAGGATCGCGGCGACGGCAAGCTCCCACTTTTCCTGCATGGCGAAACGGATCGCTGACATCCCCGCGCATAGCGCCAGAACCGTTAGGATATTTGGGATCAGGCTGTTAACGGGCAACTCCCGCAGCCGCCGGTTACGCCGTCCGATCTTCATCGTACTTCTCCCACCCGTCTTGCTTCATCGCTGTCGCAATCGGCCAATACGGTCTCGCCCGCCACCGCCAACTGCCCCACCGCCACCGAAGGCTGGGTGCCATCATCGAGATAGACATCGACCCGGCTGCCGAAACGGATCAGGCCGAAACGTTCGCCTGCGCGGACCCGCTGTCCTTCGTACAGGCCGCAGAGGATGCGCCGCGCCACCAGGCCAGCGATCTGCACAAAGGCGATATCCTGGCCCAACGATGTGGTCATCCGGATGGCCTGGCGCTCATTGTCAATCGAGGCCTTGTCCAGGGACGCATTGAGAAACTTGCCCGGGCGATAGGACACGGCGGTGATCTCACCATCTATGGGGATGCGGTTCACATGCACATTGAAGACATTCATGAAAACGGCGATACGCTGGCGCGGCGTCTCACCCATGCCAAGTTCGGCCGGCGGCACAGCCATTTCGATGGACTGCACCACGCCATCGGCGGGGGAAATGATCAGACCGTCCCGGCTTGGCGTCGTGCGCTCTGGGTCACGGAAGAAATAGACGCACCAGCAGGTCAGTATCACGCCAAGCCAGCCAAGGGGATCGGCAATCCAGAACAGAATAACCGCCGCCAACGCGAAGATCGCGATAAAGCGGTAACCCTCGCGGTTGATCGGCACCATCACGGCCTTTAATGCATCCATTACGTCATCACATCCAAATCATCGCCTAAGTTACCGGTTCCCTGTCCGCATCCGAACTTTCCACCAGCGTCCGCGGCTCATCCTTATCCAGCCTTTCCAGCCGTTGCAAGGCCTCTGCCTGTTCCTGCTGCCGTTGCCACATGGCGGCATAGATACCACTTGCCGCCAACAGCGCCTCGTGCCGGCCCCTTTCGACAATCTGTCCGGCTTCCAGAACGATGATTTCATCGGCATCAACGATGGTCGAAAGACGATGCGCGATAACCAAAGTGGTGCGGTCGCGGGAAACCAGACGAAGGGCCGCCTGGATTTCCTTCTCGGTCTGCGAATCCAGGGCCGAGGTGGCCTCATCGAACAGCAGGATCGAGGGGTTCTTCAGGATCGTCCGGGAAATCGCCACGCGCTGTTTTTCACCGCCGGACAGTTTCAGGCCACGTTCACCCACCGCCGTGTCGTAACCATCGGGCAGGCTGGCCACGAAATCATGGATCTGGGCCAGTTTCGCCGCCGCCTCGATCTCCGCGTCCGTGGCATCAACCCGGCCATAGCGGATGTTGTAGCGGATGCTGTCGTTAAACAGCACCGTATCTTGCGGTACGATGCCCACGCTGGCGCGCAGGGACTGCTGGCTGACGCCGCGGACATCCTGGCCATCGATTAGGACGCGCCCGCCCTGGACGTCATAAAAGCGGAACAAAATGCGCGATATGGTCGATTTACCCGCCCCCGACGGCCCGACGATGGCCACCGTATGCCCCGCCGGCACCCGGAAACTAACATCTTGCAGTATCCGCCGGTTGCCCTCGTAGCCAAAATCGACATGCTCGAATTCAACGTCACCGGCGCGCACCTGCAGGGGTGCTGCATCCGGCGCATCGGCAACTTCCGTATGCACCTCAATCAACTCGAACATCTTGTCCATGTCCACCAGACTCTGCTTGATCTCGCGGTAGACGAAGCCGAGAAAGCCCAGGGGCTGATACAATTGCATCATGAAGGTGTTGATCAGGACGAAATCGCCGATTGTCAGCTCGCCATTGATAATGCCGTTGGCCGCCAACAGCATCACTGAACACATACCAAAGGCAATAATCACCCCTTGGCCAATGTTCAATATGGCCAGCGATGTCTGGCTGCGCACGGCGGCACTTTCATAGCGCGCCATGGATTGGTCGAAACGGCTGGCCTCGTGGGCTTCATTGCCAAAATATTTCACGGTTTCAAAGTTCAACAGACTGTCGATGGCCCGAGTATTGGCCTCGCTATCGGTACGGTTCATCTCGCGCCGGTGTTTCAGGCGCCATTCCGTGACCGTCAGGGTAAAGACGATATAGATACCCACGGCGAACAAGGTGATGCCAGAATAGTCCGCGCCATAATTGATCAACAAGACGCCGCAGACCAGGGACAGCTCCAACAGGGTAGGCAGAATGTTAAACAGGGAGAAACGCAGCAGAAAATCGATCCCCTTGGTGCCGCGTTCAATGGCGCGGCTCAACCCGCCGGTGCGCCGGTCCAAATGGAAGCGCAGGGAAAGATGATGCAGATGGCGAAAGACCTGCAAGGCGACCGTGCGCAGCGCATTTTGGCCAACCTTCGCGAAGACCGCATCCCGCAACTCGCCGAAAGCCTGACCCGCCAAACGTGCAGCGCCAAAGGCCAGGATCATCAGAACGGGAATGGTGACCGCCGCGCTGATCTTGCCGTCTGCACCGGTGATGTTCAGGCTGTCGACGACTTCCTTGTAGACGAAGGGAATAAAGACGATAGCCACCTTGGCCGAGGCCAGCAGGGTCATGGCCACGATAACCCGGAACCGCAGGTCCCAGCGTCCCTGGGGCCACAGATACGGCATCAAGGTTGCCAGGGTCCGCCAATGGCTGCGGCCTGGCCCTTCCGCCGTGGGATCGAAACTGCCCGGCATGTTAATCCTTCATCCCAAATCAAATGCGCCACGCCACTGCGCCATTAGAGAGATATGTAGTATCAAACTGGGCAATTAGAAACCCATGCGTACGTCGCAAACCTCTTAATGGCCCGCTTTGGGGAAAAGTAGGCGCTAAAAAGCGTTTCGTTTACATGAAGTTAACTCCATCGCGTTGTAATCGCCGAGATAACGGAGAGCGGGTCTATGCCGGTGGATTATCAGGAAGACTTTTCGGAAGATTGGAACATGGCGGCCGCGATGCCGGACATGCATGCCGAGAACGACGCGGCGAATTATTCCAATCTGAATGAAGCCCAGGACAAGGCCGGCTCGGCCATCGGCGACATGTCCGCCAATCTGCCCATTGCTTTTCGTTTCGACTGGCAAGGCATGGCCATTTTCTGCCAGATCTTGGAGCGTGGATCCAAGATTTTTCTGGAACTGCCCACGGACCTTGGGCCCCTGCCCTTCACTATTGAAAACAGCGCCTGGCGGTCGTATTTGAAACAGCTCCATGGCCCGTCCAAGGAACTGCCCGCTGGCAAATACGTGTTAACGGAACGGGGCCGCTTTCGTCATTGGGCAGAGCACCAGTTGGAAGAGCCCATAACAGGCAGTTCCATCGTCACCAAGGTGGTCCAAACTGTTCTGGCCGGCTGGCCCTACTACCAATTGGTAAAAGCCACCTTCAACTAGAGCGTTTTCGTTCTTGACCATGTCGCGGTGCAAACCGTCGTTTACCCATCGTCCGTTATCGCGCCGGCGCCGCTTGGCGTCTGATTGCCATGGCAAAGCCAAGCCGCTACTCTGATCCCCGGAACAGCCGGTTCTCACGCAGTTAGTGATGGACGAGGGCAACACAAGCCGCTCGGACTAAACAGCGGTCAGAGCGCCGCCAAACGATCATGAAAAGACGATAGCCTCAAGTATGAGTACCACAGCGGCCGAAGAGGTAGTGGCGCGGACAGCCTATCAGCGGGCGATCATTCTGCTGACCATGTCGCTGTGCACCATGCTCTATGCCCTGACGCTAACCATCGTCAACGTCGCCCTGCCGCAGTTACAGGGCGCGCTTTCGGCAACGCCGGATCAGGTTTCCTGGGTAATCACGCTGAATGTGGTCGCCACCGCCGTCGCCACGCCAATGACCGGCTGGATCGTCGCCCGCTTTGGCGAGCGCCGGGTCTTGATCGTCGCGGTCATCGGTTTCGGCCTGTCCTCAATGCTGTGCGCCACCGCGACCACCTTGGCGCCATTGCTGCTGTATCGGATCGGCCAGGGCATCTTCGGCGCACCGCTGGTACCTCTGTCGCAGGCCATCATTGTTGCTGCCTATCCCCCCAGCCAGCGGGCGATGGCACAGGGCATTTTCGGCATGTCCGTGGTCATTGGACCAGCCATCGCACCGATGATCGGCGGCTATCTGGCGGAGGAATACAATTGGCGCTGGATCTTTATCCTGATCCTGCCGCTCTGCGTCGCGGCCTTGATCGGCCTGGTGGCCTTCATTCACGATTCAGGCCCCAAGCGTAAACTTCGCCTGGATTGGACAGGTTTTCTGGCCCTCTCCGTCGCCGTGACCTGCCTGCAGTTAATGATGGACCGGGGCGAGCGGGAATACTGGTTTGAATCCGGCGAAATAATAATCGTCGCCGCATTGATGGCCGTGGGGTTCTATCTTTTCATAGTACAGATGATGAGCCACCCCGAACCGTTTATCTCTCCCGTGATATTCGCCGACCGGAACTTCAACGTCGGTCTGTTCCTAGTTTTCGTATACGGACTCTTGAATGTCACGCCGACGGTACTGTTTCCCTCAATGCTGCAAAATCTGAAAGGCTATCCGGACTCCCTGATCGGCATGCTGTTGGCGATGCGCGGCGCCGGCATGGTGATCGGCTTTTTCACCGCCGCATTGATGGGCCGTTTCGACCCCAGGGTGGGGTTGTTCCTGGGCCTGGGCCTGATCGGCTGGAGCGGCTGGCAGATGTCGGGTTTCAATCTCGACGTCTCGCCGCTTGCCGTTGGCGTGGCAGGCGTTATTCAGGGTATTGGCACCGGCGTGATGTGGGTGCCGCTTTCCGTCGTGACCTTTGCCTCGCTGCCGGCCAGCAGGCTGGCGGAAGGCTCGGCGCTGTTCCATTTACTGCGCAATTTCGGCTCCTCCATTTTTATATCCCTAAGCGTGATGACGGTGGTCCGGACTTCCAAGGTCAATTACGCCGAGCTGACCGAACACATCAGCCCCCTCAATAAAATATTGGATTTCCCATCCAGTCTGGGATTTTGGAACCCTGATACCGTGCGGGGTCTGGCCGCGATTAGTTCCGAAGTCGGCCGCCAGTCCACCATGATCGGTTATTCAAACGCATTTCTGCTGTACGCGCTGATCTGCCTCGGCGCCGCGCCGTTCCTACTATTCGTCAGAATCAAGGCGCGCTAAAGCGTGCCGCTCCCCCGGCCCGGCGCTTCGATGAATATCGAAAACAACCTAATTTATTGGCAAATCCCGCCGGACGTAGCGGCCGTCCTCGATACCCGTGAAATACTCATCGACCTCCGGATGACGCACCGGATCGCCATTGTCATCAGTCAGTAAATTCTGCTCCGAGACATAGGCTACATATGTGGTTTGCGCGTTCTCCGCCAGCAGATGATAGAACGGCTGCTCGCGCCGGGGTCGGACTTTCTCAGGAATGGACATCAGCCATTCCTCGGAATTGGCGAAGACCGGATCCACATCAAACACCACGCCCCGAAAGGGGTGGATACGGTGCTTAACGACATCACCGATCTGGAATTTTGCGACCATTACTGTCGTCACGGGACCACAGGCTCCTCATTCATACGCTGCAACACTCATACGAAAATCGAAACGATTTGGCCACTAATTTTCACCATGTTGTTGTGTGACACATTAACCGTCGATCACCTGCCAACTACCATCAGGTTGCCGGCAGGCGGTGCCATAGGCTTGCTATACCTGATCGTTGATCACCACACCGTATTGATATTCCCAGCAATAACGTCCACTGCTGGACCGGCCCTCGCGGGTGGCAAGAATTTCGCCGTGATGGCCGTTGTCGGGATTGGACCATTCAATGGTCTCGCCAACAGGTGCGAAGTGGGCTTGCTCCTGGGCATTGGCCAGGGCGATACGGTCGGCCCGATCCAACGAACGGCCAATCTCGGCGCCGCCGAAGGCGCCCAGAATGGTACCGGCGGCCACGGCAACGAGCCGGCCACGGCCCTTACCCACCTGCGAGCCCGCCAAGGCGCCGCCAACCGGCCCAAGAGCGTACCCGCGCCCTGTTTCGGGGCCTCGGTCGTGATACAAGCACTTAATAGTATGGCGGTGGCTGTCAGAGCGGCAATGGGAGCTGCCGTGACAGCGGTTGTGCGGCGGCCAACGGGCTTGGCGGTCTTCATAGCGGTCTCCAATTCCGGTTTTTCGTCATCAATGTCCGCACCATGCCATCGCCCGCCTGAATAGGATCTGAGAGGGCCGTTTATCCTAGGTTCATCTTTCCAAGCATGACGAAGCGCCGTAGGATTGCCTGGTAATATGGGAGAATACAACGTGGCCAACGGGACGAAATTCGACGCAACCGAAGCGAAACAGACGGTCCTGGACTATTGCCTGCGCAAGGGTGCTCTGGCGGCTGGTGTGGCCGATTTGGACGCGTTGGAGCTAATCGCACCACCCGGCCACCGCCCCTCGGATATCATGCCAAAGATCAAATCGGTAATCTCTCTTGGCGTCGGCGGTCAGACCCAGGGAGCCTGGGCTGTGCCAGCCAAGGCCATGGGTTATTTCGGCTCCACCGAAACGCGGGCCTATACCATTTCCTATGGCGCCGCCTTTTTCATTGAGAGCAAATACCAGACACCGGCGATCTATTGCCCGCCCGACATGGACAACGAAAAAGGCCCCCGCGTGCCGCTGCAAAGCCTGAAACTGCACGCGGAAGTCGCCGGCATCGGGGCGCGGTCACTGGCTGGCGATATCCTGCTGCATCCTGAATTTGGCTACATGTATTTCGCCTCGATCTTTACCGAGCTGGAATTACCCCCCGACCGGCCCATGGCCCAAAACCCATGCCCGGCGCCGTCCTGTGTTTCCATGTACCGCCAAGCCGGGCGCACCCCGTGCCAGAAATTCTGCCCCGTGCAATGCCTCTCTGGTGGGATCGACGAGGCCGGCAAGCAGGCGGAAATGCACTACGACATGGCTGCCTGCGCCGAGATGAGTCAACAGTACGAGGCCGTGCCCGCGTTGTTGGAGCGGGCCATGGCCGCGGAAGACGGCCAGGGCCGGGAAGAAGCACTGTTCGATCCCGACAACAAGATGCTCTGGTACAAAATGTCGGTGGGTTCCGGCGGCTTGCTGGCGCAGTGTTTTGAATGCATGCGGGTCTGCCCCATCGCCACCAAGGCCTCATTGGCCGATCCCATTCGCCGGTCTAAAGCGAAAGCGGAGGCCTGACATGGCACAGGGTCTAAACCGCCGGCAGATCGGCGTCACCGCCGCCATGATCGAGAGCTATGGCGAGCTGATCTTCGAGATTAGCCACAACAAACAAAGCCGCCGCGGCGATCCAATCCGCGAGTTGGATTTCGACGCCATCGCGGCAAGCCGCCATGAACGGGGCATGAGCGACGGCCAAATCGCCGAACGGATCGGCCTGAGTGAAATTCAGGTGATTTATATCCGCACCATGATGGAACGGCGGCGCTTTCACACAAATCACTTTCAACGCCTGCTGGACCTGGGCGGCGGCAAACGTTTTCGCGAGGAACGCTTCATGCCCCATGAGGAACGCTTTCAATATCACGACGACGCCCTCGCCTTGCGCGATGCCATGGCCTTCGATCCCGGGCGGGCCCATCATTACAGCGAACAGGGCTGGTGGAACAACGATACCTTGTCTGGCCTCCTCACCCGCCATGCGGCAGAACGCGGCGATGCGCCGGCGCTGCTCATTCAGGACAAAACCATGATCAGCTACGCCGATCTATGGGCCCGAGTGGACCGCCTGGCGGGCGGCCTACACGGCCTTGGCCTGGGCCGGGGCGATGTCATCGCGGTGCAATTGCCCAACGTGGCCGAATATGTCATCAGCTATCTGGCCATCGCCCGCCTGGGCGCCGTGATGACGACGCTCTACATGCCGCACAGAGAGCGGGAATTCGAAACCTTGTTGGGCCACAGCCGGGCCCGGGCGCTGATCTGTCTGGCGGATGCGGGCGGTTTCCCTGCCGCCCAGGCGGCCCTGAGTTTAGACCTGCCGAAACTACAAAGCGTGATCGCCATCGGCGTACCAGTGACGGGCGCTGTGCCCTTCGCGGATCTGGCCGGAACGGATACCGGCGCCGATGCGCTGGGATTGCCGCAACCCGTAGCGGCGGACCCGATGTTGCTGCTTTATACCTCCGGCACCACGGCCTCGCCCAAGGCGGTACCGCATAACTCACACACGATGCTGGGTAACGGCCGCCTGGGCGTCGGCGCGCATCAACTGGGACCCGACGATGTAATCATGTCGGCGCCTCCCTTCGGGCATCTATTCGGCCTTTATGCCCTGCATATGTCGTTCCATATCGGCGCGGCAAATCTATTGCTGCCCAACTTCACGCCGCCCGATCTGGCCGCAGCGATAGAGGCCGGCCGGGCCACCGCCCTGTTGGCGGCACCGGCACACATGGCCGCCTGCCTGGTTATGGGGCTGTTTGACAAGCATGATTGTAGCACCCTTAAACTGGCCATACTCTCGGGTAGCGCGGTGCCTGAGGATATGGCGCGGGCGGCCTCCGCCAAGCTGCCAAATTGTGAGATTACCCAGCTGTGGGGCATGACGGAGACCCAGGGCGGACTGTACTGCCGGCCCGGCGACGGCATTGAAATCTCCGCTACTTCCGCTGGCCAGCCCGCGCCGGGCGCCGAGGCGCGGATCGGTGAGGACGGCGAATTGCAGGTTCGCGGCTCGATGCTGTTTCCCGGCTATTTCGATAATCCGGATGCCAACGCCGCCGCCTTCACTCCCGACGGCTGGTTCCGCAGCGGCGATCTGGCCAGCCAGGACGGCAACGGTAACTTCGCCATCACGGGCCGGATCAAGGAAATCATCAACCGTGGCGGCGTAAAATATAATCCCCGTGAAATCGAAGATCTGCTCGACAGCCATCCTGCCATCTCGCAATCCGCCATCGTGCCCATGCCCGACAAAGCCCTGGGTGAGCGAGCCTGTTGCTTCGCGGTCTCTTCCGATCCGGAGATCGAATTGGATATGCTGTGTGACTATCTATTGAGCCACGGCATCGCCAAGACCAAGCTGCCCGAGCATCTTGTGCTGTTGGATGAAATGCCCTTGACCCCGACGCGCAAGATCATCAAGGGCCGTCTACCGCTGCCCGTGAATATCGATAGCTAAACGCTTATTTGATCGCGAAAACGACCCCAACCGCCATGCGGATTTCCTTCTCGCCCGGCGCGGTCGAGCTCTGTGAACCGCTGGCCGCCATAACCCTGAATTCCCGGACCGGGCCTGAGGCGCCGCCCTCCCTGATCCGCAGCACTTCGCCCAAATGCACGCCGGCCTCGCCCGCATAGAGCAGCGCCCGGCGGCGGGCATCCTGGACCGCCAGCTTGCGGGCCTTGTCCTGCAAGGGCCCAGGTTCGCTAATGGCAAAATGCAGGCCCGAGATGCTGTTGGCGCCGGCGTTGGTCAACTGGTCCAACAAATCGCCCAGCCGGTCGACCTGCCGCAACCGTACACGCAGATTGCCCATGGCCCGGAATGCGCTTGGCACCGGCGCGGCGTCCTGATTGTTCTTACGGTGGGGATAAATGGCCCGCAGATTGACCTGCTGGCTCTGCACATCGCGCGCAGCCAAACCGAATTTATCCAATTCCACCAACAGATTGGACATCACCTTGTGATGCTCGGCCAAGGCCGCCTTGGCGCTAGCCGCCTGGGTCGTGACACCGGCCTGAATGACCGCGACGTCGGGCCGCACACTGACCACGCCCAGGCCCTGGACGGCGATGCTGCGCCCCATGGCATAATTGTGATGTGCACCGTGCCGGGGACTCTCGCCGGCCCACGCCGGTGCCGCGATCAGGCCAAGAATTAGGCCCAGCAGCAGAATTCGGAGGCGCATGCTCTAAATATCCCTGGGCTTCGTAGCGGTCGCAAGCGTGCAACGCAGCAGCTTTCCCGGCGCCCTGGCTTCAGTCGGTTCGCAGGGGACATAGGACGCCGCGGCTTGATTTTTGCCCTCGGTCAACAATTTCGGATTACAGTCAACGGCCATGGCGATCAAAGCCCACAGGCCCAACAGGCCGGCCAGAACCGCCGGGAACAAAGCATCCCGATCAAATTGGGCGGCCCGCGCCGAATAGCGATAGATCCTCATCTGCCTTTTCCTCCCTCGCCCGGGTCCCCAGGATGCATTTCAGTCTAATATTGTTCTGGAATGATGACGGTTCAAGGACCCAATTGTGACGATTTTGTGTTCGGGAATGTTGGCGCAAACCTGTTGGAATGGTGTTCTGGTGATGTTGGCACGAAGTTGCTATGAGATCGGCAAAAAGCACGAAGCGCAATGGCCCACCCGGGACCGGGCTATCAAGAGGCCAGCAGGTGACCAGGGCCAAGCGCGGCGGCCTGCTCCGGACATTCGGACGCGCCATTCGGGCATCCATGATCCGTCCTTTGGTTATGCGGAAACGATGCCGCACCCATCGACCCGGCGCAGCGTGATGACTTGACCCGGCGCCAGTCCGCCCAGCGAAGCAAAATGCGTGTCCCGATGGGCGGCGGTTAGACCGGCACGCGGCGATTTCTGGAAGAATTCGTGGGGGGCAATGTGGCGGGGCAGCAACTATGTGTACCTGGCGCCAAGATTTGCCGCTATCCTTCAGCATACGAACCAGGCGACAATCTGAGAGCAAAATCGACACCTGACCATGACATTGACGTATCGAGATCTGCTGCAACACCAAAGCCTGGACAAATCTTTTAGCTATGGCCAGGACCAGATAATTCTATATGCACTAGGTATCGGGCTGGGCTTGGATCCAGTTGATGAGCGGCAGCTGCAATTCGTCTTGGAAGACAACCTGGCGGTGTTCCCTACCTTCGCCTCGGTCGCGGCGTGGGATATTGCCTTTGTCCTGGAATTGGGCATCGAGTGGCCGAAACTGATCCATTTGTCACAAGGCATGGAAATTCATCAGGCGCTTCCCCTTTCAGCCCAGCTGCGGGCGGACAACCGTATCGTCGGCGCAATGGATAAACCGAAACAGAACGCCACCATATTGGCCGCCGAGACCACGATCAGAAACGCCGACGGCGGCGCCGTACTGGCACGTTTGCAAGCCAGCTACCTGGCCCGAGAGTTCCGCGTTGATGGCGCGCCCACGGGGCGGCGCCCGGCCGGCCAGGCAAGGCCAGAACGGGCCGCGGATGCCACCGTATCAATCGCGACATCGCCCCAGGTCGCCCTGATTTACCGTTTGCTGGGTGGGCGGGCAAAAATCCATTCCACGCCATCCGTAGCCCGGCAGCAGGGTTTCTCCGGACCGATCATGCATGGCTTGTCGACCTGGGGGCATGCCTGCAGGGCGGTCTTGCAGACAGCCGGCGACGATGACGGGCAACGCCTGAAACACTTCTCGGCTGCCTTCGCGGCACCAGTTTATCCTGGCGAGGCGCTGACGACCTATCTTTGGCGCGATGGCGCGGCGGTACAATTCGAGACCTGGGTTCTGGCACGGGACAAGCTAGTATTGGCGGATGGCCGCGCGCAATTGAAGGGGCTGGAATAAAATGGCGAACATGTCCAATCTTGAAATGGCGAAAGCCTTCAATCTAAGCGATTTTGACAACGTGGCGGCACGCGACCCCTTTCCCACCTATCGGATGTTGCGCGAAAACGACCCCGTGCACCGGAACGCGGATGGTTCCTACTTCCTGACCCGCTACGACGACGTCGTGCAATCGTTCAAGCATCCCGCCATGAGTTCCGACAAGAAAATCGCCTTCAAACCCAGATTTGGCGATGGGCCCCTATATACCCATCACACCACTAGCCTAGTGTTCAATGATCCGCCCATTCATACCCGGGTCCGCAAACTGCTGGCCGCCGCCTTCACGCCGCGCAAACTGGCCGAGTTGGAGCCGGTGGTCGAAAGGGTGATCGATGAGCTGTTGGACAAGCTAGAGGCCTTGGGCGATTTTGAAATCATCGAAGACTATGCCCTGGCTCTGCCGACCCAGGTGATTTCGGACATGTTGGGCGTGCCCGAAGGGCAGCGGCATTTGCTGCGCGGATATTCCAACCTTATTCTTGGCGCGCTCGATCCCGTGGTTTCGCCCGAGGGCCTCCGCGCCGGCGAAGGGGCGGTCCTAGAATTCGAGGAGATGCTGAACGAGCTGATCGCCAAACGCCGGGAAAATCCCGATAGTAGTCAGATCGGCGAAGTACTTTCCGCACTGATCTTCGGCGAAGTCGATGGTGAACGCCTAAGCCCGGTGGAATTGGTGCAAAACTGCATCTTCCTTCTCAATGCCGGCCATGAAACGACGGCCAATCTGATTGGCAACAGTATCGATATGTTGTTGGGGGCGCCTGATCAATTGCAACGGCTGCGGGATGACCCGGAATTGATCCATGGCGCAATCGAAGAATCCCTACGCTATCAATCACCGCTGCAGATCGGCAACCGCAAGGCGATGGAAGACGTGGTGTTTGGCGAAACCACCATTCCCGCCAGATCGTTCATTCATTGCTGCATCGCCGCCGCCAACCGTGATCCGGCACAGTTTTACGATCCGGAAAATGTCAATATCGCGCGCAATCCAAACCGCCAGATCGCCTTTGGCCTTGGCAAGCATATCTGCATGGGTAACACCCTGGGGCGCATTGAGGGCAGAGTCGCGATCGGAAAATTCATTCAGCGCTTTCCAAATCTCAAAAGAAATGGCGACGCCCAGCTAAGCCCCCGTGTGCGTTTTCGCGGATTTGACAAACTACCTGTTTCGGTAACTTGAAATCACCCGCCAAATGGCGTACCGCCGCCTTGGCCATATCCAGGTCCGCCCATGCCCTATACACTTCAGCCTTGTTTGACGAGGGTGATCTTTCACGATGTCCATGGGGCGCTTCATATCATTGCCGGATCGCGGCCTGGCATGGCCGGGCAATTCGGCGCACTCTAACGGTGGCTTCCCCCTTCATGAAGCCGGCTTGCCATAGGACGCCGGGAGCATGCGCCATTTAACATTGCGGCAATGGCTGATCCTGCTGACGGTGCAGTTTGCCACCCTGCTGTTTGGCGCCACCATGACCTCGGTCGCGGTGATCCTGCCACAGATGAAGGGGGCGCTGTCGGCGACCCAGGAACAAGTTTCCTGGATAATTACCTTCAATCTCGTCGCCACCGCCATCGCCACACCCCTGACCGGATGGCTGGCCTCGAAACTGGGCTGGCGCAATCTGATGGTCGGTGCGATCGCCGGCTTCACCTCATTTTCCGTGCTGGCAGGGACGGCGGATTCCCTGGAAACCATGTTGCTGGCCCGCGTTCTGCAAGGCCTGTTCGGAGCGCCGATCTTTCCCTTGGGCCAGGCCATTCTGCTTGCCAGTTTTTCCAAGGCGCAACATCCGTTCATTTTGATGGCCTGGGGCGTGGGCGGCGTCATGGGGCCGATCCTGGGGCCGTTGTTCGGCGGCCTGATGGCCGAGTTGGTCAACTGGCGCTGGGCCTTTTTCATGATCCTGCCCGCAGGCCTGGTCGCCGGCCTGCTAGCCTTCGCCGCGCTCTCCAATCAAGAAAAAGGCAGGGCGCGGCGGTTCGACTATCTGGGTTTCGTGCTGATCGCCATCGCCATCGGCGCCACGCAATTGATGTTCGATAGGGGACAGCAGCTGGACTGGCTGGAGAGTTATGAAATCCAGCTGGAATTGCTTCTCGCCATCGTGTTCTTTTATCTGTTCATCGTTCATATTCTGACTTCACGTCATGCCTTGTTCGACCCGGTGACTTTCAGGGACCGTAACTTCACTATCGGCATTACCTTGGCCCTGATCATGGGCATGCTGCAATTTACACCCATGGTGTTGTTTCCGCCCTTGCTGCAAGATTTGCGCGGCTATCCCGATTCTATCGTAGGCTATCTGATTTCAGCCCGCGGCATGGGCAACTTCCTCAGTTTCTTCATCGTTGTTCAGTTTACCCGCTTCAACGCCCGGCTTTGCCTGTTCACCGGACTGACCTTGCAATCAGTGGCGGGACTTTGGATGTCCTCGCTGGATATCAATATCACCACGGCGGATGTATTCTGGACCAATATCCTCCACGGCATCGGTTTCGGCACCGCCTATACCCCCATGGCGGTATTGACCTTTTCCACCCTACCCAAACACCTATTGACCCAGGGCAATGCCATCTTCTCGCTGTGCCGTCTGTTGGGCAGCTCTATATTCATCGCCCTGACCCTGGTGGTATTTTTCCGCACATCCGCCGAAGCCACTGTCAATTTGAACGCCATGATCGATGCCTTTGATCTGCGCAACCTGAGCCTCTGGATCACCATCCTGGGCGAACCGGGCACGCCGCCCCTACACGCGCGTCTGCTCGAGGAGGTACGCCATCAGGCCTCGATGATTGGCTATATCAATGCCTTCCACCTGCTCACCCTGGCCTCAGCCCTGGCCGCGCCCGTGGCATTTCTGTTCGTAATCCGAAAAAGCCCAGATGCGAAAGCAGAAGCCTAAATGGCTGTGTTGAAGGACAGAATGATTGCTGAAAATTTGCAACTTTGTCAGGATGGGTTGCAGGAAACAGCATTACTAATGGGGGAAAACAATCATGAACAATCCGCTGGATAACACCGATCTGAACCTGGACCCGCCTGGCCGTGGCCGCATTTATGGCGATATTACCGAGACCATCGGCAACACGCCCTTGGTGCGGCTGAACGATATCGCCGAGAAGGCCAGCGCCAAGGCGGAGGTTTTGGTCAAACTGGAATTCTTCAATCCCATGTCATCGGTCAAGGACCGCCTGGCCGTTGCCATGATCGCGGCTATGGAGGCGGACGGCAGTATCGGCCCTGGCTCCACCATCATCGAACCCACTTCGGGAAATACCGGCGTCGGCCTGGCCTTTGTCTGCGCCGCCAAGGGCTACCGTTGTATCCTGACAATGCCTGACAGTTTTTCCGTCGAACGGCGTAAAATGTTCATCGCCCTAGGGGCGGAGCTGGAACTGACGCCACGGGCCGAAGGTATCAACGGCGCCACTAAAAAGGCCGAGGGACTGGTCAAAGGCATCGACAAGGCAGTGATGCCCTATCAATTCGGTCATCCCGCTAATCCGGAAATCCACCGCCGCACCACGGCCGAGGAAATCTGGGTCGATACCGCCAGTAACGTGGATACGGTAGTCATGGGCGTTGGCACGGGCGGCACCCTGACCGGGGTCGCGTGCAGCTTGAAGGCCAAAAAGGCGGACGTCCAGATTGTCGCCGTGGAACCGGAAGACAGCCCCGTGATATCGGGCGGCAGCCACAGCCCCCATATGATCCAGGGCATCGGCGCCGGCTTCATACCCCCGGTGCTGGATACGGATCTAATCGACGGCATCGAGCAGATCAGCAATGATGACGCCATCGATGCGGCGAAATCGATGGCGACCTCGGAAGGCATCCCCTGCGGTATTTCCTCCGGCGCGGCGGTGGCCGCCGCCCTGCGCGTTGCCGCCCGCGACGGCATGAAGGGCAAGACCGTGGTCGCCATCGTGCCTGATTTCGCAGAGCGTTATATGTCCTCAATCCTGTTCGACGGCATGGATATTTTGGACGATTGATCGCCGCGCGGTACGAGTAAGGCAGGGTTCAGGTGACAGAGAGCTTTGAGGCAAAACTGGAAACAGTGCTAATACGGCAGCTGGCTGATTGCCGGAAACTGCTTTCGGCTGAACGCCTGTCTGGAGGGGCCAGCCAGGAAACTTATCGTCTGACCATCGCAGGTGCAGATGGAGTTGAGCGCCTGTTGGCCCTGCGCCGGGCGCCTGGCGGCGGAGCCAGTGCAGACGGCGGCGGCCACGAAGAGAGCCGTATCTCCTACAATCCCGGCCTGGCGGCGGAGGCCCTGTTGATGCAGTCGGCCAGGGCGGTCGGCGTGCCGGAGCCGGAGGTCTATTATATTCTGGCCGGAGATGACGGCCTGGGCGAAGGTTTCATCATGTCCTGGCTGGAGGGCGAGGCCCTGGGCGCACGCATTGTCCGTTCGCCGGAGTTGGCGGCGATTCGGCCCAAGCTGGCCTATGAATGCGGCCAGATCCTGGCCCGTATCCATGCCATCGATCTACAAGCCACCAGCCTGGATCAATGGCTGAAAACCATGACACCGGCAGACTATGTGCACACCACCTGGGACCGCTACAAGGCTTTCAGAACGCCGCAGCCGATGATTGACTATGCTGGGCGCTGGTTGCTGGATCATCTGCCACAAGGCGTGGAAACAGCCCTGGTGCATAACGATTTCCGTAATGGCAATCTGATGATTTCGCCGGACGGCGTGGTGGCGGTGCTGGATTGGGAGGTCGCCCATATCGGCGATCCCATGCGCGATCTAGGCTGGATCTGCACCAATTCATGGCGGTTTGGTAGCGAACTGCCGGTGGGTGGTTTCGGCACCTACGAAGACCTGTTCGCCGGCTACGAAGCGGTCTCGGGGCAAACCGTCGATCCCGACCATGTGAAGTTCTGGGAAGTCTTCGGTTCGTTCTGGTGGGCCATCGGCTGTCTGGGCATGGCGGAACACTACCGCAACGGTCCCGACGCGACGGTGGAGCGCCCGGCCATCGGGAGGCGCAGTTCGGAATGTCAGGTGGATTGCGTCAACCTGCTGATCCCCGGCGACGTCGAGCCGGTCCAGGCCACCGGCGAGAGTAGCCAGGAGATGCCCAGGATCGGCGAGCTGTTGGCCAGCGTGCGCGATTTCCTGCACGGCGACGTCATGGCCGAGACTCGGGGCCGCACGAACTTCATGGCGCGGGTGGCGGGCAATTCCCTAGACATTGTATTGCGTGATCATGCTCTGGGCCCGGAACAGCGCCGAAGGGAACACCAGCGCCTGGAGGCCTTGTTCGTCACCAAAGGTGGCCTTGATGAATTGCGCTGGCGCCTGGTCGAAGGTCTTCGCAACGCCGAGATCGCCTTAGACCATCCCGGCCTTGCCAAACACCTGCGCCAAACGGTGGTCAATCAAATCGCCATCGATCAGCCGAAATACTCCGGTTTCAAGACAGCGGTACAATAACCTGACAGCGTCAAATGTCCGTCGCCAGATGAAACAGGCAATCGCCACGCTGGACACGGGCTGGGATGCGTTCGCAGATTACCAGGCCGTCGTGGTCGAAAAAACATTCGGTAGGCGGTAGCCAGGGCGTTTCGGGCTGGTGGATCGCGCCCGCTGGCTGGCCCTTTTTGACCTCGGCCAATAGATCCACATAAGGCTCGAACAGGCCCTCGTCGCGGGCGTATACGAACAGATCAGTGCTGGTCAGTTCCATCAGGCGGGTGCCGCGTACGGCATCGGGCTGATAGCCGGGTAGCAGGCCGATGTGATGCAACAACCGCCGCACGCCGCGTTCGGCCAGGGCCAGGATATCCGGCGTCACCGTGCCCGCGCCACCCAGTTCCGTGGTCAGGCCCAGGACGCCTTTTCGGCGCGCGGCAGCGGAGGAAACACGAGGGTCGCCGGGGCGGCCAAAGATAAAGCCGTAGGTGCCATCAAAGGCCAATTGCAGGGCCTGCAACGCGGCTTCCTTTTCCGCCGTTTCGCCGCGCTTGCGCAACACCGTGGCCGGATAACGCAACGATGAACCGCCCGAATGCAGATCAAAGAAGTAATCGCATAGGGGCATCAGGACTTCTTCGATATAATGCGCGATCATTTCCGTCGGCGTACCGCCGGGATCACCGGGAAAGCTACGGTTCAGGTTACCTTCGTCAAAGGGCGAGGTCCGCATGCCGGCATGCGCGGCTGGATAATTGGCCATGGGCAGAATAATCAGACGGCCCTGGATATCCTCCGCCACCAACTCCCGGCACAATTTGCTCAGAGTGACCTGGCCTTCGTATTCATCGCCATGATTGCCGGCGATAACCAGGGCCGTGGGTCCGGCGCCGTTCTTGAACATCACGATGGGCACGGGGATCCAGCCATATGCGGAGCGGTGAACGGAATAGGGCAGGCGCAGGAAGCCGTGCTGGGCGCCGTCTTGGTCAAAATCTACTTCGCATTGCGCCAGGCTGTTTGTCTCTGACATGGTTAATCCTCTAGTTCAGCCACTCTGGCGCATCCGCTCCCAAGGCTGGCGATGGCCGCGACCAGCCGGGTTTTGATTCCGAGAATTTGATAACTGGCGCCAGATGGCGGATCGGTCCATAGGCGGTGTCCGAAGCCATCTGCAGCGCGGCATATTCCGCGCCCGTATGCCCCATTTCGACCCGTGGATAATCCACCCTGCCCTGGCGTTGCAGGAACATGCCCGACTGGCAGAGCGAAACCTTGACGTGATAGCTGCCGCCCTCTACCGCGCGGCGGGCCAGGGCCAGAAGGGTACCGAAGGCGCCTAGATAACCGGTGGTGTAGTCGCAGGCTGGGATCGGCAACAGGGTGGGCCGGTCCTCTCCATGCTCGTCACAGATGCCGGTGATGGATTGCGCCACCTGCTCCCAACCGGCCCGATCCTTGAACGGGCCATCTTGGCCATAGCAATTGATGGAAGTATAGACCAGGCCGGGCCGCAGTGCTGCCAGTTCTTCCGCGCCGAAGCCGCGCCGCGCCAAGGTACCGGGACGGAACCCTTGGGAGAAGACATCCGCGCCGCGCACCAGGGCCAGCAACTGTTCCGCCTCCCCTCCGTCATTGAGGTTTAGGTTGCAGCTGCGTTTGCCATGGGAGAGATCGACCACGAAATTCTTGATTTGCGGCAGGCCTCTGGCCCCCACCATCAGAACATCGGCGCCATGTTCGGCGCAGGTCCGCGCCGCCACTGGGCCAGCCAGGATACGGGTCAGATCCAGCACCCGGATGCCGTCCAGGGCCGCCCCGCCAGGCGAAAACGGCTCGGACGCGCTGTCGCCGATTTTCTCGATCTCCACCACCGCCTGGGCCGCCAGGGCCCGGCCCTGGGGATGATCCAGCCATTCCTCTCTGGTCCGTATCATGCCGCCGCAAGCCTGGGCCCCGGCGATGGCATCCTCCAGTTCCTGGGCATCCCACTGCGCGACAGCCCGCGCCACCGCGTCCGGCGTGCCCTCGCACTTCAGCACGCCCAGCACGCGCTCTTTCAGATGCGCGATACCGAAATGCGGCAGGAACCAGCGGCCATCCCTGGTCGCAAACGGCTGGGTGATCTGATAGTTGGCCGTGGCGGCGGGGGAATTGCCCATGACTTGATAGCTGCCGTCTTCCTGGCGCGCCTGCAGGAAACTAAAACTGTTCAGGGCGGCGCCAGCATGGCGCACATCGACGGCAACGCTCTGCCGTCGGCCCGTCTTCATCTCCCAGATATCGGCGACCGCGACGCCCACCGCCGCCAAGATTCCAGCGCCGGTTTCCGCCACCTTGAAACGGGTCGAAAAAACCGGGTCGGTGCCCGTAATGTCCACCTCGGCGCCGTCGGGGCGGTCGCGGATGGTCATCAATTCCTGGAAAGCGGTGTTCATACGGTACCGGTCCTCGACGCAACTTCGGATGCGGCGAGTTTAGACCGCCATCACTGCTGGGTAAACGCGTTAGCCCGCCCATGCCCGCCCGGCTTGGACCCGCAGGCACCACTGAAATCGCCGTGATCGACAACCGCACGATGCTGCACGCCACCTATGCCAAAAACAAGAAGACCCGCGGCTATCCCATTGGCGCACGCCATCTGATCTGAGCCGAATTCGATTTCTATTGCATCACTCCGCCCTGGATTGCCGGGTCAAGCCCGGCAATGACGATACAAGAAGCTGCCACATGCACTAAGGCAAAGTTTCAATCATTACTGACTGTAGATTTTGTCATTCCTGCAGCAACTTCTCGACCTTTTCCACGAAATCCTGTTGGGATAGCCCTGGCTTCGCGACCCAGTTCAAGTACACTTGGCATTTATCTCCACGTCTACGCCTAAACTTAAACCTAGTTTGACCTTCTGGCATCATCGAGCGCTTCATTTGATATCTGAACACCGTCATTGCGAGTCCAATAGATTAGCAGCCGTCGCAAGGGTTACAAAAGATAAGTGGACAACGCCCTACCCCGCCATGGCGGCGCGGCGTTCCCGTTTGCGTTGATGGGGATCCAGTGTGGCCTTGCGCAGGCGGATATGGTTGGGGGTCACCTCGACCACCTCATCATCACCAATATAGGCAATGGCCTGTTCCAGGCTCATTCGACGCGGCGTGGTCAGGCGCACCGCATCATCCTTGCCCGAGGCGCGGATATTGGTCAGCTGCTTGGCCTTCAGCGGGTTCACTTCCAGGTCCGACGGCTTGGCATTCTCACCGATCACCATGCCCGCGTACACCTGTTCGCCGCCGCCGATAAACAGCACGCCGCGTTCCTCAAGATGCCACAGGGCGAAGGGTACCGCCTCCCCGGTCTGAGCAGAGACGATGGCGCCGCAATGGCGGCCGCTGATCTGTCCCTTGAAGGGCGCATAACTGTGATAGAGCCGATTCATGATGCCGGTTCCACGGGTATCGGTGAGGAATTCACCGTGATAGCCGATCAAGCCGCGTGAGGGAGCGAGGAAGGTAATCCGCGTTCGGCCAATGCCAAAGGGGCGCATGTCGGTCATCTCGCCTTTGCGCTCGGCCATCTTTTCGACCACGACGCCGGTAAATTCGTCATCTACGTCGATAGAGACTTCTTCGATGGGCTCCATGCGCTGGCCCGTCTGGGGATCGGAGCGGTAGAGCACCCGTGGGCGCCCTATTGTCAGCTCGAAACCTTCCCGGCGCATGGTCTCGATTAATACGCCCAGCTGTAATTCACCCCGGCCCGCGACTTCGAAGGCGTCTTTCTCGCTGGTCTCGGAGATCTTGATGGCCACGTTGCCTTCCGCTTCCGAAAGTAGGCGGTCACGGATCACCCGGCTTTGCACCTTTGAACCATCTTGTCCCGCCAAGGGCGAGTCATTAATGGAAAAGCGCGTGGCCAGGGTCGGCGGATCGATGGGCGGGGCGATGATCGGCTCGATTACCTCTGGATCGGCAATGGTGTCGGCGACCGTTGCCTGCTGCAAGCCGGCGATGGCGATAATATCACCCGCCACGACCTCATCCACCGACACCCGGTCCAGGCCGCGAAAGGCCAGCAACTTGGTCACCCGCGTGGTTTCCACCACACTGCCGTCGTCGCGCAGGGCACGGATAGTGTCGTTATGGGCCAGACGGCCGGATTCAACCCGGCCCGTCAGGACCCGACCCAAATACGGATCGGCATCCAGCAAGGTTGCTATCATCGAGAACGGCGCATCCTTGTCCACGGTAGGGGTCGGCACATGGCGCAGCAGCAGCTCGAACAACGGTGTAAGATCACCGCCGCCCGCCGCCGCATCGTCGCTGGCCCAGCCATCCCGGCCAACCGCGTAGAGATAGGGAAAGTCCAGCTGATCTTCGTTGGCCTCGAGCGCAGTGAACAAATCAAAGACCTCGTCCAGCACTTCGTCAGGGCGGGCATCACCACGGTCGATCTTGTTGATCACCACGATGGGCCGCAGACCCAGGGCCAGCGCCTTGCCGGTAACGAACTTCGTTTGTGGCATGGGACCCTCGGCGGCGTCGACCAACAGGACGACGCCATCGACCATTTTCAGGATGCGTTCGACCTCGCCGCCGAAATCTGCATGGCCCGGCGTATCAACGATATTGATCCGGGTGTCCTGCCATTCGATGGAGGTGCACTTGGACAAAATGGTAATGCCGCGCTCGCGTTCCAGATCATTGGAGTCCATGGCCCGCTCGGCAATCTGTTGATTGGCCCTGAACGTTCCCAATTGCCGGAACAGGGCATCAACCAGGGTAGTCTTACCGTGGTCAACGTGGGCAATGATAGCAATATTGCGAAGCGGCATGGCTTAGTCACAATCTTCAAAAAATGTCGAATATAGGGGTGGGCCAGGCTCAAAGCTTCTGGTGCGGCGCAGACATACACCGACCCAGGGCCTGCGTCCAGTGTTAAGGTCTAGGGGTTAATTCGGCGTAAATCCAGGCGGCGCAGTTGCAGGGCCAGCAAGGCGATTTCCACGCCATAACCGGCCATCCAGCCGATCAGGCCGATCACGGCGCCGTTGGTGGCAGCGAAGGCCAGGCCGGCGGCACAGACCACCACCGCGACGGCTATCCTGGACAATCCGCTGACCGCCAGCATGGTGGTATCCCGCGCGCCGGCCAACAATCCGCGATAGAGGGCGGAATAGGCCCAGACCGCCGACATTAGAAAGGCCAGCTTCAACGCGGGCGCACAGTAGGCCCGTAGCTCCGTTTGGAGGCCCATGGCGTCGACCAGAATGAGTTTTTCAAGCGAGGTATGAAACAGCACGAAGCCGATCAGGCCGAAAAAGCCAATCAGATGCAGGGCAAAGATGAACAATGGCCGGCGGTCGAACAGCTTTTTGACCAGGGTCTGCGCTGTTTGCAGCAGGTTGCGCATGGGGCTCATCAACAGGCTGACGAGGCCATAGACGATATTGAAGGCGGCCAGCGCCAGATCCGGGTTCGCCAACATGCCGAGAAAAATGCTGATCGCCGTGATCACGCCCATTTCCGACGATGTGTTCAACATTAACGGCCAGGAAAACCGCCACTGCCCTCTGAAACCTAGCGGTGCCTCCCCAGCCGCCTCGTCACCGCTGGGCAAATTACGGTACAGTTTTTGTGCAAAGATAATGGCGACCACGGTCTCGATGGTCATGCAGAGTAACAGCGCGGCGGCACCAATGGCGGCGCCATCGAGAAATCTCGGCAGCACGAACAGCGATCCGGCCAGGGAGATCAGACGGACCATGGTAGCATAGGTAATAAATATGGTCTTCTGGTGCATCAAGATCAGGCCAAAACAGATAGAGCGCACCAGGAGCACCGGAGCCGAGAACGAGAGCAGAAAAATCGCTGCCTTGGCCTGCACCACCACCGCGTCGGAGCCGCCGAAGAGGCCGCCAAAGGCCCAATCGCCCAATCGTGTGAAGGCCAGTAGTTGGGCCACCGCCCAGGGTACCGCCACGATTACCGTCATGAAGCGCAGCAACGGACCCATGGCGCGTTTGGTTTTCAGATAAGCCAGGGTGACCAGGGAGCAGACCTCGGTGGAGGAGGAAAGCGCGAAATAGAGCGTGAAGGCGACATGAAACGCCGCCAGGATAACGTTCTGGTCCGGTGCGCGCGCCAAGGCCGCATTGATCACCGATTTGGAGATCATGTTGAGCTCGGTCATCAGGATCAGCGGCACGAAGAAGCGGTAGGCACTGCCCAATGTGACATTATCGCTCAAGATACGCCTTCCGGCCCTGGGTCATTTTCTCTCTTTGCCTCGATAAATCGAGCGGTTAGGCTCGCGTCTTGTTTTATCATCTCGTAAGGTTTGCTCATGTCATTCGAAGCGTACAATCCCCCGCCCGGTTTCCATCCTTGGGAGCCGGAACAATACTACTATGGCACGGTGGGGCCGCTGTTTCTCAAGAACCTTGGCGACAAGGCGGTATTTGGCTTCCGCTGCAGCGAGAAGCATATCAATGCAGCCAGGATCTGCCATGGCGGCATGCTGTTTACCCTGATGGATATCGAGTTGGGTTTCAACGCCAATGTTGAAACCGGCATCCCCGGCTTTTTGGTCACGGTTTCCATGACGTCGGACTTCGTGGCATCGGTGATGGACGGGCAATGGGTCGAGGCCCATGGCAGCGTGGTCAAGCAGACCCGCAGCCTGGTTTTCGCCGAAGGCCGCCTGTTGGCCGATGGCGAGATCGTGCTACGCGCCAACGCCGTCCTGAAAGTTCCAAGGAACCTGGATGACTTCGATCTGACGGAAAGCCTACCGCCGCTGTATGTTCCCGACAGTTGAGCGAGGCCGGCACAACAAATCCAGCGGCTGGGCCCGGGTTCGCAAAGTTTGGGCCGGTGCCGGTTGAAAGGCCACGAAATCAGTGACGGCGGCCCGACTTTGATGGCCAGGCGCAGGCCGGCAAGTTCCTCGGCCCGCAATCCCACCTTGATCTCGGGCATCTAATTTTCGCCAATGTTACTATTGCGGATCATGACTTGCCCAAGGTGAACCTTCATAATAGGTAGGGCTACAAAGCATAACAAAGCATGCAAAGGATATGACCATGGCCAATGGATATGACGAAACATATGGCGCCTGGCTGCGCGAGCCAGAGGCGTTTTGGGCCGAGGCGGCCCAGGATATTCATTGGATTAAGACCTGGGACAGAGTGCTGGATGATGACAAGCCGCCCTTTTACCGCTGGTTCCCCGGGGCCCAGACCAACACCTGCTATAACGCAGTCGACCGCCATGTTGAGGCCGGGCGCGGCGAACAGGCCGCGATCATTTACGATTCGCCGATCACGGAAAGCGGCCGCACCATTAGCTACAACGAGCTGAAAACCCAGGTTGCCCGATGCGCCGGCATGCTGCGTGGCCTGGGCGTCGACAAGGGTGACAGGGTCATTATCTACATGCCTATGGTACCCGAAACCACGGTCGCCATGCTAGCCTGCGCCCGCATCGGCGCCGTGCATTCCGTGGTCTTTGGCGGCTTTGCCCCGAACGAACTAGCGACCCGTATTGATGATTGCCGGCCGAAGGTGATCCTCTCGGCCTCCTGCGGGATCGAGCCGGGCCGCATAGTTCCCTACAAGCCGTTGCTCGACGGCGCCATCGAGATATCCAGCCACGACCCGGATGCCTGCGTAATCCTGCAACGGGAACAGGAAACCGCGACACTGGTCCCAGGTCGGGATCATGATTGGAACGATGTCATGGCTGGGGCGCAGCCAGCCGATTGTGTTCCCGTGCTGGCCACGGATCCGCTGTATATCCTCTATACCTCTGGCACCACCGGCATTCCCAAGGGCGTGGTACGCGACAATGGCGGGCATCTGGTGGCCCTGAAATGGTCCATGAAAAACATTTACGACGTGAATCCGGGCGAGGTCTGGTGGTCTGCCTCGGATGTGGGCTGGGTGGTCGGCCACTCCTACATCGTCTATGCGCCGCTGTTCCATGGCGCCACCACCATTTTGTTCGAGGGCAAGCCCGTGGGCACGCCGGATGCGGGTGTCTTCTGGCGGGTGATCCAACAACATAACTGTGTGGCGCTGTTCACCGCGCCGACCGCCTTCCGCGCGATCAGACGCGATGATCCGGACGGGGCGCTATTGTCAAAATACGATCTATCGAAATTCCGCACCCTGTTTCTGGCGGGCGAGCGGGCCGATCCCGACACTATTCAGTGGGCCGAACAACAGCTGAAGAAACCGGTGATCGACCATTGGTGGCAAACCGAGACGGGCTGGCCTATTGCCTCCAACTGCATGGGCCTGGGTCCATTGCCGGTGAAATACGGCTCGCCCACCAAGGCGGTGCCCGGCTACGACGTCCGCGTCGTGGATGAAAGCTGTAACGAGATCCCGCGCGGCGAGACCGGCGCCATCGTGGTCAAGATGCCCCTGCCGCCTGGATGCCTGCCAACCCTGTGGCAGGCCGACGACCGTTACGTGGAAAGCTACATGGCGGAATTTCCCGGTTACTACAAAACCGCCGATGCCGGTTACCAGGACGAAGACGGCTACCTCTACATCATGTCCCGCACCGACGACATCATCAACGTCGCCGGGCACCGCCTCTCGACCGGTGGCATGGAGGAAGTTCTGGCGGGTCACGCCGATGTCGCCGAATGCGCCGTTGTTGGCGTCGCCGACAATCTGAAAGGCCAGGCCCCAGTTGGTTTTGTCGTGCTCAAGGCCGGCGTGGACCGGGATGAAGGTACCATCTGCCAGGAACTGGTAGCTAAGGTACGGGCAGAAATAGGCCCCGTGGCGGCATTTAAGGCCTGCGCCGTTGTAGCCCGCCTGCCGAAGACCCGGTCTGGCAAGATCCTGCGCGGTACCATTGGTGCAATCGCCGATGGCAAGGAATGGAAGATGCCCGCTACGATTGAAGATCCGGTGATCCTGGACGAGATTACCGAGGCCCTGCAGACCATTGGCTACGCGGGCAAGGGCGGATAAACGCGCAGGTCGGTCAAAAGTTTCGGTTAACACCACTTTAAGCATCAGGACTGTAATATGGCCAACTGGATTGGTTAAGTGCCGGGTGGTGTGATCATGCGCCGGTCAGCCATCTCTGATTGGACATACTGTGCGTGAACCAACACTGCGGCGCAAATTCCTGATACCCATGCTGGCCATCGGCTTGGTCGTGGTCATCGTTGGCCTATTGGTAATTCAGCATTCCATCACAACCCTGTTCTAGGCGCAGCCAGCGGCCCGCGGCCAAATTCTAGCGACGACGGTTAATTATGTTCTGCTGACACCTCATGGAGAGAATTAGTTACGGCAGCTGTTGCGTAATATCATTCAAGATTACGCAAATATCCGCGCCGCCGGCATCGTTCTTGATGCGGGAGGAAAAGGCGCCGACGTCCTTGTGGTGGCGGCGCGGCCTGGATAGGAAGATTATGCCGCCAGCATGCGCCGTGGCATCCAAAAATTGATTAGTGCGAAGCCCGTGCGGGACGTTGGCTAAGCAACGGCGATTTGGAAATTGCACGGCTAATTAAACTGGGAATTTCCAGCGGCGACGATCAAGCCACGGCATCGGCACCGTCGTGCATCTGCACTTTCCCCAAGAGCACGTTCGCCATACCATTACCGTCGGCTCCGGCGGCCAGGGCGAAGGCCAGCGCGCGGTAGGTTAGAGCCGGCCGAAAAACCCGCCGACACCGTGGCAGTGAATGCCACGGTGCCCCGAGATCGTCCGTTGGCGCAAGACAACCTCGTACGGCGGGCTTGCGCCAACCGGTGGGGTATTCTGCCTTCTCTGGCGGCGGAGACAAGGGGTCGCAGCCATGTTTTTTTGCCTATTTTTTCAGCACTAAATCTCCATCGCCTATTTTTTAAACAATCTAAATTACCGGCTAACATTTCGGCAAAATGATATTTTTCTTTATGTTTTCAATTAGTTAAAAATAGAAAAAAAAAATTTCAAACTGGCACGCTATTTGCTTGTCGTAGAGTGGTGCAAGACAACCCCTTATGGAGACGAACAGATGATTACCAGACGCACAGCCCTTAACACGCTCGCCGCCGCCGCCCTTGCGGCAGGTATCGGCGCCGCGGCCATTCCGGCCAAGGCGGCGCAGGACACCATCAAGGTCGGCGTGCTGCATTCCCTATCGGGAACCATGGCGATCTCCGAGACCACGTTGAAAGACTCGGTCCTGATGATGATCGACAAACTGAACAAGGACGGTGGCCTGTTGGGCAAGAAGGTCGAAGCAGTCGTCGTCGATCCGGCCTCAAACTGGCCCCTGTTCGCCGAGAAGGCCCGCGAACTCATCCAGGTCAACAAGGTTGACGTGGTCTTCGGTTGCTGGACCTCCGTATCGCGCAAATCCGTGCTGCCGGTGTTCGAGGAACTAAATAGCATGCTGTTTTACCCGGTGCAGTACGAGGGCGAGGAATCTTCCCGTAACGTCTTCTACACCGGCGCGGCGCCTAACCAGCAGGCGATCCCGGCAGTTGAGTATCTGATGAGCGAGGATGGCGGTGGTGCCAAGCGCTTCGTGCTGCTGGGCACGGACTATGTCTACCCCCGCACGACCAACAAGATCCTGCGCGCCTTCCTGCATTCCAAGGGCATTACCGATGCCGACATCATGGAAGAGTACACGCCCTTTGGTCACTCCGATTGGCAGACCATCGTGGCGTCGGTGAAGAAATTCGCCTCTCAGGGCGTTAAGACCGCCGTGGTCTCGACTATCAATGGCGATGCCAACATACCGTTCTACAAGGAACTCGGCAACCAGGGCATCAAGGCTGAGGATATTCCCGTGGTCGCATTTTCAGTCGGTGAAGAGGAGCTTGCCGGTCTGGACACCAAGCCCTTGGTCGGTCACCTAGGCGCATGGAACTACTTCATGTCCGTGGATGCACCCGAGAACGATGACTTCATCAAAGCCTGGCATGCCTTCATCAAGGACAAAAAGCGGGTCACCAACGACCCGATGGAAGCGACCTACATCGGCTTCAAGATGTGGACCCAGGCCGTCAAGCAGGCCGGCACCACGAACGTGGATGCGGTGCGCCAGGCCATGTATGGCCAAAAGGTCAAGAACCTGACCGGCGGCATGGCCCTGATGAACACCAACCACCACCTCTCCAAGCCGGTACTGATCGGTGAAATCCAGGAAGATGGCCAGTTCGACGTGGTTTGGCAGACAGACGGCGAAGTCATCGGCGATGCCTGGAGTGACTTCATCCCCGAAAGCGCAGCCCTGACCGCCGATTGGACCTACCCCTGGGTCTGCGGCAACTGCAAGAAGCCGGCCTACACCAACTAAGACGTTACCGAGAGAGGCGGCGTGACGCGCCGCCTCTCCACCACACAACACACTGTCGTCTTTGGACGCAGCGAAGTGGAGACCCGAGGATCCACAGCGTCAGGCATACAAGCTTGTTGCCCTGGATTGCCGAGCCAGGCCCGGCAATGACAAAGAAAAAAGATAGGCAGAGAGTTAAATGTTGCGAAGAATTTTTCTCCCCCTGCTACTGCTCCTTGCCTTGGCGGCTATTACATTGCCCGCCCATGCTGAAGAGACAGCGGATCTGCTGGATGGCCTGAAGGCCAAAAGTTACGCGGCCAAGATCGCCGTTGTCGACAAACTGGCGGCCAGCGGCGACCCCAGCGTTGTCGCTCCCTTGACTGCCCTGCTGCGAGGCCGCCTGCACATCCGCAAATCTGATGGCGCCATCGTCATTCTTAAAAAAGATGGCCGCAAGAAAATTTTCCTTGATGCCCTAAGCGGCGAACCCTTGGGTGAGGCGAAATCCCGCTCCTCCAAAAAAATCCGTATCAACAACCGCCTGCGCGGCGTTCTGCGCGGTGCACTGGGCTCCCTGACCCTGTTCAGCAGCGACCCCGCGCTACGTCTCAAGGCAGCAAAATCGATGTTCAAAACCGCCGACGCCGATAGTTTGGCTGCGCTGGCCAGGGCCTACCTGAACGAGACCGATGACGAGACCCGCGAAGCCCTGGCCCGCACACTGGCCGCCGCCCATCTGCGCCACGGCACAGCGGAGGAGAAACTGGCCGCCGCCGAGAACCTGACCGGATATCCCGACCGCGGCGTCCGCGATCTGCTAGCGAAGACAGCGCAAACGGCAAAGGGCGATTTTCTGGCGGCGGTTCGGCAAGCTGATGCGAGCATCGAACAACGCCTGGCCTTTTTCGACATTCTGCAAAATCTATTCCAGGGCCTCAGCCTGGGCTCGGTCCTGCTGCTGGCCGCCATCGGCCTGGCGATCACCTTTGGCGTCATGGGCGTGATCAACATGGCACACGGCGAAATGGTCATGCTGGGCGCCTACACCACGCATGTGGTTCAGGTCGTCATGCAGGCATATTTCCCCGACTCGATCACGCAATCTCTGCTGATCTCCATTCCCGCCGCATTTCTGTTCGCCGGCCTGTTCGGGGTACTGCTGGAACGCAGCGTCATCCGCTTCCTCTATGGCCGGCCGTTAGAAACCTTGCTGGCGACCTGGGGCTTGAGCCTGATGCTGCAACAGTTCGTGCGCTCGATCTTTGGCCCGACCAACCGAGAGGTCATCGCGCCATCGTGGATGAGCGGCTCCATCGAGATCACTGGCGGCCTGATCCTGACCAACAACCGCATTTGCATCATCATATTCGCTGCACTGGTGTTTCTGGTTCTAACATTGATCATCCGCTACACCGATTTCGGCCTGCGCATGCGGGCGGTAACGCAAAACCGCCCCATGGCCAACGCGGTGGGCATCCGCTCCTCCTGGATTGATGCCATGACATTCGGCCTGGGCTCGGGTGTGGCGGGCCTGGCTGGCGTGGCCTTGAGCCAGATCGACAACGTCAGCCCCAACCTGGGCCAGGGCTACATCATCGACAGTTTCCTCGTCGTGGTGTTCGGCGGCGTTGGTAATTTGTGGGGCACCCTGGTGGGCGCGCTTTCGTTGGGCATGGCGAACAAATTCCTCGAACCTTATGCGGGCGCGGTACTGGGAAAGATCATTATTCTGGTGCTAGTCATTCTGTTTATCCAGAAACGTCCACGGGGCCTGTTCGCCCTGAAGGGCCGCGCGGTGGAAGTCTAGGGGATGCGGTACGTGACATCATATTGGATCTTCGCCGCCCTTCTGGCCGCCGTCACAGTCATTGTGCCCGTCCTAAACCTGGCGGTTCCCGAATCCTCAGCTCTGCATATCCCTACCTATGCGGTCAGCTTGTTCGGCAAATATCTTTCATTTGCCCTGCTGGCGCTGTCGGTGGATCTGATCTGGGGCTATTGCGGCATTCTCAGCCTGGGCCATGGCGCCTTCTTCTCCCTGGGCGGCTATGCCATGGGCATGTACCTGATGCGCCAGATCGGCGATAGGGGCGTGTATGGCAATGCCGAGTTGCCCGACTTCATGGTCTTTCTGAACTGGTCGGAGCTGCCCTGGTACTGGTATGGCTTTGACAATTTCTTCTTCGCCATCGCCATGGCCATGCTGGTGCCGGGCGCATTGGCTTTCATATTTGGCTGGTTCGCCTTTCGCAGCCGGGTTAGCGGCGTCTATCTCTCCATCATCACCCAGGCCATGACCTTTGCCTTGATGCTAGCGTTTTTTCGCAACGACATGGGCTTTGGCGGCAACAATGGCCTGACCGACTTCAAGGAGCTGCTGGGCTTTGATCTACGCAGCCAGGGCATGCGGGCGGGGTTGTTTATTGCCTCGGGAAGCGCGCTGTTGCTGGGATTACTCATATGCCGCAGCATCGTGACCTCGAAACTGGGCAAGATCCTGGTAGGTATTCGGGACGCGGAAAGCCGCACGCGGTTTCTCGGCTATCGGGTCGAGCATTACAAACTATTTGTTTTCATCGTTTCCGCCATCATGGCCGGCATCGCCGGCGCCTTGTATGTGCCTCAGGTAGGCATTATCAATCCCGGCGAGTTCGCCCCGGCCAATTCCATTGAGATTGTGGTCTGGGTGGCGCTGGGCGGGCGCGGTACCTTGATCGGCGCGATCATGGGCGCGGTTTTGGTCAACATGGCGAAAAGCTATCTGACCGCCGCGTTTCCCGAAGTTTGGCTATTCGCCCTGGGCGGCCTGTTCATCGCCGTGACACTGTTCCTACCGAAAGGTATAGCCGGTAGCTTCAATCTACTGGCGGCGAGGAGCCGGTGATGAGCCAGGACGTTTTATATCTCGACGGCATCTCGGTCAGCTTTGGCGGCTTCAAGGCCCTGAACGATCTTAGTCTAGTAGTGGAAAGCGGCGAGATGCGGGCCGTCATCGGCCCCAACGGCGCCGGCAAGACCACCATGATGGATATCATCACGGGCAAGACCCGCCCCGATAAAGGTATCGCCTTATTCCAGGGCGATATTGACCTGACACGGCGGGATGAGGCCGAAATCGCCAACCTGGGCATTGGTCGCAAGTTTCAAAAACCAACCGTGTTCGAAAGCCACAGCGTTGAGGACAATCTGCAACTGGCGCAAAAGGCCCCGCGCGGACCCTTCGCGACCTTGCTGGCCAAACTGTCGAGTGCGCAACAAGATGCCATTGATGAAACCCTGGAAACCATCAATCTGACCCAAGATCGAGACCGCCTGGCCGGCGAGCTCTCGCATGGGCAAAAGCAATGGCTGGAGATCGGCATGCTGTTGATGCAACAACCCGAACTGCTGCTGGTGGACGAGCCTGTGGCGGGCATGACGGATGCGGAAACAGAACAAACCGCCGATCTGCTGCGCCAGATCGCCAAGTCACGTTCCGTCGTCGTGGTGGAACACGATATGGAATTCGTCCGCGCCCTGGGCACCAAGGTTTCGGTCCTGCACGAAGGTTCGGTTCTGTCCGAGGGTCCCCTGGACGTGGTGCAGAACGACGAAAAAGTCATCGAAGTCTATTTGGGACGCTAATTGATGCTGCAAGCGGAAAATATCGATCTTTTCTATGGCGCCTCTCAGGCCCTGCGCGGCGTCTCCCTGATCGCAAAGCCGGGCGAGGTAACCTGTGTGCTGGGGCGCAACGGTGTCGGCAAGACCTCGCTTTTGCGAGCTATCGTCGGCCAGCAGGCCATTCAGGGCGGCAAGATTACATGGGAAGGCCGGGATATCTCGAAAGCCGCCAGTCACGCCAGGGCGCGCGCGGGGATCGCCTACGTGCCCCAGGGCCGGGAGATTTTTCCCTTCCTGACCGTCGAGGAAAATCTACGCTCTGGCTTCGCCGCACTACCCAGGAGCGAGCGCCGCCTGCCGCCGGACACCTTCAAATTATTCCCGGTATTACAGGACATGCTAAAGCGCCAGGGTGGCGATCTGTCCGGCGGCCAGCAACAGCAACTGGCCATCGCCCGCGCCCTGGCCATGCAGCCGCGCCTGCTAGTACTGGACGAACCCACGGAAGGCATCCAACCCTCGATCATCAAGGATATTCAGCGCATCATCGCCCTGCTGCGGGACCGGAGCGACATGTCCATTGTCCTGGTGGAGCAGTATTTCGAGTTCGCCCGCGATCTGGCTGATAGCTATATTGTCATGGAACGGGGCGAAGTGGTGCTATCGGGTCAACGGTCGGAAATGGTGGAAACAGATGTACGCCGCTACCTCACGGTCTGAAACACCGCCAGAATTGCAGCGCCTGAAGGGCGCCGCGCGTGTCGGATTTACCGGGCCGGATTCCCGGTTATCCGAGCTTTACCAGGCCAATCCGTGCCGGGTGTTACTGCCGCGCATACCAGGCGGCAGGGTCGAGGCGGTGCTATTGAACACCGCAGGCGGCATTACCGACGGTGACCGCCTGGATTATGCCACATCCGCCAGCGATGGTGCACAGATCACAGCCACGACCCAGGCGGCGGAAAAGGTCTACCGCTCGCGCGGCGAAGACAGCCAGGTGCGAAGCCACCTGAAAATCAGCAACGGCGCCCTTTTGGAGTGGCTACCCCAGGAGACGATCTTGTTCAACGGCGCCGCCCTAGCCCGCCAAACCTATATCGAGATAGATGCCGGCAGCCGTTTATTGGCCATGGATTCCCTGCTGCTGGGGCGTTTGGCCAGTGGCGAGCAGCTTGATGACGCGGCGGTCCACGACAGCTGGCGTCTGCGCCTGGATGGCCAGCTGATTTGGGCCGATGATTTCCGGCTGGCAGGTGATATCGAAAGCTTGCGCCAACGCCGGTCATTGCTGGATGGCGCCAGGGCCCTGGCCACATTGATTTACGTCGCCCCCGACGCGGGCGGGCACTTGGAAACCGCACGCAGCCTGCTGAAAAATTGCCACGGCCGCGCTGGCGTCAGCGAACGGCCCGGCCTTTTGATCTGCCGCTTTTTGGCTCCCGACGGGTTAATCCTGCGCCGCGATGTAGAGGCATTCCTGCCTCCCTTTCGCGCCGTCATCCATGGCGAAAGCCGCACCCTACCCCGCGTCTGGGCCTGTTGAACATTTGGAGGAGACCGCCCATGTATCTGACCCCACGGGAAAAAGACAAGCTGATGGTAGCCACCGCGGCAATGGTGGCGCGCAACCGACTGGAGCGCGGCGTCTTGCTGAACTATCCAGAGGCCGTGGCCCTGATCACCGATTTCGTCGTCGAGGGTGCGCGCGATGGCCGCTCGGTCGCCGACTTAATGGCGGCGGGCGCCAACGTCATCACCCGCGACCAGGTCATGGAGGGCATTCCGGAGATGCTGCCCGATGTACAAGTCGAAGCCACCTTCCCCGACGGCACCAAGCTGGTCACCGTGCATCAACCCATTCGCTATGGAGAGATGTCATGATTCCGGGCGAAATAATTCCCGAAGACGGTCTGATCACCTTGAATGAGGGTCAGGACGTCATCACCCTGACTATCGCCAATACGGGTGATCGGCCCATTCAAGTTGGCAGCCACTATCATTTTCACGAAACCAATAGCGCCCTTGATTTCGACCGGGAGGCCGCTCGTGGCCGGCGCCTGGACATTCCGGCCGGCACCGCGATCCGCTTCGAGCCGGGGCAACGCCGCGAGGTGCCGTTGGTGCCATATCGTGGCGCACGCCAGGTGCATGGTTTCAATGGCGCCGTCGCCGGCGCCCTGGGCGGGGAGGGTTAAGCGATGCCGGCAAAAATGAACCGGGGCGACTACGCCCATATGTATGGTCCCACCACGGGAGACAGGGTGCGTCTCGCCGACACCGACCTGTTCATCGAGGTCGAGAAAGACCACACCACCTATGGTGAGGAAGTAAAATTCGGTGGCGGCAAGGTGATCCGCGACGGCATGGGGCAATCCCAATTGGGCCGGGCGCAGGGCGCCGTCGATACCGTCATCACCAATGCCCTGATCCTGGATCACTGGGGCGTAGTCAAGGCCGACATCGGTATTACGGACGGGCGCATCACGGGGATCGGCAAGGCCGGCAACCCGGATGTGCAGCCGGATGTGGATATTATCATCGGCGTCTCGACAGAAGCCATCGCGGGCGAAGGGAAGATCATCACCGCCGGTGGCCTGGATGTGCATATCCATTTCATCTGTCCACAGCAGATAGAGGAGGCGCTGTTCTCCGGCGTCACCACCATGATGGGCGGTGGCACGGGCCCGGCCACGGGCACCAACGCCACCACCTGCACGCCGGGCCCTTGGCATATTCAGCGCATGTTACAGGCCGCCGACGGCTTCCCTATGAATTTGGGATTTTTCGGCAAGGGCAACGCGTCCCTGCCCGGTGCCCTAGTGGAACAGGTAGAGGCCGGCGCCTGTGGTTTGAAACTACACGAAGACTGGGGCACCACCCCCGCCGCCATTGACTGCTGCCTTTCCGTGGCGGACGAGATGGATGTGCAGGTGATGATCCACACGGACACACTGAATGAATCCGGCTTTGTCGAGAATACCAACAAGGCCTTCAAGGGCCGGACAATTCATGCCTTCCACACCGAAGGTGCCGGCGGCGGCCACGCCCCCGATATCATCAAGGTCTGTGGCGAGGCTAACGTGATACCGTCCTCGACCAATCCCACCCGGCCCTACACCCGCAATACCGTGGACGAGCATCTGGACATGTTGATGGTCTGTCATCATCTGGATCCAAATATTGCCGAAGACGTGGCGTTTGCCGAAAGCCGTATCCGCAAGGAGACCATCGCGGCGGAGGACATCCTGCACGATCTAGGCGCCTTTTCCATCATCGCCTCGGACAGCCAGGCCATGGGCCGGGTTGGCGAGGTCATCATCCGGACCTGGCAGACCGCCGACAAGATGAAGAAGCAATTCGGCGCCCTGGATAGCGAAACGGGTGACAACGATAATTTGCGCGCCCGGCGCTATATCGCCAAGTACACCATCAATCCGGCCATCGCCCAAGGTATTGCCCAGCACGTTGGTTCGGTCGAGGTCGGCAAGCTGGCGGATCTGTGCGTTTGGTCCCCGGCCTTCTTTGGCGTCAAGCCAGATCTGGTTCTGAAAATGGGCTCAATCGCGGCGGCGCAAATGGGCGATCCCAATGCCTCTATTCCCACACCACAACCGCAATACACCCGGCCCATGTTCGCGGCCTTTGGTGTAGCGCAGGCGGCATCCGCCGTAACCTTCGTCTCCCAGGCGGGCCAGGAAGTCGTCAGCGGATATGGCCTGGCCAAGCCGGTACTGGCCGTGGGCAACACCCGTGGCGGCATCGGCAAGAGCGCGATGGTGCTGAACGATCATATGCCGAAAATCGACGTGGACCCAGAAACCTACGAAGTCCGCGCCGATGGTACCCTACTGACCTGCGAGCCGGCGGAAGTTCTGGCCATGGCGCAACGCTATTTTCTGTATTGAGGGGCGGGAGAATGGAAAGTGCAATCGCCCATTTCAATGCGGATCATTGGCCATCGGAGCAGGCCGAAGACGCCGTCACTCTGGCCTTTGACGAACGTCACCGCCGGCGCATTCGCCTGCATACAGATGGCGGCGAGGAAATTCTCCTGAACCTGCCCAAAGCGGTTGCCATGGCCCATGGCGATGGCCTGCGCATCAGCGATGGCCGTTGGCTAGCGGTCCGGGCCGCGCCGGAGCCTTTGTTGCAAATCCGCTGCGCCACGCCCCTGGCCCTGTTGCGCATAGTCTGGCATCTGGGCAACCGTCATCTGCCCACGGATCTCACCAACGAACGTCTGCGCATCCGGCCCGATCACGTGATCGAGGCCATGGTACGCGGCATGGGCGCGGAGGTGGAAGAGATCACCGCACCATTTCAGCCCGAGGGCGGCGCCTATGATGATCATTCCAGCGACCACACTAACGGCAATGGCCATGAGCACTGAGGCACGACAACTAATGCGCCTGCAAAGCTGGCTATCACCGGCTTTCCCCATAGGCTCGTTCAGTTACTCCCACGGCCTGGAATATGCAGTCGAGGCGGAATTGTTGCATGACCGGGGCTCTCTGATCAACTGGCTCGAGGCCGACCTACGTCATGGCACCGGGCGCAGCGAAGCCATTTTCTTCACCCTGGCAGCAACGCTGGACGATGGGAACTTTCTTGAACTAGCGGAGTTGGCGGCGGCCTCGATCAGCACGTCAGAGCTGGCACGGGAAAGCCTGTCGCAAGGCGAATTTTTCCTGTTGACAGCCTTGCGAGCCTGGCCCAACGCCGCCCTGCGGGCCCGCCTTGAACTGCTGCGCAAGACGGACATAGCGCCCACCCTGGCCGTCGCCACGGCCATGACCTGTACCGCCCACGGCATTGATACCAATGCCGCCCTGCATCTCTATTTGCAGGCCTGGTTGGCGAACCTGATCAATGCCGCCGTGCGTCTGATACCCCTGGGGCAAACGGATGGGCAAATGGCCCAGGCCGAATTGGAAGACGCCGTCATCGCTACGGCCATGGCGGCCAGCACTCTCGGCATTGAGGATCTCGGTTCCGCCGCCACCATGGTGGAGTGGGCTAGCATGCTGCACGAAATCCAATACACAAGGTTATTTCGATCATGAGTACGCAATTGACTACCCTATCGCCTGATCACGGACCATTGCGAGTTGGCGTTGGCGGCCCGGTGGGTTCGGGCAAGACCGCCCTTCTCGAAGCGCTTTGCCGGCGCTTGAGCGGCCGGCGGGACATGGTGGTGATTACCAATGATATCTACACCAAAGAGGATCAGCAAATCCTGACCCGGACCGGCGCCCTGCCCGCCGAGCGCATTATGGGTGTCGAGACCGGGGGTTGCCCGCACACGGCGATCCGCGAGGATGCCTCGATCAATCTAGCCGCCGTAGCGCAGATGAGCGCGGCCTTTCCCGAGGCCGAAATCTGCTTGATCGAGTCAGGTGGCGACAATCTGGCGGCTACCTTCTCTCCCGAACTGGCCGATATCACGATCTATGTCATTGACGTCGCAGCGGGCGAGAAGATCCCTCGCAAAGGCGGCCCCGGCATTACCCGTTCGGACCTTCTCGTGATCAACAAGATCGATCTGGCCCCCCTGGTTGGCGCGAATTTGAATGTCATGCGTGCCGATACCGAGCGCATGCGAAGCGGGCGCCCGTTTGTCTTCACCAACCTAAAAACCCATCAGGGCCTGGACGAAGTTGTTGATTTCATCACCACAGCGGGAGGCTTGACGTAACTTTCCTTCATTGTCCTTGCCCTTTCGCCCGCGATGCCTAAATTGGCCGTAGGGGATACATGGGTGATGACATGAATGAGCAAAAGTCCTTGAAGTCAGAACTGAAACTAGCAGATACCTTAGCCGCCGAACGACAAGCCTCGCTGGCACGCCGGCCCAGCCGGGACGAGGCGGAGGAAGCCATCCGCACCTTGATCCGCTGGAGCGGCGATGATCCGGACCGGGAAGGCCTGAGCAGTACGCCGGAGCGCGTGGCCCGTGCTTATGAAGAATATTTCACCGGTTACCACGACGACCCAGTGGAAATTCTGCAACGTACTTTCGAGGAGGTCGAAGGCTATGACGAAATGGTCCTGCTACGGGATATCCGTTTCGAAAGCCATTGCGAGCATCACATGGCGCCGATCATCGGCAAGGCCCATATCGCCTATCTACCCAACCATCGGGTCGTTGGAATTTCCAAGCTGGCCCGGCTGGTCGAGGTCTATGCCAAGCGCCTGCAGATCCAGGAAAAAATGACGGCACAGATCGCCAACACCATCCAGGAAGTGCTGCAACCCCTGGGCGTCGCCGTGGTCATCGAGGCCACGCATCAATGCATGACCACGCGCGGCGTACACAAGCCCGGCGCGGCGCTGGCGACCTCCCGCATGCTGGGCGCCTTTCGTGAAAGAGCGGCGACCCGGCGCGAATTCCTGACTATGATCCGCGGCAGCGACGGCCTCGAAGACTAGGCATCATATGGCCGCACCGAAAGCTCCGGATGGAGCGGATACAGGCGGCGCCGGCCTAATCCTGCTAGGTACTCCCTGTCTGTTATGGGGCCTGAACTGGCCCATACTGGCCATCGCCCTGGCGGAGGTTGATGCCTGGACCTTGCGCGCCCTGACCGTGATACCCGCGGGCTTGGTTCTTTTGGCCGTGCTGCGGTTGCAGGGACATTCCTTGGCGGTGCCCCGGGATTTGTTGCTACCGCTGGGCCTGGCGGCGATCCTGAACATTACCATTTTCCAGATTTCCCTGGCCTATGGCATTCAGATGATGAACAGCGGACGGGCCGTGATCATCGTCTATAGCATGCCTCTCTGGGCCGCGTTATTGGCGGTCTGGTTTCTGGGCGAGCGTCTTACGGCCTTGCGCATCGCAGCCCTGGCACTGGGTTTGGCTGGCATGGTAGTGTTGCTGTCGCAGGATCTTTCCGCCATGCGCAATGCACCGCTTGGCGTCGTGCTGTGCTTGACTTCGGCGATTGCCTTTGCCGGCGGCACCGTGACGGTCCGGCGCCATGACTGGCGGCTCCCCGTCGCCCTGATCGCGGGCTGGCAGTTAGTCCTGGGTGGTATCCCAATAACCCTGGGAGCCACCGTGACCCTGCCGCACGTGGCCTGGTCTACCATCAGCACCGAGGCCTGGCTGAGTATTCTGTACGGCCTGGTACTGGCCCAGGTGGTGCCGTATTTCCTTTGGTTCAAGGCGGTACAGCGCTATCCCGCCATGCTGTCGGGCCTGGCCACCCTGACGATCCCCATCCTGGGGGTCTTCTCCGGCGTATTGATGCTGGATGATCCCCTTGGCTGGCGGGAGCTGTTGGCGCTTAGCGTCGTCTGCGGCGCCTTGCTATTGGTTTTTCTAGAGCCGAAGCTTCACAGGTCCTCATAGCACCCGCTCCGGGAAGAGCGGTAGACCGCTTCCTCGATCGCCAGATTGCGCAGATAGTCCCGCGCCGTATTTTCCAACACGCCCCTATCGTTCAGGTGCTCGAGAACATGGGCCTGAAAGGCATACACACTGTCGCCAGCAAAACCCACATCGGCCCAAGTATAGTCATGAACGGATTCCGCACTGCCGTGAGGCTTCAACCATAGCCCTCCCCTACCGTCCAGGCGGAGGACACCGGCGGAACCTTCCAGCCACATCTCGCCCATAGTCAGCCGGGTATTGTCGGCCACATGCTCATTCAGGCGGTTGCCGTCGAACAGCGCGGTCTGGCCGCCATCGAAGTCGAGCATGATGACACCCGCATCCTCGCCCTTGATGGCCGGATTAAGGCGGCGCAAACGGGCCATGACGCCGGTTGCCTCGCCCAAGAGATAGCGGAAGGTGTCGATGAAATGGATCGCCGTCTCATGCACCAAGAACCGTTCCATTTGCTGAAAATACGGTTGGCGGTCCAGATAGGCCCGCGCGCCCTGACCGTCGCCGGGGCGCAGGCGAAAGGTAACACCATGCAAGGTGCCCAGATGACCCAGACCGATCAGACGGTGCATCTCGCGGTACCACGGTTGAAAGCGGAAGTTTTCATGCACCACCAACAAGGTGCCGGTGACCTCCGCCGTTTCCACCACCGCGACGGCTTCTTCATAGGTCGGCGCCAGGGGCTTCTGACAGATCGCCGGCAGGCCGCGGGCGGATATCACCCTGACCAATTCCAGATGCGAGGCCGGCGGAGTGGCGATATCAACCAGATCAGGCGACGTTTCATCCAGCATTTCATCAATATCGGCGAAGGCCGGCACGCCGTATCCCGCCGCCGCCTGACTGGCCTTGGCGCCATCCTGGTCGGCGATGGCTACTAATTCGGCGCCTGACAGGCGGTCCCAGGCATCATGGTGAAACTGGGCGAAATAGCCTGCGCCAATAACCGCGACCCGCAAGGCCATACCTCAACCAGCCCGCAACAATTCGATCAGCGTCTTGGCAAACTTGTTCGTGCCGTCGTTGCCGCCGGCGTCGTGATGGTCGTTGATCAGGCGGAAACCGCCGACCTTGTCTTGGGCGGCAGCCAGCACGGCCTGCGCCGCGTCCATGACCTCGGGGCCAATGCCATCACCTGGAAATACAGCTATCTTCAGATCTTTATCGTTGCTCACAAACGAACTCCCCAATGCGATGGCGCGAAGCCGGCAACCGGGCTTTGAAAGGTGTACAGCCTCGTATCCAGCAGATTGCCCAGATAAGCCGTGCGCCGGTTCGGGCCGCCGAAGGCGATGGACGAGATCGACTGCATAACATCTGTCTGGATATTGTCCATATGAGAGCGGCCCATTTCGCCGGCCAGATAGGCTTTCTCGACAATCTCCAACTGTTCGGGATCATTTTCCTCGATCACGACGCGCTGTTCCCCGTCCGGCGTAACCCGCACAACCCGGTTTGAAACCACTGAGGTCATCCAGAAGGCGCCTTCCTCGTCAAAGGCCAGGCCGTCGGGATAGGTGCCATGGCCGTATTCCACGAAGGTCTGACGCGGGCTAAGACTATTGTCGGCGTTGATGGAATAACGTGAAGTTCGCCGGACCATGGTCTCGTTGACGTACAACCAATCGCCCGAGGGATCGACGATGGCCTCGTTGGTATAGCCAAGACCGTCGGCCACGATACGAGCGCCTTTTTGATCGATCAAAATAATGAAACCATCGGCAATGTCCGCGCGATAGGCCAGGGCGCGGGGATCGTGCCGGGTGGAAATGGTAATCCAGATGCGTCCGGCATGATCAACGCCGACGAAATTCGCCGACGGCAGGGCCTGGCCATCCAGTTCCACCAACAACGGCATCACTTCGCCATTTCGCGACAGGCGCCAAGCGCCGCCACCATCGCCATGCAGATCGGCCAACAGAAAGTCGCCGGATTGGCTCAGGGCAAAGCCATTGGTCATCACCGGGGGTAAGCCGTCCACACGCTGGCCCAGAATATCGCGGCGGGTGCCATTCGTAGCAATCACGCTGACCCCGCCCTCGGCCTGCGAGGCAATGACCGTGCCGTCGGCCAGGCAGAGCACGCATTCGGGCCGGGTCAAACCATCGCCGTAATAGCCAAGACCGCTGGGTTTCAGGTGGAAGTATTCCGCACCTATATTATCCGCGCTCATGATGTTCTCCTTCATGATTTTCAGGCTATTATAGTCCGCTCGTCCGATCGACCCATCCCCATTCTTCGTATTGGTATCCGGCATCATGCGCGACGTTTTCTGGCCCCTCGCCGGCACCACCTGGATGCAGACAATCACCTCTGTGATGTTCCTGACCGTGCCCGTACTGGCCCCGGCTCTCCTCGACGAGGTCGGCTTCACCGCCTCACATGTGGGTTTGTATACCTCGCTGGTGTTTCTGGGCGCCATGCCCGTATCCTTGTTCATGGGCGCCCTGACCGCCCGCTTTGGCGCCATGCGGACGATGCAGATCGGCATCCTGGCCTCCGCCGCCGCCCTGTTTCTGTCCATTACCACCCTGCTGCCACTCATTTTGGCCTGCGGCTTTGTATTGGGCATGGGCTATGGCCCCAACACGCCAGGCGCGGCCCATATCCTGGCCCGCGTGACCCAGCCCAAGGATCGCCCGCTGGTCTTCTCCATCAAGCAAAGTGGCGCCCCCCTGGGGGGCTTCGTGGCCGGCTTGTTGATCCCCTGGGTCGTCGTCGGCGCTGGTTGGCGCGAGGCCCTGATGGTCTCCGCCACCCTGGGCGTGGTCACGGTTCTCATGGTACAACCCTTGCGCGCCAAATCGGACGATGACCGCGAACCGGGCCGGCCCCTATCCGCCGGCGGCGTTTGGTGCCAGTTGCGCCTACTGGCCGGCCATGCCGGGCTGCGCCGTTTGACCTTGGCCGGCTTTATCTTCGCCTGCATACAGTCCTGCATGTTCGCGTTTCTGGTCACATATCTGGTGAACCATGTAGGCCTAGATCTGGTCAGCGCCGGGGTTGCCTATTCCTGCATGCACGGCATCGGCGTCGGCGCTCGCATTGCCTGGGGTTGGCTGGCCGGCCGGTTTGTCCGCGCCGCCATGGTGCTGGCTCTACTGGGCATGGCATCCGCCAGCTTTGTCATCATGCTGGCGCACATGGATGCCTCCTGGCCGTTATGGGGCATCGCCGCCGTCTCCGCCACCGCTGGTGCCACAGCCGCCGGCTGGAATGGCGTCTTCATCGCCGAGATTACCCGCGTCGCGCCCGCCGATCAGGTCAGCGCGGCAACGGGCGGCAGTATTTTCTTCACCTATTTTGGGCTGGTCGTGGGGCCGGCGGTTTTTTCCGTCCTGGTGACGCTAAGCAACGGTTATGTACTGCCCTACTACGTCATCGCGGGCTGCATTTTCCTCGCGGCTCTATCGATTTTGCCGCGCCGCGAAAGACCGACGTTAAGCCGGCGATCTTCATAGACAAGAAACTATTTCCTGCTATAACGCCCGCCATAATGATGGCAGTAACAAAATCAGATGAGCGTGAGTTCGATCAGGAAGGTCAGCCCATGTTCATGGTCGTGGGCGGAGAAGTTCATGACCCACGTGGGGCCGAATTCACCGACCTATCGGCCTTGGATATAAAGGGCATCTATCCCAGTTACGACGAGGCCTTTAATATCTGGCGCGGCGCTGCCCAAGCCACCGTGGATCGGGCCTTTATCAAGTATATGATTATTCGCCTGCGTTAGGGCGGTTGCCTCGGGAATTGGGCGAGCTGCGCGGCTATGCCCCCATGGTTGACATCGCGCTGAATCCTTTCTCGGACTTGGCCAAGGAGAAGAAACCCGCCTTCCATATTATTTCCGGCGCCGTGGGTGTCGAGGTCGTGACCTACACACACCTTCGGATGCCCTTACTGGATGTAAGCGGCGAAATTACCCACGTGGTCACACAAACGTCCGAGGGACTGGATTAGGTCTTATTCCTTAAGGCAGTGCCACCTTGGCTAGTGCCAGGGGCAGACCCGCCACGTCGGCGCGCATGCGGAAGACCGTACCGGCATTATCCCGGCCGGCGCCGCGCGAACCGGTAACGATATAGAAATCCATCAGATCCACGCCACCGAAGCAGACGGACGTGACCATGGGCTGCTCGCACGGAATTGTACAGCGCAGGCGGCCATCAGGTTCGAACACCTCGATACAGCCACCATCGGCGATGGCTACCCAGAGGCTGCCGTCTACGGCGACCGCCAGGCCATCGGGAATACCGCCTTCGATGGTGGCGAAGGTACGATGGGGCCCAAGATCGCCATTCGCCGCGACATCGTAGACACGGACCCGGTTGCGCAGGGATTCCGAATGATAAAGCTTGCTGCCATCGGGTGAGACGCCCAGGCCGTTGGTCAACATGACATCCTCACCGACGACCCTGGCGCTACCATCCAGATCAATACAATAAAGGCTTGCCGGTTTCGGCGTTTCGTCATGGCCAACCGGACGGAACGACAACGCACCGGCATAGATACGGCCCTTGGCATCGGTGGTGATATCGTTGAAGCCGATCCGGCCGCCGTCCGGGTCATCCGGCAACAACAACACCGTATCGCCGCCGCCAGCGGGCTTTAGCGAGATGTTGCGGCCCGAGACCACGATGCCACCGTTTTCGTGCAGGGCCATTCCGCCAATGCCCCGGCGATGTTCGATTATCTGGCTGATACCGTCGTCCGGCCCAAGACAAAAAACCCCGCCGTTGATCACATCGGAGAAAATCAAACCCCGGTCTTCATCCCAAACAGGTCCCTCGATCAGGCCGTATCCCGTAGCCAGATTTTCCATTTACCGCATCCTCCCGCTTTGTTTTTTTACTCCGCGGCTAGATCATCGCCCGCCAGGGCTCGGCGTACAAGAGTAGCTGTTTCGGCCACGCCGTAGAGAGCGGCGAATGAACCAAAGCGCGGCCCCTGGCTTTGCCCGAACAGCACCTCATAAAGGGCCTTGAACCAATCGCGCAGGTTCTCGAATTCATGCGCCTTGCCAATCTCGTAGACATGGTTCTGAATGTCCGAGCCCGACAGTCCCGCATCCATGCCCTCCAGCACCGCCTGCAGATCCTGCATCGCTGCCCGCTCCTGATCGGTTGGCTGGCGATAGACCTTGTTGGGTTTCACGAAGTCCTGGTAGTAGTTGATGGCATAGCCAACCAGGGTATCCAGCAGGGGATGGTTTTCCGCTGTGGCACCCGGCGCATAGCGGGAGATGAAGCCCCACAGGACATCCGGATCTTCCGAGTGACAGGCACCGGCCAGGTTCATCAGCAAGGCGAATGTGATCGGGACGTCTTCCTGCGGCGGCTGGCCGGCATGAATATGCCAGGCCGGATTGGACATCTGCTCGACTGCTTCCTGGTCATGAAAGCTATCGAGAAAGCGCAGATAGTCATCCGCTGCCCGGGGGATGACATCAAAAAACAGGCGCTTGGCCCGGCGCGGCTGTTGGAACATATAGAGCGAAAGGCTTTCTGGCGTTGCGTAGTGCAGCCATTCCTCGATCGAGAGGCCATTGCCACGGGACTTGGAAATCTTTTCGCCATTCTCGTCCAGGAACAATTCGTAGGTAAAACTCTCGGGTGGACGGGAGCCCAGGATACGGCAGATCTTGGAGGACAGGTGCACGGACTCGATCAAGTCCTTACCCGACATCTCGTAATCGACATCCAGGGCGAACCAGCGCATGGCCCAGTCCGCCTTCCATTGCAGTTTGCAATGGCCCGCCGTCACCGGCACCTCGACCCTGGCACCGACCTCGTTTTCGTAGACCACCGTTCCAGAATCTAAATTCTGCTCGATGATCGGCACCTGCAAAACGCGCCCCGTGTCCGGGCAGACGGGCAAGAACGGGCTATAGGTAGCCTGACGATCCGCACCCAGGGTGGGCAGAATAACGTTCATCACCTCGTCATATTTCGCCAACACCGCCAGCAGGGCATCGTCGAACAGGCCCGATTGGTAACACTCCGTCGACGAGACGAATTCATAGTCAAAACCGAACTGATCCAGGAATGCCTGCAGGCGCGCGTTGTTGTGGGCGCCAAAGCTGTCATGGGTACCGAACGGATCTGGCACCTTGGTCAGGGGCATTTCCAGATGCCCGGCCAACAGTTCCTGATTGGGCACGTTGTCGGGCACCTTGCGCAGGCCATCCATGTCGTCGGAAAAAGCCACCAGGCGGGTTGGGATATCGCATAATTCATTGAAGGCCCGGCGCACCATGGAGGTCCGCGCCACCTCGCCAAAAGTGCCGATATGGGGCAGGCCCGAGGGGCCATAGCCGGTTTGGAACAGCACATGACCCTTGGCCGGCGTCTTGCCGCCTACACGTTTCAACAGGGAGCGGGCCTCTTGAAAAGGCCAAGCCTTACTTTCCATCGCGATTTCAGTGTTCTTTGCCATGCTACCAACTCCTTACGTGCCACTCGCCCCTACCGAGCTTTGCGGCGGTGGGACATTAGGCAAAAATCGCGCCACGTCAACCGGTGGCGGCCTATTTCGTCCAGGCCTATAGTGCAGCCAGCATGAACAGATCAACACCAACCTCCAAAAGCACGGAATTCACCGCCCCCGCCATGGTCGCGGGCGCGCGCCTGAGCACCTGGTTAAGCACCAACGGCGAGGTCGAGGAATTCAGCGGCGCCGAGGCTTTGACGCGAGCCAGCAAGCAGACGCCCATCGTCTGCCATGCCATAGCCACGGCCAGCCGGTTGGGTGCGCGTTCGCTCACCGCCTTCGACATATTGGAGCTCTATGCCTTTACCCGCCCGGCCCAATTCTGCCTGCCCACGCCCGGCGGGCTAGCCGCTGCCCTGAATTTGGCTCCGCCCGGTGACGCGATGGATGCGGCTCTGACCCTGCAACAAGGCGCCCGCGCGCTGTTGGCGGAGCTAGCCGCCACCTTGGAACACCGCGACCGTATCGGCGCCCTAGCCATGACCATGGCGCGGGGTGGCTGGCGCTGGGGCCCGGCGGTCCTCGCTGCCCTGGGCGTGCCCACCGATAGCACGGGCGGCGGCATGGAAGCCTGGCAGCGCCTGCCCGAGCGCGAGGACAGCGCCCCGCCACCACCACCCAGCGATCATGCCATCGGACCTGAGGTGGCGCGGGATCAACTGGCCAAATTGATCGGCGCCGCGGCCGAGAGCCGGCCGCAACAGTTCGATTATGCCGCCGCCGCCTCGCAGGCGTTTATTCCGCGTCAGGAGGCGGATATGCCGCGCCTAGTTCTGGCCGAGGCGGGTACGGGTGTGGGCAAGACCCTGGGCTATATCGCAACGGCATCGTTGTGGGCGCGCAAGAACGGCGGCACGGTCTGGCTCTCCACCTACACCCGTAATCTGCAGCGCCAGATCGATGGTGAGCTGGACCGCCTATATCCCGACCCCGCGCAAAAGCGCCGCAACGTCGTGGTGCGCAAGGGCCGGGAAAATTACCTTTGTCTGCTGAATTTCGAGGACGCCACCAAGGCGCTCGCCACGGGACCGGGGGGCACCGTTGCCCTGGGCCTAATCGCGCGCTGGATCGAACATAGCCGGGACGGCGATATGGTGGGCGGCGATTTCCCCAGCTGGCTGGCCACCATGTACGGTGGCGGCACCATACAGGGCCTGACCGACCGGCGCGGCGAATGCGTCTATTCCGCCTGTCGGCATTATTCCAAATGCTTCATCGAACGCAGCCGCCGGGAATCGGAAAAGGCCGAGATTGTCGTCGCTAACCATGCCCTGGTGATGATCCGCGCCGTGTTGGAGGCGGGCAGCGGGCAACTGCCCCTGCGCTATGTCTTTGACGAAGGCCACCATGTGTTCGACGCTGCCGACAGCGCCTTCGCGACCCACGTGGTGGGCAGCGAGGGAACGGAACTGCGCCGCTGGCTGTTGGGCAACGAATCCGGGCCCAATAGACGAGGGGGTGGCCGTGGCCGAACAAGGGGGCTGGAGGCACGCATCGGCGACCTGATCGGCGATGACGACGGCCTGGCAATCCAACAAAACATCCTGCGTGCCGCCACCACATTGGCCGCGCCGGGCTGGCTGCAACGGGTGGCGGAGGGTGGCGAACAGGGAGCAATGGAGGCCTTCCTGGCCCAGGCCCGTCATATCGTGTTGGCGCGGGTGGATAATGACCGCTCCCCCCATGGTTTGGAAGTCTCGGTCGAGGAACCGGAGGCCGAATTGCTGCAAGCAGCCTCCGAAGCCACCGCCGCCTTCGAGGCCCTGCGCCGCCCGTTGCTGGAGCTGGTTCGTCATCTGATGGCGCGCCTGGATGACGAGGCCGATGATCTGGACACCGCCACGCGCCTGCGCATAGAGGCCGCCGCACGTAGCCTGAAACGCCGGGCCGACATGGTGCAGGCCTGGCGCGCCATGTTGTCGGACCTGGGCCAAGAGACGCCAGAGCATTTCGTCGATTGGTTCGCCATCGAACGCTTCGCCGGAAGAGACCGTGACATCGGCATGCACCGCCATTGGGTCGATCCCAGCCAGCCGTTCGCCGAGGCGGTGCTACGCCAGGCCCACGGCGTGCTGATCACCTCGGCCACTTTAAGGGACAATCCGCCAGATGCCCCGGACGATTGGTCGGCGGCGGAGGTCCGCACCGGCGCGCTGCATCTGCCGCTTCCCAGTGTCCGCGCCTCCCTGCCCTCGCCGTTCGATTATCCCAGCGCGACGCGGATCCTGGTAGTCCGCGACGTCAACCGCAACCGGCCCTACCAGGTCGCGGCGGCCTATCGGGAGCTATTCCTGGCGGCGGGCGGCGGCGGCCTGGGCCTGTTCACAGCGATTGCCCGCCTGCGCGCCATCCATGAACGTATTGCCAAGCCGTTGGATGAAGCCGGCATACCCCTGTTGGCGCAACATGTGGATGCCATGGACACAGGCACCCTGGTGGATATCTTCCGGGCCGAGGAAAACACCTGCCTATTGGGCACAGACGCGGTACGCGACGGCGTCGATGTGCCGGGGCGTTCGCTGCGCCTGGTCGTTTTTGACCGGGTGCCCTGGCCGCGCCCCGACATCATGCACCGGGCACGGAAAAAATCCTTCGGCAAGGGCTATGACGACATGATCGCCCGCCTGCGCCTGAAACAGGCCTATGGTCGCCTGTTGCGACGAACCGACGATCGCGGCGTCTTCGTCATGCTGGACGCCATGCTACCCACCCGCCTGACCACGGCATTTCCCGAAGGCGTGGAGATCCAACGCGTTGGTCTGGCCGAGGCAATTCAGGCGACGCGTGATTTTCTGAATAATTGATCGCGGTTGGGGAAGATGGAGACGTCCTAAAAGACCGAGAAACCTTGCGCATATTCCAGATACAGTTCTTTCGCCCGGCGGCCGATGGGGCCGGGTTGCAGTTCGCGGTCCTCGAACTGGGTGACGGGGCGGATCTTGGCGTGGTTGCCCGACGAGAATATCTCGTCGGCATCCATAAGGTCGTCCAGCGTCAGGGTACTCTCGATGACTTCGATGCCATCGGCGCGCAACAATCGAATGGTGCGCTGGCGGGTCACGCCATTCAGGAAGGTGCCGTTGATGGCCGGGGTCATGGCGACGCCGTCCTTGACGATCCACAGATTCGACGACAGAAACTCCGCCACGTTGCCGTTCGGGTCCAGGATCACCGCGTTATCAAAACCGCGCTTGGCCGCATCCGTCAGAGCCAGGGCCGTGTTGGGATAGAGGCAGGACGCCTTGGCCGTGGTCGGCGCCATGTCACGGGCCGGACGGCGGCGGGAGGAGAGACAGACCTTAAACGGCCCCTCGGGCGGCAGGGGATTGTCGTAAATGGCCAGGACGAATTCCGTGCTGTCGGCATCAGGCACCAGAAAGCCTTCGCGGGCAAAGAACATGGGCCTGATATAAAGCTCCATCTCCCGCGGCAGCTTGCGCACGCCCTCGCGGCAAAGCTTGGCGATCTCGCCCGGTTCCAGCTTGGGCGCCAGCAGCATGTTGGTGGCGGAACTGACAAGGCGGGCGCAATGTTCCTCCACATCCGGAACCAGTCCTCCAATGGAGCGGGCGCCGTCAAACACCACCGACGCCATCCAGAAGGCATGGTTCATGGGCCCGATCAGCATGGGTTGCTGTTCGTGCCATCTACCGTCGTGGAAAAATACCGCGTCCATTAGGCGTCTCCGTCGTTTCGATTATGTGCAGCGCCACGAGCATGTTTTTTCAAAACATGCTCAGACTCTTAAGATACAGAGCAATTGAAAATTGCTCGAGCCGGCGAGGGCGCACAAAATAACGCTTTCGCCGGCAGAGGCAACTCATTCAAGGAAATGGCGGGAGGAAATTATTCCTCCATCACCCCCGCACCCAACGCCGCCAAAAGGCGCGGCGGCGAGATCGGCAGCGAGGTTACACGTACCCCCGTGGCATCGCGCACCGCGTTGGCGACAGCAGCCATGGGCGGAACAATATTGGCCTCACCCACGCCCTTGACGCCGTAGGGATGCTCGGGATTGGTCACTTCCACCATCACCGCATCGATCATGGGCAGGTCCGAGGCCAACGGCATACGGTAATCCAGGAAACCCGGATTTTGCAGCAAGCCATCTTCGCCATAAACATATTCCTCGTTCAAAGCCCAGCCGATACCCTGGACGGAGCCACCCTGGATCTGCCCGACCACCGAGTCGGGCTGGATGGCACGGCCCACGTCCTGGGCAGTGGTAAAGCGCAGGATAGTCAGCTTGCCGGTTTCTGGATCAACCTCGACATCGCAGATCTGCGTCGCCACGCCGGGGCCCACGCCCGTGGCATTAACGCCCGCGCTGCCCACGATGGGCCCGCCGGTCGCCGCCTTTTGCGCTGCGATCTGGGCCAGGGACAACGGTTCGAACTCACCCACATTGGACGAGGCCGGCTTGGCATGGCCGTCTTCCCAGGTGATGCCCTCGGGCTCCACGCCCCAGATCTTGGCGGCGCGGAGGCAAAGTTCGTCGATCACCTTGTTGGCGGAGTTGACCACTGCCAGGCCCGTGGACAGGGTCACCCGGCTGCCGCCCGAGACGTGGGTGTAGCCCACATTGGCGGTATCGGCCACGGTGGCGCGGACCTGATCGTAATCGATACCCAATGTCTCCGCCGCCATCAGCGCCATGGAGGCGCGAGAGCCGGCAACATCCGGGCTGCCCGTACCGACCACCGCCGTACCGTCGTCGTTAATGTGCATGGTGGCCGAGGATTCGCCGCCGCCATTGAACCAAAAGCCTGAGGCCACGCCACGGCCCTGGTTCGGCCCCAGGGGCACCTTGTAGTTGGGGTGATCCATCAACGCCTCGATGGTTTCGGCATAGCCAATATTGGTGAAGGTCTGGCCGAACACCGTGGTGGAGCCGTTGCGGGCGGCATTCTTCAGACGGATCTCCAGGGGGTCCATGCCGATCTTGCGGGCCACCGCATCCAGGGTGCTTTCCACGCCGAACGCGGCAATGGGCGAACCCGGCGCGCGATAGGCCGCTGCCTTGGGCCGGTTGATCACAACGTCGTAGGCCGTGGTCTTTACGTTGGCCAGATCATAGCGGGAGAAGGCGCACATGGCCGCGCCGATCACCGGCGCGCCGGGAAAGGCGCCGCCACCGAATTTCAGCTCTGCCGTGGCACCCGAAATCGTACCGTCCTTCTTGGCGCCGATCTTAACCTTCATGATGGAACAGGCCGTGGGGCCGGAAGCCTTCAACACCTCAACCCGGGACATCACCACCCGTACCGGCAATGAGCATTTGCGCGATAGCGCCAGGGCCACGGGCTCCACATAAACAACGGTCTTGCCGCCGAAGGCGCCGCCCAGTTCAGAAGCAGTCACCTTGAGATCAGCCTGTTTCATGCCCAGCAGCTTGGCGGTCACGGCGCGGACCACGAAATGGCCCTGGGTCGAACAGAAGATCTCCCCCTGGCCGTCCTGTTTATAATGCGCCACACAGGCGTGCGGTTCGATATAGCCCTGATGCACGGTCTCTGTGGTGAAGTCCATTTCGACAACTTCGTCGGCCTCGGCAAAACCAGCCTCCGCATCGCCAACCGAGAACTCGCCGTATTTGGCAACGTTCGAGGGTTTCTCAGGCGCGGGGTCCATGCCCCGGGTGATCAGATCCTCGTGCAACAGGGACGCATCGGGGGCCAGGGCCGCGGCCACGTCGGTGACATGGGCCAGCACTTCATAATCGACCTCGATCAGCTTTAGGGCCTGATCGGCGATCGAGGCCGAGGTCGCCGCCACCGCCGCCACCGCATGGCCGTCATAAAGCGCCTTTTCCCGCGCCATGACGTTGCGGGTGATGTGATGTAGATTCGACTGCACCCGGTCCGGACCCACATAGACCGAGGGCTGGTCGGGAAAATCGGCCGAAGTAACGACGGCCTTCACGCCAGCCAGGGCCTCCGCCTTGGAGGTATCGATGCCACGAATTCGGGCATGGGCGTGGGGGCTGCGCAGAATTCTGCCAATCAACATGCCCGGCAGTTTGAGATCGGCGCCGAACAGCGCCCTGCCTGTTACCTTGTCTAGTCCGTCCGGCCGAATTGGACTCGTACCGATCCATTTGAACTGCTGGCTGTTATCGTTCATTTCTGACTTACCCCTGGTATTCCGGATCATGATGCCGGTTCATGAATGGTGTTGCAGGGATAATAGGGCCCCTGTGCGAGGTAACACAAGCAAGCATGAGTAAAATCGGTTCCAACAATGACCGGATATGGCTAGGCTTGATGCTTGTCTGAAAGATTCCAAGATTGAGGTTCGATTATGAACGACGCCCTTCTAGGTCAATCCATACAACGGCGGGAGGATCACGGCTTCCTGACCGGCGCGGCGAAATATACCGCTGATATCAACCTGGATGGGCAGCTCCACGCCGCGGTTCTGCGCTCGCCGTACGCACATGCCTTGATTGTCGCCATCGATACCAGCGCAGCGGCCGCCCTGCCCGGCGTCGCCGGCGTCTATACCTCTGCCGATCTGGCCACCGATGATATCGACCCCCTGCCCTGCGCCGCCCCCGCCGTGGTGGCCACGGTCGAACCGATCATCGTTCCGCCGCGCCACGCCCTGGCCGTGGGGTGCGTGCGCCATGTGGGCGATCCGGTGGCATTCGTCGTCGCGGAAAGCCATGAAGCCGCCCTCGACGCCCTGGAATTGATCGAGGTTGATTACGAGGGTCTGCCCGCCGTAGTCGACAGCCGCAAGGCGCTGGCACCCGGTGCGCCGGAAATCTGGGGCGAGGCACCTGGCAATCTGTCCTATGTTTTTGAAAAGGGCGACCGGACGGCGGTGGACGCCGCCTTTGCGGGCGCAGCCCATGTGGTTGAGCTCGACATCGTCAACAACCGGGTCTCGCCGGCGCCGACCGAACCGCGCGCCGCCATCGGCAGCTACGATGGGGCCACGGATACGCTGAACCTGCTGCTTACGGGCCAGGGAGTACACGGCATTCGCGGCCAGCTGGCCAGCGCCGTATTCAAGGTGGCGGAGGATAAACTGAACGTCGCCGCACCCTTCGTGGGCGGCGGTTTCGGTCTGAAAAATTTCGTCTATCCTGAATATGTCATGCTGCTCTGGGCTGCGCGGCGCCTGGGCCGATCGGTCAAATGGGTAGCGGACCGCAGCGAGGATTTTCTCTCCAGCACCCAAGGCCGGGACATTCACGCCTCGGCCCGTCTGGCACTAGATACGGATGGCCGTTTTCTTGCGCTTTCGGCGGCTACCACCGCCAACATGGGCGCCTATCTGTCATCCTTCGGGCCAGGTGTCTCGACCAATGCCGCCTCCACAGCGATGGGCGGGGTCTATGATATTCCCGATGTCTTCCTGGAGGTGCATGGCGCATTTACCAATACCGTGCCGGTGGATGCCTATCGCGGTGCGGGCAAGCCCGAATCTAATTATATTATCGAGCGCCTGATCGAAGCGGCGGCGGTGCAAACAGGCATCGATGGGGTGCGACTGCGCTTACTCAACGTCATCGACAGCTATCCCTACACCTCTTCGCTGGGGATCGAGATCGATACCGGCGATTTCAAGGGCAACCTGAAAGAAGCGGTCCGCCTGGCCGACCGCACGAGCTTTGAAGCGCGGCGGGCGGCGGCGGCCGAGCAGGGCAAGTTGCTAGGCCTGGGTATCGCCTGTTTCCTGGAGACCGCGCGCGGTGCGCCCTCGGAAGGCGCGGAGGTCAAATTCCTCGACGATGGCTCGGTGGAGCTGCGCTTAGGAACGGAATCCAACGGTCAGGGGCACGAAACGGCATATAGCCAGATCGCCGCCGACCATTTCGGCCTGCCTCTCGATAGCTTCCGTTACATCCAGGCGGACACCACGTTGGTCCGTGCGGGCAACGGCCATGGCGGCGCCCGCTCCATGCATATGGGCGGCAGCGCCCTGGTTGCTGCACTGGAAGCGGCCCTGACCAAGGCCCGGCCCATCGCGGCGCAGATGTTACAGGCGGATGAGGCGGTTTTGGAATTCACCGACGGTGAGTTTTGCGTGGCTGACAGCAGCCGCTCGGTTTCCCTCTCGGAAGTCGCTAGGCAGGCGAAGGGTAGCCTGGATAGTTACGAGCGGCGCGAAGATGCGCCGTTTACCCTGCCCAGCGGCAGCCATGTGGCCGAGGTCGAGATCGACCGGGACACTGGTGCGATACGCCTGGCCCGCTATCTGATGGTCGATGACTACGGATCAATGATTAATCCGCGCCTGACCGAGGGCCAGGTACACGGCGGCGTCACCCAAGGCATCGGCCAGGCCATGTGGGAGGAGGTCGCCTACGACCCGGATACGGCGCAATTATTGAGCGGCAGCTTGATGGACTACACCGTGCCCCGCGCTTCGCACTTGCCCTCGTTCGAGGTGCATTTCCGCCAAACCCCGACGTTGAACAATCCGCTCGGCGTCAAAGGCTCCGGCCAGGCGGGCTGCATCGGGGCGCCACAAACAATAATGTCGGCGGTACTGGATGCCCTGAAGCCCCTGGGCATCACGAACATCGACATGCCGGCGACCCAGGAACGCCTGTGGCAAGCGATCAGTAATGCATCAGGCTAACCGGCGGCATCGAAGGCGCTTTTCAGGCCGGACAGGTCTTCTTGCAGGGCGGTCCATTACCGGCTTGATACGCCGCGACACTACCGTTGTTGATGATCGACCCGTTGCCCTGGCGCGAGGCCGCTGGCATTGTTGAAAAGGATGTTGATGCGTCCGTGCCTATCGACCGTCCGGGCCATCAGATCGGCAACCTCCGCCTCGACGTAGACATCAGTTTTGATCAAAGCCGCCTTGACGCCGACCATTTCCGCCAACGCCTGGCCCAGATTTTCGCGCCGGCCGCAAAATACCACCTCGGCCCCTTCCTCAACAAAGATTTCAACTGTGCGTGCGCCAATGTCGCTGGTGCCGCCGGTGATCATCGCGATCTTGCCATTCAAACGACCCATTTCCTGCATCTCCCGAGTTTGTTTCATACGCCGCATTGAAAAATGCGACCTCCAATTCAACTGCCTTGTTGAAGATGCCCCGCACGGTCCGCCGTTCACTGGCGGAAAGCGCTGAGCCGATGCGGTCCATTTCCGAGGCCATCCACATAACAAAGGCCTCGAAACCCAGATCGGTGTGCAGGTCGATCCATTCCTTTAGATAAAAGCGCGCCGGCGCGTGATCGGCGACCGATTTGGCCCAGCTGAGATAAACCCACTCCACCGGCAATAACGCCGCCAGCACATTGGCGTATGTGACCCTCTCCCCACCCAGCATAATCTCGTGGAAACCACGTACCACCGCATGATCATAAGGCTGGCGCCAATCCGCCTCCGCGACACCCATGGCGGCGAAGGAGCGCAGGAAATAGTCATCCTCGTCACCGGTCAGAACGCCCAGAAAGCCGGCGTATTGGCGCTTTTCCACCATACTGGGCGCCGTGGTGACCGCCTGGCCCACGTGCGCCACCAGTATATCAAGAAAAGCATAATCGAGGATCAGATAGCGTACGTAATCCGCATCGGAAATTTCGTCATTGGCCAGCTCGGCCACGAAACGATGAGAGGTCGCAGCTTGCCAATTCGCTTCACAGCCCGCACGCAATTGCTCGGAAAAGGTTTCTGTCGTAGTCATTTCTTATCCCTTTAGTTTCGCCATACTCATTACATATTTGCGGTCATAGTCAATCGGCGCTATGATCGCCGTTCATTGCGGGGGGAGCTGCACGCGGCAGCTGAGAGGTTCCTAAACCCAGGACGACCCCTTGAACCTGATCCGGATCGTACCGGCGGAGGGACGCGTCCAGTGCCAGCCCAGACAATCAATAATAGCAGCCCGCCAGCTATCGGGGTCGAGCTGCGCGGCGGCGCCCTGGCATTTAACGAACGGGCGGTATTCAAGGATTTGGATCTGGATATTCCGGCAGGGCAGACCACCTGTCTGCTGGGCGCATCGGGGGTGGGCAAATCATCCCTGTTGCGGTTGATCGCCGGCATTTCGCCCGAGGCAACGGCGCTGCATCTGAGCGTCAGTGACGGCGGGCCGGTCTCCGGGCGCATCTCCTATATGGATCAACGCGACCTGCTGCTGCCCTGGCTGAATGTGCTGGCCAATGTCACCCTGGGCGCCCGCCTGCGCGGGGAGACGCCGGATCATCAACGAGCCATGGCCTTGCTGGCGCGAGTCGGTCTGGAGGAAGAGGCCCAGGCGCTGCCCAGCGCGCTATCGGGCGGCATGCGCCAGCGCGCTGCCCTAGCCCGCACCCTGATGGAGGACCGCGCCGTCGTCCTTATGGACGAACCGTTCTCGGCGGTGGATGCCCTGACGCGGCTGCGCCTGCAGGATCTAGCGGCGGAATTGCTGGCTGGGCGAACCACGTTGCTGGTCACTCACGATCCGTTGGAAGCCCTGCGCCTGGGCCATAGAATTCTGGTCCTGTGCGGCGATCCAGCGCACATGAGCGAGCCATTGCAGCCAGCGGGCGCGGTGCCGCGGCCTGCGGATGATCCGGACTTGCATGGCCTGGCCGCCGGTATTCTGCGCGACCTGGCGGCGTGAGAGCGGGGAACTGATCATGGATATTGCCCGCCGTTCCATCATTAGTCTTGCCATCCTGCTGACGGGTTGGCAGGGGCTGGTTTGGATCACGAATGTTGAACCGTTCATCCTGCCCGGCCCCTGGCTTGTCCTTGTCAGTTTGGCCGGGCATCTGGACCTGATCGGCGAACATGCGGCAGTCACATTATTGGAAATCCTCCTCGGCCTGTTTTTCGGCAGCGTTTTCGGCATCCTTAGCGCCGTCAGCCTGAGCTGGTTTCCCCACGTGCGCCGCTGGCTGCTGCCCCTGTTGGTGGTGACCCAGGCGATCCCCGTTTTTGCCCTGGCGCCAGTACTGGTGTTGTGGCTGGGTTACGGTCTGGCCTCGAAAGTGATGATGGCCAGCCTGATCATTTTTTTTCCCGTCACCGCCGCCTTCCTGGATGGTCTGCGGCAGACGGAGCCAGGCTGGCTTGACCTTGCCCAAACCATGACCGCAACAACGGCCGGAGCCGCGAAATCCGGGCGCTGGGCCATGTTGCGCCATATCCGCATTCCCGCCGCCCTGCCGGCGCTGGCCTCGGGCCTGCGGGTCGCCGCCTCGGTGGCGCCCATCGGCGCCGTGGTCGGCGAATGGGTCGGCTCCTCCGCTGGTTTGGGATACCTGATGCTGCATGCCAACGGGCGCATGCAGATCGATCTACTGTTCGCCGCCCTGTTCGTTCTCGCGGTCATAGCGGTGACGATTTATTTCACCCTCGATTGGTTGCTGCGGCGCTTGTTGCCGTGGCAGCCGGATTCCCTCGCTCATGACTAGGAGACTAAAGACCATGCGACGTATTGCAGCCCTGCTGGCGCTGACCTATTGCCTAGGCGCCCAGATGGTCCCGTCCGCCCAGGCCGCCGATAAACTGACGGTGATGCTGGATTGGTTCATCAATCCCGATCACACCACCCTGATTATAGCCAAGGAAAAGGGCTTTTTCGCCCAGGCCGGCCTGGATGTAGAGATGATCGCGCCCGCCGATCCTAACGACCCGCCCAAGCTGGTGGCCGCCAGGAAAGCCGATCTGGCCATATCCTACCAGCCGCAATTACATCGTCAGGTCGACCAGGGCCTGCCACTGCGCCGCATCGCCACCTTGGTCTCGACGCCCCTGAGCAGTCTGGTTGTTCTGGAAGACGGCCCGATAAAATCTATCGCGGATCTGAAGGGTAAGAAAGTCGGTTTCTCGGTCGGTGGCTTCGAGGACGCCATTTTGGGGGCGATGTTGAAAAAGGCCGGCCTGAAACTGTCCGACGTGACCCTGATCAACGTTAATTTCTCGCTCTCACCTTCGCTGATTTCCGGCCAGGTGGACGCGGTGATCGGCGCTTACCGAAATTTCGAACTAAATCAGATGGATATCGTCGAACATCCCGGACGCGCCTTTTACGTGGAGGAAGAAGGCGTGCCCGCCTATGACGAACTGATCGTCGTGGCCCATGCCGAGCGCCTGGGCGATGCCCGCCTGAAGCGGTTCGTTGATGCTCTCGAGGCCGCCGCGCAGTTCCTGGTCAATCACCCGAAAGAAGGCTGGACCCTATTCATCAAGGGCAACAAGGAGCTAAACAACGAATTGAACAAGCGCGCCTTTCGGGACACCCTGCCACGCTTTGCCCTGCGCCCCGCCGCCTTGGATCAGGGGCGCTATCGGCGCATGGCGCAATTCCTGAAAGATCAGGGTTTGATTAAACGCGTCCTCAGCATCGACAAATATGCAGTCGAATTGCGGTAGAAGAAATCAGCCTGAGGATTTGCGAACAGACAGCCGGCCATCACGAATTATTGATCGCTGGTTCGCTGCCATTGTGGCGCTGGAGCTTCCAGGTCAGACGAAGACGATCTCCGCCACCAGCGGCCCTTTCGGGCCGTTGCCGATACGGATCTGCAGGGCCTGGCCCGGCAGCAGATCATCGGAGCCGAAGCGGCGCAATGTCTCGATATGGATGAAGACATCGTCGGTGCCTTCACCACGGGTGACAAAGCCATAGCCCTTGACCCGGTTGAACCACTTCACCGTGGCATCGACGAAGTCGCCCTCGCCTTCGACCAGGGCCGGACGCTCCTCGCCCGCCGGGCGGGCGGACCGGGGCGGCGGCACCAGCGCACCACTGTTATCAGCCGATATGACACGGGAGGCCTGCTGTCCCCGCTCACCCTGGACAATCTCGCAAACCACCACGGTGCCTTCATAAACAATCTCTATGCCGGCATCGCGGAGTATCGATTTATGGATCAGAACATCGCCCGAATCGTCGCCTGGAACAAAAAAGCCATATCCCTTGACGGCGTCGAACCATTTCACGGTGCCATTCTTGACATCGCTCTCAATATCGACTGGTTCACTGACCGTAGCGCTAACCGGCGCATTGACAGAGCCATCAGCGGCTGTATCCACGCCATGATGATCTATATTCAGTTCTTTGACGTTCGTCGTGTCGCTTTTGGCGTCTTTTACAACATCTAGGTTTTTTATGTTTAAAGCCATCTTACTCGCTTCCCCTTGCGAGCATTCGCCCTATAAACAAGCCGACTACTCACTTTGCAATTACGAGTTAGCAGAAGTTTAACATATTGCGCCCCGCACAACAAACAAGTCCTTATCATTTGCACACATTATATTTTTTCTGAAACAGTCGGCAAAAAGAAATTAATTGGCCGAATTTATTACCTTGAACGCATAAAAACGCGCTTTCCGCTGGCCTTCTGGGGGTGGGGCATACTACCCTTTCGATACTTCGAATCTGTTTCGGAATAGGATCACGGTGACAGAATTAGGTAACGAGGGCAGCGAGAACGACGGTGGGGCTGGATCAGGCTACCGCCCGGTGATCCATGGCGTGGGGCTTTGCCTTGCCCTGACGGTGTGCTGGCTGTTGCTGTCGGGCTATTTTCAAATTCTGCTGTTGGGCTTGGGCGCCGCCTCCATTCTGTTCTGCGTTTGGATTGCCGTGCGCATGGATTTGATCGACCATGAAGGCGTACCGCTGCACATTACTTGGGCCGGCCTGCGCTATCTGCCCTGGTTGTTGTGGGAGATCGTGAAGGCGAATATTGATGTGGCTAGGCGGGTCATCGCCCCTTCCCTGCCCATCTCGCCCAGCCTTTTCAACGCCTCCGTTAGCCAGAAAACCGATTTGGGCCAGGTAATTTACGCCAATTCCATCACCCTGACGCCGGGTACGGTGTCGGTCAATCTGGACCCTGGCGTGATCCTGGTGCATGCCCTGCACGATGGTGCCGCCGATGGTGTTCTGGAGGGGGAGATGGACAAGCGCGTGTCGCAGGTGGAGGGGCAGGATTGATGTTCGCCGTCACCGCCTTTGCCGTGCTGATCGCCCTGGGCATCGCCCTGGCCCGTGCCTTCATGGGCCCGACGGTGTTCGACCGCATCCTGGCGGTGAATTCGGTGGGTACCAAGACGGTCCTGTTGATCGCGGTGCTGGGTTTCCTCACCGGCAGGCCCGATTTTCTCGACATCGCCATCGTTTACGCCTTGATCAATTTCATCGGCGTGGTGGCGGTGCTGAAATACGTCAAATATGGCGACGTGGCCCATCCGGGTGTGGATGGGGACGGTTGATCATGGCGTTTTTTCTCGACGGTTTAAGCTGGCTATTTCTCATCGGTGGATCGATCTTTGTTATCATCGGCGCCTTTGGGATGTTGCGTTTGCCGGATTTTTACAGCCGCCTGCATCCCGCCGGCCTGACCGACACTATGGGCGCGGGGCTGATTTTGATCGGACTACTGCTGCAATCGGAAGCCTTCATAGTTGGCATTAAACTGGTGATCATAGCGATCTTTTTGCTGTTCACCTCGCCAACCTCGGGCCACGCCACAGCGCGCGCGGCCTTGGCGGCGGGCCTGCCGCCCTGGCGGGCGCCGGAAGAGCCCAAGAAGCAGGCTGATGAAATCAAGGGTGGCAAGAAGGACGGGGCCACATGATCATTACCCTGATCGATATCGCCCTGTTGACCTTCATGGGCGCCACGGCGTTCGCCATATTGCGCCTACGCAGCCTGTTTGCCGTGGTCATGCTGTCGGGCATATACAGCCTGTTAGCGGCCTCCATGTTCGTCGCCCTGGATGCGGTCGACGTGGCATTTACCGAGGCCGCCGTGGGCGCCGGCATCTCCACCGTACTGATGATCGCGGTCCTGGCCCTGACCGGTGAACGGGAACGGGCGCCCAGCCATTCCAGGTGGCTGCCCATGGCGGTGGTGGTTTTGACCGGTGCCGCCCTGATCTATGCCACCTTCGATATGCCGGCGTTCGGCGATGCCGACGCGCCGGTTAACCAGCACGTTGCGCCAAGATATCTGAATGACAGCTTTGCCGAAGTGGGCCTGCCCAACGTGGTCACCTCGGTGCTGGCCAGCTATCGCGGCTATGACACCTTGGGTGAGGTGACAGTGATTTTCACCGCCGCCGTGGCGGTGATGCTGTTGATGGGCGGGCGCAAGGGCGATGACGCCGGCATCAAGAACGAACCGGACGATGACGCGGTTGACGATACGGACTCCAGCAATGGGAACAGCAAGGATGAAGGGGGCACCGCATGAGGCACCACCGCGTCCTGCGCGTCATCTCCAAGCTATTGATCCCCTTCATCATGCTGTTCGCCCTGTATGTACAGTTCCATGGCGATTTCGGGCCAGGCGGCGGCTTTCAGGCCGGCGTAATCATGGCTTCGGCGTTTATTCTGTACGGCTTGATCTTTGGCTTGAAAAATGCCCGCAGGGTAGCCCCACCCGCCGTGGTTACCAAGCTGGTCGCCGCCGGCGTGCTAATCTACGCCGGCACCGGTTACATGGGCTTGTTCAAGGGTGCCAACTTCCTTGATTACGGTGCCCTGAGCAAGGATCCGGTGGCGGGGCAGCATCTGGGCATTTTGGCGATTGAATTCGGTGTCGGCACCACGGTGGCGGCGACGATGATTACGATCTTTTTCCTCTTCGCCGGAAGGGATCGCTGAATGCTGCAAGTCATTCTGGATCATTACAATTACTGGATCGCCATCCTATTGATGATGATCGGCCTGTATATTGTGGTGGCGCGGGGCAATCTGGTCAAGAAACTGGTCGGTTTAAACATCTTCCAGACCTCCGTCTTTCTGCTGTACATCACAATGGGCAAGGTTACGGGCGGCACGGCGCCGATCCTGGATGAGCGCTTCACGCTGTACTCGAACCCACTTCCGCATGTGTTGATTCTGACCGCCATCGTGGTTGGTGTCGCCACCACCGCCCTGGGCCTGGCCCTGGTAGTGCGGATCAAGGAAAGTTACGGCACCATCGAGGAAGACGAGCTGGATTTTCTGGACGGTGAAATGTGAGCAACTTGATCCCCCAGCTGCCGGCCCTACAGATCGTCATACCTTTGTTCGCGGCACCATTGTGTTTGTTGGCGGACCGCACCGGGCTGGCCTGGATCATTGCCCTGGCCGCCTCGTCCGCCACTACGGTAACAGCCGTGGCCCTGGCCTATTTGACCTACCACAACGGCGTCATTAGCTATCAAATGGGCGGCTGGGCCCCGCCATGGGGCATCGAATACGTGGTCGATACCGCCAATGCCTTTATCCTGCTGTTGGTATCCTCCATCGCCACCATTGTGCTGATCTACAGCCCCGCCAGCGTGGCTAAGGAAATCCGGCCCGGACGCGGCCATTTGTACTATTGTATGTATGTTTTGTGCTTGACTGGGTTGCTGGGCATCGCGATTACCGGCGATGCCTTCAACGTCTTTGTCTTCCTGGAGATTTCATCGCTCTCCAGCTACGCCCTGATCGCCATGGGCCGGCAGCGGAAGGCCCTGACGGCGGCATTTCAATATCTGGTCATGGGCACTATTGGTGCGACCTTTTTCCTGATCGGCGTCGGGCTGCTGTACATGATGACCGGCACCTTGAACATGGCGGATTTGCAAACCCGCATACCCGGTATCCAGGATAGCCGCCCGGTACTCGCCGCCTTCGCCTTCATTACCGTCGGCCTGGCCCTGAAAGCGGCGCTGTTCCCCATGCATCTGTGGCTGCCCAATGCCTATGCCTTCGCGCCGTCGGGAGTTTCCGCCTTCATGGCGGCAACCGCCACCAAGGTATCGCTTTATGTGCTGCTGCGTTTCACCTTTACCGTTTTTGGCGCCAAATATGCTTTTGGGAACCTGCCCCTGCACTGGATGTTGCTGGTGCCCGCTGTTCTCGCCATGTTCGCCGGCTCCTTCAGCGCGATTTTTCAGCGCGATATCAAACGTATGCTGGCCTATTCCTCGGTGGCGCAGATCGGTTACATCACCCTGGCGATTTCCCTGGCCTCCTCCGCCGGCGTAACCGCCGCTCTGATCCACATCTTCAATCATGGCCTGATGAAGGCGGCGCTGTTCTGTGCCATGGGCTGCATCTTCTACCGCATCTCCTCCACCCGGATCGATGCCATGACGGGGCTGGGCCGGCAGATGCCCTGGACCATGACCGCCATCGTCGCCGGCGGCCTTAGTCTACTGGGCGTGCCCCTGACAGCCGGCTTCATCTCTAAATGGTATCTGGTGCAGGCGGCCATGCAGTCGGATTTATGGTGGTTGGTCATTCTGATCGCCCTCAGCTCCATGCTGGCGCTGGTCTACGTCTGGCGACTGGTGGAGGCATTGTATTTCAAAGAGCCGGCACCGGGTACGGAGGCCGTGACCGAGGCGCCCCTGTCCATGCTATTGCCGACCCTGCTGCTGGCGGGGGCAAACATCTATTTCGGCGTTGATACCCGCGTGCCCGTAGCCATAGCAGAGAATGCCGCCGAATTGCTGTTGCGGGGGCAAATCTGGTGACCGGCGGCAGCTTAATCATACTGGCCATCGGCCTGCCGCTGTTCGCGGCCCTGTTGATCTGGTTCGTGGGCAAATCACCAAACCAGCGCGAGACGGTCACCCTGATCTCGGCCGTCGCCTTGTTCGTGGTGGTGCTGGCGACCCTGCCCCTGGTGCTGGCCGGCCTACCTGTACGCCTGGATCTGGCCGCGCCCATTCCGGGCCTGGATATCGCCTTCGCGGTTGAACCCCTGGGCATGATCTTCGCCTGCGTCGCGTCCTTCCTGTGGATTGTCAGCTCGGTCTTTTCCATTGGTTACATGCGGGGCAACAACGAACCGCGACAGACACGGTTTTATGTCTGTTTCGCCATCGCCATCGCCGCCACCGTGGCGCTGGCTTTTGCCGAGAACCTGTTCACACTGTTCATCTGTTACGAAGCCTTGACGCTATCGACCTATCCATTGGTGACCCATCACAAAAACGACGAGGCACGGGCGGCGGGCCGCACCTATCTGGGCATTCTGCTAGGCAGCTCCGTGGTGCTGTTGTTGCCCGCGATCATCGCCACCTGGGTGCTGACGGGCAGCGTCACCTTTACACCGGGCGGCGTAATGGCGGGCAAGGTGGAACCGGTGATCGGCAGCATCCTGTTGCTGCTGTTCCTGTACGGCATCGGCAAAGCGGCGCTGATGCCCATGCACCGCTGGCTGCCCGCGGCCATGGTCGCGCCGACACCCGTCAGCGCCCTGTTGCATGCGGTCGCCGTGGTCAAGGCCGGCGTCTTCACCATGGTCAAGGTTTCCGTTTACATCTTTGGCCTGGATTATCTTCGCGAACTGGCCATGGCGGACGTGGCGCTGTATCTGGCCGGCTTCACCATTCTGACCGCCTCCGTCGTCGCCCTGCGCCAGGACAATCTGAAGCGCCGGCTGGCCTATTCCACGGTCAGCCAGCTTAGTTACGTTATTCTGGCAGCCCTGATCCTGTCGCCGATATCAACCATGGGCGCAGCCTTGCACGTGGCGGTGCATGCCTTTGGCAAGATCACCCTGTTCATGGCGGCGGGTGCCATCTATACCGCCGCGCACAAGACCAAGGTCTCAGAACTGGACGGCATCGGCAAACGCATGCCCTGGACCATGAGCGCCTTCGCCATTGGCTCGCTGTCCATGATCGGGCTGCCGCCGGCAGCAGGCTTCCTGTCGAAATGGTACATGCTGTTGGGCGCCTTGGATGTGGAACAATGGTTCGCGGTCGCTGTGATCGTCGGTTCGACGCTGTTGAACGCGGCTTATTTTCTGCCGATAATTTACGCCGCCTTCCTGAAGCCCCAAGTGTCCGATGGTCATGGCCATAAACACGGCGAGGCGCCGCTGCCCATTGTCCTGGCCCTGGTCACCACCGGGGCGGGAACCATCCTGTTGTTCCTGTTCCCCGGCCCGGCGCTGGAGCTGGCCAGACTTTTGGTCAATCAGTAAGGGAGGTTATGGCTATGGACGATAAACACTGGCTGGAACGCCCTGAAAATATCATCAAGCTGTGGCGCGGCGGTTGGGTTTTGCTGGCCCTGCTGGTCCTGGCTGAGTTCTCCTATCACCCGCACGCCTATTTCGTCATCGACGGCTGGTTCGCCTTTAACGCCTTGTACGGCTTCCTCTCGTGCGTCGCCATGGTGTTGTTCGCCAAATTCCTGGGCGTCTATCTGAAGCGCGGGGAGGATTATTACAACCGTGATTGATGCCGTCGCCTTTCCCCCAGCACTCATCCTGTTCGCGGGTGCCTTTCTGCTGCCGTTCCTGGGCGGCATCGCCCGCCAGGCCGTAGCCCTGGCCACCCCCCTGTTGACCCTCTGGGCGGTCTGGCTGGTACCCGACGGCAATGTCATAACCTTGCCGTTCATGGAATACACCCTGACGCCGGTGGAGGGCGACCGCCTGAGCCGCCTGTTCGCGACCATCTTCACCATCATGGCCTTCACGGGCGCCTTGTTCAGCCTTGGCCAGGGCAGCAAGCTGGAGCTGCCCAGCGCCTTTGTCTACGCTGGCGGCGCGGTGGGTGTGGCCTTCGCCGGCGATATGATCACCATGTTCATATTCTGGGAGATCATGGCCGTGGCCTCCACCGCCGTGATCTGGTCGGTCGGCACAGATGGCGCCTACAAGGCCTCGCTGCGCTATATTACCATGCATCTGTTCGGCGGCGTGGTGTTAATGGCAGGCATCGTCGGTTTGGTGGCGCAGACCGGCTCCATCGAATTTGGCCCGATGAAGACTGATAATATCGCGACCTGGTTGATCCTGATCGGTTTCCTGGTCAACGCGGGCGCACCACCGTTCTCGTCCTGGCTGCCCGATGCCTATCCGGAGGCTTCCTGGTCGGGCACGGTTTTTCTTTCTGCTTTCACAACCAAAACCGCTGTTTACGTTCTGTTGCGCGGCTTTCCCGGAACTGAGATCCTGATCCCCATCGGCAGCTACATGATTTTCTACGGCATCATCTATGCCCTGTTGGAAAACGACATGCGCCGGATTCTCTCGTACTCCATCATCAACCAGGTTGGTTTCATGGTAGTGGGCATTGGCATCGGCACAGAGTTGACCCTGAACGGCGCCGCCGCACATGCCTTCACCCACATCATCTACAAGGCCTTGTTGCTGATGTCGGCGGGCAGCGTGTTGTTGATGACGGGAGGCGTGCGTCGCTGCACCGATCTGGGTGGGCTGTTCAAATGTATGCCGTACACGGCCCTGATGGGCATTATCGGCGCACTGGCGATCTCGTCATTCCCCTTCACCTCCGGTTTCATCTCGAAATCCATGATCGCCCAAGGGGCGGCGAACCAGCATATGCTGTGGGTCTGGCTGGGCCTGGCGGCGGCCTCGGCGGGGGTCTTCCTGCACGCTGGCATCAAGTATCCTTGGTACGTCTTTTTCCAGAAAGACTCCGGCAAACGGCCGTCCGAACCACCCATGAGCATGAAAATTTCCATGGGCATTTTCGCCTTTCTGTGCATCGGCCTGGGCGTCTATCCCGACCCGCTGTATGCGATCCTGCCCTACCCGGTGGATTACGTGCCCTATACCACCGGCCACGTGGTCACCATGCTGCAACTACTGCTGTTCTCGGGGCTGGCCTTCTTCGTCATGCTCGCCTACATGAAACGGACCCTGACCATCACCCTGGATTTCGATTGGTTCTACCGCAAACTGTTCCGCCTGGCGGCCCGCGAGGTGGTGGACCGGACGTCGACAGCGCACACGTTCGCATTCGAGGACGCAGACCGGCGGTTAGGCCAGTTGATCGCGCGTATTTTCAAGGCCCACGGTCCCCACGGCATTCTGGCGCGCACCTGGCCCACGGGCGGCATGGTCCTCTGGGCTGCCGCCTTGTTGGCCCTGTCACTAGTGTTTTATTATCAGTAAGCTTTCGGGTTGCCAGCAAATATTAGAAGCGTAAAAGAGTAGACATACGAAGGAAATACCCATCATGGGAAAAATGGAAGCAGGCGTCGTTTACGGCAAGAAATATCAGGAGTTGTTGCAAAGCTGCAAGGATGGGGGCTATGCCCTGCCGGCGGTTAACGTGGTGGGCAGTAACTCCATCAACGCGGTGATGGAAGCCGCTGCCGCTAACGACAGCGACATCATCATTCAACTTTCCAACGGCGGCGCCCAGTTCATGGCCGGCCAGGGCATGGTGGATAGCGATACCGCCAAGGTGATGGGCGCCGTGGCAGCAGCCAATCATGTACATCTGCTGGCGAAATATTACGGCATCTGCGTAGTGCTGCACACCGATCATGCCAACCGCAAACTGCTGCCCTGGATCGATGGTCTGGTGGCAGCGGGGGCCAAATATTACGAAAAGCATGGCCGGCCACTATATTCCTCGCACATGCTAGATCTGTCCGAGGAAGCCCTAGACGACAACCTCTCGACCTGCGCGGAATATCTGAGAAAGATCGTGCCGTTGGAAATGAGTCTGGAAATCGAACTAGGCGTCACTGGGGGCGAGGAAGACGGCGTCGGTTCCGACGTTGACATCACCGACAACGCCAAGCTTTATACCCAACCCGACGAAGTGCTGCAGGCCTATAACCTGCTCTCCCCAATCGGACATTTCTCCGTCGCAGCCTCATTCGGCAATGTGCATGGGGTTTACAAGCCGGGCAATGTGCAATTGCGCCCGGAAATCCTAAAAAGCAGCCAAGAACTGGTCGCCCAAAGCCATGGCCTGGGCGCCAACCCCCTTGACTTGGTTTTCCACGGCGGTTCCGGCTCAGAAAAAGCCAAAATCGAGGAAGCCATTAGATACGGCGTCATGAAGATGAACATCGACACCGACACCCAGTTCGCCTTTGCTACCGCCGTCGGCGCTTATGTGGAGATGACACCGCGCGCCTTCTCGTATCAAATCGATCCAGACGACGATAAGCCGTACAAGAGTGTCTATGATCCGCGTAAATGGCTACGCCAGGGTGAGCTCAGCATGGTGGAACGCCTGAACGAAGCCTGCACCGACCTGCATTCCGGCGGCAGGAGTCTGGCGAAATAGCAGCCAGGCCGGTCATGCACTAACATTCAAACCAGACCAATCAATGGGGGCCTACCACAGTTATTCGCTACGATCACGCCGATCAAAGATGTACTCGTGCTGTCATAGGAATGGCATTTAAACCTAAACACCCTTCACGGGCGAAACTGGACCACTTGTGGAGAATTGTTCATAATGGTCTTATCTGGTAATAATTTTCACTAAAATGAACAAATTTTCACCATGATGAACCACGTGTTTCAAATCATAAGGAAGGTTCGTCTGAAGTTTCGTTTTGCCACTTTGAAATCCTGGTTTGGCCGCGGCAGAGGTATCGGGTTATTGCTACTCCTGCTATTGCTTGGTATCCGCTCATGGGATCCATCAGTTGTTCAGGTGATGCGTTTCAAGACATTTGATTTATACCAAATCTTGCAGCCACGATCAGTGCCTGAAGAGGGACTTCCATATTGCGGGGGCTGCCGCGTCGTCATTGTTGATATTGATGAGAAGAGCCTTAAAGCTCAGGGGCAATGGCCTTGGCCGCGACATGTACTTGCGGATCTTGTTCTAAAATTGAACAAATTAGGTGCTGCCGTAATTGGTTTTGACGTCATTTTTCCTGAAGACGATCGTACGTCCCCTCACCTTTTTGCCAAAAGCACCGCAAATATAAGTAAATTAGTTTTCGACGAATTATCCCAAATGCCGAGCAATGACCAAATTCTTGCAAGTGCTATTAAAGGACGGCGCGTGGTGCTTTCGCAAAGTGGGATAAATCGAATAGAAAGTGAGCGCCAAGGATCGCCAAAATTAATTTCAGCTGCATTTATTGGTGGAGACCCGCGAACCGTAATTAAGAATTATCCAGGTCTACTGCGAAATATACCCATTTTGGAAAAGTCGGCCGACGGTCTGGGTATTATTTCCATTAGTTCGGAAATGGACGGCGTGGTGCGACGTGTCCCAGCAATCGTCGCCGTCGGTAGTAAGGTTCATTCTGCCCTTCCTATCGAGATGCTTAGGGTTGCGGTTCAGCTTTCAACCGGAAAGCGTCGTAGTCCGATGGTTCGCTCAATCAAAGAGGTGGCGACTGGACACATCTTAGTGGAGAAGGTTCAGCTATCTCGTAACTTTTCCGTGCCGACTGACCGTCGCGGAAATATCAACATATTTTTTCGACCGCATGACCCAGATTTATACGTTTCCGCAACAGATATTCTCAGCGAAAAAACACCAGAAAAAACTATATCTGGAAATTTTGTTCTTATTGGAACTAGTGCACTTGGCTTAAAAGACATTAGATCGACGCCGTTAGATGCCTCAATTCCTGGCGTTGAGGTTCATGCTAACGTTTTAGAAAATGTTTTAACAGGAAATCAGCTATCACGACTTCCTGACTCAACCGGGATAGAGATTTTAGAAATATCTTTGGTGGGCATATTATTGATTATTTTAATGCCTATTACTGGTGCTTACTGGTCTCTTATTGTTGTTTTTTCATCGATAGGTATTTTAGGTGGTTATACTTGGAAAGAATATCAAGCGCAGGAATTGATTGATCTTTCCTACCCCATTCTGTCTACCTTCCTAATTTACGCCGTTTTGGTTTTAGTGAATTATGCCAAGACCTCTTCCGAAAAGCGCCAAATTCGGAGTGCGTTTAGTCAATATCTATCACCGGCCCTAGTTGAACAGGTAGCGGAAGAGCCTGAACGTTTACAACTGGGTGGGGAAATGCGTGATATGACTTTTCTTTTTTGCGACGTGCGCGGTTTCACCGCCATTTCAGAAAGTTTCAAGAGCAACCCGCAGGGCCTGACCCAGCTGATCAATCGATTGCTGACACCAATGACCGACGTAATTTTGGCCCAAAGTGGTACAATTGATAAATATATGGGCGATTGCATCATGGCATTCTGGAACGCTCCAATTCACGACCCAAGCCACGTCAAGCACGCATGCGAGTCAGCGTTGACCATGTTCAACAAACTGGATGAATTGAACCGGGAACTCGAGGAAGAAGCGCGCACAGAAGACAATAAACCACTACTGATAAAGGTTGGCGTCGGGCTCAATACCGGCGAATGTGTCGTTGGCAACATGGGTTCGGAGCAGCGTTTTGATTATTCAGTACTTGGCGATGCCGTAAATCTTGCATCGCGTCTGGAGGGCCAATCGAAAAATTATGGCGTGGATATCGTTATTGGTGAGGATACTTATAATGTTGCAAAGCAGAGCTTCGCAACCATTGAACTTGATTTAATCGCAGTGAAAGGCAAAGAAGAAGCTGTACATATTTACGCTCTGCTAGGTGATGAAGAACAGAAGGATGACCCTTCATTTCAAAAATTATGTGAATTACACGAATCCATGCTGCGGAACTACCGTGCGCAGGACTGGGATGGGGCCCGTAAGCTAGTTACGGAGTGCCGGCAAATAGATACGCGACTGAAAATCCTTTATGAAATGTACGATGAACGCATCAATCAATATTTGCAAGAACCACCTAGCAAGGACTGGGATGGTGTCTACATAGCAACAACAAAATGACCGAATATTAATCAAAATAAATTGTCAATTTTTATCTGGTCTCAACATTATCCTTACGAAATTCATCGCTCACGAAGCGCAGTACTCGTAATATCCATAAATGGGCTAATTAAATAATCAAGAATAGATCTATCTCCCGTACGTATGCTGCATGTAACCTGAATTCCTGGAAGTAATGGGTACCTTTTACCTTTAGATTTAAAAAACTCACTCTCTAATTCTATTGTAATTAAATAAAATGGTATTTTATCAGCCTCGCGAATACTATCCGGACTAACATGAACCACACGCCCTTCAAGTTGACCGAAATTTGCTGCATCCGGAGTTAAAGGTCTCACTTTAGCAATTTGCCCTGAGGCAACATAAATAACTTCCTGGACTGGTAATTGCGCTTCAATTAATAACTTATCGCCTTCCGGAACGATATCAACAACAGTGCCGCCGGGTTTAACGATACCTCCTATTGTCGAATGGTAGAGAAATTTAATCAACCCATCTACTGGTGCTCGGAGAACAGTCCTTTTTAGGTTATCCTTTAATTTTTTTCTGCGTTGTAATAATTCGCGGTACATTGAATCAGATTGGTCAAATTCATTTCGGGTCTCTTTAAGATAGTGATCTCGAAGTGTTAACATTCTTACTTCAGCTTCTATTTTTCCAGCCTCTATTCTTTTAACTGATGATGCTGCTTCATTTAACTCACCGTTCAAAAGTGCTCTCTCCTTTAATAACTCTAAATGCGCCATCCGGTTCGTTAGGTCTTCTTTCAATAAGCCCTGACTAATAACGATCTGTTCATCAATCAATTTTAAACCTTCGGTAATTTTTAAAATTCTTGCTTGAATTTCCTTTGATTCTTCCTCTCTTTGTGCAACAGACTGACCCTGCGAAGCAATCAAGTTTTTTATGTGGCTCCGCCTAGTATTGAAGTGCTTTATAGCAGCAGAAACAAGATCTGCATGATCGCTTACTAAATCTGGTTCGAATGTTACTCTATCATCCTCTTCCAATTCTGCTTTCAAACGCGAAAGATCAACACGTAAAGTTATTAAACGAACATCTACTTCACTTAAGTCTGCATTAGAAGCCGTTCCTTCTAAAACAACTAAAGGGGCGCCTTTCTTTACCTTCTCACCTTCTCTAAAATTAATTTTTCGTATAATCCCTCCTTCAAGATGTTGAACAGTTTTTATTTTAGATGAAGGTACAACAACTCCCTGAGCTACTGTCACTATATCAATACGACCCCAATAAGCCCAGACGGTCAAAGCTATTAAGCTAATAGAACAGATCGTGAGAAACGAATGCCCTGCGACGTTTGAGTTAGAGTATTTTTTTGTATTTCCTAGTTCCATTTATAAAAGATCGTTTTTATTAATATCCTTAATAATAGGTTGAGGTCGTTCGTTTAGGTCGAGAAAAAGATGTGCTCCACGGATGATTTCGCGGTCGTGAGAGCAAGCAATAATCGTTTTGCCGTTGGCCGCCATATCATTCATAACTTTGTATACGTACGATGCTCCAATATTGTCGATACCCTCAGTTGGCTCGTCCAAAATGGCCAAAGGACCACCATGAGATAGAGCTCGCGCTAATGCAAGCCTACGCCTTACGCCAAGCGAAAAATTAGCACCGCCCTTTCCGGCTGGCTGATCCAGACCACCTGGGCTTTCGTCGGCTAGTGCTTCTAGTCCTACTTCAACCAAAATTTTCCGAATTTCTTGAGCCGTTAGATCTGGATTAAAAGCGTTAAAGTTCTCTCTGATTGATCCGTTCATAAAATAGGGCTCTTGAGGAAGATACATAATTTGCTTACGCCACCAATCTGGCGCAATTTGTTGCAAATCAATTCCACCCACCAGAATTTGACCCCGGCTCGGCTCAAGAAGACCTGAAATTAATCTTACTAAGGTAGTTTTACCGCTACCATTACGTCCCGATATACATAAAACTTCACCTGCTTTAACAGAAAAATTTAAATCATCAATCAATGTTGAGCCCAAATTTGGGTACGTAAAAGTCATATTTTTTATTTCAATATTGCCAGTGTAATTATTAATTGCTGTACCACTTTTCCGTTCTCTTGGAATTTGTACAAAATCAGCAAGTGATCGCCCAGCCTGTCTCGCGCGCACCCAGCCGTCCACTTGCTGTGATAAACCTATTATCGGCATTAAAGCACGTGCGGCTAAAATATTGGCGCCAATCATTGCACCCACGTCAAGCTTCCCATCTACAACCAATAGCGCACCGATGGAAATGATTATAACAGTCAAAAATGCAGTTGCGGCTCTAATCGCAGACTGAATACGATTTTGTCGATCCCAAATATAATAACTTAGGGTATGCATTGAGTTCGTTGCTGCTGTCCAGTAGGTCTCTAAGTAATTGGAAAGATCAAATGCCCTAATAGTATCCGGAGACGAAACTAAAGAATCAATGACCTGGGCCCTCAAATTACTTGCTTGACGCATATTTTGGATTGGCGCCCTAAGACTTAGAATTCCCAATAAAACTCCAAATGATACTACAGTCACAAAAGCCAACGTTATGTAACACAAAATTGGATTTAAGAAATAAAGTGTAGACAAAAATAAAACGGCGAAAGGGACGTCTAATAATAAACAAATATTGGATGGTGAATATACATGCCTGATTGAATCAGTACTAGAAAATATATCTCTAATAATTTCTCCAGGTATTTGGGAAAACGTAAACGTTTTACTGTTCTTTGCCGAATTAAAGGTATTTATTTCTCGTTTTTTATCTGGATTTTCATTTAATGTTTCCGCAAACCGGTAACGTATTCGTCTAAAAATATATTCTAGTATTATTGCAATAACTGTACCCATTGCCAATGTTGCAAGCGTAGAATCAACGCCATGAGCTATATACCTATTTAATACTAATATAACAAATATCGGAGATACTAAAGCAAGCAAGTTACCAAAAAGAGATGCTAAAAGCATTTCACCAAATAAGACTGGTTTGGAAGATAGTTGTTTAATTATTTCTATCATTTTATTAATCTATTAGAGATAATTAATTTTATTATTACCCAATATAGTGTTTTGCGCTCCGCCCCAGTTAGCGAACAGATCGCCCTTTGTTGCTTCGACGCCGTTTTTGAATTTTACACCAGTTAACAGCTTGGCCAGATGGTCGGAGCAATCTAGTCGACTCCAATTCTCTTCGGCGCACCCGACAAGCCCGAACATCATATGCGGCATGCGACTACGCGCAAGGCAGACTAAAAGCAGAAAGCTTTTACCGGAAGCGGCTCGAACAACTGATCATCTTTTAGCATACCCACCACCGTCGGAAAGATCGAAAAATCTCCCATCACGGTCATCCAACATTCCACTGCCGTCAAATCAAAAAATCGTTTCCTGGTAAACCTTTAAAATTAAGAATTTAGATCCAGCTTGCTTACGCTTGTGGTCCCGTCCCGTGCAATGATCAATACTTTAGGCTCAAAGTCAGCATGTGCTATTTTCTTTGTTATGTCATCACCTATCATACAGATAGTAACTCAAGGTTTATTTCTATTTTTTTAAACAAAATTGGCCGAATCAAAACTTCCACTACTTATACCTTCAAAAATCGCTACTACGCCGAGCTCATTGTCAAAGGGGGCATCAGCTGCGCCTTCTTGATAACGGATGATTACCGCATCTTGGGTCGGACCCTGACCGGAAGCTTCATAAAAAACCAAGAGAGAATCTGTGTTATCTCGTCCGTTGGTTACTGGGCTGTTTGTCTGCGTTAAGTTTGACCCAGGGTCGGTGCTTTCAAGCAAATCTTCCGCAGCTCTGACAATGTCTGCCAACAAAGAAGACGATGATCCTGTGAAATCTACCGACAAACTCGATGTCTCTAAGTCGATAACAGCATTACTATCATTCGATATAATCGTCGTCCCTAATGATATTTTAGGGGTACCAGAATTAGCAATTTCCGTAAGTGCGAGAGGTGTCAAAACTGGTATGGGCGTGCCATTACCTGATAAAAGAGCATCATTGTAATCAAAAACATCCGTTGTGATACCAGGACCCGTAACAAAATTGACGAGCTTCGACGAACCAAACTCAGTTGATGTAGCAACGGTTACCGTTTGCCTCACGTCGATGCCTGTGGCTAGCACCAGGCTCCCACTATCAGAAAATGATTTTCCTGAAAAATCTGTGTTAGTGGTCAGGTTTACGTCGTTGTCGACAATCGTCAGCGTGCCCGAAGTATCAGTGATGTTGGCATTATCAGAGGTGAGTTGTAGGTTCAAAATGACCTTTTCATTGTTCTCATCATTACTATCGGAGATAATCGGTACGCTGAAGGTCTTAGTCCTATCACCTGGAGCAAAAGTCAATGTACCTTTTGTAGCGACGAAATCTACTCCTGGTGTCGCAGTATCTACGGCAGTTGCAAATTCTACAGTGATGGTGCTGGGGGATTGGTCGTGCGAAAGGGATACAGTAAACTCGGCAACCGTTCCCTCTTCAAATACGGACACATCGTCGATCGTTATATTGGGTTGGGCCGCCTTTTGTTCTGCCAATAATAAGGCAGCCTGAACAACTGCAGTGGCATTGGCGATGGCAGCGGCATCATCTTCTGGTGTGTCTATCGTATTTGTAACTGTATCGGGCAACTTGGCGTCGTTGGCTATCGCCAGAATTGAGGACGCTAGTTGTTGAGCGTCTATATTTGAAATTTGTTTACCGAAAGAAGTCAGGTTTAATACCCTAACTGCTGCAGCCTGCGCTAATGCATTGGGATCATCGACGCTTCCAGTTACTGTATTCGAAACATATCCTGTTTGGCTATACAGGCTAACGGTACTTCTCGTACCTGAATAGCCCGTAACGATATCTGTCGCCACACCCGTGGTTTGGACGTGTTGGCCTGCATTGCCTGTATCATTAAATCCCCTGATTGTCGCCCCTGCGCCTTGATTTCCAACTGGTTGGTCGGATGCACCTCCAAATGCTCCTGTGTAGGCCTTCATTGCCGTTGGGGTGATGGCCATTCTGGCGGCAGCCTCTCCCTGCTCCGGAGTAGCGCCACTATCTATCGCCGCAGCCCTGGCCTCAGTAGCCGCCGCCAGCGCGGTGGCAGGCCCGCCGGAGAATGCTGTGTTCGGATTACCTACAATCGGCCCGGGGGACGGGTCTCCACCAGCAACCGATGTATTTGGGTCATCAGTTCTCATAAATGCGCTTTTGTACGTCTCAATAGCTTTACCGGCGGCAGCTTCGGCCTGCTCCCGAGTGGCGCCACTATCTATCGCTGTAGCTCTGGCTTGCGCAGCTACATTGGCCAGAGCAGCAGGGTCATCTTTAGCTAACGCAGCATTTGCACTCG